>Ga0307407_10000777_pt1 | contig 10538 bp, 6 predicted proteins | sample 322Ometagenome_FD_203886 | JGI IMG/M metagenome (GOLD analysis project Ga0307407, IMG submission 203886) | Maize rhizosphere microbial communities from greenhouse at UC Davis, California, United States - 322HYB-O-1 | ecosystem: Host-associated > Plants > Roots > Rhizosphere > Soil | place: USA...
GCAGCTCGGGCTCAAGGACACGATCGTCGCCATCGGGCTGCCGTACTTCGCCAGCGCGTTCGGCATCTTCCTGTTGCGCCAGGCATTCAAGACCGTGCCCCGCGAGCTGGAGGAGGCGGCGCGCGTCGAGGGCTGCGGGCCCCTCGCGACCTTGTGGAAGGTGTACGTGCCGCTCGCGCGCCCGACCTATCTCGCCTACGCGCTGGTGTCGGTGTCGTACCACTGGAACAACTTCCTGTGGCCGCTGATCATCACCAATTCGGTCGAGTCGCGCCCCGTCACCGTCGGCCTGCAGGTATTCTCCGCGACCGACCAGGGCATCGACTGGTCGATCATCAACGCGGCGACGCTCCTCACGACGGCGCCGCTCCTGATCGCGTTCCTGCTGTTCCAGCGTCAGTTCGTGCAGTCGTTCATGCGGGCGGGGATCAAATGAAGCTCATGAGCTGGAACGTGCAGTGGTGCCGCGGCATCGACGGCCGCGTCGATCCGGCGCGCATCGTCGCGGAGGCGAAGCGGCTCGCCGACTTCGACGTGCTGTGCCTGCAGGAGCTCGCCGACGACTTCCCGCACCCGCGCCTCGCGGGCAACGACGCGAGCGACCAGTTCGCCGCGATCGCCGCGCTGCTGCCCGGCTATACCGCCATTCCCGGCATCGCCGTCGACCAGCCCGACGACGACAGCGGACGCCGGCGCCGCTTCGGCAACATGATCCTGACACGCCTGCCGGTGCGCCAGGTCTACCGCTGGCTGCTGCCGTATCCGCACGAGCCGGGAAAGCCCGGGATGCCGCGCATCGCGATCGAGGCGGTGATCTCGGCGCCGTTTGGCGACGTGCGCGTCATCACGACGCACCTCGAGTGGTATTCGGTCGTGCAGCGCGGTGCGCAGGTGGACGCCCTGCGGCGCATCTACGCGGACGGTTATGCGCACGCGAAGGCCGCCGAGATCACGATGGAGGACGGCGGACCGTTCCAGACGTACCTTCGGCCGCGCGCGACCGTGTTCTGCGGCGATTTCAACCTCGAGTACACGAGCGAGCTGCACGCGCGGATGATCGCGCCGTTCGACGACGGCACGCCCGCGCTCGTCAATCCGTGGGATCGCCTGAACCCCGGCAAGCCGTATCCGGCGACGTTCTGCATCTACAACGTGATGGAGCCCTACGGCGAGCTCCATTGCGACTTCTTCTTCGCGAGCCCCGAAGTGCTCGCGCGCGTCGAGTCGTTCTTCGTCGACCAGCTGACGCAGGCCTCCGATCACCAGCCGATCGTGCTCACGCTGCGCTGACGGACGCGGGCAGGCACGGCGGTAGAATGCGCGCCCGCCGTGACACGGCGCGCGTTTGGACCTTGCCCCGCCCTTCGATGCCGAGCTGCGCCCCTTTCGACGATCCGGGTCGACGTCCGCCACGGCGGTCGCGATGAGCGCCGACGAGCTCGAGGCCCTGGCCGCGTCTTCGCGCCCGGCGATCGCCTTCGTCGTCCACGGATGGGGCGGCGGCATTCGCCGTCATGTCGACGATCTCGCCCTGTTGGTCGGCGACGCGGCGAACGTGCTGATGCTGGAACCGGCCGGCGGCGATGTCGTGCGGCTGCGGCCGCATCGCGGTGAAACCGCACTCTACTTCGCGCTGCCGAAAGACATGGCACTGCTCGCGGCCACGCTGCACTGGCTCGGCGTCGTCCGCCTGCATTTCCATCATGTGCACGGCATGCCGCGCGCGATCCTCGACCTGCCGCAGGCGAGCGCGCTGCCCTACGACGTCACGCTGCACGACTACCTCGCCATCTGCCCGCAGCTGCATCTCGCGATGCGCGGCGGCGCGTACTGCGGCGAGCCCGCCGAGCCCGGATGCACGGCGTGCATCGTCGACCGGCCGCATGCGTGGAACCTCGGCATCGTCGCGTGGCGAGCGTTGTTCGCGGCGTTCCTGCGAAACGCGCAGCGTGTCATCGCACCGTCCAACGACGTCGCCACGCGCATCGCGCGCCACGTCTCGGGCCTCTCGATCGACGTCTGGCCGCATGCCGAGGCACCGGTCGCGGTTCCGGCGCGCGTGCGCGTGGCGACGCTCGGCATGCTGTCGCCGGAGAAAGGACGGGACGTCGTCGCCGCGTGCGTGCGCGACGCGATCGCGCGCGACCTTCCGCTCGCGTTCCGCGTGCTCGGCGCGCTGTCATCGCCGCTTCCGGCGTTGCCGATCGACCGGTTCTCCTTCAGCGGCGAATACGCCGAGCACGAGCTGTCCGCGCTGATCGCCAGCGAGCGGCCCGACGTGCTGTGGTTTCCGGCGCAGGTTCCCGAGACGTTCTCGTACACGCTGTCGGTCGCGATGCAGGCCGGCCTGCCGATCGTGGCGTCGGACCTGGGCGCGCTGCCCGAGCGGCTGGCGCCGCATCCGGCCGCCCGCCTCGTGCCTTTCGACGCGCCTCCGGAGCTGTGGAACGCGGCGCTGCTCGACGCGGCGCCCCCCCGTCCCGCGCCGCCGGTGTCGCTGCCCTCGATGGAGCCTCGCGACTACCGCGCGCGCTACCTGTCCGCGTTGCCGCCGCAGCGTCCGACCGCGGCGCCGCGCCCGCCGCTGGAAGCGAGGCACCGCACGCCCCCGGTACCGGACGTGGGGGACGAGTGGCCGCTCTCGCACCTCGTCGAGGCGGGCATGGGCGCAGGCAAGGCGGAGGCGCGCGCGGAGCTCGTACGTCGCGCCGCGCGCGCCGACGCGGACATCGCCGAGCTGCGTGCACGGAATGCCGATCTCGCCGAGGCGCTCGTGCGGGCCGATCGCGATGTCGCCGCCGCGCGTGAGCGCACGCGCGAGATCGAGGCGTCGACGACCTGGCGAATGACCGCCCCGGTGCGCTCGGCGGTCCAGCGCGCGCGCTCGGTGTCGGCAGGAACGCGCGCGCTCGCCGCCGAGGTTCGCCAGTTGCCGCGGCGGGCGAGGCTCGCCGCGACGCTGCTGCGCGACGAGGGTCCTCGCGCGCTGGCCGCGCGCGTCGCACGCAAGCTACGAGGCGGAGCGCGCTTCCGGCCGCACGCGCCGCGCACGTACGCGCAGGCCACGGCCATCACGCCGCTTGCATTCGCGACGCCCGCCACGCCGCACGTGTCGATCGTCATCCCCGTCTACGGCAAGCCGCTCCTGACGTTCACCTGCCTCGCGAGCATCCACGCGTGCACCGACGCGGTCGACTACGAGGTGATCGTCGTCGACGACGCGTCGCCCGAACCGGCGGCGTCGGCGCTGTCGGCGGTCAGCGGCGTGCGCTTCGAGCGCAACGACGAGAACCTCGGGTTCATCGGCAGCTGCAACCGCGGCGCGTCGCTCGCGCGCGGCGACATGCTGGTGCTGCTGAACAACGACACGATCGTGACCGACGGCTGGCTCGACGCGCTGCTGTCGGTGTTCGAGCGGCGGCCCAACGCCGGGCTCGTCGGCGCGAAGCTCGTTTATCCCGATGGACGATTGCAGGAAGCGGGCGGCCTCGTCTGGCGCGACGGCTCGGCGTGGAACGTCGGCCGCGACGACGATCCCGATCGTCCCGAGTACAACTACCTTCGCGAAGCCGACTACTGCTCGGGCGCCTGCCTCGCGATCCCGCGCGGGCTGTTCGCTTCCCTCGGCGGATTCGACTCGCGCTACGCGCCGGCTTACTACGAGGACACCGATCTCGCCTTCGCCGTGCGTGCGGCGGGTCGCACCGTGTGGTATCAGCCCGCCGCGACGGTCGTGCACTTCGAGGGCCAGACATCCGGGACCGACGTCGCGAGCGGCGTCAAGCGTCACCAGGCGATCAACCGCACGGCGTTTCGCGACAAGTGGCAGCGCGCGCTCGCGTCGCACCGCGGCAACGGCATCGAGCCGGAGCTCGAACGCGACCGGCGCGCGCGGCGCCGCGTGCTGTTCGTCGACGCCTGCATGATCACGCCCGACCAGGATTCGGGATCGATGCGCACGCTCGCGATGCTCGAGCTCGCCATCGAGCTCGGCAGCAAGGTGACGTTCGTCGCGGACAATCTCGAGCATGCGCAACCGTACGTGCGCCACCTGCAGCAGCGCGGCGTCGAGGTGCTGTTCCATCCGTACGTGCGCTCGGTCGACGAGGTGCTTGAGCGGCGTGGCCGCGAGTTCGACGTGATCGTCGTCGCGCGGCACTACGTTGCCGCCAGGCACGTCGACGCCGTGCGACGGTTCGCACCGCAGGCGCTGTTCGCGTTCGACACGATCGACCTCCATTTCCTGCGCGCGGAGCGTCTCGCCGACCTCGAAGGTGACACGGCCGCCCGCACCGCGGCGCGGGCACGGCGCGAGGAGGAGCTCGCGCTGATCCGGCGCGCCGACGTGACGATCGTCGTCTCGCCCGTCGAGCGCGACGTGTTGCGCGAGCTCGCGCCCGGCGCCGACGTGCTGCTGCTGTCCAACATCCACGAGCCGATGGCCGGTGGCAAGGCGTTCGCCGATCGCGAGGGGCTCGTCTTCATCGGCGGGTTCCAGCACCCGCCGAACACCGACGCGGTGCTCTGGTATGCGCGCGAGGTGCTGCCGCAGGTCCGCGCGCGCCTGCCGGGCGTCCGCACGTTCATCGTCGGCAGCAAGGTGCCCGCGACGATCCGCTCGCTGGCATCGAGCGATCTGGTCGTCACAGGCTACGTGCCCGACGTGGCGCCGTTCTTCACCGGGTGCCGCGTATCGATCGCGCCGCTTCGCTACGGCGCCGGCGTCAAGGGCAAGGTGAACCTCGCGTCGAGCTATGGACTGCCGGTCGTCGCGACCAGCGCCGCCGTCGAGGGCATGCACCTTCGCGACGGCGAGGATGTGCTCGTCGCCGACGACCCCGGCGCGTTCGCCGCCGCCATCGCGCGCCTGTATCGCGACGAGGCGCTGTGGCAACGGCTGTCCGCCAATGGTGTTGCCAACATCCGCCGTCACTTCTCGCGCGACGTCGCGAAAGATGCGTTGCGCGCGCTGTTCGAGCGTGCGGCGCAACGCTCGGCCAAGCGCGCCTAGCGGCGTTTCCAGACGACGATCGTCCGCGGCAGACGACCCGCGACGCGCGCGCTATGGCGCCGAGGGCTCGGCGCGGCGGAACAGCAGATCGAACACCGCGTGGCCGAGCCGCACGCCGCGCGCTTCGAACTTGGTCTGCGGTCGCCACGCCGGCCGGGCCGCGAACCCGTCCGCGGTGTTCCGCAGCAGCGGCTCGGCCCGAAACGTCGCGAGCATCTCGTTCGCGTACTCCTCCCAGTCGGTCGCCGCGTGCAGGTAGCCGCCGGGCACGAGGCGTCGTGCGAGCTGGTGCACGAACGGCGCCTGCAGCAGCCGGCGCTTGTGGTGCCGCTTCTTCGGCCACGGGTCGGGGAAATAGACGTGGATGCCGGCGAGCGACGACGGCGGAATCATCGCGTCGACGACTTCGACCGCGTCGTGGCGGACGACGCGCACGTTGCCGAGCCCGGCCGCCTCGATGCGGTTCAGCAGGCTCCCCACGCCCGGCGCGTGCACTTCGATGCCGACGAAATCGACCGCGGGATGCGCGGTGGCGATCGCCGCGGTCGTCTCGCCCATCCCGCAGCCGATCTCGAGAACGACCGGCGCCGCGCGGCCGAACACCAGCTCGAAGTCGAGCGGCGCGCCGCTGAACGGGAGCCCGAATCGGGGCATCAGCACGTCGAGGCCGCGCTGCTGCGCGGGCGACATGCGTCCCTGTCGCAGCACGAAGCTTCGCAGCGGGCGAGCGCGCTCGGCCGGAGGCCGCGCGTCGTCCGCGCTCATCGCGCCGCGTCGAGGCGCGACCAGCCGGGGTCGGCGAGCTTGCGCGACAGCGTGCGCGGTTCGCTGTCGTCGTCGCGCGTGTATTCGACGACGAGCGTCTCGGCGTCCTTCCAGCGCACGACGGCGTCGCTCCACGGCTCGCCCGCGCGCCACTCGAGCTCGCGCCGAGCGCCGTCGCGCGTCATGCGCCAGACGGCCAGCTTGTTCTCGCAACGCGACGCGCAGAAGTCGGCGGTGGCGAACCGTTGCCGGTCGGGCGAGATCACCGGTTCCGCCGGCAACGGCGTCTGCCGCCCGCCCGCCGTGCGCTGGACGAGGAGGAAGCCGACGTCGTCGTCCTTGGTCGTCCACAGCACCGCGGCGTTGATCTCGCTCATGTAGTCCCAGAGCGCGTAGCTCGATCCGCCGCTCGCCGTGTCGACGTCGGTGAACGCGACGCTGCCGGAAGGGAACAGCGACAGGCGCAACGTGGCGCCGTCGCGCACTGCCAGTCCGGGCAGTCGCTTGAGCTGCTCGCCTTCGACGAGACGACCGCAGTGCGCGGGTCCCTCGGCTTCGCTGCAAAGCTTCGCGACGTCGGCGGGGGACAACGGCACCGCGAGCGCGGCGGCGCCGACGCACGCCGCGAGGGCGCCGCAGGCGAGCGCGGCGCGCATCAGCCGATGAGGCCGGACTCGGGCGAGCTCGCGCTCGCCGCGTAGCGCTTGCGCGGCATCCGCCCGGCCAGGAACGCCTCGCGGCCGGCGTCGACGGCGAGCCGCATCGCGCGCGCCATGCGCACCGGGTCCTGCGCCAGCGCGATCGCCGTGTTCATCAGCACGCCGGCACAGCCGAGCTCCATGGCGATCGCGGCATCGGACGCGGTGCCCACTCCGGCATCGACCAGCACCGGCACCTTCGACTGCTCGAGGATCAACCGCAGATTCCACGGATTGACGATGCCCATGCCCGAACCGATCAGCGACGCGAGCGGCATGATGGCCACGCAGCCGATCGCTTCGAGCTCGCGCGCCACGATCGGGTCGTCGGACGTATAGACCATCACGTCGAAGCCGTCGGCAACGAGCGTCTCCGCCGCTTTCAGCGTCTGCCGCACGTCGGGATAGAGCGTCGCCGAATCGCCGAGCACCTCGAGCTTCACGAGCCGATGGCCATCGAGGAGCTCGCGCGCGAGCCGCAGCGTACGGACGGCTTCGTCGGCCGTATAGCAGCCGGCGCTGTTCGGCAGGTAGGTGAACTCGGCCGGCGGCAGCGCGTCGACCAGCGAGGGCGCGTCGCGATCCTGGCCGATGTTGGTGCGACGGATCGCAACCGTGACGATCTCGGCGCCCGACGCGTCGATCGCCGCGCGCGTCTGGGCGAAGTCACGATACTTGCCGGTGCCGACGAGCAGGCGCGAGCGATACGCGCGGCCGGCGATCGAGAGCGCGTCGCCGAGGCCGGTCGCGGGGTGGTGCGGGGCGTTCATGCGGAAATTCTACCCCGCGAGCGACCCCGTCCTGCTGCGAGGCGCGTCGACGCCCCGCTAGCCGCCGCCGACCGCGCCGACGATCTCGAGCCGATCGCCGGGCGCCAGCGGCGTCTGCGCGAACCGGCTGCGCGGCACGATCTCGCCATTGCGCTCGACGGCGATGCGCTTGCCTTCGAGCCCCAGATCGCGCAACGCGTCCGCGACGGTGCGCGCGTGCGCGCCGAGCCGCCGCTCCGCGCCGTTGACGACGATTACCGTCGCGTCGGCGATGGGCACGCGATGCCCCGCATCAGCGCCCTCGCGGCGCCTTTCGCGTCATCGTCGACGAGCGCGTCGAGGCCGGGCCGCCCGGATGCACGGGCGGGCGCGGCGGCGTCGGGCCGGTCGAACGCTCTCGCGGCGGCCTGACCGGCGGCTTGGGCGGTGTCGGCCCGGTCACTGTGCTCTTGGGCGAGCTGGCGGCCGTCGTACCCTTCGTGCGCTTGATCCCGGATTCATTCGCCATGACGATGTGCCCTCTTGAGATCGCTGCCGTCGTCGACAGCCTCCTGTGATGATGCCCGACAATCCGCACCGGGTCGATGATGCCGCGCCAACCGCAGCGAGCGCGTCGGCGGCGCGATCCGGCGCAACGCCCGCGCGCGTCGCGCGGGCATCGGCACGCGCCACTGACGCGAGCCGTCGCTGCGTGCGACGCGTCGCCGCCGTCGCAGCGCTGGTCGCGTTCGCCGGATCGGCGTGCGCTGCCGGCCAATCGTGGCTCGCCTACGACGGGCGCTTGACGAGCGGCGAGGCGCGCGGGCTCTTCTGCGACCGGTCGCAGGGCGATGCGCTCGACGTGCGCGTCTACGTCGCCGACACCGTGCCCCGCTCGGCGGTCGTCGTGGACCTCGCGGGCAGAGCGGTCGTCGCGTTCCGTGCGCGCGAAGCGGGCGGGTTCGCGCCGGTCATCGACGAAACGGCCGGCGCGCTGGCGTTCGACGCGACGTCGCAGCGCGTCGACTTCGACCTGGCCCTGGGCGATGCCTGCGTCGTGCGCGAGGGCCGCGTGACGCTCACCGGCGACGCCGCGACGATCGACCCGACGACGATCGCGGACGTGCTCGACGAAGCGGACCGTGTCGCGGCGCTCGTCCGCGCCGGCGACGAGCACGCCACCGGCCGGTGGCGCGATGCCCGGCGGCGCGCCGAGCGTGCGCTGGCCGAGCCGGGCGCCTCCCGGGCGCGACGGCCGTGGTTTGCCGCCGGCGGCGTGCTGCTCGCCGACATCCGGCACAGCGAAGGCGACCCCGGCGACCGCGCCTGGTTCGCGCGCATCGCGGCAGCGGTCGACGGCGCATTCGAAGAGGGGCACGCGGCGCGCCTCCTCGCACGCGCCACCGATGCACGCTACCTGGTCCTCGAGGGCAGCTACGACGAGGCGATCGCGGCGCGCGAAGGCATCGCCCGCGCCCAGCGACACCGGCACGTCGGCGCAGACGCGGCCACGGTCGACAACGATGTCCGGCTCGCCACTGCTCGCGTTCTCGCCGGGCAGGCGCCTGCGGCGTTGCCGGAGCTCGAAGCGCTCGCACCGAGCGTGCGGCGCTTGCTCGGAGCCGCGCACGTCACCACGATGGCGGCCGAGGTCGGCCTCGCCATGGCGCGCGATCAGGCCGGCCGCTTGCCGGAGGCCGCCGCGGGCATCGAGGTCGCCTACCAGGCCGCCCGGGCCCGTGCCGGTGACGACAACCCCATCACCGCGCGGCTGCTGTTCGACCTCGCTCACTTCGAGATGATGCGCGGTCGCCTGCACGTCGCCCGTTCGGCGAGCGACCGCGCCGCCGCCACGTTCGCGAGGGGGCTCGGTGCCGACAACCTGCACACGATCAACGCGCTGGAGCGCGCGGCGTTCGTGTACTCGGAGCTCGCCCGCTACGACGACGCGATCGCGCTGCAACGCGACGTCGTTGCGCGCCTCGTGCGACGCCTGGGCGAGGACAATCCGCGAACGCTTGGCGCGCTCGCCAATCTCGCGAGCTGGCTTGCGATCACCGGCCGCGGCGACGAGGCGCTCGCGATCCTGCCGCGCGTGCGCGACGCCTACCTCGCCCGCTATGGCGCATTGCATCCGGCGTCGGTGTCCGCGGCCAAGCAGGCGGCCTTCGCGGCGCTCGACGCGGGCGACGTCGAGGGCGGCTGCGGCGCGCTCGAGCGGATTGCATCGTCGGCCGAGCTTGCCGATCCCGTGTATGCCGAAAGCCGCGGCGATGCCACGTTCGGCGTCGGTCGCTGCGAGCTCGAGCGCGGCCGCCCCGCCGTTGCGCTCGCGGTGTTCCGGCGTTACGAGGCGATGGTCGCGACCGGCAGCGAGCATGCCGGCGAACGCCAGCTGCTGTGGTCGGCAATGGGGCTCGCGCAATTGCGCTCCGGCGCGCGAAGGGACGCGATCGCGACGCTGGAGCGGCTGCTCGCCGCCATCGAGACGGATCGCGTCGGCGAGGCGCCGCAGTCGAGCGGTGGGCGTGTCCACTTCGCGCGCTTCGTGACGGGCAACCGCTACCTCGCCGGCTACCGCGATCTCGCCGCGCTGTATGCCGACGAGGGCCGCGTCGAGGATGCGATCGTCACCGTCGAGCGCGCACGTGCGCGGAGCATCGCCGACACGCTGGCGCTGCGCCTGGACGCCTCGGCGCTTCCCGACCGCGAACGCGTCGCGCTCGCGCGGCTGGACCTCGCGTTGCGCGAGATCGACGCCGAGTTCGCGCTCTCGGCCCCGGCATCGGTCGAGCGCAGCCGGATCGCCGTGCGACGCGAGGAGATCGCCGGCGCGCTGGCGCGCACGCAGCGCCGGCTCGCGCAGCGCACGACGGGGCCGGACGAACCGCGGCGCGAACTTCGAAAGGCGATCGCCCGCCTGCCGCGCGACACGGCGTACGTCGGCTGGCAGGCGCATCGCGGGCGCTACTGGGCGTATGTGCTGCGACCTGGCGTCGCACCAGCGCTCGTGCGCCTGTCGGCGCCGCCGTCGCTCGAGGCGGAAGTCGTCGCGCTGCGCGATGCGCTTGCCGGCCCGGCCGGCCGCCCGCTCCGCACCTGGCGGCTGCGCGACGGCAGCTATACGCGCGCGCTGATCGCGCCGGCGAGCGACGCCGAGCCGGTGGCCATCGAAGCCCTCGCCGGGCACGTCGCCGACGCGTTGCTGGTCCCGGTCGCAACGAGGCTTCGAGGCGCGAAGCGGCTCATCATCGCGGCGGACGACGCGCTCGCGCTCGTTCCGTTCGCCGTGCTGCCGCAAGGAGGCGCACCGCT
>Ga0307407_10000779_pt1 | contig 10537 bp, 10 predicted proteins | sample 322Ometagenome_FD_203886 | JGI IMG/M metagenome (GOLD analysis project Ga0307407, IMG submission 203886) | Maize rhizosphere microbial communities from greenhouse at UC Davis, California, United States - 322HYB-O-1 | ecosystem: Host-associated > Plants > Roots > Rhizosphere > Soil | place: USA...
CCGCGGCGGCACGGGGCGCGGCTGCACGCCGGCGATCGCCGCGGCCCCCGCGACCTCCCAGTGGATGATGTGGGCGTTGGCGTCGAGCAGGACCTCCGTCCCGCGCTTCGCCAGCAGCCAGATGGCCGTCAGGTTGGCCATCGTCCCGCTGGGAAAGAAGAACGCGCGCTCCTTCCCGAGCAGGTCGGCCACGCGCTCCTCCAACCGCCGCACCGTGGGGTCGCCGTCGAGCACGTCGTCCCCGACCTCCGCCTCCGCCATCGCCCGCCGCATCGCCGGCGTGGGCCGGGTCACCGTGTCGCTCCGCATGTCGATTCGCATGCGGCAAAGATGCGGGGGCGCAGCGCGCACCGGTACCCGCGCACGCGCGGGCCTGGTGGGCAGCACGGCGGGGCCCGGCGCCGCGTCGCGCCGGGCCCCGCAGGCACTACAGATGCTTACGGGTTGTTGACCTTGACCTTCGGCACCTTGACGGCGGTCGTGTCCTTGTTCACGTCGATATCCGGCGTGACGACCTTGGCCGTGTCGGTGACCACGTCCACGTCCGGCGTGCGGATGGTCGTGGTGTCGGTCGAGACGTCGACGTCCGGCGTCTGCACCTGGACCTCGTTCTCGCCCGTCTTCTGGCAAGCGCTGAGCGTGGTAAGGGCCGCAACGACGGCGGCGAATGCGATCTGGCGCACGGAGAGCCTCCCTGGGGTAGTGGCGTTCGCGACCGTACCAAAGCAACCTTCGGGCCACTCAGTAGTCCTCGAGCGCCTCCCGCTGCAGCCGCCGGACCCGGCGGAGCTCGTACACCTGCCCCACCTCCCCCCCCAGGATGAAGATCAGCGCCGCGTAGTAGACCCAGAAGACGAGGATGACGATCGCCGCCAGCGTTCCCGTGTAGAGCGAGCCCGGGTCGAAGCGCTGGACGTAGGTGGTGAAGACGTTGCGGGCGATCTCGAACAGGGTGCTGGTGAACATCGCGGCGACGAACGCCGTCTTCACGCGGATGCGGCGGTTGGGGAGCACCTTGTAGAGCGCGAAGAACATCAGCGTCACCACGGCGAAGGCGGCGATGCGCCCCACCACGTACTCCAGCTGCCCCATGACGTTCTCGCGCAGCCCGGTCATTCGGAGCACGGCGATGCCGCGCGTGGTCGCGATGGCCAGGTAGGCGCTCAGCACGGTGTAGGCGACCACGAGCAGCGTGGCGATGATCGTCAGCCGGATGTCGAAGATCTTGCCGGCGACGATGCCCCGGTCCTGCTCGATGTCGAAGACGTCGCACAGGACGCCTCGGAGCGAGCCGAACAGGCGCGTGGAGAACCAGACGAAGCCGACGGCGGAGTAGATGCCGACCGCCCCGCTCGCCTCCACCACGTCGCTGAGGATCTCGCGCACCACGGTGCCGCCGGCCGTCGGGTTCTGGGGGAGCAGCCGCTCGAGGAGCTGCACCACCTCCTGCGACGAGACGGCGGCGGACTGATTCAGGAAGTAGCCGAGCCCGGAGACGAGCAGGAGGACGAACGGCACGAAGGCGAGCAGGATGTTGAAGGCGATCCCGCCGGCCAGAAAGAGGATGTTGTCCTCGCCGCTGTTGTCCCAGACGCGCTTCGCGTAATCCCGGAACGTCCACCAGAGGCGGACAGGGAGGGGGCGTTGGGGCATGAAGAGTCGAGGGACGGCCTACGAGGGACGAGGCACGCGGAAGGAGGCACGAGGGGCCGACCACCGCGGTCGCAGCTCCCTCGTGCCTCTCACCTCGTCCCTCGTCCCTCGCCCTTCAGATCTCGCCGTCGTCGTCGGGCGTGGTGGTGGCGCCGGCGCGCCCGGCGCGGGCGACGTCGCCGCCCGCCTGGTAGGCGGCCTTCGTCTCGGCGATGCGCCGCTCCAGGTCGGCGCGCGCCTGCTGCGCGGCCACGCGACCCGCCTCCATCGCGCGGCTCACCTGCTGCCGCTTGATCTCGACCGCCTGACGCGCGTTCTCGATGCGCCCCTCCACCTGGTCGCGCGCCTGGCGGAAGCGGTCGGTGACCGACTCCGTCATCTCGTCCGTGAAATCCTGGGCGCGCGCCCGCGCGCGCTGGGCCCCGCGCGTGAGACCGCGGCGCGTCTCCTCACCGGTCTGCGGGGCGAAGAGAAGGGCCACGCCCGCTCCGACGGCAAGGCCGATCAGGAAGGCACCGACCCCGCCCTCGTGCTTCTCGATCACCACGAAGGGCTCGTCGTCGTCGAACTCGAACTCGCGCATTGGGACTCCTCCGGTCCGGGTAGCTGCTGGTAGCCTTAACGCTTCTTGGGCTTGGGCGGCGCGGCCTTCGGCGCCGCGGGTCTGGTGGCACGGCCGCGCTGGGGAGCGAGGTCGGCCCCGTCGTCCGCGTCGCCCTCGTCGTGCAGCGCCGCGGCCGGCCCGCCGCCGTTCCCGCTCCCGAGCACAGACGCAAGCTCCGCGCGCAACTCCGCCTCGGGGACGCCGAGCAGCTTCGACGCCCGGGCGACGTCCCCCTCGGCGGCGGCGAACGTCTTGAGCACCACCTGCCGCCGCGCCTGCGCCATCGAGGTGCCCACGGGAATGTTGATGCTCGTCGCCGACTCCCCGCCCCCGCGGAGTCGCTTGGGGATGATGTCCTGCGCCGTGATCACGCTGCCGCGCGAGAGGATCACCGCGCTCTCCACCGCGTTCTTCAGCTCGCGCACGTTCCCCGGCCAGTTGTGGGTGAGGATCCACTCCACGGCGCTGTCGTCGAAGCCGGTGATCTTCTTCCCGTTCTGCTGCGCGAAGCGCGAGAGGAACTCCTCGGCGAGGAGCTGGATGTCGCCCAGCCGCTCGCGCAGCGGGGGCAGGTCGAGCTCGACGACCGCCAGCCGGTAGTACAGGTCCTCGCGCAGCTCGCCGTCGCCGATGGCCTTCTGCAGGTCCTTGTTCGTCGCGGCGACGATGCGGATGTCCACGGCGATCTCGCGCTTGCCGCCCAGGCGCCGCACCATCCGCGTCTCGAGGGCGCGCAGCAGCTTCACCTGGATGTCCGGCGACATCTCGGCCACCTCGTCCAGGAAGATCGTCCCGCCGCTCGCCATCTCGAAGGCGCCCGGCTTCTCGTTCGTCGAGCCGGTGAAGGCGCCCTTCTCGTGGCCGAACAGCTCGTTCTCGAGGATCTCCTTCGGCAGCGCCGCGCAGTTGAGCGCGAAGAACGGGCCCTTCGCCCGCTCGCTCTTCTGGTGCAGCGCGCGCGCGACGAGCTCCTTGCCGGTGCCGCTCTCGCCGAGAATGAGGACGCTGGCCGTGGAGGGCGCCACGGCGTCGATCAGCTTGTACACCTCCCGCATCGGCTCGCTCTGCCCGGTGAGCTCGCCGTAGTGCGTGAGCCCCTCGAGCTTGGAGGCGAGCTCGCGGTTCTTCTGCTGCACGTTGAACTTGTCGAGCGCCTTGGGGATCAGCGCCTTGAGCCGCGTGAGCTTCTCGGCGTTGAGCGGCTTCTCGATGTAGTCGTACGCGCCCTGGCGCATGGCCTCGACGGCGGAGTCCACCGACGCCTGGCCGGTGATGATGATGCACTCCGTCGGGATCTGCTTCCCCTGCAGCTCCTTGAGCAGCGCGAGGCCGTCCACCTTCGGCATCTTGAGGTCGGCGAGCACGACGCCGTAGCTCTCGGCGCCCAGCCGCTCGAGGGCCTTCTGGCCGTCGCTGACGACGTCCACGCCGTACCCCTCGTCGGAGAGGATGGCGCTGAGGCCGGCGGCGATGGCCGCCTCGTCGTCCGCGATGAGGATCTTACCCTTCTTCATGCGCTCCGGATGGCTGAACGGTCGCCCTCCCGCGCGGGCGGGAAGGTCAGGGTGATGACGTCGGGCTCGAGGTCGACGCCGATGCCCGCCTCGCGGGCGACGTCGGCGACCTCGGCGTCGAAGCCGTCGGGCGGCGCGTCGCAGGCGACGCGCACGACGACCTCGCCCCCCGCGCGCGTGTCCAACTCGTACGTGGGTGCGCCGGCCTTGCACGCGGCGAGCAGCGCCGCGGCGAGGGCGAGGCGCGCCGCGGCGCCACTCGCGCCCGACATGCGCCCCGCCCCGCCCGCCCCCGCCACGCCGGCGGCGAGCAGCGTGCGCAGCGCGCGCAGCTCCGCCGCCACGTCCACCGGCGTGCGCGGCGGCCGGGTCAGCGCCAGCAGCGCCTCGGCGTACGCCGTGACGCGCTCGAACTCCGCGCTCGCCGTCGTCGCGTAGCGCACCACGCCGTCGGCCGTGGCGTCCGGCCGGGCGAGCCGGCCGCGCACCACCTCCAGGTTCACCGCCACGCCGTTGAGCGCGTTCTTGAGGTCGTGCGCGGCGCGCTGCGCGATCTCCTGCTGCGTCGCGAGCCAGAGGCGCGCGGCGCGGTCGTGCGAGCCCGCGACGGCGTCAGTCACTCAGGTCCGCGTCGTCCGGCGCGGCGGCGATCCCCGCGGAGCCGTCGGGCGCCGGGCGGTGCTGCACCGGCGCGTTCACGTACTGCGCGACGTACTTCGCGGTCCCGCCGACGGCGAGCTGCGTGAACAGGAACTCGAACTTCGCGTCGTACGCCGCGGCCAGCCGCGCCTTCACGTCCGCCGGCAGGTCCCAGAAGCGGCGCTTGAAGGGGCCGAGCGCCTTCTTGCGCGTCTTGTAGAAGAACTGCTCGTCGGAGTCGGTCGCCTTGCGCTCGTCCTTCGCGCTCGTGCGCAGCCACTCGTAGATCTCCCCCTTCAGCTCCGCCGGGAGGTGATCGTAGAGCATGTTCTGGAAGTTCGTGGCCAGGTGGATCTCGGCCGTCTCGGTGCGCGGGAAGTTGTTGAACGCCGTGTCGGGAAGCGTCGAGGCCCCGTGCTGCACGGCGCCCGCGAGCCCGTACTCGTCGCGCGCGATCCTGCCGAGCAGCTCGAGCGTCGGCAGGTCGAGCGCGACGTCGGCGATCGAGCCGTCGGCGAGCACGACGCCCCCGTGCGAGGTGCCGCTCTGCACGCTGATCTTGGAGAGGCCGGCCATGCCCGGCGCCTGCCGCGCCAGCGTCCGGTTGAACCCGTCCATGAAGGCGCGGAGCTCCTCCGGCGTGCTGTTCTCCGTCCCCACCTCGCCGATCTCGCCGCCCAGGGAGATCGTCACCCCCTCGGGCTCGAGCGAGCGGACGTAGCGGCAGATCTCGACCGCCGTCTCGTAGTTGGTCCGCTGCTGCTCGTCGAGCGACGGCTTGCTCAGGTCCACCAGCGTGGAGGTGTCCACGTCCACGTTGTAGAAGCCCGCGTGAATGGCCTCGAGCGCCAGCTGGCGCACGGCGTCCACCTCGGTCTGCGGGTCGACGGCGAACTTCTTGGCGCTCACCTGGAAGTGGTCGCCCTGGATGAACACCGGCCCGCGGAACCCCTCGCGCATCGCCGCGGCGAGCAGCACGGCCACGTACTCGGAGGGGCGCTGCTCGGTGTAGGCGATCTCCGAGCGCGCGATCTCGAGGATGAAGGCGCCGGCGTCGAGCTTCCTGGCGGTGCGGAAGATCGAGCGCGCGGTGTCGTACACCATGCCGCGCACGTTCATCGCCGGCACGGTGAAGCCGCGGACCTTCCCCTGGCCGCGGGCGATGTACAGCTCGTGAATGGAGGCCGGGCGCACGCCCACCGCCTGCCCCAGCTCCCAGATCATCCAGCGCGCGTGGTCGCGCGCCTCCTTCTCGCCGAAGACCGCGGCGCGGACGAGTTCGTCCATGCGCTCGGTCGCGAGCGCCTCGGGACGCGTGACGGTGACGGTCGCCCCGCGGACGGCGACGGCGTCGCCGAACGGGTGGCTGGTCATGACGAGCTGCTCGGCCATGCTGCGTCCCCCATACGTATGCGGCGTCGGGGGCGGCCGCCCCCGGCGCGGGTGATCGAAGTTGTAGTGACGAAAGGTCGTGGGCGCGGGGAGATGAGGCAAGGGCGCCGCGGCACGCCTACACGGAGTAGCGCGGATCCGACACGGGGAGCTGGTCCCACTCCGCCCGCGCCGCCTCGGACCCCGGCCGCCCGAGCATGGCGTAGGCGAACTGCTTGCCGAGCTCGACGCCCGGCTGGTCGAACGCGTTCACGCCGTAGAGCTGGCCGGCGTAGGCGGTGGCCAGCTCGAGGAGCATGATCAGCCCGCCCACGTGGTGGGCGTCCACGCGCTCCAGGTGCAGCGTCATGTTCGGCCGCCCGCGGCGCGCGAGCGCCCCGGCGGTCGCCTTCTGCTCCACGGCCAGGAGCTCGCCCAGGGTGTGGCCGCCGAGGTAGGCGAGGTCGCTGGCCGTGGCGCCGGCGGGGATCGCCACGTCGTCGCCGCGGTCGTCCACGGCGAGGAACGTCACCGTCTTGTCGGCGGGGCCCTCCATGAAGAGCTGCACCTGGCTGTGCTGGTCGGTGGCGCCGAGGGCCGCCACCGGCGTGGGCCCCACACTCGCGCCGTCCGGCCGGATCTTCCCCAGGCTCTCGGCCCACAGCTGGACGAACCAGGCGGCGAAGTCGCGGAGCGCGTCCGCGTAGGGCATGAAGACGTGCGTGCCGCGTCCGTGCGCGGTGTGGCTCAGCCACTGGAGCACCGCGTAGCTCCCCGCCGGGTTCTCCGACAGCGTCGCCGTCGCGCACCGCCGCGCCATCTCGGCGGCGCCCGACAGCAGCCCCGCCGTGTCGATGCCGATGAGCGCCGCCGGGAGGAGCCCGACCGGGGAGAGCACGCTGAAGCGCCCGCCGACGTTCGCCGGCACGTCGAGCGCGGCGATCCCCTCCGCGCGGGCGAGCGCGCGCAGCGCGCCGCGCTCCGGGTCCGTCACGAAGACGAGGTGGTCGGCGACGGCGCCGCCGACGGTGCGCTCGAGGCGGTCGCGCACCACCAGGTACTGCGCCATCGTCTCCGCCGTGCCGCCGGACTTGGACGTCACGACGAACAGCGTCCGCTTCAGGTCGAGCCGCGCGAGGAGGGCGGCGATGGTGATCGGGTCCACGTTGTCGAGCACGTGCAGCCGCGGCAGCCCGCCGCGCTCGCCCTCGGACAGGTCGTTCCACCCCGGCGGGCGGAGGGCGGTGCGCAGCGCGATCGGCCCGAGCGCCGAGCCGCCGATGCCGAGGACGACCACGTCGCGGAAGCGGCCCCGCGCGCGCGCCGCGTAGTCGTTCACCTGGTCGCGGCAGCGGTGGTGCACGGGCAGGTCGATGAAGCCGAGGCGCCCGGCCTCGTGGTCGTCCTTCACCGCCTCGTGCGCGGCGCGGAAGTCGTCCGCGGCCGCCGCGAGCTCGGCGTCCGTCACGCCGCCGGCGACGGCGGCATCCATCAGGTTCGTGTAGTCGAGGCGGAGAGTCATGGAAGGGCGAGGGGCGAGTCGTTCTAGTCTTCGTCGATGCGCACGGTGAGCCCGTCGAACGCCGGCGCGATGCCGCGCGGCAGCTCGGACTCGAGGTCGGCGTGGAAGTTCTCGTGCGTCAGGTGCGTGAAGTAGGTGCGCTCCGCGCCCACGCGCTGCGCGACGCGGATGGCTTCCGGGATGCTCAGGTGCGTGGGGTGCTGCGTGCGGAAGAGGGCGTTGATCACCAGCACGCGCGCGCCGCGCACGATCTCGTACACCGGCTCCGGCACCGACTTCGCGTCGGTGATGTAGGCGAGCGGGCCGACGCGGTAGCCGGTGACGGAGAAGTGCCCGTGCGGGACCGTGAAGGGGGTGACCAGCACGTCGCCGATCGAGACGGGCTGGCCGTCCTCCAGCACGTAGCCGCGCCCCTCCGGCTTGAGCGTCCCCGGCATCGGCCGCATCGTGTCGTCGAAGATGTAGGGGAACTTGGTGCCCAGGCGGGCGAGCGTCTCGGCGGAGCCGTACATCGGCAGCGGGCCGTCGCGGCGCACGGAGATCGCGCGCACGTCGTCGAGCCCGTGCGTGTGGTCGGCGTGGTCGTGCGTGAAGAGCACGGCGTCCACGCGGTCGATGCCGTTCGCCACGAGCTGCACGCGCAGCTCCGGCGGCGTGTCGAGCAGCAGCCGCGTGCCCGCGTCGGTCTCGACGACGGCGCCGACGCGGGTCCGCTTGTCGCGCGGGTCCGGCGACCGGCAGACGCGGCAGTTGCAGCCGATCTGCGGGACGCCGAACGACGTGCCCGTGCCGAGGAACGTGAGCTTCACACCGTCTCCACCTTCATCATGTTCGTCGTCCCCGGCGTGTCGAAGGGCACGCCGGCCGTGACCACCAGGCGATCGCCCTTGGAGGCGAGCGCGCGCCGCGCCGCGGCGGCGAGGCCGAGGCGCACCACCTCCTCGTAGCGCTCGCAGTGCGGCACGAGCTCCGGGATCACTCCCCACGCGAGGGCGAGCTGCCGCGCCGTGCGCGGCACGTCGGTGAGGGCGAGGATGGGGACGCCCGGTCGGTGCGAGCTGACGATGCGCGCCGTGAAGCCGCTCTTGGTGACCACCATGACGAGCGGCGTGGCGAGCATGCGCACCGCCGCCACGGTCGCCGCGGCGATGGCCTGCTCCGTGGAGACCACCGCGTCGCGGGAGCGGCGCTCGTCGCGCAGCACGTGCGGCATCGGGTGCGACTCGACCTCGGCGATGATGCGCCGCATCGCCTCGACGGCCAGGCGCGGGTACGCGCCGGCCGCCGTCTCGGCGGAGAGCATCACCGCGTCGGTGCCGTCGAGGATCGCGTTCGCCACGTCGCTCGCCTCGGCGCGCGTGGGGCGCGGGTGGGTGATCATCGACTCGAGCATCTGCGTGGCCGTGATCACGGGGCGGCCGAGCCGGTTGGCGATGCCGATGATGCGCTTCTGCGCGATCGGCACCTGCTCGAACGGCAGCTCGACGCCCAGGTCGCCGCGCGCGACCATCACCGCGTCGGAGGCGACGATGATGCTGTCGATGTTGTCCAGCGCCACGTCCTTCTCGATCTTCGAGACGATGAGCATCGTCTTGGGGAGCAGCCGCCGCAGCGAGTGCACGTCCTCCGCCTTGCGCACGAAGCTGAGCGCCAGGTAGTCCACGTCGTGCTCGATGGCGAAGGCGATGTCGGCGTGGTCCTTCTCGGTGAGCGAGGGGGCCGAGACCGAGATGCCCGGCAGGTTCATCCCCTTGTGGCTCTTCAGCTCCCCGCCGTGGAGCACGCGCGTGCGCACGCGCGGCTTCCGCACCTCGAGCACGAGCAGCTCGAGCAGCCCGTCGTTGATGAGGATGCGGTCGCCGGCGCCGACGTCGTTCGCGATGTCGTCGTAGGTCACCGGGACCTCGCCCTCTCCCGCCTGCGCCTCGGGGACGAGGACGAGCTCCTTCCCCTCCTCGAGCTGGACGGGGGACGCGAGGTCGCCGATGCGGATGCGCGGCCCCTGCAGGTCGCCGAGGATGGCGACCGGCCGGTCCATCTCCTCGGCGACGGCGCGCACGGTGGCGATGGTCTTCGCGTGCAGCTCGTGCGTGCCGTGCGAGAAGTTGATCCGCGCGACGTTGAGCCCGGCCTCGATCAGCGCGCGGATGGTCTCGCGCGAGGACGATGCGGGGCCGAGGGTGCAGACGATCTTGGTGCGCGGGTGGTGCGCGGCGGTGGCTGCGGTCACGGGGCGGCGAGGGTGCGGGTGCGAGGTCGGGGCTGATGTAGCGGCGCGCCGAGGAGTCGGCAAGCCGTGCGCCGCGGGCGGCGCCTGGCGTCCAGCGCCGCCGGAAGTTAACGCGTCCGGGGAGTGGGTCGTCTGTTTCATGGTCGGTGCGGGTCGGAGCGCCGCCGGCGACTCCCCGCCGGCCGTCCGGCGCGCACGCCATCCCCCACGCCCCATGCCCCGCACTCTCCGCCTCCTGCCCACCCTCCTCCTCGCCCTCGCCGCGTGCAGCGACAGCACCGCTCCGAGCGGCGTGGGCGCCGAGCTGACCACCGACGTCGCCGTCACGTCCACCGACGAGGCGAGGGGCGATCTGGCGCTGCTCGCCCTGAACGAGGAGGTCGCACAGGCCGGCTCGGGCGCCTGCACGTACGACGAGGCGGCGGGCCGCCTCTCCTGCGCGAGCGTCGTCGAGGGGGCGCTGAGCGTGACGCGCTCGCTCCGCTACCTGAACGAGAGCGGCGAGGCGCAGCCGTCGTACAACCCGGCGACCACGGCGTCGATCGAGGTGGCCACCACGGCCACGGGCTCGCGCACCGGACAGGGGAGCGCGGCCACGGTCGTCCGACACCGACGCCTGACCGTGAGCGGGCTGGCCGGCAATGAAAGCGAGCGGGTGTGGAACGGCACCGGCGCCGACACGCTCGACGTGACCGTGCAGGGCACGCGGAGCACGCGCCGCTACACGATGCGATCCGCCGTGACGATGGCGAACGTCGTGGTCCACGTACCGCGCTCGGCGCAGCCGTACCCCGGGTCCGGCCAGCTCCGCTACGACGTGAGCGTGACGCAGACCGCCGACGGCACGCAGCCGGTCACGCGCGTCAGCACGCGTCGCGTGACCATCACCTTCAACGGCACCGCCGCGGTGCCGATGCAGGTGGGCACGATGGGCTGCACGCTCTACCTGGACACGCGCGGCGTCGCCTGCGGGGCGCCGCTGGAGTAGCGGCTGGTGGTCTGAC
>Ga0307407_10000780_pt1 | contig 10528 bp, 8 predicted proteins | sample 322Ometagenome_FD_203886 | JGI IMG/M metagenome (GOLD analysis project Ga0307407, IMG submission 203886) | Maize rhizosphere microbial communities from greenhouse at UC Davis, California, United States - 322HYB-O-1 | ecosystem: Host-associated > Plants > Roots > Rhizosphere > Soil | place: USA...
ACCAGATCGCCGGGAAATACGACGTCGTCGGGGGCATGATCTTCCTGAGCCCAACGCGCGACCTCTGGAAATCGACTAACTCATGCACCGCGAGCGGGAACAAGCAGCAAACGAAAGTGCCGGCCAAGAAGGTGCTCGAGTTCAAAACGAAAACGGATGAGTACGGCAACCGACTTCTTTGCGTGAGCGAGGGAGGAGGCGAAGAATCATGTTTCCGGCGCGAGAAGGAATAAATTCAGAAAGGTAGCGTCGACACCTGTGCGGCCCCCAATGGGTCACGCGGGTGTTTTTCGTGATGACCCCTTTCGTTTTGGCGTGCGGGGCGACGACGGGAGAACGGTTTGCAGTTCCCAATCTGGGTCAGAATACCGATCGTCCGCTTTAATGAGGAGCCAGTTCTTCTCCTGTCCGTGCATTTTCACTAGGGCAAATTCGCCGCGCAGCTTTGACCCGTAGAATTCGAAAACCATTTTCCCCTTTTCGTATTGCTTCAGCGGATCGGTTGAGGTTTCGTATTCGCCCTCGTCCCAGATGCGGACCTCGCCCGCGCCGTACGTGCCCTCGGCGAGCGTTCCCTCGAATCGGCCGTAGGCTAGCGAGTGATCCGGCACCGCCACGGCGAGCCGTTTATCCGCGGGATCGAGCGATGGCCCTTTCGGCACCGCCCAAGATTTGAGCACCCCGCCCATCTCCAGCCGCAAATCGAAATGCAGCTGGGTGGCGTGGTGCTCGTGAATGACAAAGCGAAGCAGCACAGCTATTTCTTAGCAGATGAGCTCGACGATCTGGCGGAGGACGATCTTCCACCCGATGAGCTCCTTGCGGAGCCGCCGCTCTTTTTCGCGCCGCCGCCAGCAGATGACTTCGAAGAGCCGCCCTTGTTTGCTCCGCCGGATCGGCCGGCCGATTTCGCCGCCGTCGATGAAGCCGATCGGCTGGACGAGCCGGAGCCCGACTTTGCCGAACTTCTCGAAGAACCGTTACCCGAAGACGACTTAGACGTTCCGCCGGAAGTCTTCTTGCCTCCGGTGCTCGTTGATTTCGAACTGCCGCCCGACTTCGAGCGGCCTGCAGATTTTGAGGCGCCGGTCGATCTCGAACTACTGCCCGACGACTTTGAAGCGCCACCCGCGGATCTGCCGCCGCTTTTCGCCGCCGTGCCAGAGGATCTCGACGATGAACTGCCGGATTTCTTAGCAGTCGAGCCACCCGATTTTTTCGCGGTCGAACCGGACGACCGGCCCGATGCGTTCTTTGAGGTCGATCCGGAAGATTTCCGTGCGGACGATCCGCCGGATGGGGACTTCGAACGTGAACCGGAAGTCTTGCTCGTTCCGCCGCCCGCGCCCGAACCTCCACCGGTTCCCTCGGTCGCCATGTCGGCCGCCGTCGCCGCGGCGCCGATCACGGCGCCGCGTGCCGCGCCGGTTGCAAGTTCGGTCACCATTTCGACCGCTCCCTCGAGCGCCTTATCGAAGGTTCCCTTCCCGCCGCCCGATCTTTTCTTTGTGGATCCTGTTTGTTGTTTTCTGGTTGCCGCCATTTTCTTTTGTCTCCTCGTTAAGTTCGCCCGCCTGAATTGCGGGCGTGAATATACGTACGCCTCAGCGTGGGCGCATCTGCAAATCGCGTCTGTACTTTGAAATACAGTGAGTTACGTGATGGAGTCGTCCCATTTCGTATTGAGGAAACCGGGTATGGCGTTCGCGACGTGCGATTCGTAAGAGGGGTGTGTGACGGCCGGCGCTTTTCGCGGCGCCGTCTCGACGCAGCAGTTCTCTTGTCCGTGCGGTGCTAGCTTTCGTTCACCTTCAAAACGGCGAGGAACGCTTCCTGGGGGATCTCTACGCGGCCGACTTTCTTCATTCGTTTTTTGCCTTCTTTTTGTTTCTCGAGCAGCTTGCGTTTGCGCGAGATGTCGCCGCCGTAGCATTTGGCGATGACGTTTTTGCCCATTGCTTTGACGGTCTCGCGGGCTATGACCTTGTTGCCGATGGCGGCCTGGATGGCGACCTCGAACATCTGGCGGGGGATGAGTTCCTTCATCTTTGCGGTGAGCAGGCGGCCCTTTGAAGTTGCCGTGTCGCTGTGAAGGATCAGCGAGAGTGCGTCGACCGGTTCACCGGATACGAGAATGTCGAGCTTCACGAGCTTGCTTTCCTTATAGCCGGACAGATGGTAATCGAGCGAAGCGTACCCTTTCGAAACCGATTTGAGCCGATCGTAGAAATCGAGCACGATCTCGTTCAGCGGCAGCTCGTAGACGAGCATCACGCGGTTCGTGGTGATGTATTCGAACTTTTTCTGGACGCCGCGTTTTTCGTCGAGCAAGGGAAGTATGCCGCCGAGAAAATCATCGTTGGTCAGGATTGTGGCCTCGATAAAAGGCTCTTCGATCTTCGAGATCCTGCCCGTGTCGGGCATCTTAGACGGCGAATCGATCTCGGCGATCTCGCCGTCCGTGGTGGTCACGCGGTAACGTACGCCGGGCGCCGTGGTGATCAGATCTAGATTAAATTCACGTTCGAGTCGCTCTTGCACGATCTCCATGTGCAGCAGGCCGAGGAAACCGCAGCGGAATCCGAAACCGAGCGCCGTTGACGATTCGGGCTCGAAGAAGAATGAAGCGTCGTTCAGCCTAAGCTTCTCCATCGCGTCGCGAAGGTCTTCGTATTGGGCTGAATCGATTGGGTAAAGCCCCGCGAAAACCATCGGCTTCACTTCTTGAAAACCGGGAAGCGGGTCGGTTACGGGCCGGGCGGCGTCGGTGATAGTGTCGCCGATCTGGACGTCGGCGACGGTCTTGATCGAAGCGGTCAAAAATCCTACCTCTCCCGCCCCAAGCTCGTTTATCAGCGTGGGCCTCGGCTTGTTCACGCCGATCGTCTCGACCAGATATTCACGCCCGGTGTTGAAGAACTTTATCTTCGTGCCCTTTTTTATCTTCCCGTCGATGATGCGGAACAGCACGATCACCCCGCGATAAGAATCGTACCAACTGTCGAATATCAATGCCTTAAGGGGAGCATTCTCATCGCCGGTCGGCGCGGGAACGTCTTTTACGATTTCTTCGAGTATGTCCTGGATGCCGATGCCCATTTTCGCCGAGGCGAGAACGGTATGCGTCGTGTCCAGGCCGATGATCGTTTCGATCTGTTCCTTGATCCGCTCCGGTTCGGCCGATGGTAGGTCGATCTTGTTCAGCACGGGGATCAACTCAAGATCGTTCTCGATTGCGAGATAGGTGTTGGCTAGCGTCTGGGCCTCGACGCCCTGCGAAGCATCTACGACCAACAAAGCGCCTTCGCACGCCGATAGCGACCGCGACACCTCGTAGGAAAAATCGACGTGCCCGGGCGTGTCGATCAGGTTGAGCACGTATTGTTTCCCGTCTTTAGCCTTGTAATCAAGACGAACGGCGTGGGCCTTGATCGTGATCCCGCGTTCACGTTCCAGGTCCATGTCGTCCAGCAACTGATCTTCCATATCGCGATCAGCGACGGCGCCTGTCAATTGGAGTATCCGGTCGGCAAGGGTCGATTTGCCGTGGTCGATGTGGGCGATGATGGAAAAATTTCTAATTAGCTCGCGATCCATATACAAAAAACAATCTAATAGACTAGCAGAACGCCGAATGAACCGCACAGTTAAGTACCCGCGCGGCCTGGGTTTTCGACCTAAGTTTGCGTGATTGAATCTAATAGACGAACCCCGCCGAAACCATCAGCGTCGTCCATAGAAAGATCTCGTCTAAATATCCACCGGTCGAGACCGCGCTTGGATGCTTTTATGAGCGAAGCGCTCGCGTCCCCCGCACGCGTGAGATCGCATGTCCGCAACGTGCGGCCTGCGGCTTTGCCCACTACTCATCACGAAATAGGGAGTCAGAAATTATGATAGAAACACTCAAAAGGGCCCTGGCAGGGTTGACCGTTTTCGCGACGGCCGCCGCGCTCGCCGGAGGGCCCGCATTCGCATCAAGCCACGCCGAGGCACCGCTCATTAGCATGGACCGCTTCGCCGACAACACCGATACATATGCTTTCCGGAGTGTCGAGCCGGGTCGCGACGGCTACGTCACGCTCATCGCCAACTACATTCCGCTTCAGGAGCCCTCGGGTGGCCCGCAATGGTTCCGCTTCGACGATACCGTCCTTTACGAAATCAAGATCGACAACACCGGGGACGGGCGCGAGGACATTTCGTACCAGTTTCAGTTCAACACCACGATCAAAAACGGCGAGACCGTTCTCGGCCAGTCGGCCGTAAACCACGACGCAGTGATCAGCAACCTGGGCGACCCGGACTACAACATGCCCCAGACGTACTCGGTTCGGCGTGTTGACGGGAACAGCGGTTCGAAAGGCAACCTGATCGGTTCAGATTACAAAGTGCCCCCCGCAAATATCGGCCCGCGCGTTACTCCGGATTACGAGATGAACTTGGGCCAGCCCGCGATCGGCTCGCTGCCAAACGGGGGCCGCGTTTTCGCCGGTAACCGTGACGAGTATTTCTACATCGATCTCGGCGTATTCGACGCATTGAATCTCCGTTCAACTACATCTGAATCCGGAGGCATTGATTCCACAAAAGGCTACAACGTCAGCACGATCGCCATCGAGGTGCCGGTCCAAGAACTCACACGCAGCGGAGCCGTGCCCGCCGGCCCGACCGCGGCCGATGCCGTGATCGGCGTATGGGCGACGGCTAGCCGCAAATCAGTTCGCGTACTTGGTCCTGGCAATTCCGACGATCAGGGGAGATGGAGACAGGTTTCGCGACTTGGAAATCCGTTGGTGAACGAAGTGGTGATCCCCCTGAAATTGAAGGACGCGTTTAACGCATCCACGCCGGCAGACGATTCCGGGGCGGCCCCTTACGTGCTCGATCCTGAGCTTGCCAAGCTGCTGAACGCGGTGTTCGGGATAACGGTACCGGCGGCCCCGCGAAACGATCTGGTGTCGATCTTCGCTACCGGCATCCCCGTCAATCCCGTGACCGGACCCAATTACACTACGTTTTTGTCGGACGGAACACCGCATGAGTATCTGCGTTTGAACGTTGCGATCCCGATAACGCCGATCGGCAGCCAAAATCGCCTCGGGCTGCTTGGCGGCGACTTTGCCGGATTCCCTAATGGGCGACGTGTTTTCGACGATGTAACCGACATCGCTCTTCGAGCAGTCGCGGGCGGTACGCCCTTCACACCGGCGACGAATCAGGCACCGAACAATCAGCTTGGTGACGGCGTGAGTTTCAACCCCGAAGGGCCGCTGCTCACCCGCTTCCCGTACCTGCTGCCGCCTAACCAGGGCAACCAGCCGCGTACGTCCAACCAGCAGTAAGGTTTTCCAAGCCTTCAGCATATGCGCATCCTCCGGAAGTTGATCTCGGCGGATGCGCACTAAAAGCACTTCCAAAGACTGGAGTCGCAAATGAGAAAATATAGAAAATGTGGATTGCCGGCGATCCTGTTGATTTTGGCCGCTTTCGGTGCCGCGTGTGCAAAAGTCGAAAGCGGTGCTGTGAAGATCGCGGAATCGGATTTCCCAGCGATACACGGCGATGTCAGGGTCACCGAGGCGCGTGCGGCGATCGAAAAGTCACCGGCCTCCTCCGCCGCTTACCTACAGGCGGCATCCGCTTATATCAACGCGGCGCGTCGAAGCGGCGACTTTAGCCTGAATTCGCACGCACGCAAAGCAGTTGAAAAGGCGCTTCGGATATCCCCAACTGATATCCAGGGGCTCAAACTTAAAGCTTCGCTTCACCTTACGTACCATGAGTTTGCTGCGGCATTGAAACTAGGTGATGAACTAACGGCCACTGGCCCCCCGGATTCATTTTTGCTGGGGGTCCTAACCGACGCCCACACCCAACTTGGAAACTACCCGGAAGCGGTCGAGTCGGCGCAGAGAATGGTGGACGCGAAGCCGAACTCACAGTCATATTCGCGTGCCGCTATTCTGCGCGGACTTCACGGGGATACCGATGGGGCGGCCGAAATGTTCAAACTTGCCGCGCGCACGGCCGACCCGGCCGACAAGGAGGCTCAGGCATGGACGCTTTCGCAGCTTGGTGAGCTTTATTGGCGTAACGGGAGGTTCGACGACGCGGAAAGGGTCTACGATGAAGCCCTGTCCCTCGTGCCTGACTACTATCTTGCAGCAGCGGGCAAGGGGCGCGTGCGGGCTGCGAAGGGGGATCTAGCTGGTGCTGCCTCGCTGCTCTCCGGAGCGGTGGAGCGGTCGCCGCACACCGGTTACGCGATATTGCTCGGCGACGTGTATAAACGACTAGGTAAATCGGAATCAGCGAAACGTCTATATGCGTTGGCTGATAATTCCGACGCGCTCGGAGATTTTCACGATTCCCACCGGGTCGCGCTGCACTGGGCAGATAGCGGTCAAAACCTCGACAGAGCACTCGAGATCGCCGAGGCGGATTATGCCGGCTTGAAGGACGTTTACGCCTCCGACATTCTGGCGTGGTGCTTATACAAGAAAGGCAGGTTTCAAGAGGCCAGGGCCAGGTCGAGCGAGGCCATGAGGATCGGAACGAAGGACGCGGTGTTGTTTTACCACGCGGGGATGATCGAGCTTGCACTAGGTAACCGCGATAAAGCTAAGCAGTTTTTGAGATCCGCCTTGGAACTGAACCCATCTTTCGATCTTATTCAGTCGGAGGTCGCAAAGTTGACCTTAGCCGGATTGGGTTAGAACAAAAATACTAAAACGCTTCCAGATCCGCGCCGGCAACCAGGCGCGGATATTTTATTGCCCGCGTACGCAAATATCTGGTATATTTAGACTTCACAACAATTCAAGCCCATTTATCCGCAAAAATTGCGTACAGGAGACTCTATGAGAAACGAATACGATCGGGATGACGCCAACGTCGGCACCAAATTGACCTACCTGTTAATAGGCGGCGGGATCGGGGCCGTTATTGCTCTGCTTTTCGCACCGAAATCGGGCACCGAGCTTCGCGGCGATATCGCTGATGCGACCCGCAAGGGCATTGAAAAGAGTAAAGAGACCGCTTCGCACCTGCAGGAACGGGCTGGTGAATATTACGAGGTCGGCCGCGAGAGGGCTTCGGAATATATCCACACAGCTCAGGAGAAAGCGGGTGAGTTTGCCGAGAAGGCCCGTACAGCGGCGGCGAGCACTGCGAATCCGTTCACTGCGGCGGTGGAGGCGGGGAAGGAAGCCTACATCTCCGAGAAGCGGAAGGGCGAATCGAAGGCTATTACCGAAGGCCGCCCGAGTTACCCCGTCAAAGACGAGACGAACTAGTTTATGAACGCGAACGATCCGCAGTTTTGGATGATGATCGCTTCGATCGTCATTGCCGTTTGCTTCATCGTCATGGCGATCGCGTTGATCGCCGTGGCGGTGACGGTCAGAAAAGTTACCGCCACGGTGCATCGCGTCGAGGAACGCATCGATCCGCTGCTCTCGCAGGTGAACGCGATCAGCGTCCAGGGGCGTGAGATGTCGGTGCAGTTTTCGGAGGTGGCGTCCAACCTCGCTGTCGCGACCAAACACCTTGCCGAATCGACCGAGCTGATAAAGGAGGAGGTCGCCGAACTGCGGACGATCGTTTCGTCGACGGCGTTGGTGGCACGCGACAAGGTCGAGTTGGTCGCGGGCACCATCGACCGCACCCACATGCAGGTGACCGACACGACGCAGTTCGTCCACCAAAAGATCGTCGAACCCGCCCGAGAGATCGCCGCCATCATGGCCGGAGTCCGCAAGGGCCTGGAGGTGCTTTTCGCCCCCGCCCCCAAACAGATCGACCGCGTTTATGTCGATGAGGATCTCTTCATCGGTTGATCTAATCGCCAATAGTGCGAATTGAAAGAGGTGGATCTGATCCACCTCTTTTGTTTATATTGTTCTGACTTGAGTTAATTGCTGTCGGTCGGTTTTGCCTGGATGCGGTCCTGGCGTTTTTGGCGGAACTCTTCGCGGCGCTTTTGCATTTCGGCTTTGCGCGTTTCGAGTTGAGTTTTCTGCTCGGGGGTGAGCACGGCGAGGATCTGCTGGTTGACCGATTCCCGCTTCGCCCGCCGTTCGGTGCGGAGTCGCTTGAGCTGTGCTTTCTGGTCTTCCGTTATCGTGCCGCCGTTTTTGCGGGCCTCGCGGACGGACTTCATCAGATCGCTCGTTTCCTGGCCGGGTTTGTTTGCCTGGCGGATCGTTTTGATCTGCTCTTTCTGGGTGTCGGTCAGTTCAATACCGCGAAGGAAGCCCATCCCGCCGCGATGTCCCCTCATTCCGCCGCGGCCCATTTTGCCTCCGCGTTTTCCGAATCCTTTCCTTTCGTGCTTTTCAGCTTTATTCGCATCGCCGCTCGGTGTTTCGGATGTTTGCGCCGTTGCGAAAACCGAAAACGCGCCGATCGCGAACATAAGGGTTACTGAGGAGAATAATCTAGTTCTTAATGCCATTTTGGTACCTCTTTGATAATTTAAAGCCTTGGCTTTTCACAATGTTAGATGTAGGAAAATGGCGTTTAGCCGAAAGGCGGCTGTAAAGAAATGTAAAAGTGGAAACGCAATGGAAAGTGAATGGTGAAAGTTGAATAGTGTCGGAATTCGCAATTTATGGGAATAGCTTGCTAAAATGCGGAGTTTGGGCTTGAACAAGGGGTTACGGTTTTGTCATGAGATTTTTGTCTGAGATAAATTCGCCTGCCGACCTTCGCCAGTTGAAGGTCGAAGACCTGCAGGAAGTAGCGGACGAGGTTCGCCAGTTCATTATAGATACCTGCTCGCGCGTGGGCGGGCACACGGGCGCGTCGCTCGGTGCGGTCGAACTTGCGGTTGCGATGCATTACGTCTTTGATACCCCGAACGACCGGCTGGTCTGGGACGTGGGGCACCAGGCGTACTCGCACAAGATCCTGACGGGCCGCCGAGACCAGCTTCACACGATCAAACAATACGAGGGGCTTTCGGGGTTCCTGCGGCGCGAGGAATCGGAATACGACACGTTCGGCGCGGGGCACGCGTCCACGTCGATCTCGGCAGCGTTGGGGATGGCGATCGCGCGCGACAAGAAGGGTGCGGATTTTAACGTCTGCGCTTTGATCGGCGATTCCTCGCTCGCGGGCGGGATGGCGATGGAGGCGATCAACCAAGCGGGGCATCTGAAATCGCGGCTGATCGTGATACTGAACGACAACGGAATGTCGATCGCGCCGGCCGTCGGTTCGTTGAGCGGATATTTGAATCGTATAAAAGAAGCCCAGAGTTACCAGCATCTTAAAGAGGAAATCGGCGACGCTCTCGAAAGCGTTCCCGGGATCGGCGGAACTCTCAGACGCGCGGCGAAATCCTTTAAGGACGCGATAGCCGCGGCAGTTCTGCCCGGAGCGTTGGTCAACGAACTCGGTTTCAAATATATCGGCTATGTTGACGGCCATAACGTTCCGATGTTGGTTCGAGCACTCGAGGCAGCGAAGAAGATCGACGACGGCCCGGTCATCGTTCACGCGCTGACCAACAAAGGGCACGGGTTTCCGAATCCGGAAAAGAATTATTACGCCTATCACGCGACCGGACCGTTCGACCCGAAAACTGGGCTGCCATACAAATCGGGCGGCAAGTCGGCGCCCCCGGCTTACACGGCCGTTTTCGGTGAGACGATGTGCGAGCTGATGGAACGCGACGAAAAGATCGTCGCGATCACGGCGGCGATGCCGGATGGTACGGGGATCGACAAGGTGCTTGAACGATTCCCCGAGCGGGCGTTCGATGTGGGTATCGCCGAGCAGCACGCCGTTACGTTTTGTGCCGGAATGGCGTGTGAGGGGTTGAAGCCCGTCGCGGCGATATATTCGACATTCCTGCAGCGCGGGTTCGACCAGGTGATCCACGACGTCTGCCTGCAAGACCTTAATGTTACGTTCGCGATGGACCGGGCGGGAATCGTCGGCGCTGACGGGCCGACGCATCACGGGCTGTTGGACATCGCGTATTTCCGCGGCTATCCGAACATCATACTGATGGCGCCGAAGGACGAGGGAGAGATGCGGGATATGCTCTTGACCTCGATCGAGCACGATGGGCCGGCAGCGATACGTTATCCGCGCGGCAACGGCGTCGGGGCCGACATCGCGCGGGAACCGCAGATCCTGGAGATCGGCAAGGGCGAAACGCTTCGAAAAGGCGAGGACGTGGCGATTATCGGATACGGCTCGATGGTGCAGCCGGCGATGGACGCCGCGAAGATGCTGGAGAAAGTCGGTATAGATGCGACGGTGGTGAACGCGAGATTTGTGAAGCCCCTGGACGAGGAATTGATCCTCGGACTTCTTGAGGATCACAGGCTGATCGTAACTGTGGAAGAGGCATATCTTGCGGGCGGGTTCGGATCTGCGGTGATGGAACTGCTTGAGGCGCACGGAGTGCAGGATAAAGTTAAGGTGGTCAGGATGGGCGTCCCGGACAAGATCGTGACGCACGGTGATCCGCGGCTTCTGCTTGCGAAATTCGGCCTTGACGCGGACGGTATCC
>Ga0307407_10000781_pt1 | contig 10525 bp, 9 predicted proteins | sample 322Ometagenome_FD_203886 | JGI IMG/M metagenome (GOLD analysis project Ga0307407, IMG submission 203886) | Maize rhizosphere microbial communities from greenhouse at UC Davis, California, United States - 322HYB-O-1 | ecosystem: Host-associated > Plants > Roots > Rhizosphere > Soil | place: USA...
TATACAGACGTAAAAGAAGCCATCGCAGTAAGTAATAAAGAAAATAAACCAATGCTGATGTTTTTTACAGGAAGCGATTGGTGCGGATGGTGTATCAGATTGCAGAATGAAGTTCTGAAAACGCCTGAATTTACAAAATGGGCAAGCCAGAATGTGATTTTGGTAGAATTGGATTATCCGACAAAGACGCAGCAAACTGCTGAAATAAAAGCTCAGAATAACGAATTGCAACAGGCGTTCGGTATACAAGGATTTCCAACAATTTATTTTACCAGTGCTGAATCTAAAGACGGAAAAGTAAATTTTAAAGGTCTTGGTAAGACAGGGTATGTTGCAGGCGGACCCTCAGCGTGGTTAGCGGTAGCAGAAGGAATTGTTCATCCGAAAAAATCCTAGAAAAGATATATTAGGCATACATTTTTCAAAAACTCCTTACAGAAATGTAAGGAGTTTTTTTGTTTAGTAGGAAAAGTTATTCATTTGTATTATATGAAATTATTATTTTGATATTTATTTATAGTTAAAAAAACATATAGTGTATTTTTTATATTAATAAAACTTGTAAAATTAAAATATTATGTTAATTTCGTCATTACTAATCTAACCAAAAACCTATTTATATGACTAAAAAAATACTTATCTTACTGTTTTTTTTAGGTTCATTTTTTATGCATTCCCAAAATTTAGTCTGGAGAACTAATATGACTGATGCAATTGCTATAAGTAATGAACAAAGAAAACCAATGTTGATTTTATTTACCGCCTCTGGCGTACCGGAAAATCTACAGAACGAAATTTTTAAAACTCCCGATTTTGCTGTTTGGTCCAGAGATAATGTAATTCTTGTAAAATTGGATCTTTCAGATATTAATGCTTCTGAAGGAGACAAAGAACAAAACTTGAAATTGAAAAATGCATTTGGAGTTGAAAATTTGCCGGAGGTGTGTTATGCAAGCGCCTCTATCAGAAAAAATAAAACAACTTTTAGTGCTTTGGGAAAAATGACTTATAAGCCCGGAGGAGCACAATCGTGGATCTCTGAGTCTAATGCTATTTTGCACCCAAGTGAATAAAATTTAAAATAAGTTTCTATTTTAATTTTGTAAATCCCTTTTTGTGAAAAAACACAAAAAGGGATTTTCTTTTGAAAATAGGGCAAAAAATCACTTTAGAATTTTAACATTATAAGAGGAGTTTTTTTTCATTATATTAAATTTTTATCACTTTAAAAATTTATTTCATTTTAATTAAAAGCTAAAGTGTAATTTACACACATATTCCTTGTCTGGTAAAGATATTGTGTTAATTTAGTTTCATTAACTTAACCAAACCCAATCTACTATGAATAGAAAACTACTTATCCTACTGTTTTTTTTATTTTCATTTTTGGCAAAATCACAAAGTTTAGTCTGGACGACAGACATGACAGATGCGATTGCTATGAGTAACGAAAAAAGAAAACCAATGCTAATTTTTTTCACTGCACCCGGAGCAGCTGAAAACCTCCAAAATGAGGTATTTAAAAGCCCTGAATTTGAGAAATGGTCACGCAATAATGTGATTTTAGTAAAACTGGATGTGTCTGATGCTTCATCAAACGAAATTAAAGAACAAAACTCCAAATTGAGAACTGCTTTTAATATTGTTGATTTACCACAGGTATGTTTTGCCAGTGCAACTATCAGAAAGGGCAAAACGATGTTTGATACTCTTGGTAAACTATCTTATATTCCTGGTGGTGCAAAAGCATGGATTACTGAATCTGATGCGATTATAAATCCACAATAAAGGCTTTAAATTTTAATTTAATTTGTAAAATCCCTTTTCGGCTGTAGCGTGAAAGGGGATCTTTTTTTTGCGGCAACTTGTTTTCCAGTATTTCTGAATTGAGTATGAGTTTGATGCATCACAGATGATCTGTTTTGGATTTAGATCTATTATAAGACGATCCAAATTTAACTTTGGCGATTGAGTAAGTATCAAAATATCTGGCTGTGCATTTTTTGGATAAACGCTAGAACTGTCAATCAAAAGAATTTTCCGGTCATTAAAAAACAATGTGTTTTCAAGTTTATTTATAGATTTTAAGACTCCAAAATTACCTGTCAAATAAGCAGTTGTGATATTGTTGTTAGATTCTTTTTTGAAGGAATTATCATTTGTGAAAAGTTGGATATTTTTTCCTTTCCGTTCACTTATAATTGTTTTTTTCTTTTGATTATAAACAATTAGTTCTTGCTGGTTTTCAGTTTGGTTTTTAGTGATAATAAAAGACAGCTGTACCATTAATATACTGATCAAAAGAAATACTAATTTAAAAAATGAAGGTTTCTTTAGCCAAAATACAGCGGCAATTGTTACCAGATAAAAAGCTAGTAAATAGGAAAAGTTAAATCCAATATTTCGTATCACAAAAGATTCAAAAGAAGCAACAAAATGAATGATTAGGTCCAGGAGGTAAATGCTTTTTTCGAAAATTTTAATTATAAATATAGGACAGCTTCCAAACGCAGAAATTATCATAACAATTATTCCGGCAATCATAATGAAAGATAGAACAGGAAGAATCAGAATATTTGTCACAAAAAACAATCCCGGAAATTGATGGAAATAATACAGACAAATAGGGAATGTACCTATTTGAGCGGCAAAAGAAACACTCAGAGCTTCCCAGATATATAAGGCGATTTTATTTTTGGGTTTCCAGACTTCTTTAAACAATGGCTGTATCCACAATATAGAAAATAATGCAATGTAGCTGAGCTGAAACCCAACATCAAATAAGAAATAGGGCTCGAAAAGTAATATCAATAAAACAGAAACTAATAAATTATGATAAATATTGCTGCCTCTTCGCAGATGGTTTCCAATTGCCAAAAAAGAAAACATGACAACAGATCGTAAAACAGGAGGAGAGAGACCGGAGACGATTCCAAAAAGGGCTAATGAAAGCAAAATAGCAATTAGTTTTATAAAAGAACCTTTGCGGTTATTGGAGATAGGTTTTAGAACAAAAAGGATAAACAACATTATAAAACCTACATGCAATCCTGAAACCGATAAAACATGAGTTGCTCCCGAATATTGATAATCCTGAATAATATCTGAGGAGATTTCCTGCTGTTGTCCTAAAATTAAAGCCATTGCAACATTCATCTCGGTTTTGTTAAAATGTGCTGCCTCAAGATTGTGTATTATTCTTGAATTTAATCTTGCAGCATAATACCAAATATCTTTCCTGATTGTTTGGCTCACTTTTATTTCAGATTTTGAGATATAAATCTGAGCATATATTTGCTTATTGGCGAGATATCTGCCGTAATCAAACTGGTTGGGATTTTTTGGCGCGCTTACATTTTGTAAAGTTGTTTTTGCCAGTATTATATTTCCAATTATAAGTGAATTTTTTGTACTGTCTTTTTCAATATTTACAATAATTCTACCTGTATACTTTTCATCTTCGATATTATTTAAGACTGCTATATATCTATCATTGTAATCGTTCCCCTTTAGTTTTTTCCTTAATGTAAACGACATTAAATGATCTTTTTCAAAAGCCTTATTAAAATGTGTATAATTTGATTTCTGAAGTGAATCTGTGTTGAGCAATAAACTCATAATGCCCATTCCGAGAGAAATTAAATTGATGCAGATTCCAAAAATGATACTTAGTTTTTTATTTTTTTGCGGAAGAAAATAAATGCCTGCCAGTGCAATTATAGAAAGTATAAGTACAAACAGTGCAATAGAAATGGCTGGCTGCCAATAATAGGAAATTAATATACCAATTATAAAACTAATTGTTATTCTGACTAAAGGAAAATCTAATACTTTCATGGTTTAAAAGTATTACAAATTTGTAAGAAAAATAATATTTATTTAATAAAATTATTCAATTACTCTGTTGATCTGTACCAATGAATTTTGATAGTAAGATTCTTTTGTAGAAGAAATAATAACTCCTTTTGCTGTCGAAGAATGTACAAATTTTATTTCTGCAGAATTGGCTTCGGTGATAAGCCCCACGTGGTTGATTTGCTTGCTTTTATTGGTCTTAAAAAAGATTAAATCACCTTTTTGGGCATCATTAAATTTAATAATTTTCCCGACTTTGGATTGCTCAAATGATGATCGTGGCAATGTAATATTCTCAGATTGAAAAGAACTAAATACCAATCCCGAACAATCATATCCGCTTTTGTTTGTTCCGCCTGCTTTGTAGCGTATACCAATTTTATCTGTTGCCGTTTCAATTAAATTCTTTACAACATATTTGTTTTCCCGTTTTGATTCACTTTTGCTTACCGCAGATGAACCCGATTTACAGGAAATAAAAATGATGGATAAAATAAGTAAAACGAATATTTTTTTCAAAGCAAAAATTTTAATTTTTTAAATCGGCAACGATAAGTTTTGCCGTTTTTTTACTGGCTCCAACTCCTCCAAGTTTTTTTTCTAAAATGTCATAATTTTGAAGAAGTTTTTCGCGATAAGCAGGTTCAAGCAGTTTCTGTAATTCTTCTTTGATGCGTTTTGTGTTACAGTCACTCTGAATCAATTCGGTAACAACTTCCTGATCCATAATCAGGTTGACAAGCGAAATATATTTTAATGTAATAATACGTTTTGCGATCTGGTAAGAAATAGTACTTCCTTTATAACAAACGACTTCAGGAACCTTAAATAAAGCAGTTTCTAAAGTTGCTGTTCCTGATGTTACCAAAGCTGCTGTAGACGAGCGAAGTAAATCGTATGTTTTGTTAGAAATAAACTTGATGTTTTTGTTAGTGATAAACTGTTGGTAAAATTCATATTCCTGGCTTGGTGCACCTGCAATAACAAATTCATATTCCTGAAAATCATCAACAACACTTAGCATAACGCTTAGCATTTTGGTAATTTCCTGTTGGCGGCTTCCTGGTAAAACAGCAATAATTGGTTTTTCGCTTAAATTATTTTCTGTTCTAAAAATGGTTTCATCAAAAGAGGGCTGATTGTGAATGGCATCTATAAGCGGATGGCCAACAAATTCTACCGGATATTGGTGTTTATCTTCATAAAAACTTTTTTCAAAAGGAAGAATCACAAACATTTTGTCCACATCATTTTTAATCGCTTTGATCCTGTTTTCTTTCCAAGCCCAGATTTGCGGAGAAATATAATAATAGGTTTTATAATTCAACGTCTTAGCCCATTTGGCTATTCGCATATTAAATCCGGGATAATCTATAAAAACAATTACATCGGGCTTGAATTCTAAAATATCTTTTTTGCAAAAAGTAATATTGCTTAAAATTGTTTTTAAATTAAATATCACTTCAATAAAACCCATAAAAGCCAATTCGCGATAGTGTTTTACTAAAGTTCCGCCTGCTTTTTGCATTAAATCACCGCCCCAAAATCTAATTTCTGCCTGAGGGTCTTCCTCGTATAATGCTTTCATTAAGTTTGAACCATGTAAGTCTCCAGAGGCTTCACCAGCTATTATGTAATATTTCATATTAGTTTTATTTGAGAATTTGTTCCGGTTTTAACCACAACTATTTTTTGCAATTGCAAAGATAAGATTTAAATAAATATAGTAGAAATTGCCAAAACAATCACTGCGAGAATAACTCCTCTGGCCATGAATTCCTTATTTCTTTGTAATAAAATAGCAAAAACAGCAAGATCCAGCATTGTTCCTATTGTTATTATTTTGCCTAAATAACCATATTCTCTTATAGCTTTAATGCCGGTAGAAAAATCAAATTGAGTAAAAAATGTAATAAACAAATAACTTCCCAGAAGAGAAGTAAAAATGCCGACAATAAATCCGACGAGTAAATCTTTGTAATTATTATTCATTTAGTTTCCAGGTGTTAAGTTGTTGTATAGAATGGTGCGCAGTTAAGTCAAATTGTACGGGAACTACCGAAATATAGCCATTTTCAAGAGCCCATTCGTCGGTATCTTCTCCCTTGTCCTGATTAATAAATTCTCCGGAAAGCCAATAGTAATCTTTTCCGAAGGGGGTTTTTCGCTTATCAAATTTTTCGACCCACATTGCTTTCGCCTGACGGCAAACTTTTATTCCTTTAATTTCTTTTTCCTTTAATTTTGGAAAATTGACATTTAGAACCACACCTTCGGGTAGACCATTAGAAATGGTTTCCAGAGTAATTTTTTTGATAAAAGACTTTATCGGTTCAAAATCTGCATTCCAGTCATAATCCAGCAATGAAAAACCAATTGCAGGAATTCCTTCAATCCCAGCTTCAACAGCAGCACTCATTGTGCCTGAATAAATTACATTTATTGAAGAATTTGACCCGTGATTAACTCCTGAAACGCATAAATCTGGCTTTCTCTTTAAGATTTCATTAACGGCAAGTTTTACACAATCAACAGGAGTTCCTGAACAGCTGTACTCAGTTATAGCATCGTTTTCTTTAGAAATTTTATCCAGATATAATGTGTTATTAATTGTAATCGCGTGTCCTGTAGCGCTTTGTGGTTTGTCAGGCGCTACGACAATTACCTCTCCGATAGTCCTCATGACGCTTATTAATGTCCGGATTCCCGGAGCAAGAATACCATCATCATTGGTAACTAATATCAGTGGTTTTTCTTTTTTCATAATATGAAATATTTTGGTATTTTGAGAAATAGAGCAAATGTAATGACAGATTTTCTTAGAATAGTCACAAATAAAATAAAATTTGTCAACTAAATAAAACTTGTCTTTTGTAAGTCAAACATTTTTATATCTTTAACAAAAAATTATACCGAACTTGGCTTTATTGCTATAGTTTTGCAGTAACTTAGATTAAAAATTGATGAATGCTATTATTAAATTTATGAAACGAAATTATAAAATACTTATAGCCGTATTATGCTTGTCGCTTACCTTATTTGCTTTTAAAATAAATGCAGATAAGACAATTGATCCGGACCCAAACAGAGATAAAACGCTTTTAGAATTACTTGCTTTTGTTATTGAAAAGGGACATTACAGTCCTGCTGAAATAAATGATGAGTTTTCTAAGGGGATTTTCAAAGATTATATTGATGCACTGGATCCGTCAAAAAGATTTTTTATACAATCTGATATTGATGAATTCAGACAATATGAATTGATGCTCGATGATCAGTTTTTGAATAAAGACCTTACGTTTTTCAATCTTACTTATACACGATTAATGAAACGTATGGAAGAAAGCAAAAAACGTTATAAAACTATTTTAGCCCAGCCATTCAACTATAATGTTGATGAGACTTTTAATGCCGATTATGAGCATGCTCCATATGCAAAAAATGCTGCTGAAATTAATGAAAGATGGAGAAAACAAATCAAACTTTCAACGCTTTCTTCTCTTGTTACCAAACAAAAATTAGAAGAAGACAAAAAGAAAACAGATCCTGCTTATAAAGCAAAATCTTTTGAAACTTTAGAAAAAGAAACCCGTGAGAGTTCACTAAAATCATTGGACGATAATTTTAGCCTTATTAAGGATTTAAATAAAGAAGATTGGTTCTCAGTATATGTGAATTCAATTATGACACGCTTCGACCCTCATACAAGTTATTTTGCACCTGAGGAAAAAGATCGTTTTGATGTTAATATCAGTGGAAAATTAGAAGGTATTGGGGCAAGGTTAACCAAGAAAAATGATTTTACTCAAATTGATGAGTTGATTTCAGGAGGTCCTGCATGGAAAGGAAAACAGCTTGAGGCAGGTGATCTGATCCTAAAAGTTGGGCAAGGAAATGATGAGCCTGTAGATGTAGTAGGAATGCGTCTTGATGATGTTGTTAAAAAAATTAAAGGGCATAAAGGAACAGAAGTTAAACTTACGGTTAAAAAAGTTGACGGAAGTATCAAAGTGATTTCGATTATTAGAGACGTTGTTGAAATCGAAGAAACATATGCAAAATCTAGTATTGTAGAGAAAAATGGTTTAAAATATGGAGTAATCTATTTGCCTAAATTTTATATCGATTTTGAAAATAAAGATGGGCGCGATGCCGGAAAAGATATTGCTCTTGAGGTTGAAAGGCTTAAAAAAGAAGATATAAGCGGAATTGTACTGGATGTTCGTGATGACGGAGGAGGATCTTTGTCTACTGTAGTTGATATTGCAGGGTTATTTATTCAGGAAGGACCAATCGTTCAGGTAAAATCTGCCGGAAAAAAGAAAGAAGTTTTATACGATAAAGATAAAAAAATCGAGTGGGATGGTCCATTGGTAATTATGGTAAACAGTTTCTCTGCTTCTGCATCAGAAATTTTAGCTGCTGCAATTCAGGATTACAAACGAGGAATTATCATTGGAAGTAAACAAACTTACGGAAAAGGAACTGTACAAAATGTACTTGATCTAAACCAATTTGTTCGTAATACAACTTATGGAGATTTGGGAGCACTGAAAATTACAGGTCAGAAATTTTACAGAATCAACGGAGGTTCGACTCAGCTCGAAGGTGTTCATAGTGATGTTGTAATGCCAGATCGTTATGCTTACCTAAAAATGGGAGAACGCGATATTGATAATGCAATGCCTTGGGATAAAATTGATCCGGCTGATTACAGCACGTGGACAGAAAATAAAAAATTCAATCAGGCTATTGCAAACAGTACAACCAGAATTGCTCAAAATGCTCAATTTAAATTAATTGAAGAAAATGCAAAATGGATTGATGTTAAGAGCAAAGAGAATACTTACAGTTTAAATATTGCAAGCTTCAAAGCAACTCAGGAACAGGTTGAAAACGAGGGTAAAAAATATAAACCAATTTCTGAATACAAAAACAATTTGGTGTTTAAATCTTTACCATACGAAGAACTTGAAATTAAAAGCGATGCAACTTTAAAAGAAAAAAGAGAGGCATGGCACCAGGCATTATCGAAAGATGTTTATGTTGAAGAGGCATTAAATGTGCTTGACGATTTACAGTCAAAAAACAATGTGGTTAAAGGCGGCCCTTCAAAAATGAAAAAAGAGAAATTAGTTAAGTCTTAAATTCTCAGAAATTAATTTGTTACAAAACGCTCCGAAAGTTTATATTTACGGAGCGTTTTTTTATTGTTTAATAATATGGATATGAATAAATTTGTAGTGATTGGATGTATAGGTTTGGTATTTTTTTCGTGTAAAAACGAAGTGGATAGAAAAAATGAATTTACAGAAGACAAGCAGGAAATTATCTCTAATCAAAGCAGTACAGATTCAACTTTTACAGTTGCTTATCTGCCTACATCTACCACAAAACAAATTGTAAAGCATAAATATTATACCCTTTCTTATAATGAAAAATTTGAACAGGCAGAATGGGTTGCATATGAATTGAAGAAGGAATATCTAAAAAACGGAAATTATAAACGCCCGTATTTTATAGAAGATCCGAAAGTAACAACAGGTTCTGCAGACTGGAGAAACTACAAAAAATCAGGGTATGACAAAGGACATCTTTGTCCGGCGGGTGATATGGAATTTGATATTAATGCTTACAATGATACTTTTTACACCTCAAATATTTCACCTCAAAAACATGATTTTAATAGCGGAATTTGGAATAGGATTGAGCAAAAAACACGTTACTGGGCCGATAAGTACAACGATATTTATGTTGTAACAGGCGGTGTACTCAAGGATTCTGACAAAAAAATAGGAACAGAAGAAGTTTCTGTTCCTGCTTATTTTTATAAAATAATTTTAGCGAAGTCGGGAAATAAAAATAAAGCAATTGCTTTTTTAGTTCCAAATCAAAACAGCGACAATTCGATTTATGATTTTGTAGTTCCTATAGAAACTATCGAAAAAATGACAGGAATTGACTTTTTTCTAAATCTGAAAAATTTAGAAACTAGTAAGGACTTTTAGATCGGCAATAGTTGTTATTGGGTTTTCGGCTTTAAAAACAAAGCTTCCTGCGACCAAAACATCAGCACCTGCTTCTACCAGCTGTTTGGCATTTTTATTGGTTACACCACCGTCAATTTCAATAAGAGTTGATGCATTTTTGCGAGTAATCAAATCTTTTAGCTTCTTTACCTTAGCATAAGTATTTTCGATAAAAGACTGTCCTCCAAAACCGGGATTTACACTCATTATGCAAACCAGGTCAATATCGTTAATAACGTCTTCTAAAAGATCAATATTAGAATGCGGATTGATTGCTACTCCAGCTTTCATGCCTTCGGCCTTAATGGCTTGCAAAGTTCTGTGCAAATGCGTACAGGCTTCGTAATGTACCGTTAGATTATTAGCACCCAGATCTGCAAAAGTTTTAATATATCGATCGGGATCAATAATCATTAAATGTACATCTATTGTTTTTTGGGCATGTTTTGCAATAGCCTCCAGAACAGGCATTCCAAAAGAAATATTAGGAACAAAAACCCCATCCATGATGTCAATATGAAACCAGTCTGCCTGACTGTTGTTAATCATTTCTATATCACGCTGTAGATTTGCAAAATCTGCTGCAAGAACTGAAGGGGCAATAAGTGTATTTTTCATTGTGTAGTAGTGTGTTGTTTTTT
>Ga0307407_10000782_pt1 | contig 10522 bp, 7 predicted proteins | sample 322Ometagenome_FD_203886 | JGI IMG/M metagenome (GOLD analysis project Ga0307407, IMG submission 203886) | Maize rhizosphere microbial communities from greenhouse at UC Davis, California, United States - 322HYB-O-1 | ecosystem: Host-associated > Plants > Roots > Rhizosphere > Soil | place: USA...
TCGCTTTCGGTCTGATCGCGGGTTCGCTGGTGCTGCTTCAGCTCAAGCAGAAGACTCCGGATCCGGCGTCTCCGACGACTTCGTCCGAACCCGCGACTCCGGTCCCGAAGGATGAGAAGAAGCCGGAGGAACCGAAGCCGCCCAAGCCGAACCGCCCTGTCGAAAAAACGCCGCCTGTGGAACCGAAGGCGACCGATCCCGCGACGTTGATCGGGCGCATCGGCGCCGCGATGGAAGCGGGGGACTTCGAAACGGCGGCGAAACTTTCCGGCGATCCCGCCTTTGCGGCGAAACTGCGTGAGTTCGCCGGTGGCCATGCCATGCGGTTGCGGCCGCCGGGGGTCCGTGAGGTGGGCGAGATCGAATTCAACGCGCTGAACCGCTGGGCGTTGGAATTCGATGGCACGCCGGGCCGTGATCGACTGCTTTTCGATCTGCGCCGCAAAGACGGCCAATGGTCGGTCGAGCGCCTGATTCTCCCGCCCGCCGTTGGCGAGGAAGTGGCGGACGATTCGCTGACGATCGCCGATGCGTTCCTGCGGGCGACCTTGCGTCAGGATTTCGAGGTCGCGAAAAGCCATGTCGATTCCTCGGTCTCGGACGCCACGATCGCCGGACTGTGCATTCTGTTTGAAGAAGGCGACTACCATCTGCGGAAGCACAAGCCGTTGCGGGCGATGTTGCAGCGGGCGGATGCCACGGGATATCTGGTCAACGTCGAAACCGCCGATGGCAATCAAGCGGCGCAGTTTTCGCTGCTGTTGAAACCGTCGGGCGAAGGCAAACGCTGGCGGGTGAGCGAGGTGAATCTCGACCAGCTCATCGCCGACTATGCGAAGCGTTTCGCCGGCGGCGACCTCTACTACACGCCGATCGTCAAGAACCCGCAGGGCGGCGATACGCTGGTGCTGTATTTCGAATTCGACGAAGACCAGATCGCCCCGCGCACGAAGCGGCAGCTGGAAATCGTGGCCCGCATTTTGAGCAAGGACGGCGGGAAAAAACTCACTCTCACCGGCCACACCGACGCCCTGGGTGGGACGGATTACAACACCGGGCTCTCGTCGCGCCGGGCGGACATCGTCCGCGATTTCCTCGTGGGCGCCGGCGTCGCTCCGGGGCAAATCGTCACGCAAGCGAAGGGCATGACGCAGCCGCGCCGGCCGAACGTTACGGAGTCGGGCGAGGACAATCCCGAAGGTCGCCGGGCGAATCGCCGGACGGAAATCTACCTCGATTTCTAACATGTCCTTCCGCGCGGCCACTTCGCTTTATGCCACCGCGCTGTTGATCGCGGCGGGGTTCACCTTTGCCGCGTGGCGGCAAATCCAGCACGCGGAGCCGCGGCGGATTCGGTTCGAGGGAGCGCAGGCGTCGGCGGACTCTTTGCCCATGTCGCCGGAGGGTTTGCCCGACATGCGGTTCCGGTTGCTTTCGCCTTGGGAAACCGCGGCCACGCCGGTTGCTTTGCGTTTCGATCCACCGCTCGGCGCGCTGGTTTACAACGCGCAGCCGTTCTGGGAAATGAACGTCCGCCGGGGCGGCCACCACACGGGAGACGACCTCAATGGCATCGGTGGGATGAACACGGACCTGGGCGATCCGGTTCTCGCGGTGGCCGATGGCCTTGTGGTTTACGCCGGGGATCCTTCGCCCGGCTGGGGCAACATCGTCATCCTCGCGCATCGTCGGCCGAATGGGGAGCTCGTGCAATCGATGTACGCCCACCTCGACCGGATCGACGTTTCGCCCGGCGAACTGGTGGCGCGCGGAGGCCGTGTCGGTCGTGTCGGCACCGCCCACGGCTCGTATCCCGCGCATTTGCACTTTGAAATCCGGACGGGCGATGGTGTCGACATCGGCGCGGGCTATGGCGGCGATCCGCTCAACCGGGTGGATCCGGGGAAAGCGCTTTTTGAATGGCGCGGCGCGGCGGCGGACGATTTCACGCCTGCTCCGCTTAGGGTCGCCTTGCGCGAGGGAAAGTAAAAAGTGCTGCCAGGGAATCCGCGGCAAGCCCGGACAAACTACCGTTGCTCCGATCAAGGCCTGGCGGGGTTCGCCTGCCGAACCTCCACGGCCCCTGACAGCGGCGGAAGCAAACACGCCGTTTCTCCGCCGCGCAATCGAAAACCCGCCTTTTGTGCGGCAGCAAACTCGACCCGGCGGGCGAGGTGTGCTTCCATGATCGTGCATGTATTGGCCTTCGCTAGCCGATGGGTTCACGTCCGAAGTGCTTTGGCGCATCGGCCTCGCGTTCGTCGCGGGCTCGGTGCTGGGCATCGAACGCGAACGCCGGGGTCGCGCGGCGGGATTGCGGACGACCTTGCTCCTCTGCCTCGCGGCCTGCGCGGTGATGCTGATTTCCGATCATTATTACCGGCAGAGCGTGGTCATCGCGGGGGCGAATTCATGGCATCCCGATCCGATGCGACTCGCAGCGGGGTTGCTGTCCGGCATGGGCTTTCTCGGCGCGGGCGTGATTCTGCATTTGCGACGCGACATCACGCGCGGTGTGACGACGGCGACGACGCTTTGGCTGGCGACGATCGTCGGCCTTTGTTTCGGCGCGGGCGCGCATGGCGTGGGCTTGCTGATCACGACCCTCGCGCTGGTGGCCCTGTGGTGGATGCCGCGACTGGAATGGGGGATTCACCGGGATCGTTTTGGCGAAATCGTGGTGCTTTACACGCGCTCCACGATTTCCATGGAGGCGCTCAGCGAGCGGATCGAGGGGCATGGTGTGGCGATCAGGCATCTCGATTGGCGGGAGGAGCCGGAACGCGACGTCCGGCGCGTGCGATTCGAGATCAAATTCAAGCAAATCCAAATGCCGGTATTGCCCCGAGAGTTGATCGAGGACTTATCGAATTTGCCCGGCATGCGGGTCGTACATTGGCGGGGATGATGCGGGGAAAACATCCCCTCGCATCCGCAATTCCCACGCTTGCGCCCTCCGGGGTGTCCTACGACACTCCGGCCATGTTCACGCCACGGTGGAAGAAGGAAGCCAAGCTGCTCGCGAAGGGCGCGCGCAAATTCGTCCACTACAAGCGGGACCTGCTGAAACCGGACCGCATCGCGGAAATCGAATCCCGCCGCACCGACCTGCTGAACGCGGTGCGGGCCAGCGATCAGGCGAAGACCGCGGAAGCCTCGAAGCAACTTCGCGCGACTTGCGAAAACTCCCTGCGGGTCAAGCCGCCGACCTGGCTGGAGGAGAACGTCGAGGTGATGTTCGTCGCCATCGTCATCGCCCTGGGCATCCGCACCTATTTCCTTCAGCCGTTCCGGATTCCCACCGGCTCAATGCAACCGACGCTCAACGGGATCATCGGGAAACCGGTGGCGCAAAAGGACTGGCCGGCGATGCCCGTACGCGTCGCCGAGATGGCTTTGCGCGGCCGTCGTTATGTGAAAGTGGTGAACGAGCGCGATCGCAAGCTCGCGATCAAAGTGGTCGACGGCATGCCGACACCGGATTTGCGCGATACGACCTACTCTCGGGTTATGGGGTTCCGGCTCCCGCTGTTCAGCCGGTCGCAGCTTCATTTCGCCGATGGCTCCTCGATGCAACTGCCCGGCCCGGCCAGCCAGATGTATGAGCTGGGATTCGGCGAGGCGTTTTACAAAGCCATCCGCAACAATGGCGTGATCCCCACCGGCACGGTGTTGTGCGAAGGGATGATCGACGCGGGCGATTTGGTGCTCGTCGACCGTTTTTCCTACCATTTCCGCCGTCCGGAGCGCGGCGAAGTGTTCGTGTTCGATACGCGCGGCATCGATGGCACCCGCCAAGCCGGCGGCGAGCAGGCCGACAGCACGCATTACATCAAGCGACTCTGTGGTGTGCCGGGCGATACGCTGGAGGTTTCTCCGCCCTACCTTTTGGTCGACGGCAAGGTGACCACCGAGCCGGGCATCACCCGCGTGTACGATCTGAAGCTTTTCCGTCGTTCGTCCGCGCCGAAGGAAGAACCCGAATTCGGCTACGCGTTCGCTAATCCCGCCGGATCGAGGAAAGGCGCGTTACTCGTGAAACCCGGCGACACCTTGCACCTTCGCGACCAAGCGCCCTACGGCTTCCGCGAATACGCCGCTTTAGGCGATAACAGCGGAAATTCGCTCGATTCGCGTTATTGGGGTAGCGTGAAGGAATTCAACCTCGTCGGTCCCGCCTTGTTCTCCCTGTGGCCGATCACCACGGGTCACTGGGGATTCATCCGCTGACACATGGCCACCGCTTCCGAAATCACCCGCAAGGCGAAGTCGAACCTCGCCTTCGCGCTCGGGATTCTCCCGAAAGAGCGTCGCGACGACATGGTCGTGTTCTACGCGTTTTGCCGGGTGATCGATGACATCGCCGACGACGCGGAAATCCCGCTCGCCGAGCGGCGGGCCGCTCTCGCGGAGTGGCAGCAGGGCCTCGAGCAGGGGTTCGAGCGACCGAACGAATTTCAACAGGAAGTCGTCGAATTGCGCGATCGCAGGCAGTTGCCGACCGATTTGCTCGTCGCGATCATCGACGGCTGCCGGATGGACCTGACGCCGCAGCGCTTCGGCACGTGGGAGGATCTTTCCCAATACACGTGGAAAGTCGCCTGTGCGGTGGGTTTGATCTCGATCCGGATTTTCGGCTGCAAAGATCCGCTTTCGGAAAAGTACGCCGTCGCCTTGGGACACGCGCTCCAGCTCACCAATATCCTGCGTGATGTGGGCGAAGACCTCGCCAACGGCGAGCGGATCTACCTGCCGCTGGCCGACCTCGCCCGCTTCCAATATAGCGAGCGCGATTTGATCGGTCGCGTGTACGACGGGCGCTTTCTCGCCCTCATGCAATTCGAGGCCGAACGGGCGGAAGCCTATTACCGGGAAGCCGCCGAGGCCTTGACCGATCTCGACCGATCCGCCCTCGTGCCCGCCCAGATCATGGGCGAAATCTATCACGCGGTGTTGGCGAAAATGCGCGCCGACGGCTATAAGGTTTTCCACAAACGCTACCGGATTTCCGGTGCCCGCAAGCTGGCGATTCTTTCGAAACGCTTGCTGTCGCGCGGTCCTACGGCATCTTAATTCGTATTCTCATGAACCTCCGTCTCTCGTCCGTCGTCGTGTTAGGCGCTTTGGCGCTGACATCCTGTTTCCCGCCAGAACCTCCGCCGCGTTCGCGGCGCTCCGCCACCGGCCCGTCCGCGGCCTATCGGGGCGACCGTTATCCGGAACAGTTCGACGCGTATGACAATCCGCGCCATGACGACGCGTATGACGCGCCGCCGCCCGCGCCGATGGAGCTGCCGCGCGAGTCCCCTCCGCCTGTGGATTCAAACGCTTCGCAGGCGAATCCCGCACCCGCCGGTCGCAAAGAATACCCGGTCGCCGAGCGCACGAACAAACCGGATCAGGTGCTCAGCCCGTACGCTCCTTACAACGTGATTGATGTGGCGGGCTTCAAATCCGGCCAGCTCGCGAAAGACCCGTCCAACGGCAAAATCTTCCGCGTGCCCTGAGCGAAGAACTTTTTGAAAGGCGGAGCGCGTGATCGGCTGATCGCGTGCTCCGCTTTTTTGTGCCGTCACGGGAACGGTGCCGCGGGCGAGTCGGGCAAAGCCCGGCCGCGTTACTTCCGGTCGTCCGTTTTACGTTCTTCCGGCATTTCCGGGTCGGTGTTCCAAGCGCCGGGATCCGTGCTCATCTTCAACGGAGCGTCGATCACCAGCTTGGTTTCCTTCGCCGGGGCGGGGATCACGATCCCGGCTTCGGTGAAGCGTTTGTGGATCATGAAACGCAAATCGCTCGCCACCTGCGCGGCGTTGCTCTTCTCGCCGAGTTCGATCCAGAAGTTCAACGCGAACAGCAACGCGTTCGGGCCGAAATCCTCCAACTGCGCCACCGGGTCGGGATCTTTCAAGACGAGACCGTGACGCTTGGCGCAGTCGACGAGGATGTCGGCCGTCGTTTGCAGGGGCGAACCGTATTCCACGCCGACCTTCACCGTGCGGCGCACGCGGCGGTTGTTGTGGGTCCAGTTGGTGATCTTGTTTTCGAGGAAAACGGAATTCGGAATCAGCGTTTCCACGCCGTCGCCACCGCGCACGACCGAGGAACGCGTGTTGATTTCCACCACCGTGCCCACCGTGCCGCCGACGTCGAGGATGTCGCCGACGCGGATGTTGCGCTCGAACAACACGATGATGCCGCTGATGAAATTTTTGATCAGCGTCTGCGTGCCGAAACCGAGACCGATGGCCAGCGCGCCGCCGAGGAACGCGAAGAGCGTGAGCGGAATACTCAGCACGTGCAGCGTGGCGACCGCGAGCAGGAACGAGAGCAGCACCATCATCCAGGTGCGCAAGGTGGCGGCTTGCGCTTCCGCAACGCGGCGGTGGCCGACGGCATAGCGTTGGAGTTTGCGCGTGATGCGGGCGGCCAGCCAGTAGCCGAAGGTGAACAAGAGAAAGGCGCGCACGAAGGTGCCGAGATGGATCGCGCCCTTCCGGCCGTCCGGGCCTTCGTATTTCCAGATGGAAAAATTCCACACGCTGACCACGCGCCGCCACGCCGACTTCACGCCATCTTTGAAGCGCTGGCCGACGGTGCGTTCGGATTGAAGGCGATCGAAATCTCCAAGCCAGTGGCCGAGTTGGTTCTTTTGCAAGTCGACCGCTTGGGAGAGGCGTTGGGTCACGTTCAGACGCTCCCACAAGTCCGTGCGCAATTCATTGAGCGGCGCGAGTTGCGGATCGCCCGCAGGCAAAGAAGCCGCGCGAGCTTCCTGACCGCGAAGCTCGGCGTTGGCGACGGCGATGCTATTGGTCGCGAACACGCCCAGCGCCGCCAACCGTTCCGCGCGTTTCCGCAACGCTTCGATCGCGTCTTCGCGGACGTTGCCATCCTTGGAATTGAGCAACACGCGGCGATGTTCGAACGATTCGACCACCTGGCCTTCGATCTGGGCGAGAAGGGTCAGCGATTCGACCGATGCCGCCAACGTGTCGGCGCGGGTTTGGGCGATTTCGTGGCGCAGGCGCGTCAGGTCGGTGGCTTCCGGAGCGGCCGCCTCGTAATCGAGTTTGGAACGCGTCTTCACGGCGGCGTCATAGCGTTCCTGCAAGGCTTTCAATTCCTTGCGCAGGGCGGTTTCTCTCGCCTGAGCGGTATCCCGGACCTGCTTGAGATCTTCGTCGCGAAGCGCTTGTTTCGATTCGGTTTCCTTCAGTTTGCGATCAATCAGCGCGAGCTTGGATTCCGCTTCCGCCACAACTTCGCGCTGTACCGCTAGGGTTGCTTCCTGCGCGCCTTTGCGAGCGGCGATCATCGCGACTCGATCGTTGGCCGCGTCCAGGTGCCACGCCGCGCCCGGAGCTTTCAAATCGGCGGAGGCCGCCGACCGCAACGCGTCGTCCGCCACCTTCGCTTCGTCGCGGATGTCATCGAGCGTCCGTTCGTGCAACTGCAGGGTGGAACGGGCGGTGGATTGTTTTTCCGCGGCGGTTTCCCGTTGGGCGCGAAGATCGTCCACTTGCAGCACCGAATATGGCGGCTTCTCTTTGAAACCCTTCCAATCGGCCAACACCTCCGCCGCTTTCTTGGCGAACTCGGCCGCCTGCGGCCGCGCCGCGAGCATCTTGAGGTGGCGTTCCAGCGCGATGGCCGTCTGTTGGACGTCGCGGCGTCGATCCGCGAGTTCGTTCGCGCCGATGCCTTCCGGCAGACGCCCGGCCGAAACGGCGTCGTCGAGTTTGGCGAAGTTCTCCCGCGCGGCTTTGAGCTGCTGTTGGAGACGTTCGCGAAGGTGCTCGGGAGTCTCGGCCGGGGAAGCGGCGGGCGGAGTCTTTTTCGCTCCAATTCCCGGTAACTGCGCATGCACCGGTGAAAGCAGCAAAAGAACGGCGGCCAAGGCACGGATCATGCAAAGAGTTTCAGCGCGAGCGCACGCGCTCGCAAGGCCGGATCAGCATTGATGTCTGGCATAAATCATCCGTTTCATCGGAGACTTCTTGCCCTGCTGAAGCGAATGATTAGTTTGAAGAAAGCCCCTTTTTTGAAGTTGTGAAGGCCAATCCACCTCCCCGCATTCTCGTTGTCACTCCGGAGATCACTTACCTGCCGGAAGGCATGGGAAATCTCACCCAGCGAATGTCGGCGAAAGCGGGCGGATTGGCCGACGTTTCCGCTTCTTTGGTGAAAGCTCTTTACGATCAAGGCGCCGACGTCCATGTCGCCCTCCCGAACTACCGGCGGATGTTCCATCTGGATGTCGCCAGCGTGTTCAACAACGAGTACGAAAAGGTCAGCCGTTCCTTGCCGGAGCAGCGCATTCATCTCGCGGAAGACCGCGTCTTCTATCACCGCTCCAGCGTTTACGGGGCGGAAAACCATCTCATCGCTCTGGCATTCCAGCGCGAGGTGATCAACCACACGATCCCGCAGGTGCGGCCGGATTTGATTCACTGCAACGACTGGATGACCGGCCTGATTCCCGCGGTCGCGCGACGGCACGGCATTCCGTGTCTTTTCACGGTGCACAACATTCACAGCGAGCACCAGACGCTCGCGCAAATCGAAGACCGCGGAATCGACGCCGCGGATTTCTGGCAACATCTCTTCTACCGCCGGCAACCCCAGTCCTACGAGGAAAGCCGTGGCAACAATCCGGTGGACTTGCTCGCGAGCGGAATTTTCTCCGCCGAACACGTCAACACCGTCAGCCCGAAGTTCCTGGAAGAAGTGGTGGGCGGCTGCCACGGTTTCATTCCCGATCCGATTCGCAACGAACTGCGGGCGAAGTGGCATTCGGGCAAGGCGAGCGGCATTCTCAACGCGCCCGACGCCGAATTCGATCCGCAAAGCGATACGAGTCTGGCGCGGTTTTATGGACCGGACGACCACGTCGAAGGCAAACGCGCCAACAAGGTCGAATTTCAGAAACGCCTCGGTCTGAAGGTCGACCCCGATGCGCCTTTGTTCTTCTGGCCGTCGCGCCTCGATCCGGTGCAAAAAGGCTGCCAGCTTCTCTCCGATATTCTCTACCGGATTCTGGCCGACTACGCGTCGCGAGGTTTGCAGGTCGCGATCGTTGCGAGCGGTTCCTATCAACCGCATTTCCATCGCATCGCCGACATGCACGGCATTCGCGACCGTCTGGCGGTGCGCGATTTCAGCGAAGACCTCTCGCACCTCGGTTACGCGGCGAGCGACTTTATCTTCATGCCGTCGTCGTTCGAACCGTGCGGCTTGCCGCAAATGATCGCACCGAAGTACGGCAGCCTCACCATCGCGCACGACACCGGGGGGTTGCACGACACGGTGGAGCAGCTCGAAATGGAAGGCGACCAGGGGAACGGCTTCCTTTTCAACGTCTTCGACACCGCCGGCCTACGTTGGGCGATCGACCAAGCGATGCATTTCCACCGGTTGCCGGAAGACGTTCGCGCCCGCCATTTGGCTCGTGTGATGCGGGAGTCCACCAATCGCTTCAACCACGAAGCCACCGCCGCGGCTTACATCCGTCGCTACGAAGAAATGCTCGGCCGGAACGTGACCTGCGAAGTCAACGGATGCGCGGAGGAGAGGAAGGAAGAAGCCGCCGAGCTGAAGAAGGCGTCCGTCGCTTACGGGAAGAGGTTGAGAGTTGATGGTTGATAGGAAGAATCGCAGAGGACGCACTTGGGGAAGTCTCTGGCTATCAACCATCAACCTTCCGTTCACCTCCACTCGCCGCGCTCGTCTTTCTCGAGCTGGATGCGATCGTTCAGGTTGCGGGCTTTGATGCGGTGATTGCGTTTCGCCCAGCGTTCCACGGTCATTTGCCGCTTCTTTGCCCGTCGCCGGAGTTCGCCGATTTCTTCGTCGAGCCGCAGATAGCTTTCGTAGCGCCCGGCATCGAGTTCGCCCGCTTCCACCGCGCCGCGCACCGCGCAGCCGGCGTCACGCTGGTGTTTGCAGTCACCGAACTTGCAGTCGACCGTCAGCGCGTCGACGTCCGAGAAGCTTTCTCGAAGCGTCGCTTCGTCGGTCCACATCTGGATTTCCCGCATCCCGGGATTGTCGATCAACATTCCGCCGTCGGGTAACGGCACCAATTCGCGGGAGGTCGTGGTGTGGCGGCCTTTGCCGGTCACTTCGTTCACCTCGCTGGTCCACTGCCAGTCGTCGCCATAGAGTTGATTGACGAGCGTGGATTTGCCCACGCCGCTCGATCCGACGACGCACATGGTGACGCCTTCCTTGAGATACGACTTCAGCACTTGGAGTCCGTCTCCGCTCAAGGCGCTGGTGACATGGACGTCCGCGTCCGGGCAAAGAGCGGAGAGCTCCGCGGCGGCTTCGGCGTTTTGCTCCTTCGGAAACAAGTCGGCTTTGTTGATGAGCACGACCGGTTTCGCCCCGCTGCGATGGATGAGCGTGAAGTAGCGCTCCATCCGCCGGGGATTGAAGTCGGCACCGGCGTCGGTCACCACCATGACCACGTCGACGTTCGCGCCGATGACTTGTTCCTCGCTGCTTTTGCCCGGCATTTTGC
>Ga0307407_10000784_pt1 | contig 10497 bp, 6 predicted proteins | sample 322Ometagenome_FD_203886 | JGI IMG/M metagenome (GOLD analysis project Ga0307407, IMG submission 203886) | Maize rhizosphere microbial communities from greenhouse at UC Davis, California, United States - 322HYB-O-1 | ecosystem: Host-associated > Plants > Roots > Rhizosphere > Soil | place: USA...
GTAGCCGAATCCAACAACGAATTATCAACACCTTCGAGAGCACTCAAAGGGCAGATTCCCAGTATTACAATACAATCCAAATAGCGCAAAGGCGTGATGTCTTCACCAATTAGCTGTCTTCGTACTGAACTGCGAATACCATCAGCACCAACTACCAGATCTGCCTGATAGGTTTTTATTTCGCCATTGACCTCAAAATTTAGATTTATGCCTTCGTTTTCAGATTCTTTATAATCTATCAATTGATGTCCCCATTGTATGGCCTCATGTCCGCCAAGCTGCTTAAGTAGTGCTAAACGCAAAGATTGTCTTGCGATATGTATGTTGGTACGCTTTGGCGATTTTTTGGCATCGGGAGAAATCCATTTTCTGATTCCCCATTCTCCAATTACTTTTCCCTCTGTAGTATGAACTAAATGTCTTGTAGAAATCACTCCATCTTCTAACGAAAAAATTCCCAATCCCTCAATAGCTTTACTGGCCTGTTGAAGTGTAAGTCCGTAACCCTGTGCGCGTGCCTCAAAATTATTGTCACGTTCAAAAAGAGTAAAAGGAATTCCGCGGTGCAGGCACGCCACAGCCAGTGCTACGCCGCCAATGCCGCCGCCAACAATAGCAACATGTGGATAATTTTCGTTATCTGCAACAGGAGCGTTTACAGAAGGTATTAGTCCGGATCCCGAACAGTCCAGGCAGGAATATTGATGCGCTTTAGGACAAATCGGAGCTGTTCCTTCGCTATTATTTTTTTCAAATTGATCGAGTGCAATCTGGTATTGGAGTCGTACTTTCTTGCTGAGTCTTTGGCTTCTTTTGCCACGTCCCTGGCATTTCAGGCAAATTGTCCAGTTAAGTTCTCCATTTTCACCATTTTTCATTCTTCTTTCATTAACTTAATATTGCTGAATTTTTGCGGTTAAGTCATTTATTGTATTTAGATTTTACCACCGCGCAAAATTAAGTAATTAGAAGTTTCCTTAATTATTTATTATTAAAATAATTAATTGCTAAACTCTTCTGGGATCTCCTTGTAAATAAGTATTGCTAAATTTGAAATACTCGTTTGAAGTTTTTTCACCGGCTTTTCCATCAACCCTTAGTATACTTCCTGCTTTATTAAGGAGGATTTGCAATTCCTTAGCTTCATTGGTAACAGTTCCGGTGTAGTATTTTGTCTTATTGCCCTGTGCCAGTATTTGTTCTACAATATGACCATTAGAAAGCGATATAAGCTGCTGCTCACTAAGACGTCGAAGCAATACAGCAGCTCCGCATTGTTTAGAAACTGCATTCGGATCATATCGGCCATCCTGCACATATTTGCCTTTTGTATAATGATTAGAATAACTCCATAAATAAGGAGAATTTATACCTTGGCGATAATATCCTAATCCATTATACAATTCCAGTTTGTAGAGAATGCCCGCAATGCTCCAGTCTGTCCATAAGTTTAGTTTATCAAAAGTTAAAGCATCTGTAGCACTCTCTTCCCATGTAAAAGGTGGGTTCCCCGTTTTAGGGCGTCCTGCAGGAACCTGAACGGTGCGTTTGGTGAGCGGGTCACCATTATGCAAATGAGTGTCAAATCTCAGGCTGCCTTCCATAGAGTGAATAATTGCTATGACAAACCAGGGAATATGTAATGGATTGCCAACAGATTGATATCGAGCTTTGTTCAAAACCATTTTTGATATTATTTGATCAACTTCAGAATATTTGGATTCTCTTATGATGCAGGAGGCAAATAGTTTTTCATAATTCTCCTTTTTATCAGGTGGTACTATTGTGGCCATATAGTTTTGTTTTAGTTTATTGTTAAGAATAAGCGATATAATATTCGGCTTATAAATGAGGTAAAAACAATGTAGGCAGGAAGTAAAATGTTTTTTTGTCGTTTTCTAAATCTTTGATTTATAAAAGTAGTAAATGTAATTTATTGATTATTAAAGTTTTAATATTTTTTCACTTCAAATTTATTGATATATTAAAACTCAAAAAAGGGGATATATCCCCTTTTTTGAGTTTTATCTAAGAATTTCGGATAAAACAAAAATGTGTTGAAAAAAACTAGCTACACAACAGTAAATTAAAAAACAGCAATTTTCCCTGTTTGTATTTCGCCCAAACTTGTTATTATTTTATAAATGTAAATTCCTGAGGCAGTATTTTTTAGATTGATGTTACTGATTTTAGAAAGTAACGGGAATGTAATTGTATTTTGTCCGCTAATATCATATAAATAGAAAATAGCGTTTCCCTCTTTTTTGGCTTCAATGTTTAAATCTTCATTTTTGCCTAATAATGTAGGGTTTACAAAAAACAAATCATCGCCTAAATAATTAGTATCAAGAATTAATGAACTTACTACGTTATTGTTTTCTAAAATTATATTTATTTTATATTTATTGCTGCCCTTTATTGGAGCAGTATCCAAAAAAGAAAATGTTTTTGAATTGATATCGTTTATTGTACTAATAACACCTTCAACATCATTAATTATTTTTACTAAATCAATTCTTTTGATGTTGTATAAGCTGAAAAGACTGGCATCTATTTTTACTTTGTTCTCCTCATAAACTTCTGCCAAAGTCAGCTCAAAATAACAATTTGAGTTGTCGGCGTATTGTAATGTTGACTCACTTTTTATTCCTTCGGTATTGTCAAATACAGGAATGACAGTGTAGATTTTTCCATCAGTATAAGTATAACTGGTGTTTGTTGTTTGTTCTTTAAATTCTAAATAATCTCCCGTTAATTGATAAATATTAAATGAAGCAACGTCATCAGGTTTGTCCCAATTAATTTCTGTTGTGCCGTCACAAACCAAACTGGTATTGATATTTAAATCATATGAAATCGTAAAGCTGTCAGAGATATATTCGGTATTATTAATGGTCATTTTTACTTTGGCCTTTGAGAATTTTTGTTCTTTAGGCGTATATGTAAATTGGTCATTATCAAGATTTATATCATTTGTTATTATTACCCAGGTTTCTCCATTATTATAACTAATAGACAATTCTCCGGAGATACCGGAAAATGACGAATTCCATTTAAAAGGAGAAATAGTTTTTCCATCATAAGGAAAATTATCATTGATTACAGGATAATTCCATTCAAATTGATTTTCCAATTCATATTCATAGGCGATACCATATTCCTGAGATGTATTCGATACATATGCTCCCACAACATTGATAGCAACTGAACCTGAAGCAGGATTTTCAATGGTGATTTGTTCTATAGTATTAATTTTATCTTTTCCTCTTAACGCTTGCTGCTCAGGAACCTCAGGGTTAAGAATCCAGGGTAAAAAAGTGTTATTGTCGGCCGAAATAACTTCCATGTCTAAATCGTTTACCAAACTTATATTACTATTGATTGCAGCGGGCAAATCGTTCCAGACTAATGTGATTTTTAAGTTTTTCGCATTTGCGGGAACAGTAATCGTATGTGTATTTGTCTGACCTGATGGCAAATTACCTGATATAATTCTGTTTTCGCTAATTGTTTTTAGACTTTTATCAGCATCGATATTACCATAACCATAAGTAAAGTCCGGACCCGGGTTACCTAAATCTTTTGCACTAGTAATTAAAATGGCTTTTGTCAGTGCATTAGTCAAAGAACTATTATTTATAGTTTTATAATGCTGTTTCATGAGCGTAATAATTCCTGTAGCCAATGCTGTAGAATTTGAAGTTCCTTGTGTGCTATAAGCTACTAACTCCGGTTTTATTCGGCCGTCATAAGCAGGACCTTTTGAAGAAAACGGCATAATTACTTCTTTTTGGTCAATACAGCCCAATACAATACTATTTTTGGATTGCTTAAAATTACCGGTAATAGATTTATAACCCTGAAGCCCGCTATTACCAGAGGAAAAGCAATGAGTCAAATTACTATTTAAAAATAATTGAGAATCATAAGCATTAGCAAGCGAACCATAAAAATTCTCAATTTCTGTACCATATGAATGATTTTGAGTAGCAGCACCTTGTAAAGTTGTTACTTCATCGGGATAAATATTCAAAAAGTCCGACGATTGTATTTTAGCCTTGTGGGCAACTCCTTTTCCTAATACAGAACTATTTCCTAATCCTGCAACTATAGTGGCCATGGCCGTTGCATGGCTCGATACAATTGCAGATTGCGTTGAGGAAGAAATATGCTTATTCACTAAATCAATATCATCCAGATTAAACAAATCATCTTTAATAGCTACAATTTGATTTTCGCCTGTTAAAAGAGGAAAATTTGTAATGGCTTTATTTATAGAATTGATGCTGAAATTTTGATCTATTATTTTAGATTCCCCTTTTGGATGCAGCGATTCTTGCGAAATAGAAGATACACTGTTCAGAGTTATAATTTCATCAATAATTTTTTTGGAATTACTTTTTATGATTACAAGATGGTTATTCAGTATTTTAATATCAGAAATATTTAGTGATTTTAAGTCTGAAATTAAAGTTTCGATAGTATCTGTTGCTATTGTATAATGCTTGTCTTCTTTATGTTCTGAAAAATTTGAAGGTAATTTCCATAAATTATTTACCGGTAGATTTTTTTTTAAAGTTTGATTCGATTTTAAACTTTCATTTTCAATAATACAAAAAGTGTTGTCCAGTTTTTTTACAATCTTGTATTTATTGCGATGCGCATTTTCTAAAGATGTAAAAAAGTATTTCTCAAATTTATTTTCATTTTCTTTTTTTATGTACCGTTTCCATTTTTCAGAACTCTGCGAAAAACTGATTGTTGTGATCATAAAAAGGAGAAAGGTAATTTGTTTCTTCATTTACTGTATAATTAGATAATACAAGACAAGTTTTGTAGGTAATGAATTCTAATTTAAATATTTATCCGTTGAAGGAAAATCAAAGTTATTAAAATAGTTGTAATAATTTTATTATTTTTTTGTTCTCCCCAAAATCTTTAAAATGCTACGTTGCACTATTGCGCTGTTTCGTTTTTTACTCTAATGTTGTTCTCAAAGCTGTAATGTGATTAATTTTTTACTACCAAATAAAAAAAATAATTTAGATGGAATAGTAATATATAACTACTTGATTTATATTTAATTATTGATTTTACTGGGCTCAGCTAAATAATCAGATAATTATTATTAAAAAATCTAATAAGAAATTAGTAAGAAAAAGTGTTAAAAATGTTAAATTTTAAATTTATAAGTATTTTAAGATTAAAAATTACATAAATTTGATAACAAATAGTACAATATTTTGTAAAGACCCCTTTTTTTATCAATTAAATTTAACACAAAAAACTACTTATGAAAAAAATTAAATCAATTTTGGCCGTGTCGTTTATGGCGCTAATAGTATTATCTTGTAATAAAGAAGATGAGGCAGTTCCAACCAATCAGGAATCTCTAAAAGTAACACCGGAAGTGCTAAGTAAAATGAAATCACTTTCACTTAATACCTCGGATGTTCAGGTTATTCAAAATACTACTTTAGAGGGGACAACTGAGGATGCCTTCCTTGTAGAAGGAGATATTGTTATTACAAAAGATCAATTAGATAAAATGGATCTTCACGGAGGTATTACCACAGAACAATACCGTACTACTAATTTAGTTTCTGCTCCAAGAACGATTCGTGTCGTAGGCTTAACAGGAACCGGTTCATCAGCCTTGAGCACAAACATGCGGAATGGATTGCAAGCGGCAATAAACAGATACAATAACTTAGGATTGTCAATTAACTTTACACTAACGTTTAGTTCAAGTACTTCAGGTGCAAACATTGTTGTAAGAAGACAAAACGGATCTGCCGGCGGAGTAGCAGGTTTCCCTTCAGGAGGAAATCCTTATAATTCAGTTACATTATATTCTGGATTAGATTCATATTCAACAAATGTAAACGCACACGTAGCGGCTCACGAAATTGGACACTGTATTGGTTTACGCCATACAGACTGGTTTAGCCGTCAAAGTTGCGGACAAAATTCAAACGAAGGAACGGCTGGCGTTGGAGCAATTCAAATTCCGGGAACACCTTCAGGATATGATTCTACTTCTTACATGTTAGCATGTTTCAATTCAAGCGTAACAGGAGCTTTTAATGCTAACGATGTTACAGCTTTGAATTATTTATACTAAAAGTTTGAATTAGAATTGTCTTTACAAAATATGAAAGGCTGTTTCACATCATTTGTGAAGCAGCCTCTCTTTTTGAAAAGAGAAAAACTTGTTGATATATCAAAAAAAAACGGAATAATTTTTCAATTATCCCGTCCTGTGGAGTCGCCGGGAATCGAACCCGGGTCCAAACAAGCAACTAAAGAGCTTTCTACGCGTTTATTTCCTGATTGGATTTTCGATGTTAAGCTAGGTCAGGAACAACCACTCAACACTTATCTTCTTAATTTCGAAATCCACCCGAAGCTCATGGAAATCTAGGTTTATTTTTACGGTTCCCCTTGGCAGAACGCCACAAACCAAGGCTTTCTAGGAGAATCCAGCTTCCCTATCTGATAGGGACGTGGCTAATCTTACTATAATTCGGATTATGCAGCTAAAGCGTAGTTATTTTCGCCGTGTAAAATTGTAAGATCTTATATTTACGAGCAAGGTCTCAATGCTCGACGTGCTTACTTTTCAATTCGACTTGCTGTCAAAACCAGTCGACCCCAAAAATGAGTTTGCAAATTTATACTATTTGCAATTACTTTATATTAAAATTTTCAGAAAATTTGCTTATTCTTCGTCTTTAAAATTAAACGGGTAATCTCCAAAAATAGGAGCCAGTTTACGAACAGCATAAGTCTTTCTTGTCATTTTATTAGACAAGGCAATTATCGTAACATTTTCCTTGATTAAAGTAATGTACGAAGAGGTGTTGCCATGCCACCATCCGTTATGAAAATAATAATTCTGTCCCGTTTCCCAATTAATCATTCTGATTCCAAGACCATAATTTTTAGTTCCCTTACGCTCATTACTATAACCGGTATAAACTTGTTTTAGTAACTCTGGTTTAAGAAAGTCTGGTGAATTTCTGGCTCTGTCAAATTTCAGAAGATCCCTTGCTGTTGAGAATATGTTTTTATCTCCATACACATTATCCAAATAATCAAAACCTATTTCTACGCCACTACCTTTATAAGAAGGAACAATTTTTTTTCTGTCTTTGTCATCATCAAAAACATAGGTATGCGTCATTCCCAAAGGTTTAAAAATCATTTCAGACATGGCTTCCTTATACGTCAGGCCCGTAACTTTTTCGATAATAAGCGCCAGCATGGCATAATTGGTATTGCAGTAGCTAAAACGTGTTCCGGTTGGCGCTTCCAATCCGATATTTTTGGTAGCCAAAATATCCAATATATCCTTGTTGGTTAACTGATTATGTCTGTCCCAAACCGATTTGTCCCTGTCTGTAAAATAGGCATAATTGCGCATTCCCGTACGATGACTCAACAACATTCTTACGGTACATTTTTCATAAGGAAATGTTTTCAAAATCGTATTTACTTTCTGATCCAAATCAATCTTACCTGCGTTTACTAATTTTAAAACAGCTGTAGCGGTTAAAACTTTAGTTACAGAAGCAATTTGTACTGGTGTTTCGGGTGTTATTTTTGTTCCTTCGTTTTTATTTGCAAAACCATTGTACTTTTCATAAATAATCTGACCATTTCGCGCTACCAAAAAACTTCCGTTCATACTGTTGTTTGGCCAGTTTTTATAATAAAAATGATTTATTCTTCCGATTACTGAATTTTTGTAAGCCTGAGAAATCTTTTTTTCAGGGCCTAATGGCTTCATTTTGGGTAATGTATCTTCTACTGTCTCGGCAGTTGCTTTTTGTGTAGTTTTATCTTTGCCACATGAGCTTAAAATCAGTAAAGAAATAAGTATTTGTGGTATCTTTGTTTTTTTAAGGAAAATCATTTGCATCGTTCTTTAAAAACAAATATATCGAATTCAATTTTGTTGTTTTCTCAGTTTTAAGGCTTAAAACTCGTCTTTTTAACATTGTTTTAACTATGTTAAATTACAATTCCTTGTTTATCAGCTTTTAACGCTTTTTAAGCATTCTAAATAAGAATTTTAAAACAAAATTTTAACTAAATTTGTTATATTTGAAACAAATAACTTTGAAAAAGTTATATATTAAACTAACAAAACCTATTAGAAATGAAGTTTGGAATTATAAAAGAAAGAAAAAATCCACCTGATAGAAGAGTTGTTTTTTCTCCAGGTGAGTTAACCAGATTAAAACAATTATATCATGACGCGATTGTAAAAGTCGAAAGTTCTGATATCAGAATATTTTCGGATGATGATTATAAAAATATGGGAATAGCGGTTACAGACGATGTTGCTGATTGTGACGTTTTGTTTGGAGTAAAGGAAGTTCCTGTTGACGATTTAATTCCAAATAAAGCCTATTTCTTTTTTTCACACACTATAAAAAAACAACCCTATAACCGAAAATTGCTACAAGCAGTTTTAGCCAAAAATATTGATTTATACGATCATGAAACCATCGTTGACAGTCATTTGCGAAGATTGATTGGTTTTGGAAAATATGCCGGAATGGTTGGTGTCTATAACGGAATTCGTGCGTTTGGAATAAAATTTGAATTATTTAAATTGCCAAAAGCAGAAACTCTAGCCGGAAAAGATGCCCTGATTATGCATCTAAAACGTATAACGCTGCCACCTTTAAAGTTTGTTATTACCGGAACCGGAAAGGTAGGAAGCGGGGCAAAAGAAATTCTGGACGCTATAAAAGTAAAAGAAATCACTATTGATAATTATTTAACCAAAACCTATACGCAGCCGGTTTATGTGCAATTGGATGTTTTAGAATATAATAAACGAATAGATGGAAAGGCTCTTGATTTTAATGATTTTGTAGAACATCCGGAAGAATATGTTTCTGATTTTGAAAAATTCACAAAAGTAACAGATATTTATTTTGCAGGGCATTTTCACGCAAGTGGTGCTCCAATGATTTTAACGCGCGAAATGTTGAACGCTAGTAACAATAAGATAAAAGTAGTTGCTGATATTTCTTGTGATGTAAATGGACCAATTGCCTGTACAATACGTTCTTCTACAATTGCGGAACCTATCTATGGATACTGGCCTGTTGAAGGTAAGGAAGTTGATGTTTTTCACCCGGGAGCTGTTGTAGTAATGGCTGTGGACAATCTGCCTTGTGAAATCCCTAAAGATGCAAGCGAAGGTTTTGGAGAACAATTCATGGAACACGTAATTCCTGCTTTTTTCAACGGTGACAAAGACGGAATTCTTAATCGTTCAAAAATGACAGAAAATGGAAAATTAACCCCAAGATTTAGTTATTTACAGGATTATGTAGATGGGAAGTAAAGTTTTTTAGTTTCAGGTTTCAAGTTTCAGGTTAATCCTGAACGCTTAAATATTAGAGCAAAAAGGGAAAAACTTAAAAGTTTTTCCCTTTTTTATAACCTGAAACCTGAAACCTGAAACCTGAAACCTGAAACCTGAAACCTGAAACCTGAAACCTGAAACCAGCTTAGACCATTTCCTCCGGTTTTACCCAAGCATCAAAATCCTCAGGAGAAATGTACCCTAAACGTACAGCTTCATGCTTAAGGGTAGTTCCGTTTTTGTGTGCGGTCTGTGCAATTTCGGCAGCTTTGTAATATCCGATTTTAGTATTTAATGCAGTAACCAGCATTAATGAATTATCTACCAATTCTTTGATACGTTTGTGATTCGGTTCAATTCCCTGTGCACAATGTTCGTCAAACGAAATGCATGCATCTCCCAGCAAACGTGCTGATTGTAAAAAATTAGCTGCCATAACCGGTTTAAAAACATTTAATTCATAATGTCCCTGCATTCCGCCAACAGCAATCGCCATGTCATTTCCTATTACCTGCGCACAAACCATTGTTAAGGCTTCACATTGTGTTGGGTTTACTTTTCCGGGCATGATTGATGATCCCGGTTCGTTTTCGGGTATAAGAATTTCACCAATTCCTGAACGAGGTCCTGAAGCCAGCATTCTGATATCATTTGCAATTTTATTTAAGGAAACAGCCAATTGTTTTAATGCTCCATGTGTTTCTACAATTGCATCATGCGCAGCCAAAGCCTCAAATTTATTTTCTGCAGTTACAAAAGGATGATTGGTAAATTTGGCAATGTATTCGGCTACTTTTACATCGTAACCTTTTGGAGTATTTAATCCGGTTCCAACTGCAGTTCCGCCAAGTGCAATTTCAGATAAATGTGCCAGAGTATTTTTTAAAGCTTTTAATCCGAAAGTTAATTGTGACGCGTAGCCGGAAATTTCCTGACCCAGCGTTAGAGGAGTAGCATCCATAAGGTGTGTGCGCCCGATTTTTACAACAGCTGCAAATTCTGCTGATTTTGCCAGTAAGGTATCTCGTAATTTTTCGACTCCCGGAATTGTCGTTTCCACAACCATTTTATAAGCTGCAATGTGCATTCCGGTTGGGAAGGTATCATTG
>Ga0307407_10000787_pt1 | contig 10474 bp, 6 predicted proteins | sample 322Ometagenome_FD_203886 | JGI IMG/M metagenome (GOLD analysis project Ga0307407, IMG submission 203886) | Maize rhizosphere microbial communities from greenhouse at UC Davis, California, United States - 322HYB-O-1 | ecosystem: Host-associated > Plants > Roots > Rhizosphere > Soil | place: USA...
GTCGCGGACCGCGCGCGCGGCGGGTACGGCGCGCGCGGGTTCGGTTGCGCCGGGCGCGCCGGACGGCGGTATGGTGGTTTCGGGGGGGGCCCCCCGCGCCGCGGGCGTCGCCGGCACGGCCGGCGTCGGAGCCGTCGCCGCCGCGGCGGCCACGCCGAGCGCCTCCCCGTCGGCGCCGGCGAGCGAGACGTCGCGCCCGACCATCGCGCGCGCGATCGCGGCCGGCGTCGTGCCGGCGGTCGGCATCTGCGCCACCGTGCGCCCCGCGCGCATCACGGTGATCCGGTCGGAGACGTCGATCACCTCGTCGAGCTTGTGCGTGATGAGCACGATCGTCGCGCCGCCGTCCCGCACGCGCCGGAGCACCCGCCAGAGCTCCGCCACCTCGGGCGGCGAGAGCACCGCCGTCGGCTCGTCGAGAATGAGCACGCGCGCGCCGCGAAAGAGCGCCTTGAGGATCTCGACGCGCTGCGCCTCGCCCACGCTCAGCTCCGCCACCAGCCGGCGCGGCTCCACGGCGAGCCCCGTCTCGGCGCTCAGCGCCGCGACCTCGCGCTCGGCGCGCGCCAGGTCGAGCCGCCCGCCGGCGACCGGCTCGCGCCCCAGCACCACGTTCTCCGCGACGGTGAGTGTGGGGACGAGCATGAAGTGCTGGTGCACCATCCCCACGCCGGCGGCGATCGCCTCGGCGGTCGCCCACCCGGTCACGTCGCGCCCCGCGACCTCGATCGTGCCGGCGTCCGGGGCGTGCATCCCGCTCAGCAGCCGCATGAGCGTGCTCTTGCCGGCGCCGTTCTCGCCCACGAGCGCGTGGATCTCGCCGGCCGCCACCTCGAGCGAGGCCCCGCGGTTGGCCTGCACGGCGCCGAACGCCTTGCTGACGCCCGCCATGCGGATGGCGAGCGGACGCTCCGACGGACGCGCGGGCCCGCCGGTCATCGCTCGCTGGGCACCCGGATCGCGCCGCTGACGATCTCCCGCTCGAGCGCCTGCAGCCGCGCCCGCACGGAGTCGGGGATCAGCGCGCGGTTGCGCCCGTCGTACACGTAGCCGACGCCGCCCTCCTTCAGGCCGTAGGAGTACACGCCGCCGCGAAACGTCCCCGACCGCACGCGGCGGATGGTGTCGAACAGCACGTTGTCGATCCCCTTCACCATCGACGTCAGCACGAACCCCGGCGCCTCGTCGTACTGGTCGGCGTCCACGCCGATGCCGTAGTGCCCGCGCCCGGCCACGCGCGCCGCCTCGAAGACGCCGAGCCCCGTGGAGCCGGACGCGTGGAAGATGACGTTGACGCCCTGCTGGTACTGGCTGAGCGCCAGCTCCTTCCCCTTGCCGGGGTTGCGGAACGCCTCGGGCGTCACGCCGGCGTACTGCGCGATCACCGTGCAGTCCGGGCAGACGTGGCGCACGCCGGCGCGGTAGCCCGCCTCGAACTTGTGGATGAGCGGGATGTCCATCCCGCCGACGAAGCCCACCTTCTTCGACCCGCCGACGAGCGCGGCGAGCGCGCCGACGAGGAAGCTCCCCTCCTCCTCGCGGAACTTGAGCGCCGCGAGGTTGGCCGGCGGCGGGATCACGTTGCCGGCCGCGTCGGTCTGCAGCGCGTAGTCGATGCCGGCGAAGGAGACGTCCGGGTACTCGCGGGCGAGCTCGGTCAGGTCGTCGGTGAAGATGAACCCGATGCCGGCGACGAGGTCCATGTCCTCGGCGGCGAGCAGCCGCAGCCCCGCCTCGCGGTCCGACCCCTCGCCGGGCTCGATGAACTGGACGCGCGCGCCGAGCGAGTCGATGGCGCGCTCGGCGCCGAGGTAGGCGCCGTCGTTGAACGACTTGTCGCCGCGTCCGCCGACGTCGAAGACGACGCCGACGCGCGGGCCGGTGGCGGCCGCCGCCTCGGCGGCTCCGCGAGGGCGCACGAACAGGAGCGCGACGTGCACCAGCAACAGCGCGCCGAGGACGATCAGGAGCTTCCGCATCGGCCCGAAAGCTCGTCACCGACAGGCCGGCCGGCAAGGCGTGCGGGACGGTGCGCGAGCGACCGCGCACGGCGGCGCGCGTCCGTTGGCACGCGCGCCGCCTTCGACGGTATACTCGGGCCACCTCCGTCCGGCACCGCCCCCCTTCGAGCCAGATGCGCCTCCGCCGCCCCCGCCTCGCCGCCGGCCGCGCCCGCCGGCGCGCCCTGCTCGTGCTGCTGCTCGTGCCGCTCGCCGCGCTCGCGCCGGCGGCGTGCGCGGATGACGACGCGCCGCGCCGGACGCGCCCGGGCGAGGAGAGCTTCGCGGGGGTCGAGCTCTCGGCGGTGCAGCGCACGCGCATCCGGCTGATGCAGGAGCGCTACGTGAACCGCATCCGCGCGCTGCAGCGGCGCGTGATGCCGGTGCTCTACGAGTCGCGGCGCGCCTGGCTGCGCGGCGACAGCGCCGCCGGCGCCGCCGCGTGGGCGCGCTCCGCCGCGGACCGGGCGGCGCTGCGCGCCATCGGCGACAGCATGCGGGCGGAGATCCGCGCGATCCTCACCGCCGAGCAGCGGCCGCGCTTCGATCGGAACGTGGCGGCGATCCTGGCGCGGAGCGACGACCTGGACCGGCGGCAGGGACGCCCCAAGTCGCCCGACGGCGGCGTGGCGGCGGACAGCCTGGGCGCGACGCAGCGCTGAGCGGGCGGCCGGCGGCAGCGGGCCGCCCGCTCAGCGCTCGGGCCGGTGCCGGCGGATGAAGTCGAGCACCGACTGCGGGAGGAACATGTCGTCGGCGATGGCGGCGATCTCCTCCGCGTCGCGCCAGGCGTCCTCCAGGGCGGCGAGCTCGCCCTCGAAGGCGCGGCGCTCCGACTCCTCGTGGCTGGCCATCTCGAGCGCGAGGCGGACGGCGTCGGGGAGGGAGGCGATCTTCGCGTACGCCGCGCCGGAGCCGCGCGAGACGTGCGCGGCGGCGCGGCCGAAGTAGCGCAGCGGGTCGGGCTCCTCGTCCAGGAGGCGCACGGCCTCGCTCACCTGCTCGCGCGTGCCGCCGAAGCGGTTGAGCGAGGGGAGGAGCCGGCCGGCGATCTGCAGGGCCGCCTCCCCCTCGTAGCCCACCGTGGCGGGCTTGTGAGGGACGCGCAGCTGCCAGGCGCCCGGCCGCTCCCGCGACAGGAGGGCGACGTGGGGGAGGTGCTTGCGCCGCACCGTCACCGGGCGCCCGTCGGGGGCGGAGAGGCGGGCGATGACCTTGTTCGGCGAGCCCCGCACGATCGTGCGCGCCAGCTGCCACGTCACGTAGCCGAAGCCGCCGACGCCCACCCCCGCCGCGGCGCCGCCGACGACCACCGCGCCGAGGGCGCCGAGGCCGAGCCCGACCTGCGCGGTGGTGATCAGGCGGCGCCGCCCGAACTGGGCGCCGTAGCGCCAGGCCGCGAACTCCGGCCGCCGCGGCCGCCCGACGCGCACCAGCTCCAGCCCCTCGCGCAGCTTCGCGAGGCCGATCTGCTCGGTGGACGCGCGCAGCGGCGTGGCGCCGAACAGCCGCTCGCACTCCTCGATGGCCTCCCACCGCTCCTCGAGCGGCGTGAGGTTCCAGCGCGTGCAGCGCGTGCACACCACCCACAGCCGCCCGCGCTCGGGGTCGAAGGCGAGCCGCCGGCCGACCGGGAAGTGCTCGACCAGCTCGTTGGCGCCGAGCCCGGCGTGGCAGAACAGGCAGGTGGAATACACGCGTCCACCGTGGGGCGCGTGCCGGCGGGCGTCAAGCGGCCGGCGGCGCCGTGTGGCGGCGGGAGGAGCGCGCTGTTTCCTTTCTGCTGCGTCCGCGCTCGTTCCTCTTCCCCCGCTCCGTCATGACCACACGCATCCGCACCCGCTTCCTGGTGGTCGGCAGCGGCGTCGCCGGGCTGCACACCGCGTGGCGCGCGTCCGAGCACGGCGACGTGCACGTGCTCACGAAGCGCACGCTCTTCGACTCGTCCACGGCGTACGCGCAGGGGGGGATCGCGGCGGCGCTCGGCGCCGGCGACTCGCCGGAGCTGCACCGGCAGGACACGCTCGCGGCGGGCGCGGCGCTCTGCGACCGCGAGGCCGTGGAGGTGCTGGTGGAGGAGGGGCCGGCGCGCGTGCGCGAGCTGCACGCGGCGGGGGCGAGCTTCGACCTCGAGCCGAGCGGCCGCTTCAAGCTGGGCAAGGAGGCGGCGCACTCGCGGCACCGCATCGTGCACGCGGGCGGCGACCAGACGGGCGCCGAGGTGGCGCGCACGCTCATCGAGCGGGTGCGCGAGAGCGAGCGCGTGCAGGTGCTGGAGACGGCGCGCGTGCTCGACCTGATCGTGCGCGCGAAGCGCTGCGTGGGGGTGCGGGCGAGCGTCGCCGGCCAGGCGGTGGAGATCCTCGCCGACGCGACGGTGATGGCGACGGGCGGGTGCGGGCAGGTGTACCGCTACACGACGAACCCGCAGGTGGCCACCGGCGACGGCTTCGCGATCGCGCACCGCGCCGGGGCGACGCTCGCCGACATGGAGTTCGTGCAGTTCCACCCGACGGCGCTCGACACGCCCGAGAACCCGCTCGCGCTCATCAGCGAGGCGGTGCGCGGGGAGGGGGCGATCCTGCTGAACGGCGAGGGGCGGCGCTTCATGCCCGAGCGGCACGCGCTCGCCGAGCTGGCGCCGCGCGACGTGGTGGCGCGCGAGATCTTCCGCGAGCGGCAGCGCACGGGGCGGGTGACGCTCGACGCGCGCAAGCTGGGGAAGGGGTTCCAGAAGCGCTTCCCGGGGATCTTCGCGCTCTGCCGCGCGCGCGGCATCGACCCGTCGCGCGAGCTGATCCCGGTGACGCCGGCGGCGCACTACATGATGGGGGGCATCGTGACGGACCTCGTCGGGCGCTCGAGCCTCGCGGGGCTCTACGCCTGCGGGGAGGTGGCGCGCACGGGGGTGCACGGCGCGAACCGCCTCGCGTCGAACTCGCTGCTCGAGGGGCTGGTGTTCGCCGAGCGGGTCGCGCGCGACCTGGAGGGGACGCCGCGGCTGGCGGAGCCGCTGCCGCGGAAGGGGAGCTGGCAGGTGCCGCTGCTCGTGGACCGCGGCGCCGCGCAGGTGGCGGCCGACGACGTGCGGCGGGTGATGTGGGAGTACGCGGGGATCGACCGGACGGCCAAGGGGCTGCGCAGCTGCCTGGCGGCGATCGACGAGATCGAGGCGCGCCTCCCCGAGGGCGCGACGGAGGAGCAGAACCTCGTGGGCACCGCCCGCCTGATCGCCGAGGCCGCGCTCCTGCGGAAGGAGTCCCGCGGCGGCCACTACCGGAGCGACTTCCCGCGGGCCAAGCGGAAGTGGAAGGGCCGGCACATCGAATGGTGAAGGGGCGAGGGACGGGGCACGAGGGATGAGGCACGAGGCACGGCGAGGGAAGAGGGAAGAGGGAGGAGTACCTTCACCGCCGTGGCGGGTACCCCGTCCCGCTCACCTCGTGCCCCGTCCCTCGCTCATCCGTCGGCGCCCCTAGACATTCCGCCCGAAAGCCCCCATTTCACATATCCCATGACCGTCCTCGAGTCCCACCCCGACGCCGCGCTCCACGAGGCGATCCGCCGCCTCGCCCGGGAGCGCAACGCCGTCATCCTCGCCCACAACTACGAGCGCCCCGAGGTGCAGGACGTCGCCGACTTCGTGGGCGACTCGCTCGGGCTCTCGCGCGAGGCGGCCCGGACGGAGGCCGAGGTCATCGTCTTCTGCGGCGTGCACTTCATGGCCGAGACCGCGGCCATCCTCTCCCCCGACAAGACCGTCCTCCTCCCCGACATGGCCGCCGGCTGCTCGCTCGCGAGCACGATCGACGCCGAGCAGCTGCGGCAGTGGAAGGCCGAGCACCCGGGGGCGGTGGTCGTGAGCTACGTCAACACCACCGCCGAGGTGAAGGCGGAGACCGACTACTGCTGCACGTCGGGGAACGCCGTCGAGGTGATCAACGCCATCCCCGCCGACCGCGACATTCTCTTCTGCCCCGACATGTTCCTCGGCGCGCACGTGCGGCGCGTCACCGGGCGGCAGAACATCCACGTCTGGATGGGGGAGTGCCACGTGCACGCGGGGATCGACCCCGAGCACATCAGCCGCCAGCGGGCGGCCCACCCGGGCGCCGAGTTCCTCATCCACCCCGAGTGCGGCTGCTCGACGAGCGTGCTGGAGGCGATGAGCGCCGGCGACGTCGACCCGACGGGGGTGCAGATCCTCTCCACCGAGGGGATGATCAAGCGCCCCGCGCTCTCCGACGCCGACGAGTACATCGTCGCGACCGAGATCGGGATCCTTCACCGGCTGCGGCGCGAGAACCCCACCAAGCGCTTCTTCGCGGCGAGCGACCGCGCGCAGTGCGCCTACATGAAGGTGACGACGCTGCCCAAGGTGCTGGCGTCGCTCGAGCGGATGCAGCACCCGATCACCGTGCCGCCGGCCGTGGCGGCGCGCGCCCGGCTGGCGATCGAGCGGATGGTCGCGATCGGCGGCAAGGGCGGCCCGGCGCTGTCGCCGGACCCCACTCCCATGAAGGACCCAGGCGAATGAACCTCGAATCCGAGTACCGGGGGCCCGAGCGGCGGCGCACGCCCCGCTCGATCACGGCGTTCACCGGCGAGTTCAGCGTGGCGTCCGCCGACGGCCTCCACTTCCCATACGACCACAAGGGGCTCGGCGGCCTGGTGCGCTCGGCGCTCGACGAGGACGGCGCGCACAACGACATCACGACCATCGCCTGCGTCCTCTCGCACCGCCACGCGCGCGGCGCGCTCGTCGCCCGCGAGGCGGGGGTGGCGTGCGGCGTGCCGCTCGCCATCGAGACCTTCCGGCAGCTCGACCCCAAGATCTCCATCCGCGTGGACGCCGAGGACGGCGTGCGCGTGGAGGCCGGCGCGCCGCTGCTGTTCATCACCGGCCACGCGCGCGCCATGCTCTCCGCCGAGCGCGTGGCGCTCAACTACATGCAGCGCCTCTCGGGGATCGCCACGCTCACGCGCCAGTACGTGGACGCCGTACGCGGCACCAAGGCGCAGATCCTCGACACGCGCAAGACGACGCCCGGGTGGCGCAAGCTCGAGAAGTACGCCGTGCGCGCCGGCGGCGGCACCAACCACCGCATGGACCTCTCGAGCGCGGTGCTCATCAAGGACAACCACCTGGCCGCCCTCGACCACGACGTGGGCTTCGCGGTGCGCCACGCGCGCGCCCTCGCGCCCGACGGGAGCAAGGTGGAGGTGGAGTGCGACCGCCCGGCGCAGGTGCAGGCCGCGCTCGACGCCGGCGCCGACGTGATCATGCTCGACAACATGACGCCGGCGGTGATGGCGGAGTGCGTGCGCATGGTGGGCGGGCGCGCCATCACCGAGGCGAGCGGCGGCGTGCGCCTCGACACCGTGCGCGCGATCGCCGAGACGGGCGTGGACTGGATCTCGGTGGGGGCGCTCACGCACTCGGCGCGGGCGCTGGATCTGGCGCTGGATTTCGAGTAGCGCGGCGAACTGCGGCGCTCTGAAGGGCGGCGCTCGGCGCTCGGCGCTCGGTGGGGGGCGGGGGCTGTGTCATCCCGCAGGAGGGAGCGGCGCGGAGCGCCGCGAGCGACTGTCGGGATCTACTCTCCTCGGGTCGGAGCCGGCCACGCGAGAAGGAGAGTAGATCCCGACACTCGCCGGCCGGCGGCCGGCTCCTGCGGGATGACAGAGCCGAGAGCCGGTCTCGCTACCGCACCTCCGTCGCCGCCCCGGCGTCGCGCAGCCGCGCCAGCCGCTCGCGCGCCTCGCGCAGCTGCGGCTGCAGCGCCGGGTCGGCCTCCTTCCAGAGCCCGAGGAAGCGCTCGTAGGCGGCCACCGCCCGGTCGCGCTCCCCGAGCTCCTCGAGCAGGCGGCCGCGCGCGAGCAGGCTGCGCGCGTAGAGCGCCGGCCCCGCGTCCGCAGGCGAGGGGGTCAGGCGCGCGGGCTCGATCAGCTCGTACATGGCAAGCGCGCCGCGCGCGTCGCCGAGCCCCTCCAGCGCCTCCGCGCGCGCCACCCACCGCGCCGCGTTGATCGTGCCGCCCAGGCGGGCCACCGAGTCGGGGCGCGGGAAGGTGCGGGCGGCGGCGGTCGCCGCGGCCGTGTCGCCGCGCGCCAGCGCCTCGAGCGCGTCGAGCTCGGGGTAGGGCTGCCCCGTCCACCGGCGCGTCACGGCCGCGTAGCGCGGGTCGCGCGTCGCCAGGTAGGCGATGTACGGGACGCCTCCCCCCTGCTGCCGGCTCTGCTCGCCGGGGCGCCCCTGCAGCCGGTCCACGAAGGCGATGCCGCTGTCCACGAGCGCGCGATGGGGCGCGGCCGGCAGCCCGAGCGCCAGCCGCGGGCGCACCGTCGTCCAGCGCGTGCGGCGGCCGGGCGGCGTCTTGGGGGCGCCGGGCACCTCGGGCTCGAGCGCCGTGACCATCGCCTCCAGCGCGTCGAGCTCCGCGACGCGCCCGGTCATCGTGGCGGCGTCCGCCGCCAGGAGCACCATCTCGTAGGCCTCGAACGGGTTGCTCCCCTCGGCGCGGATCTCGGCGGCGTCCACCTCGCGGAGCGCCTCGCGCAGCGTGGCGAGGGCGGCGGCCGGGTCGATGCGCGTCTGCACGGCGGCGAGCAGATAGGGGAAGCGGGGCGAGCTCGTGGCCGGGTTCGCGAGCGCCTCGCGCAGCACCGTGGCCGCCGAGTCGAAGTGCCCGGCCTCGGCGTAGATGCCGGTGAGCGCCTGCACGGCCTGGGGCACGGGGTCGGCGGCGAGCCAGGCGCGCGCGTCGCGCCCGGCGCGGCGCCGCGCCTCCTGACGCGCCTGCGCCACGCGCTCGAGCCCGAAGGCGCGCCGCGCGGAGTCGCCGGGGAGGAGGATGAGCGAGTCGCCGTCGAGCACGGCGTAGGAGTTCACGCCGGTGGCGCGGCGGTACAGGTCGAGCTTGTGCGCGTAGGCGAGGTAGAAGGTGGAGTCGAGCGCGAGCGCGCGGTCGAAGGCGCGCAGCGCGTGGTTGGAGTTGGCGAGCGAGCGCGGGCCGTTGTCGGGCTGGTGGTGGAAGTAGGCGTCGCCGAGCCCGAACCACGCCTCCACGTCGGACGTGTCGCGCCGCACCACCGCCGCGTACTTGCTCTGCGCCGCGGCGTAGAGGGCGTTGCGCCGGGCGGTGTCGCTGCCGAAGGCGGTGTGCAGGGCGCTGCTGAAGTCCGTGTAGGCGGCCAGCATGTCCCGCTCGCGCGCCGGCAGGCGGCTGGCGAACTGATTCGCCCGGCGCACGGCGGCGAGCTGCTCCGGGTCGCCGGCGCGCCGCCAGCCGAGGGTGAGCGAGTGGCGGTAGTAGGCGAGGGCGAACGTCGAGTCGGCCGCGACCGCCCGGCGGAAGAGCGAGTCCGCCCGGCCGAGCTTCCAGTTGTTGAGCGCGTGCGAGCCCTCGAGGTAGGCGCGGTAGGCGTCCACGCTCGTGGTGGTGGTCTTCGCCAGCTCGAGCGTCACCGGCGGCGCGCCGACGAGGTCGAGCAGGTCGCGCGCGAGCGCGTCGTACAGTGGGCGCGGGTCGGCGGCGCTGGCGGCGCCGCGCCGGGCCTCGTCGAGCTTGCGGCCGGAGGCCACGTCGTAGAGCCGCGCGACGACGGTGAGCGAGTCCCCGGTGCCGATGACCTGCCCCGTCACCACCGTCCAGGCTCCGGCCTCGCGCGCCAGCGCGCGCGCGTCGTCGAGCGAGACGCGGCGCGCGTCCTCGAGCTCGGCGTCGCGCAACAGGTCGAGGCTGCGCTCGTAGTCCACCACGGAGAGGTCCGCCCACTGCGCGAGGTTGAGCGAGAGCATGCTCACGCTCCCCTCGCGCAGCCACTGGAGCTGCGGGTCGGCGGCCTGCACCTCGAAGGGGGCGACGAAGAACGACTTGCGCGGGTCGACGCCGGCGGGCACCTCGCTGCGGCCGCGCACCACGAACCAGGCGGCGGGGAGGGCGACGAGGAGGCCGAGGGCGGCGAGCGGGACGGCGCGCCGCCGCCGCACGGTCGCGTGCGCCCGGAGCGGTGCGCCCGGCGTGGCCTCGCCGGCCAGGGCGCGCGCCATCGTCGCGCCGTCGGGCCAGCGGTCGGCGGGGTCCTTCTCGAGCGCCCGCTCGACGACGGCGGCGAGGTCCGGCGGCACGCCGGGAACGCGCGCGGTGAGCGGGGCGGGGCGCTCGGTGAGCTGCTTCACGATCAGCGAGCCGGCGCTGGTGGCGTCGAAGGTGGGCTCGCCGGCGAGCATCTCGTAGCCCACGAGGCCGAGCGCGTAGACGTCGCTCCGGCCGTCGAGCTGCCGCTCGCCGGTGGCCTGCTCCGGGCTCATGTAGCGCGGGGAGCCGAGGACGAAGCCGGTGCCCGTCATCCGCCCCTCGTCGGGAGCGCCGGGGGCCGGGGCGGCGCTGAACGCGCGGGCGACGCCGAAGTCGGTGAGCAGCGGGCTCCCCTGCGCGTTCAGCAGGATGTTCTCGGGCTTGATGTCCCGG
>Ga0307407_10000788_pt1 | contig 10470 bp, 9 predicted proteins | sample 322Ometagenome_FD_203886 | JGI IMG/M metagenome (GOLD analysis project Ga0307407, IMG submission 203886) | Maize rhizosphere microbial communities from greenhouse at UC Davis, California, United States - 322HYB-O-1 | ecosystem: Host-associated > Plants > Roots > Rhizosphere > Soil | place: USA...
CTGGTTCATCGTGTCCGCGAACGAGTGCGCGGCCTCGGCGAGCATCGCCGCCGAGCCGCCGAGCAGCCCCGCCACCGTCTTGGCGGCCGCAATGGCGAGATTCGCGAACAGCGCCGCCAGCACGGTCTTCTTGCTCTCGCTGGCCACCGCTGCTCCTCTGGCCACGTTCCTGGATGTGGCCTGCACGCCTACCCCACAGCGTTCGGTACGAACCCAGCCAGGGCATGGGAGACGCCCACACAAAGCACGTGCGGGACGCTCTTCCGATTACGAGTCGGATGCTCGGCGTCGACCTGGACGGCTCCAGACGGACGAGCCTGCTCAGGTTGGCTGGCCCGTCGGTCCAGACAGCTGCCGACGGGTCCAGAACGATCGTCTGGATGATCAAACGGATGATCAACGGCCATCCGACACAAGACCGGATGACAGCAAGGGACCAGCCCGTAGAGAGGCGGCGGCATGCTTACACTGCGGCAGCGATCAGCGCATGTGGGCGTCGCTCAGCCGGACGTGGCTGACGGCGTCCCGACCTGCCAGATGGTGAACCGTAGCGGGACGCGGACCGCGTCGGACGGGCGAGTCGTGTACGTCTCGCGCCATACCGGCATGACGTAGGTGACGTGGTCCACTGCTCGGAGCCCGAGGCTTGCGTAGGCCTTCGGGCGACCATGGCCCCTGGTGACGAGCAGCACAGGCTGGCCGGGGAAACCGCGGACGAAGGACTGGACATAGGCAGGGTCGGGCTGCCGAGGGAGCAGGGCACTGATCTGGCCTTGCTGCAGCCAGACCGGCCCGCCGAATAAGTAAGCGACGTCGTAGAGGCTTGTGGACTGCTCCCAGAGGAAGACGCCTTGCCGGCCGTCGGCCGCCGAGGCGATCCGCTGGACAGTCTGGAACGAGCCGCCATGCTCCTGGTGGTGGTGCAGCGGAATCGACTGACCAGCGAAGACGACGAGGAGGAACCCGGCCGCCACTGCCGTCCCGGCCCGCACGGGCCACCGCAGCCGCCTGGGTCCGCAGGCCATGGCCAGTCCTGCGGCAAGGGCGGACGCGATGAGCATGACCAGGCCGGGCAGGATGACCGGCAGGAACCGCCGTGTCCACCACATGAGCCGGGCGGACACCTCCGCCCGGTAGGCGTAGACCGGCAGCAGGCCCAGGGCGGGCAGGATCAGCGCCCAGGTCGAGGCCCGCCAGCGCCGCAGGGCCACCAGGGCGAGCCCAGCCAGCGCCAGGCCGAACCCGGGAATGGTGAGGAACCAGGACAGCCGGATCAGCGTGGCCTCGTCATAGGTGCGGACGGGGCGACCCCGGAAGTCGCCCCAGACCGGCCCGAACAGCCACGGGCGGAGGAACCCGAGCACCAGCAGGAATGCCGCCACGCCGACCACAACCATGCCGAGTCTTCGCTGGACCGGCCGCCGTTCCAGCAGCTCCCGTGCCGAGCGACCGGCGGTCAGGGCGACCCGGCGGAGCAGCATGGCGACAGCCAGTGCCCCGAGGATGACTGCGAGGACGACTGGCAGGTCGGGCACGCTATTGGCGAGGGTATAGCGGCGGGCGCTCCCATAGGCCTGGTAGAAGCCGTAGGGCAAGGCTACCAGGAGCCCGACCGCGAACCAGCCGGCACGGGCGTCGAAGCGACCGGTGGCGATCAGCACGCAGCCCACCCCTACGGCCAAGAGGATGAGCAGTAGGCTGTCCGGCCGGGTCAGGTAGGAGACGCCGAGCAGCAGGCCGGCCAGGCCCGCCGCGGGCCGCCAGCCCGTCTGCAGGGCGACCACGATCCCGAGCAGTGCGCCGCTCACGATCAGCTGCGTGAACGTCTCGTTGCTCGGGTACTTTGCCTGCCATACCTGGAGCATGTTGGTGGCCAGCAGCAGGCCGGCCAGCGCCCCGGCCAGCAGACCGAAGGCTCGTTGGGCGGCCAGGGTCACCAGCAGCACGGCCAGCACGCCGCATAGGGGGGTCAGGTTGGCCAGTCCGGTGTAGCCGCCCGCCGCGAACGCACTGGCCAGTAGGGCCGGCCACAGGTGGTAGAACTGCAGGACGATGCGCTGCGTGTCGCGGTTCTCGATCCAGATCGCGGGAAAGCGGCTGGCGTCGTCCTCGCGCATGACCTCGACGGTCGGCACACGCGACCGGTCGAGGACTGGGTCGGTGTAACTGGAGGACCCGACCCGGGCGATGGCGATCGCATGGGAGACGTAGGCGCCGGGATCCTTGCCGGCGCCATAGGCGAACCCAGGGAAGAACAGCACGGACGCCACCAGCGCCACCCCGGCGAGCACGGCCAGCTCGGTCCTGTCGACCACTAGGGGCGGCCGGCCACCGAACCGCCAGGCGACCGTAGCCAGACCGACACCGGCCAGCATGGCCAGGCCGGCGGCGGCCGGGAGCCCGTACCGACCGGTGTCGGCGAGCGTGAGACCGGCCCAGGCGAGCAGAGCAATCCCGAGCGTGGCGGCAAGGATGACTGCCTCGCCGGCGGAGAGGGCACCACCCCGCTCCGGCCGGGAGCGCTCGCGACCCGCCGCCGGTAGCGTCTCAGTCTGCGAGGCCGGCATGGCCGTGAAGCGTAGCAGGGACGCAGAAGGCGCCCAATTGGGGGTTACGCGAATGCTAAGCTGCAGCGATGACCACGTCGTCCGGTTCTGCCGCGGCTCCCGCGCTCGTGTCGGTGGTCTTGCCCTGCTACAACGAGCGTGACCATGTCGAGCTGGAGATCAAGCGCATCTCCGCCGCCCTGCAGGAAGCCGGGCTCAGCTACGAGCTGATCTGCGTGGACGACGGCTCCACCGACGGCACCCGCGAGCTCCTGGAGGCAACCCCAGGGATCCGCGCCATCCTGCTGCCCCGCAACCAGGGATCGGGCGCGGCCAGGCGAATCGGCACCCAGCAGGCCCGCGGCCAGGTGGTCGTCTGGACCGACGCCGACATGACCTACCCCAACGAGCGCATCCCCGAGCTGGTGGGCGAGCTCGACGACACCTACGACCAGGTGGTGGGGGCTCGCCGGACCGAGGCCGGCACCTACAAACTGTTCCGAGTCCCGGCCAAGTGGGCGATCCGGCGGCTGGCCTGCTGGCTGACGAACACCCCCATTCCCGATCTCAACTCCGGGCTACGGGCCTTCAAGCGCTCCGTCGCCCAGCCCTATCTGCGCCTGCTGCCGGCCGGGTTCTCGTGTGTCACCACGATCACCCTGGCCTTCCTGTCCAACGGGCACTCGATTAAGTACGTGCCGATTGACTACGTGAAGCGTTCCGGCCGATCCAAGTTCCACCCGCTCAAGGACGCCTACAACTACCTCATCCAGGTCCTGCGGATGATCATGTACTTCAACCCGCTACGGGTTCTGATGCCGGTCGGGTTGACCCTGATGGCGGCAACCACCGTCAAGCTGGTGTTCGACCTGATCGTTCACCCCTTTCGGGTAACCGGCTCCACCGTGCTGGTGGGCCTGGCTGCCTTCAACATCATGGCCATCGCCCTGCTCGCCGACCTCGTCGTCCGGCGCACCGCCGACGACTGACACGGTCGCGGCGTCTGGCCAGCCCGGCGACCCCGCTCCAGCTCAGGTCGGCGACGGTGAACAGCAGCCTCGACACCACGGCGACGACGGTGCTCTGCGGTCGTGGCACGCTGGACCCGAGCAGCAGAATCAGCGCGGCCTCGCGCGCCCCGGCTCCGGCTGGGGCGACCACCAGCAGGAAGCCGACGCACCAGGCTCCGGCGAACGCGCCGGTCGAGTGAAGCAGCAGCGGCAGGCCGCCGACCACGCCGAGCTGGCGCGCGAGCAGCCACACCTGGCCGCCGTAGCACATCCAGGCGGCCAGCGCCCATCCCACCGAGCGCAGCGTTCCTGCCGCTGAAAGGGGCTGGGGCAGCGGGGCGCGTCGAGCCAACCGCAGGGCGAGCCCGAGGAGCCGGTTCAGCACCGGCGGGCTGGCCAGCAGGGCCACCACCGGAAGCGCGAGCGCGGTCCACCAGTAGCGGCCGAGCGCCCCCAGGCCGGCCAGCGGCACGAGTACGACCGCGACCAGCAGCCCCGTGCCGACCGAGATCAGCAGGGTGGCGGCCACGGCGGTACCCGACACCCGCTGCGGCACCCGGTAGTCGCGCCCCAGCTCCATCTGGGCGACCGCAGGCCAAATCGACCCGGGCAGGTACTTGCCCAGTTGGCCGACGAAGAAGACGTGGAGGCTCCCGGCCAGGGGCAGCGGGAAGCCCAAGTCGGCAAGCAGCGCCCGCCAGGACAGGAGGGTGGCCAGGTGGCCGGCCAGCACGGCCACGGTCGCGGCAAGCATACCGGTGAGGGTTAACCGCCCGAGCAGCGGCCTCACCTGCTGCCACTGCTCGGCCAGGAGCACGGCGACGAACACCAGGATCAAGGCCAGCACGAGCAGGCGGAGCACGGTCCGCCAGCGGCGGCGCTTGGGCTTCACGGGCCGGCGGCCGGGATCTCGGCCAGGACCAGACCGTCTACCGGCGCCCGGATCGATGCGTCGAGCCTGGCGAGCCGACTCAGCCATCGGGCGCGCTGGCCGGCGGAGGCATGGTCAACCACCAGCCAGACCCGCCGGGTCCCAGGCCGCACCTGCCCAAGGGCGTCGTCGATGGCGCCCGCGTCCGACCAACGGGCCACGATCACCCCGCCTGGCGGATACTCCACCTGGAAGCACACCGCCGTCGGGGCCCCGGTCGGGACGAAACCCGGCTGGTCGGGCCAGTACCAGGCGAACGGGTAGGCGTCCAGAAACGACACGATGACCACGTCGCCGGGCCGGCGCCGGTCCAGGATGTGGTCGACCGCCGTGCGGACCTGCTCGGCCGGCAAGGGCCTGGCCACCGCCCGCCTGGCGGCCGGCACCAGGGCGGCGGCCACCGCGATTACCAAGGCCGCGGCCAGGACGGTGCCCGGCCGCCAGCGGGTCAGCTGGATGACGAGCCAGGCCAGGCCGAGGGCGGCCAGGACCATCCACAAGGTGGTGACGAACAAGCTGGTCCGCGGGTCCAGGAGGGGGTAACGGTGCAGGGCGGCGGCCGCGACGAGGCCGGCGGCGATCAGTGGCGGGGCCAGGGCGACCCCGCCGAGACCCGCTCGGGCCAGAGCCACCAGGCCCAGCGCGATGAGGGCGCCGGTGACAGGCCAGGGGCCGAGACCGAGGCTGTCGAGGGCTTGGCGGAAGCGGTCGGCGGTGAAGCCGACCGCCGCGCCGAGGCCCTGGTCGCTGGGGATGTACCAGTGCGCCCAGTAGGCCCGGATGGCGGCGTTGTCCCCGGCGGACACCACCGCGGCGTAGAAGGCGCCCTGGCCCAGCGCGACCGTGGCTACGGCCACGGCCAGCTGGGCCAGCTGGCGCCAGGCGCGTCGCGCTGCGGTGGCCGCGGCGAGGCCGCCGAGCAGCCCGGCGGCAACGAACGGCGCGGCGTTGCTGAACGGGAAGGCGAGGATGCAGGCGGCGGCCAGGATGGCCAGTGGGCCGACCGAGCGGTGGCCCAGGGTCCAGGTGGCTTCCAGGCGGGCGGTGGCACCGGCGAGCACCAGGGCCAGGCAGGCGTCGGCTGTGTATTGCTTGAGGTCGTGGCGGGCGAGGCCGGGGGGGACGAGCGCGGCCGCCAGCCCGGCGGCGACCGCGTACAGGGGGGCGGCGCGGCCGAGCACGCCGCCAAGGCGTCGGCCCAGCCACCAGGCGGGCAGGACCGAGATCACCGCGAACGCGAGTGGTAGGAGCCGCAGGTGCTGGGGGCCGCCGACCGGTGGGACGACCCGCAGCAGCAGGGTCCAGCCGATGGGGGTGGAGGAGGTGAGCAGCGGCACCTGCTCGAGCGGAGCCCGCACCGAGTCCGCGACCCAGCCTTCGTCGAGCCAGAAGGGCTGCGAGAGCATATAGTCCGGGCGCCGGACGACCAGGGCGACGAGGAGCACGCCGGCCAGGGCCAGCGGCTCCCAATGCCGGTCGCCGCGGATCCTGGTTGCCGGGCGGCCGACGGCCCGGGCCGGGGATTCCACCCGGTTCATGCCGTGGGCGGCTTGCGTGCCAGCAGGAGGTAGCCATCGCCGCGATCGGTGGCGAGAAAGCGCCGCTGGGCGGCCAGGAACGGGGTCATCGTCACTGGGCGTACCAGCAGTTTCACCAGGCCGCGGGCTGGGACCAGGTTGCCGCTCTCGGCCGAGCGCATCCGCAGCGCCTCCGGGCTGCCCGGCTCGGGTGGGCGGGTCACGGCGCGGCGGACCCGGTCCAGGAGGTTGGCCAGCGGGTAGCCGTAGCACCACAGCTCCTCGACCTCGAACCCGGCCTCGGCGAAGAGGGCGGCGAGTTGCTCGCGCTCGTAGCGGCGCACGTGCCCGACGAGCTCGTCAACCACCGAGAAGCGGCGCTGGTGCGCCGGCACCGAGGCGAGCATGCGGCCACCCGGGGCGAGCAGGCGGAACGCCTGGGCGAGGAGCCCGCGGTCGTCCTCGACGTGCTCCAGCACCTCGAAGGCCAGGATGGAGTGGAACTGGGCCTTCGAGGGATCCAGCGCGTCCAGGGTGCCCTGCAGGATCATGGGACGGGACTCGGGCGGGAAGCGCGCCAGCCGGTCGGTGGCGAGGCGGGCCGCGGACGCGGAGAAGTCGATCCCGACGACCGGGCCGAACCCGCGGGCGGCGAGCTCCTCCAGCATCGCCCCGGCGCCAAAGCCGATCTCAAGCGCCGGCTCGTGTCGGGCCAGCCGGGGCAGGAGGCGGCCGACCAGGTCCAGCCGGAGCAGGAAGCGGGGCGGCCGCACCCACTCGGGCCCATCCGGCGGCCGCAGCAGCTCGACCAGCGGCGGTCCGATGGCCGTGGGGCTGTAGTCGCGCTCGAAACGCGCCCGGGCGCGGCCGCCAAGCTGCGCGACCCTTGCTCGGTCCTTGGCCAACTCGCGGAGCGCGGTGGCCAGCGCGTCCGGATCGCCACGGGGGATCAGCACGACCTCGTCAGGACCGAAGGCGGCGCGCATGGCCGGTGTGTCGGCGGTGACGATCGCCCGGGCGGCGCAAGCCGCCTGGTACACCTTGCCAGGCACGACCCGCCACGCCTTGCCGCTGACACCGAACAGTCCTAACACCACGTGATGACTGGAGACAAGGTCCCCCAGGTGCTCGTAGGAGACCCAGTCATGGACGGTGACGCTGTCGAGGCCGGCCACCTCTCGGTCGAACGCGGCCCGATCCTGCCCACGGCCGACGACCGTGAAGGCAACCTCCTCGCCGTTGACTTGACGGATCGCCTTGGCCACGGTGCCGGCGCCGTGCAGGGGAATGAAGGTGCTGTAGAACAACACCTTCAACGGGCCACCCTCAGGCGGCGGTCCGGCGGGAAAGTGCCACGGCTCCGCCCCCACCGGGACGGCAGCGAACTTGCGGGCCGGGAGGCCAAGCTCACTGGTGGCGAAATCGACCTGCGCACCCGTATCGAGCAGGGCCAGATCGCTGGCGCGCACAGCCAGCAGATCCAGCAGCCTGGCCAGCCGAGCCTGGAAGCTGGTGGAGCCAACGGCCCTGCGGTCCAGAACGACGGTGTCGTACACCGACAGGAACATATCCAGGACTCGTCGCTTGCCCCTAGCCAGCACCCAGGCCAGCAGCACGTCCAAGTGGCCGAAGTAGCCGACCAGCACCACATCGTGTGGCCCGACCTGCCGGTAGCGAGCGGCCAAGCGCCACCACGTCCAGGCCAGCCGGATCAGCCGTCCCAGCGAGAGCGGGCTGTAGGCGGCCGCCAGCTTCTCGTCGGTCCCGCCAGGCCAGGCCGGCACATGGGCCTCGACAACCTCAGCGCCACCCTCTCGTAGGGCCGCTTCGAGGACCGCGATCCGAGGATGAGCCACCCGGTCGTAGCTGCCGAACAAGCAGACACGCAGTGCACTGTCGCCGGGCTGGTCTTTGGTTGCGCTCATGATCGGCCCATTCTCCCCCGAGAGGAACCAGAGAAGGACTTCGGGTGATGCACAGGAAGCTTCAGGTAACCAATCGGTGACCACGCGACCAAGTGGTGTCCCGTCGAGATGCTCCTATAGAGGATCAAGCGGCGGCCGGGTTCTGCGACTGCTGGTTGTGGGACTCGCAGAGGAGGGCGAAGACCTCGCGGGCGACGTAGCGCTTGAGGCACCGCATGATCTCTCTGCTGGTCCTGCCCTGGGCGGTGCGGCGGGCGGCGTAGTCGCGGGTGGGTTGGTGCCAGCGCAGTCGGACGAGCACGATCCGGTGGAGGGCGGCGTTGGCTTGCCGGTCGCCGCCGCGGTTGAGCCGATGCCGGATGGTCTTGCCGGAGGACGCCTGGACCGGGCAGGCACCGCACAGCGCCGCGAAGGCGGCGTCGCTGGTCAGCCGGGCGGGGTTGTCGCCGGCGGCGATCAACAGGGCCGTGGCGCTGTCGGGGCCGATGCCGAGCCGGGCGCGCGCAGCTTGGGGACGTGGTGGGTCGTGAGGGTATCGAGCTGCTCGGTGAGCTGACCGATCTCGGTGTCGAGGTGCTGGTAGCGCTGGGCGAGGCTGCGCAAGGCCACCATGGAGGCCGCCGTTGGGGTGGTCAGCGCGCCCGGGTCAGGGCGACAGTCGTGCCAATCAGGCGGCGGGTTGGCAGCCCAGTGAGGGACTCGCGTAGCTCGACAGGGGCGGTGACCAGCAGGGCCTTGAGGGCGTTGATGGCCTGGGTGCGGGCCTTGACGGCGGTCTGGCGGGCGGCGCGGAGCGCCCGGAGCATCTCGACGGTCCCGTCGGCGGCTTTGGGGATGCCGGTCGCCTCGCCAGCCTGGACCGCGCGGGCCGCGGCATCGGCATCGACCGGGTCGCTCTTACCGCGCCGCCGCCTGGTTGCGCGGTCGGGTCGGTTGACCTCCAGGACCTGCTGGGTGTGGGCGGCCAGGAAGCGGGCCAGCCCGGCGCCGTAGCTGCCGGTGCCTTCCACGCCCCACGCCCGGACCTCCCCCAGGCCGTGAGCCCAGGCCAGCAGCTGGGCGTAGCCGGCGTTGGTGGTGGGGATCTGGATGGTGGCCAGCCGCCGGCCGAGCTGGTCACGGGCGGCGGCGACGTGGAGATCCTTATGAGTGTCGACCCCGACGGTGACCTGGGGGCCTTGTCGCGGTACGGGGTGTGGCATGGTGGTGGGGCCATCCTTTGGACGCGACCGACGGGTGGCGCACCGGCCGGGCGGGCGGACAACACTGCGACGAGTCTGGTGGCAACAGGCTCCTGACTTGTTGAATCGGGGCCAGGACGCCAGGGTCTGCAGCCCGTAGCGTCCAGGGTGCCGGCCGTCTGGCTCGCAGGCTCCTTGCCACCCGTGGGGTTGGCTCGCTGATAGCGTGCCGGGCTGCGGCCGGCACCCGCCGTGACGTGGCTCAACAGAGGCGTGTGCCAACCTGAAGTCAGGCTGCCCGTCGCGGGATCGCCCCTGTCCGCCGCGACGAAAGGCCGTCCGTGATCACCATCGGCATCGACCCCCACAAGCGCTCGCTGACCGCCGCCGCCCTGGACCCCCACAGCAGCCCGCTCGGCCAGCTGCGCCTGCCGGCCAGCGCCCAGGCGAGCCGGCAGCTGCTTGCCTGGGCGGCCGCCTGGCCCCAGCGGCGCTGGGCGGTGGAGGGCGCGAGCGGCCTGGGCCGCGGGATCGCCCAGCTGCTGGTCGCCGCCGGCGAGCAGGTGGTTGACGTGCCGGCCAAGCTGGCCGCCCGGGCCCGGCTGCTGGGGACCAGCAGCGCCCGCAAGACCGATGTGGCCGACGCCTGCTCGGTCGCGGCCGCCGCCATCCACCATCGGCGGCTGCGGCCGGTCGCCCTCGAGGACCAGACGGTGGTCTTCCGGCTGCTCAGCGATCGCCGCGACGACCTGGTCGCCGAACGCACCCGGATCTTGAGCCGCCTGCACGTGCTGCTGGCCGACCTGTACCCCGGTGGCGCCAAGCGCGAGCTCACCGCCGCTCGGGCAGCCACCCTGCTGCGCCAGACGCCCCCATCACCGCGGTCGACGTCGAACGCAAACGCATCGCCCGTGAGCTGCTGACGGACGTACGCCGCCTGGACCGCCAGATCAAGACCGCCAGCCAGACCATCCGCCAGGCCGTCGGCGAGCAGGGCACCACCCTGACCCAGGTCTTCGGGGTCGGCCCAGTGCTGGCCGCCAAGCTGCTGGGCCATGCCGGCGACATCACCCGCTTCCCCAGCCGCGACCACTTCGCCAGCTACACCGGCACCGCCCCGGTCGAGGCCTCCAGCGGCGATGTACGCCGGCATCGACTGAACCGGGGCGGCAACCGCCAGCTCAACACCGCCCTGCACCTGATCGCCGTCTGCCAGATCCGCGATCCCAGCCCAGGGCAGGTGTACTACCAGCGCAAGCTTGCTGAGGCCAAGACCCCTGAAGAAGCCCGCCGGAGCCTCAAACGCCACTTGGCCAACGTCGTCCATGCCCATCTCGTCGCCGACCACCGAGGTCAAACC
>Ga0307407_10000789_pt1 | contig 10469 bp, 6 predicted proteins | sample 322Ometagenome_FD_203886 | JGI IMG/M metagenome (GOLD analysis project Ga0307407, IMG submission 203886) | Maize rhizosphere microbial communities from greenhouse at UC Davis, California, United States - 322HYB-O-1 | ecosystem: Host-associated > Plants > Roots > Rhizosphere > Soil | place: USA...
CCGATCCGTTCGCGGCCTTCTGGGAAACTCCGCTCGCCGTCGACAACGTCTCCTCGCACACGGACATCAAGGGACTGGACGCGACGGCCGTGGGCACGCTGTGGATCGGCAGGAAGTTCGGCTTGTTCGGCCGCGTCGGCATGTTCGCCTGGAAGGCCGAGCAGACCGTGTCGATTTACCGCGACGCGGACCCGCTGGCCGGCACGCCCGCCAGCAAGCAGACCGTCTCCGTCGATGACAACGGCTTCGGGCTGCTCTATGGCGCCGGCATCCAGACCCAACTCGACGGCGCGCTGATCCGCCTCGAATACCAGTTCACCGAGATCGACGACCTGACCGCGCCCAACGCGTTCAACCTGCAGAACAACAAGATGAACTCGCTGAATTTCAGCATCGTCTGGACCTTGTAATTTAATGGGGACATTCCTCGTTTCCTAGCAAACGGGGACGCACCTCATGCGGGTGCGTCCCCGTTTTGCATTCCTGGCGATGGCTATACTCCGCACATCCCCGATTGGAGTATCTCGATGCGCTATCGCAAGCTCGGTAACACCGGTCTCATCGTCTCGGAAATGTGCCTTGGCGCCATGACCTTCGGGTCGGGCGAGGGCATGTGGGCCACGGTGGCAGGTGTCAGCCAGGAAAACACCACCGACCTCGTCAAGGCGGCTTTCGATCGCGGCATCAACTTCATCGACACCGCCGATTTCTATTCCAATGGCCGCTCCGAAGTCGTGACCGGCAATGCGCTGAAGCTGCTGGGCCAGCCACGCGATTCCTACGTGCTGGCCACCAAGGTGCTGCTGCGCATGGGGGCGGGCCACAACCAGATCGGCCTGTCGCGCTATCACATCATGGAGAACATCAATGCCAGCCTGAAGCGGCTGCAGGTCGACCACATCGACCTCTACCAGATCCACGGCCGCGACCCGTTCACCCCGCTCGAGGAGACGCTCGACGCACTCGACGACTGCGTGCGCGCCGGCAAGGTGCGCTACCTCGGGCTGTGCAACCTCTCGGCCTGGGAGATCACCAAGTCGTTGTGGATTTCCGACAAGAAGAACCTGGCCCGCTTCGAGAGCCTGCAGATGTACTACTCGGTGGTGGGGCGCGACATCGAGCGCGAGATCGTGCCGCTGGCCAACGACCAGAAGCTCGCCATCATGCCGTGGAGCCCCCTGGCCGGTGGATTCCTCTCGGGCAAGTATTCGCGCGAGAACGAGAAGCCGGACGGCGCGCGCCGTGCCACGCTGGATTTTCCGCCGGTGGAGCGCGAGCGCCTGTGGCGCGTGCTCGACGTGATGCGGCCCATCGCCGCCGATCACCTGGTCTCGGTGGCGCAGGTGGCGCTGGCCTGGTTGCTGGCACAACCGCACGTGACTTCCGTGATCATCGGCGCCAAGAACCAGGAGCAATTGCTCGACAACCTCGCCGCCACCGAGCTCACGCTGTCGCCCGAGCAGATCCAGGCGATCACCGAGGCGTCGGCGCTGCCGGGCGAATATCCGCAGTGGATGCTGACCCGGCAGTCCGCCGATCGGCTGGGCCAGGTGCAGGCAAGCGGCTGACCGCGCGGCTACGCGGCTTCTGTCACGCGGAGTGCCGCTGACCGGTCATTTCTGGTAGCGTTACCGCCGCTTTTTCCAGCGACCCCGTTGAGGTCGCGACGGATGCTCGAGGGGACTGCCGGGCGCCGATGCAAGCCGATCACCGGCCCTCGAATCGAGGGGCCGGGTCGGTTTCGTCGCGCAACCCGCCACCCCGAAACCACGAACGAGTGAGGGTGGATGTATCTAGGCATCGATATCGGCACATCCAGTGTCAAAGCCGTCATCGTCGATGACAAGGACCGGGTGGTCGAACAGGCCTCCGCGCCGCTGAACGTCTCCCGGCCTCAGCCCGGCTGGTCCGAACAGAACCCCGCGGATTGGTGGAGCGCCACGAACGCCGCCGTGAAGGCGCTGCCGGCGGCCGCGCGCCGGGCGGTGAAAGCCGTGGGCCTGTCCGGCCAGATGCACGGCGCCACTCTGCTCGACGCTGCCGACAAGCCGCTGCGTCCCGCGATCCTCTGGAACGACGGCCGCAGCGAGCAGCAGTGCGCGACACTGGAGAAATCCGAGCCGCGTTCGCGCGAGATCACCGGCAACATCGCCATGCCCGGATTCACCGCACCCAAGCTGGTGTGGGTGCGCGAGAACGAGCCTGAGGTCTTCAAGCAGACGCGCTGCGTGCTGCTGCCCAAGGACTACGTCCGCCTGCTCATGACCGGCGAGAAGGCCAGCGACTGCTCCGACGCGGCCGGCACGCTCTGGGTCGACGTGGCGAAGCGCCGATGGTCGCCCGAGATGCTGGCGGCGACCGGGCTCGACGAATCGCACATGCCGCGGCTGGTCGAGGGCTCCGACGCGACCGGCGAGCTGCGCAAGGAGGTCGCCGCGGACTGGGGCATGGACGTCGTGCCGGTGGCCGGTGGTGGTGGCGACAATGCCGCCGGTGCCGCTGGCATCGGCGTGATCGCGCCCGGCGACGCATTCCTGTCCCTGGGCACTTCGGGCGTGTTGTTCCTGGTCACGCCGAAATTCCTGCCGAACCCGGCCAAGGCCGTGCACGCGTTCTGCCACTGCCTGCCGAATCTCTGGCACCAGATGAGCGTGATGCTGTCGGCTGCCTCGTGCGTGGACTGGGCCGTGAAGCTCACCGGTACCAAGGACGCCGCGGAGCTGCTCTCCAAGGTGGAGAAGCGCGCGCGCCTGGACGGCCCCGAGATCTTCCTGCCGTACCTGTCCGGTGAACGTACGCCGCACAACGACCCGGCCGCACGCGGCGTGCTGTTCGGCCTGAACCACGATTCCGACGCAGCCGCCATCGGCCAGGCCGTGCTCGAGGGCGTCGCCTTCGCGTTCGCCGACGGGCTCGACGTGCTGATCGAGGCCGGCGCGACCATCGACAAGATCTCGGTGATCGGCGGTGGCGCGCGCTCCATGTGGTGGGGCGGCGTGCTGGCCGCGGCCATCAAGCGGCCGCTGATCTACCGCGACGCCTCCGAGGTCGGACCCGCCTTCGGCGCCGCGAGACTCGCCCGGATAGCCAAGACGCGTGAACGGGCGGAGGATGTGTGCCGCCCGCCGCCCGTGCGCGTCGTGGTCGAGCCGAACCAGCGGGATATCGAGCAACTGGCGCCAAAGCGCCGGTGCTTCTCCCAGATTTATCAGGACCTTAAGCCAAGATTCCGAGGAGTTTGATCATGTCGACCGCAACCCCGCTTCCCACGTCCTATTTCGGCGCCGTTTCGCCCATCAAGTACGAAGGGTTGAAGTCGGAGAATCCGCTGGCGTTCCGCTACTACAACAAGGACCAGCTGGTGCTCGGCAAGCGCATGGAAGACCTGCTGCGTCCGGCCGTGTGCTACTGGCACTCGTTCGCGTGGAACGGCCACGACATCTTCGGCGCCGGCACCTTCGATCGTCCGTGGAATGCGGGCCCGATGGACCAGGCCGCCGCCTGGTCGAAGATGGACGCGGCGTTCGATTTCTTCACGCGCCTCGGCACGCCGTTCTACTGCTTCCACGACGTCGACGCGATGCCCGCGGCGAACAACATCAAGGAGCACGTCGAGAATCTCGCCAAGACCATCGACCGGCTCGAGAAGAAGCAGAACGAGACCGGCATCAAACTACTCTGGGGCACGGCGAACCTGTTCTCGCATCCGCGTTACATGGGCGGCGCGTCGACCAACCCGGACCCCGAAGTGTGGGCGTTCGCGGCCACGCAGGTGCGGCACTGCCTCGACGCCACCAAGCGTCTCGGCGGCGCCAACTACGTGTTGTGGGGCGGCCGTGAGGGCTACGACACGCTGTTGAACACTTCGCTGAAACGCGAGCTCGCGAACTTCGGCCGCTTCCTGCAGCTGGTGGTCGAGCACAAGCACAAGATCGGCTTCAAGGGCACGATCCTGATCGAGCCCAAGCCGCACGAGCCGACCAAGCACCAGTACGACTTCGACACCGCCACCGTGTACGGCTTCCTCAAGAAGAACGGCCTCGAGAACGAGGTGAAGGTGAACATCGAGGCCAACCACGCGACGCTCGCGGGCCACAGCTTCGACCACGAGATCGCGATGGCCGACGCGCTCGGCATCTTCGGCTCCATCGACATCAACCGTGGCGATCCGCAGAACGGCTGGGACACCGACCAGTTCCACAACGATCCGCTCGACATGACGCTGGCCATGTACCGCATCCTCAAGGCGGGCGGCTTCACCACCGGCGGTTTCAACTTCGACGCCAAGGTGCGCCGCCAGTCGATCGACCCGGCCGACATGTTCCACGGCCACGTCGGTGGTCTCGACCTGCTGGCGCGCACGCTGCTGTCGGCGGCCGCGCTCATCGAGAATGGCGGCATCGACAAGTTCGTCGAGCAGCGCTACGCGAAGTGGGACGGCGACCTCGGCAAGAAGATCCATGCGAAGGACGCGTCGCTGGCGTCGATCTCCGACGCCGCGGTGGCGGGCAACATCAATCCCCGGCCGCAGTCGGGCCGCCAGGAAATGCTCGAGAACCTGGTCAACCGTTTCGTCTGAGCTCACGGGGCGCGGACCCCGCAACCAGGCGTCGTCGGCCGTGGAGGTGTTCACGGTCGGCGGCGCCTCGTTGTACCGCATACGTATGCATGGCGCGCGCTCACCGCCCGCTGCAGTACAGTTCGCCCACTCGAACAAGGGGGAACGATGCGGCGTCTACTTGGCCTCGCGCTGTGCGCATGGGCATCGGCTTCCTTCCCGGCCACTGACTACCGCGACCGTCTTCCCGAAGACGAGATCGTCTACTTCGTATTGCCCGACCGTTTCGCCAACGGCGACGCCGGCAATGACCGCGGTGGCCTGCCGGGCGACCGGCTGACCACCGGCTTCGATCCCGCGCACAAGGGCTTCTACCACGGCGGGGACCTGCGGGGCCTGGCGGGCAAGCTCGACTACATCCAGGGACTGGGCGCGACGGCCATCTGGCTTGGGCCTATCTACAAGAACAAGCCCGTGCAGGGCGGACCGGGCGAGGAGAGCGCCGGCTACCACGGCTACTGGATCACCGACTTCACCAGCATCGACCCGCACTTCGGCAGCGAGGCCGACCTGCGAGCCTTCGTCGAGGCCGTGCACGAGCGTGGCATGAAGCTGTATCTCGACATCATCACCAACCACACCGCGGACGTGATCCAGTACCGGGAGTGCCAGAACTCGCCTTGTCAGTACCGTTCGCGGGCGGATTTTCCGTACACGCGCCAGGGCGGACCGCGGGGCGCGCCCATCAATGCCGATTTCGCGGGCGACGGACTGCGCACCGAGGCGAACTTCGCACGCCTCACCGATCCCAACTACGCCTACACACCGTTCGTGCCGCCGGCCGAGGCCAATGTGAAGGTGCCGGCCTGGTTGAATTCGCCCATCTACTACCACAATCGCGGCAACTCGGATTTCTGGGGCGAGAGCTCGCTGCTCGGCGACTTCGTCGGGCTCGACGACCTCATGACCGAGAACCCGCGCGTGGTGCGCGGCTTCATCGGCGTCTACGGCGACTGGATCGAGCGCTACCGCATCGACGGTTTCCGTATCGACACGGCGCGCCACGTGAACCCCGAGTTCTGGAGCGCGTTCGCGCCGGCCATGCTGAAGCGGGCGCGGGCCAGCCACATTCCGAACTTCCACATCTTCGGAGAAGTGGCGGCCGAGGGTGTCGACGTCGCCCAGCTGGCGCGCCACACGCGCGTCGACAAGCTGCCCTCGGTGCTCGACTTCGGCTTCGCCGGCGCGCTGCAGGAAGTGCTGGCGGGGGATGCCGGCACCCGCGTGCTCGCGCGGCTCTACCAGGACGACGGGCTCTACGAAGGCGGCGCGCCCGCGGCGCTGCGCCTGCCCACGTTCACCGGCAACCACGACTTCGGCCGCTTCGCGTGGCTGGTGCGCAAGGCGCGCCCGCAGGCCAGCGACGACGAAGTGCTGAAACGCGTGATGTTGTCCAACGCCATGTTGTTCCTGCTGCGCGGCGTGCCGGTGGTCTACTACGGCGACGAGCAGGGTTTCGTGGGCCACGGCATCGACCAGGCCGCGCGCCAGGACATGTTTGCGAGCCAGGTGGCCAGCTACAACGACCAGCCCCTGCTGGGCACGACTTCGACCACCGCGCGCGACAACTACGACGCCCTGCATCCGTTGTACAAGCAGTTGAGCCGGCTGGCCTCGCTGCGCAAGCAATACGTCGAGCTGCGCCGGGGACGACAGGTGGTCCGCGCCCAGCAGCGCGAGCCGGGCCTGTTCGCGGCCTCACGACTGGGCAATGACGGACGAGAGATCCTGATGGCATTCAACACGTCGATGGCGCCGATCACGGCGCAGGTGGAGATCGCTCCCGACACGCGCGCGTTCACGGCGCTCGAGGGCCAGTGCCCGAGCCCGGATGCGCCCGGTACCGTGCGGCTCACCGTGCCGGCGCTGGGCTACGTGGCCTGCGCGGAGGTGGCACCATGAGCGCCTGCCTGGCCCGCGCCACCTGCGTGCTGTTGGTGGGGATCGCCTGGACGCACATGGCCGTGGCGGCGGAACCGGCCGAGGTGCGTTCGCCCAATGGCGTACTGCAGGTGCAGCTGCGACTCGACACCGACGGCCGCCCCGAGTACTCCATCGCACGCCGGGGCAAGCCGCTGCTCAACTGGTCGCGACTGGGTTTCATCCTGGCCGACGCGCCCAAGCTGGAGCGCAATTTCGCGATCACCGGCGTCGCGAAGCGCAGCTTCGACGACACCTGGGAGCAGCCCTGGGGCGAGCGACGCTACGTGCGTGATCATGGCAGCGAGATGCGCGTGTCGCTGCGCGAGAAGTATGGCCACGAGCTCGACGTGGTCTTCCGGGTGTTCGACGATGGGGTGGGCCTGCGCTACGAGTTCCCGGACCAGCCGCAGCTGCGGCAGGTGAACATCGTCGACGAGCTCACCGAGTTCGACATCGCCGAGCCGGCCACCGCGTGGTGGATCCCGGCCGGAGAATGGAACCGTTACGAGTACCTCTACCAGCGGACGCCGCTCAGCGAGGTGTCGCAGGCGCACACGCCGCTGACGCTGAAGCTCGCCAGCGGCGTGCACATCGCCATCCATGAAGCGGCGCTGGTCGACTACGCCGGCATGTGGCTGCGGCGGGTCGCGGGGCAGCGCCTCAAGTCGACCCTGTCACCGTCCGCGTCGGGGCCGAGGGTCGCGCGCACGGCGCCGTTCGCGACTCCCTGGCGCACGCTGCAGATCGCCGACGATGCGCCGGGCCTCTACATGTCCGACCTCATCCTGAATCTCAACGAGCCCAACAAGCTCGGCGATGTGTCCTGGGTGCATCCGTTCAAGTACGTCGGCATCTGGTGGGGCATGCACCTCGGCATCAATACCTGGAGCTCCGGGCCCAAACACGGCGCCACCACCGCCGAGACCCGGCGCTACATCGATTTCGCGGCCGCCAACGGCTTCAGGGGCGTGCTGGTCGAAGGCTGGAACAAGGGCTGGGACGGCGACTGGTTCGCGCGCGGTGACGAATTCAGTTTCACCGAGGCCTATCCCGACTTCGACCTCGAGGCGCTCGCGGCCTACGCGAAGAAGAAGGGCGTGCACCTGATCGGCCATCACGAGACGGCCGGCAACATCGCCAACTACGAGAAGCAGCTCGGGCCGGCATTGGACCTGTACCAGAAGCTGGGCATCGACTCGGTCAAGACCGGTTACGTGGCGGACGCCGGCGGCGTGCAGGCGCTCGATGCCGATGGAAAAGTTCATTTCGAGTGGCACGACGGCCAGGTGCAGGCGCGCCATCACCTGCTGGTGGTGACCGAGGCCGCGAAGCGCCACATCGCCGTCGATCCGCACGAGCCCATCAAGGACACCGGGCTGCGGCGGACCTACCCGAACTGGGTGGCGCGCGAGGGCGCGCGCGGCATGGAATACAACGCCTGGGGCAATCCGCCGAATCCGCCCGAGCACGAGAGCATGCTGGTGTTCACCCGAATGCTGGCGGGTCCGATGGATTTCACGCCCGGTGTGCTCAGCCTCACCGGCGCCGACGGCAAGCGCATCCAGTCGACGATCGCCAAGCAGCTGGCGTTGTACGTGGTGCTCTACAGCCCCATCCAGATGGCCGCGGACCTGCCGGAGAACTACGCGAAGTTCCCGCGGCCGTTCCAGTTCATCAGGGACGTGCCCACCGACTGGTCCGACACGCGCGTGCTGAACGGCGAGGTGGGCGACTACGTGACCATGGCACGCAAGGACCGCAACGGCGACGACTGGTACCTCGGCGCCATCAGCGACGAGCAGCCGCGGACGCTGAACGTCAGGCTGGACTTCCTCGATGCGAAGCACCGCTACCGCGCGACTATCTACCGCGACGGGGCGGATGCGGGCTATGCGGGAAATCCCGCCTCGGTGGAAATCGAAACCCGCGAGGTCACCAGCGCCGACACGCTGGCGCTGAAGCTGGCGCCGGGCGGCGGCCAGGCGATCCGCTTTACGACGCGACGCCCCGGGAAAGGGCAATGACGGCGGCGGTGCCGGCCGCGACCCTGCGGCCGCAGGTGACGTTCTGGCAGATCTGGAACATGTGTTTCGGATTTCTCGGCATCCAGTTCGGCTTCGCGCTGCAGAACGCCAACGTCAGCCGCATCTTCCAGACGCTGGGCGCCGAGGTGGACGACATCGCCGGCCTGTGGATCGCGGCGCCGCTCACCGGCCTGCTGGTGCAGCCGATCATCGGCTACATGTCGGATCGGACCTGGAACTGGCTGGGACGTCGTCGTCCCTATTTCCTGGCCGGGGCCGTGCTCTCGTCGCTGGCGCTGTTCGCCATGCCGTACTCGTCGACCTTGTGGATGGCGGCCGGATTGTTGTGGATCCTCGACGCCAGCATCAACGTGGCCATGGAGCCGTTTCGCGCCTTCGTCGCCGACCAGTTGCCGGAGTCACAGCGACCCGCGGGCTACTCGATGCAGAGCTTCTTCATCGGCGTCGGTGCGGTGGTGGCAAGCCTGCTGCCGTGGCTGCTGGCGCACGCCGGTGTGAGCAATGAAGGAACGCCGGACAGTCCCGTGCCCGACAGCGTGCGTTACTCGTTCGAGATCGGTGCCGTCGTGTTCCTCGGTGCCGTGCTGTGGACCATCGTGATGACGCGCGAGTATCCACCAGCGACGCTGCACGGCTTCGCGGATTCCACGCCGCTGTCCGAGGGTGTGGAGCCCGGCAGCGCCCGTGGGTCCGCGCTGCGCGGGCTCGGCTGGGCGCTGGTCGGCGGCCTGGGCATCGCGCTGGTGTGGCGCTTCGAGCTGGACCGCATGTTGTACGTGCTGGCGGCCATGTTCGCCGGCTGGGGCGTGTTGCTGCTGGTCAACAGCGTGTTGCACGGCCATGGCGCACTGCCCACGCTGATCGGCGACATCGACAACATGCCGCGCCGCATGCGTGAGCTGATCCCGGTGCAGTTCTTCTCCTGGCTGGCGCTGTTCGCCATGTGGACGCAGACGACGCCGGCCGTGACCCAGGTGCACTTCGGCGCGACGGACGTGACCGGCGCGACGTACAACGAAGGCGCGAACTGGGTGGGCGTGCTGTTCGCCGCCTACAACCTGTTCGCGGCGGTGGCGGCCCTGCTCATTCCGCTGCTGGTGCGCCGGCTCGGCATGCGTGTCGCGCACCTGGTGAATCTCTGGTTGGGCGGTGCGGCGTTGCTGTCGTTCCTGCTGATCCGCGACCCGGACTGGCTGCTGCTCTCGATGGTGGGCGTGGGCTTCGCCTGGGCCTCCATCGTGTCGCTGCCGTATGCGCTGCTTACATCCAGCGTGCCGTCGCGCAAGATGGGCGTGTACATGGGCATCTTCAATTTCTTCATCGTGATCCCGCAGCTGGTGATCGCCAGCGTGCTCAGCGTGTTGTTCAAGACCGTCTTCAACGGCCAGCCCATCTATGCGCTGGCGCTCGGCGGCGTGAGCTTCCTGATCGCGGGGGTGTGCGCGCTGCGCGTGCGGTAAGTCGGTAGACTGCCGGCCCATGCAACGACAAGAGCTCGTGTACGTCGGCGCCGCGCTGATCATCGGCGGCGCCTCGTGGTTCGTCGTCAATCTCGAGCCCGTCTGGCAGATGGCCTGGTTCGTCCCCGGGTTGCTGTTTGCGCTGGCACTCCGGACCGAAGGGTGGACGTCGCGCGGACTCGTGGCCATTGCCGCGCTGCTGGGGGCGGCCAGCAACTACCGCTACCTGCTCTCCGTGATGCCCCTCGTGACGGCGCTGCTGGTGTTGCTGCTGCAGACCCTGTTGTGGGTGTTCATCTATGGCAGCGCACGCCGCATCGTCAAGGCCTGGAACGCCGGCTGGACCGTGCTGGCATTGCCGGTGGTGGCGGTGGCCATGGACACGCTGCTCGCGCAGTTCACGCCCGACGGCAACTGGGGCAG
>Ga0307407_10000790_pt1 | contig 10468 bp, 7 predicted proteins | sample 322Ometagenome_FD_203886 | JGI IMG/M metagenome (GOLD analysis project Ga0307407, IMG submission 203886) | Maize rhizosphere microbial communities from greenhouse at UC Davis, California, United States - 322HYB-O-1 | ecosystem: Host-associated > Plants > Roots > Rhizosphere > Soil | place: USA...
ACGTGCAGCAGCTTGACGGCCGCCATCTGCTGGAACAGCTCCCCGGCGATGCGGCTCGACGAGCTGCCGCTGCCGAAGCTCACCTTGCCCGGGTTGGTCTTGGCGTACGCGATCAGCTCCTGGACCGATTTGGCCGGGAAAGCGGGCGCGACCACCAGCACCTGGCCGCCTTTGGCGAGGCCGGTGACCGGGGCGAAGTCCTTGACCGGGTCGTAGGGAATCGACTTGAACAGGTGCTCGTTCGCGGCGTGCGTCGTGTTGGTCGTGATGAAGACGGTGTAGCCGTCGGGCGGCGCCTTCGCCACCTGCTGCGCGCCGATGAAGCCCGACGCACCGCCCTTGTTGTCGACGATCACCGGCTGCTTCGTCTGCGCGGTCACCTCCTGGCCGATGGCTCGCGCGAGCTGGTCGGTCGCGCTGCCCGCGGCGAACGGCACGACGAACGTGATCGGCTTGTCGGGGTATTCCGCCGCGATGGCCGGCACGGCGAACGGCAGCAGCAGCACTGTCAGCAGCGTCATCAGGGCGCGAGCGCGCATCATGCTTTCCTCCAAAGGGCATCCAGCGCGCAGCGGCTCGCGCGCATCCGCGAATGGTATGCCGAAAAAAAACGCCCCCGGGCGGGGGCGTCGTTTCGGAGGGGACGATTACCGGAGGCCGGCGGTACGCGCGGGTTGTGGCGCGACCTGCGGCTCGGGCGCATCCGGCAAGGGCCGCGAGCGCTGGGTCGTGCGTGACGCCGGCGATTTCGGATACCCGGCCTGGTCGAGCAGCGTGTTCCAGCGCGCCTCGTTCCAGCCCTTAGCGATCAGCTTGTCGCCGACCTGAAGCACCGGCGCGGAGAGCTCGCCTGCCGCAGCCTGCAGCTTCTGCTGTCCCTCGGCGTCATCGACGCTCACGGTCGTGTAGGGAACGCCGCGGCGATTGAGGAGCGCCGTGGCGTTCTCGCAGGCCGGTCCGCAGGCGAACGTGAACAGCGTGACCGGATACCGCTCGCTCGCCTGCTGCACGACGAGCGGCAGCTCCGAGGTCGATATCGTGTTCGCGGTGACGCGCTTTCGCTGCAGGTCTTTCGCGCCGGACACGGGGGCGCGATCCGAGTAAACGACGCGACCGTCCTGGTCGACGTAACGGTAGACCTGCCGCTCCTGCGCGGCCGGCTGGCCGCACCAAAGCGTCGTCGCGATCGTGCAGGTACCCACGGTGAATAGGAGCGCCCGCTTCATGCCGCCTCCGGTCATGATGACGTTGTCATCCCATTATGGCGCAAAAGGGCGTCCAGTTGCGGGGGGCGGCCGCGGAAGGCGATGAACGATTCCAGCGCCGGCCGGCTGCCGCCGCGCGCGAGGACCTCGTCGCGGAAGCGGGAACCCGCCGCCGGCGACAGGACGCCCACCTCCTCGAACACGCTGAAAGCGTCTGCCGACAGGACTTCCGCCCATTTGTAGCTGTAGTAGCCGGCCGCGTAGCCCCCGGCGAAGACGTGCCCGAAAGCGTGCATGAACCGGTCGTAATCGGGCCGTGGCACGACCGCAACTTCCCGACGAGCGGCAGCCAGCACCGCCCGGGCGTCGGCGTACGGCCCCCCGGCTCCGGGCACGTACTCGGTATGCAACAGCATGTCGAACAGCGCGAACTCGACCTGCCGCAGCGTCGCGAGCCCGCTCTGGAAGTTCTTCGCCGACAGCATCCGGTCGAACAGCGCACGGGGCAGCGGCGCGCCGGTGTCCACGTGACGCGTCATGCGCTGCAGCACCTCCCACTCCCAGGTCCAGTTCTCCATGATCTGCGATGGCAGCTCCACCGCATCCCATTCGACGCCCTCGATGCCGGACACGCCGGGAACGTCGACGCGCGTGAGCAGCAGGTGCAGCCCGTGGCCGAACTCGTGGAACATCGTCACGACGTCGCGGTGGGTCAGGAGCGGCGGTCGCGAGACGCCGTTCACCCGCGTCGGCGGAGCGAAGTTGCAGGTGAGGAAGGCGACCGGATGCTGCACGCGCTCGCCTTCGCGGCGTCGATTCACCGCGTCGTCCATCCAGGCGCCGCTCTGCTTGCCTTCGCGTGCGTGCAGGTCGAGATAGAACTGCCCGACCATCGCGCCCTGCCGGTCGTGGATCTGGAAGAAGCGCACGTCCGGATGCCAGGTGACGGCCGGCGCTTCGGCGATCGACACGTCGTAGATCGTCTCGACCAGGTCGAAGAGGCCGGCGAGGACGCGGTCCTCGGGAAAGTACTGCTTCACCTCCTGCTCGGAGAACGCGTAGCGCCGCTGGCGCAACTTCTCCGACGCATACGCCAGGTCCGAGGCCTTGGGATCGTCGATGCCGAGCTCGTCGCGCGCGAAGCTGCGAAGCTCGGCATAGTCGCGCTCCGCGAACGGACGTGCGCGGCGGCCGAGGTCGCGAACGAACGCGAGCACTTCCGACGGCGTGTTCGCCATCTTCGGCACCAGCGAGACCTCGGCGAAACTGGCGTAGCCGAGGAGGCGCGCCTCCTCGTGACGCAGCGCGAGGATCTGCTCGATCAGCGCGGTGTTGTCGAACGCGGGGTCGTCGCCCAGGTCGGACGCGAGCGTCGCGTAGCCGCGGTGGACGTGCGCGCGCAGGCTGCGGTCGTCGGCGTACTGCATGACGGGCACGTAACACGGCCCGCGCAGCGTGAGCTTGTAGCCCTCGCGCCCCTCGGCGTGCGCTTCGGTGCGCGCCTGCTCGATCACGTCGTCGGGCACGCCGGCGAGACGGCTGCGGTCGTCGACGTAGTACGCCCACGCGTTGGTCGCATCGAGCACGTTGTCGTCGAACTTCGCCGACAGGCTCGCGAGCGCCTCCTGCACTTCCTTGAAGCGCGCCTTGTCCGCGGGTGCGAGCTCGGCGCCGCCGAGGCGAAAGTCGCGCAGCTCGTTCTCCACGACCTTGCGTTGCGCCACCGACAGCGAAGCGAACGCGGGCGACGCCGCGATCGCCCGGTACTTGGCGAACAGCCGCTCGTCCTGGCCGAGGTCGGCATGGAAGGCCGTGACCTTCGGAAGGTTGGCGTTGTACGCGCCGCGCAACGCTGGCGTGCTCACCACCGCGTTGAGATGGCGCACGGTGCTCCACGTACGATCGAGCGCGTCGAGCGCCGCGGCGATCGGTGCGGCGACGCTGTCCCACGTCGCTGCTTCGGACGACGTCGCGACGCGCTCGATCGTCGCGCGCGCGGCTGCGATGAGCGCGTCCACCGCCGGCGTGACGTGCTCGGGGGTGATGCGGTCGTAGCGCATCAGCGCACCGTGGTCGAGCAGCGGATTGTCGGATGGGTTCATCGGTGTGCTCCATGCGGTTGCCGTGCGAGCGCCGCGTCCAGCCGGGCGAGATCGCCGGGCGTGCCGACGTTCTCCCACGGTCCTTCGTACAGCTCGCCGCCGACGCGGCCGGCGTCGATCCAGTCGACGAGAAAGGGAAGCAATTTGAGCTTGACGCCCCGCGGAAGTTCGCGGAACAGCGCCGTGTCGAACAGGCCGATGTTGCCGTAGGTCAGCATGCGCGCGCCATCGTCTGCGGGGCCGATCGACCGCCGCACCAACGGCGGCTCGCCCGCAGCCGCTGCCGGCAAGGCGAAGTCGCCGAGCGGGTGATACGGCGGGTTCGGCACCATGACGAGATGCACACGCGGGTAATCGGCGTGTGCCTCCATCCGGCGGGCGTGCGAAGCGAGCGTCGCGTAGTCGTAGCCGGTCCAGATGTCGCCGGACACGATCAGCACGGGACCGGCGGGAAGCAGCGGCATCGCGGTCGCGATTCCGCCCGCCGTCTCGAGCGGTTCGGGCTCGCGCGACCAGCGGATCGACACGCCGAACTCGCGGCCATCGGCAAGCGCGTCGATCATCGCGTCGGCGAGGTGCGAGACGTTGATCGCGATCGTGCTGATGCCCGCGCGGGCGAGCGCGCGGATCTGGCGGACGATCAGCGGTTCACCGCCGACGCGCAGCAGCGGCTTCGGCGTCGCGTCCGACAGCGGCCGCATGCGCTCGCCGCGCCCGGCCGCGAGGATCATCGCCGCGCGCATCGCACGCCAGGCGTCAGAACGTGTACGCGGCGTGGCGCTGCACGCCTTCCAGCCGGTCGAGCAGACGCGCGAGCGGTGCGAGCTCGCGATAGCGATGCGCGACCGGACGCGCGTAGTCGATGAAGCGCGGCGTATCGCCGATGTAGGCGCGCTTGCCGTCACGGTGCAGGATGCGCGCGAAGATCCCGAGCACCTTGAGATGGCGCTGCAGTCCCATCCACTCGAGGCCGCGGAAGAACGCGGCGAAGTCGGCGTCGACCGGCAGGCCGGCGCGGCGTGCCTTCTCCCAGTACCGGATCGTCCAGTCGAGCACGCGCTCCTCGGGCCAGCTCACGAACGCGTCCTTGAACAGCGAGACGACGTCGTACTGGATCGGTCCGATGACCGCGTCCTGGAAATCGAGGACGCCCGGATTGGCGCCGGGAGCCCCGTGCACCACCATCAGGTTGCGCGGCATGTAGTCGCGGTGGACGAACACGCGCGGCTGCGCGAGATGATCGGCGACCAGCGTGTCGAATACGGCGGCGAGCGACGATCGTTCGGTCGCATCGAGCGTCAGTCCGAGATGGCGGCCGATATACCAGTCGGGAAAGAGCGCGAGCTCGCGCCGGAGCAATGCATCGTCGTACGGCGGCAGCAGCCCGGCGCGCGTCGCGAGCTGCCATTTGACGAGCGCGTCGATCGCGTCGGCGAAGAGCTGATCGGCGTTGTCCGCGTTCAACGCCGACAGGTAGGTCGTGTGGCCGAGATCGGTCAGCAGCAGGAAGCCGCGCCCGAGATCCTGCGCGAGGACGCGCGGCGCGTGCACCCCGGCGTCGTGCAGCAGCTTCGCCACGGCGACGAACGGCCGGCAATCCTCCTGCGGCGGCGGCGCATCCATCGCGATCAGCGTCCGCTCGCCGAGGGCGGGCGAGCTCGGCGTCACGCGGAAATAGCGCCTGAAGCTTGCGTCCTCGGAAGCGGGCGCGAGCGCGAAGTCGATCGCGCCGAGCGTTTCGCGAAGCCAGTCCGCGAGCGCGTGCTTGCGCGTGTCGCCCGCGTGCGCGGGTGCAACGGACATCGGCGGAGAGGCGGTCACGTGGCGACGGGCGATTCTTTTCGCGCCCGCGTCGGCGCGGCGGTGATGTGCGCGAACGAGCGAGCTAGAATGCCGGGCATTCTAGCAAACGCGTCGCGTCGTCCGGCTCTCGTGAACCTCCCCTCGCGCCTTCGCATCGCGCTCGCTTGCGCGGGACTCGTCGTTGCGAACGCGCACGCGCAGCCCGCCGATCCCGCGCTTCGCATGTCGCGCGAGCTCGCGCCGCCGGCACCGCCGGTCGATCCCGTCACTCGCCGGCGACAGCCGCTGGCGTTCGACGGGCCGCAGCGCGGCTCGCTGTTCCTGCGCGCCGACCGGCTCGAAGGCACGCAGACGCGCGTCGAGGCGACCGGTCGCGTCGAGCTCCGCGCGCGGCGGGAGACCGTTCTCGCCGACTACCTGACGTACGATTTCTCGAACGACGAGATCACCGCGCGCGGCAACGTCGTGCTGCGCCAGGGCAACGATTTCGTCACCGGCCCGGAGCTCGTGTTCCGCCGCGACAGCGAGACCGGCTACTTCGAAGGGCCGCGCTTCGCGATCGGCGAGAACGGCGTCCGGGGTGAAGCCGAGCGCGTCACGTTCTTGGCACCGAATCGCTACGACATCCTCCGTGCCCGCATCACGACCTGCGTCGCGCCGCGCGAGGACTGGTTCCTGCGCGCCGAGTCGATGGAGATCGACAACGACAAGAAGATCGGCATCGCGCACGAGGGCCGGCTCGATTTCATGGGCGTGCCGGTCCTCTACTGGCCCTGGCTCGAGTTCCCGTTGTCCAACGAACGCAAGTCGGGGTTCCTGACGCCGACGTTCGGCTCGTCGGGCACGCGCGGCTTCGACGTGGCGGTTCCGTACTACTTCAACCTCGCGCCCAACTACGACGCGACGGTGACGCCGCGCTACATGACCAAGCGCGGATTGCAGCTCGGCGGACAGTTCCGCTACCTGTTCGACGAGCCGATGGCGAACACCGGCGAGGTCGACCTCGAGGTGTTGCCCGACGACCGCCAGACGGGAACGACGCGCTGGCTCTACTCGTGGCGTCACAACCACCAGTTCACGCCGTGGCTCGCCGGCTACCTCAATCTCAACAAGGTCTCCGACGACAAGTATTTCGTCGACCTGTCCGAGCGGGTCGCCGTCACGTCGCAGTCGACGCTGCCGCGGGAAGGGGGCGTGGCCGCCTCGTTCGGTCCGCTGTCCGTCCTCGTGCGAGCGCAGAAGTTCCAGACGCTGCAGGATCCGAACGCCCCGATCGTGCCGCCGTACGATCGCGTGCCGCACATCGCGGCCACGCTGTCGCCGATCGAGTGGGGACCGCTGTCGCTCGCAGGCTACGCCGAGTACGCGCGTTTCGAGCGGAGCGGCGTGGGCCAGGGCGATCGCACGGTGCTGTACCCGCAGCTCGAATGGCGCGAGCGCGGGCCGGCCTGGTTCCTCGCCGCGCGCGGCAGCGTGCACGCGCGCCAGTACGTGCTCGAGAACAGCGTGCCCGGCAGTGCGCGCAGGCCCGACGTCGTCGTGCCGATCGCGAGCGTCGACGGCGGCCTCGTGTTCGAGCGCGACTGGCGCGTGTTCGGCACCGACTTCATCCAGACGCTCGAGCCGCGCGCGTTCTACGTCTACGTCCCGTTCCGGCAGCAGAACGAGCTGCCGGTGTTCGATACCGCGCTCGACGACTTCAATTTCCTGCAGCTGTTCGAGGAGAACCGCTACGTCGGCAACGACCGCATCGGCGACGCGAACCAGCTGACGCTCGCCGTCACGTCGCGGCTCCTGGACCCGCGCGACGGCAGCGAGCGGCTGCGCGTCGCGTTGGCGCAGCGTCTGTATTTCTCGGGTCAGCGGGTCACGCTGCCGAACGAAACGCCGCGCGACGCCTCGACGTCCGACATCCTGGTCGGCGCCGAAGGGCGTCTCACCGACGCGTGGCTGCTGAGCGCGCTGGTCCAGTACAACCTCGATCGCGGCGACAGCGAGCGGCTCAACCTCGGCATGCGCTGGAACCCCGAGCCGGGCAAGGTGATCGCGGCGAGCTGGCGCTACACGCGCAAGCCCTTCGACCCGTCGAACCCGTCGACGAGCATCAAGCAGTTCGACGTGGCCACGCAATGGCCGATCACGCCGCAATGGACGCTGCTCGCGCGCTGGAACTACTCGCTGGTCCAGAATCGCACGTTGGAGGCGCTGGTCGGCTTTGAGTACAATGCCGATTGCTGGGTGCTGCGCGCCGTGCTGCACCGGCTGCAGACGACGACCGAGCAGGCGTCGACTTCGGTCTACCTGCAGCTCGAGCTCACCGGGCTCGCGCGGCTGGGGACGAGTCCCCTCGATCTTCTGAAGCGCAGCGTGCCCGGCTTCGTGCGCGCGAACGATCCGATCCGGCTGCAGCGCGGCTCGACGGTCGATCCCTATCCCGAGTTCTGAAGGACCTCCGATGGCGAATGGCCGTCCGTTCCGCTGGCAGCCGGTGGCGATGCTCGTCGCCGCGGCCGTCTTCGTCCCCGCGCATGCGCAGCAGGTGCAGCGCACGCCCGCGCCGACGCCCGCGCAAACGCCCGTGCGTGGGACCACCGACCGCGAAGTGCTGCTCGACCGCGTGGTCGCGGTGGTGAACGACGAGGCGATCACGCAGTTCGAGCTGAACGAGCAGCGTGCCGCGGCGCTGGTGCAGATGCGCGAGGCCAAGGTCGCGCCACCGGCGCCCGACGTGCTCGAGCGGCAGCTCCTCGACCGGCTCATCACCGAGCGCTCGCTGATGCAGTTCGCCAAGGAGACGGGCATCCGCGTCGACGACACGGCGGTCGAGCGGGCGATCGGGCGCATCGCGCAGGACAACAAGCTCTCGCTCGACGACTTCCGCAAGGCGCTGGACCGCGAAGGCATCAGCTATCCGAAGTATCGCGAGGACGTCCGCCGCGAAATGATGGTGCAGCGGTTGCGCGAGCGCGAGGTGGAGAACCGCATCCTCGTGACCGATGCCGAGGTGGACAACTTCCTCGCCACGCTGTCCGTGCAGCAGGGCGGCGATCGCGAGTTCCTCATCTCGCACATCCTCGTCGGCGTGCCCGAGCAGGCGTCGCCCGACCAGATCGAGCAGCGGCGGCAGAAGGCCGAGACGGCGTTGCGCGAGATCCGCGCCGGCGCCGACTTCGCGCAGGTGGCGGCAGCGACGTCGGACGCGCCCGACGCGCTGCAGGGCGCGAGCCTCGGCTGGCGCAGCGTGGCGCGGCTGCCGACGATCTTCGCCGAGATCGTGCGCGGGATGAAGCCGGGGGACGTCTCGAGCGTCGTCCGCAGCCCGGCGGGTTTCCATGTGCTGAAGCTCGTGGAGCAGCGCGATCGCGGCGGGCCGTCGGTCGTCGAGCAGACGCGCGTGCGGCACATCCTCGTTCGCGTCAACGAGACGACGTCGGAAGCGGAGGCGAGAGCGCGCATCGACCGCGTCAAGGACCGGCTCGACACGGGCGCGAAGTTCGAGGACATGGCGCGCATCAACAGCGAGGATGCGTCGTCGGCGAAGGGAGGCGATCTTGGCTGGGTGAACCCCGGCGACACCGTGCCCGATTTCGAGCGCGCGTTCGCCAACGTGGCGCCCGGCGAGGTCGTGGGGCCGGTCCGCACGCCGTTCGGCTGGCACCTGATCCGCGTCGAGGAACGGCGGCAGCAGGACGTCGCGCGCGACCGTCAGCGCGAGCAGGCGCGCCTCGCGATCCGGCAGCGCAAGGCGGACGAGCAGTTCCAGGACTTCGTGCGCCAGACGCGCGATCGCGCGTACGTCGAAGTGAAGAGCGACGAGCGCTAGCGCGCTCTTTGCGCAACAGCGACGCCACGGATCGACAGGCGTCGCGCGAGTGCACCCGCACGCCGTCGCGCGGCGTCACAGGGGCCGCAACGGTGCGGCGCGAGCGCTAGCCGGTCTGGTAGACGTACGGCTTCTGCGGGACGCGCGCTTCGTCCATGCGCCTGCCCTCGTCGAGCGCGCGCGGATCCTTGTCCCACCAGATCGCGCGCGCCTCGCGCTGATCGCGCTCGAGCTGCGGGCGCTTCTCCATCAGCTCGCGCATGAACTTCGTGTGCGGCGACTCGTAATGGCGGGCGGGGAGCATCGGCATGGCGGGCGAGGCGATGGGGCGTGCAAGCACGAACGGATCGAACGGTGATCTTATCATTGAGGCTCGTGCGTCACCGGCCGGTTCGACCCGGCGACGAGCGGGATGCCGAACAGCCGGCACTCGATCGCGCCGTTCCACAGCGGAATGCGGCGATCGACCTTGAGCCGGATCAGCTTCGCGAGGCGAAGATCGCCGGTGAGGAGCCACGCGTGCCAGCCGGCGAAACGGCGCTTCAGCGCATCGCCGAGCTTCGGATAGAAAGCCGCGAGCCGGTCGAGCTCGTCCTGTCGCACGCCGTACGGAGGGTTGGCGACGAGCGTGCCGCCAGGCGCAGGCGCTTCCCGCGCGAGCACATCGGCGACCTCGATCGCGATCCACCGATCGACCTTCGCCGCCACGGCGTTCGCACGGCACTTCGCAACGGCCGGCGAGCCGCGATCGCTCGCGAACACGAGCGGCGACGTCGGTGCGCCTCGCGTGCGGTCCTGCGCGCGCTGGCGGATGCGCTGCCACGTCGGTCCGTCGTACCAGGCGAGCTTCTGGAATCCGAACGTCCGCGCGAGGCCCGGCGCACGATCCGCCGCCATCATCGCCGCCTCGATCGCGATCGTGCCGCTGCCGCACATCGGATCGAGCAGCGGCGTCGTCGACGACCAGCCGGCCAGCTTCACGATGCCGGCGGCGAGATTCTCGCGCAGCGGCGCATCCTCGGCGTCGGCGCGATAGCCGCGCTTGAACAGCGGCTCGCCCGACGTGTCGACATACAGCGTCGCCTGGTCGGCGGTCAAGTACGCGTGCACGCGCACGTCGGGCGCGCGCTTGTCGATCGAGGGGCGCGCGCCGGTCGCGGTGCGGAACCGATCGACGATCGCGTCCTTGATCGTCAGCGTCGCGAAGTCGAGGCTGTCGAGCGGCGACCGCGTGGCCGCCACGTCGACGCGCAGCGTGCGATCGCCGCGGAAGTGCTTCGGCCAGTCGACCGACCGCGCCAGCGCGTGCACGTCGCGCTCGTCGCGGTAGCGGTCGCCCGCGACGCGCCAAAGGATCCGGCTCGCGATGCGCGATTCCAGGTTGGCCGTGTACGCAAGGTCGAGCGCGCCCGCGAACGCCACGCCGCCGTCGACGCTCGCCACGTCCTGCGCGCCGAGCGCGGCGAGCTCGCCGGCCAGCGGCGCCTCGAGCCCGCGCGGGCAGGGCGCGAAGAACCGCTCGCTCACTTCAGCAG
>Ga0307407_10000793_pt1 | contig 10457 bp, 6 predicted proteins | sample 322Ometagenome_FD_203886 | JGI IMG/M metagenome (GOLD analysis project Ga0307407, IMG submission 203886) | Maize rhizosphere microbial communities from greenhouse at UC Davis, California, United States - 322HYB-O-1 | ecosystem: Host-associated > Plants > Roots > Rhizosphere > Soil | place: USA...
GTCAGCCAGGCCATCGGGCGCGGTGAAATCGCCGCCGATGGCCGCTTCTCGAAAGGCTGCGCGCGCATCATCCAGGAGCGGTTCGGGATCGCTCGTGCCCTGATGATGCCCTCCTGCACGGCAGGCCTGGAGATGGCCGCGATCCTGTGCGACGTGCAGCCCGGCACCGAGGTCATCATGCCGTCGTACACGTTCGTGTCCACGGCCAATGCCTTCGTTCGCTCCGGCGCTCGCCCCGTGTTCGTCGACATCCGACCGGACACGCTGAATCTGGACGAGACCCAGGTCGAGGCCGCCATCACCCCGCGCACCAGGGCCATCGTACCGGTGCACTACGCGGGGGTCGGCTGCGAGATGGACGCGCTGCTCGACATCGCCAGGCGCCATCGGCTGCTGGTCGTCGAGGACGCCGCGCAGGGCGTTCACGCCTATTTCAAGGATCGCGCCCTGGGCTCTATCGGAGACCTGAGCGCGTATTCGTTCCACGACACCAAGAACTACGTGTGTGGAGAGGGCGGGGCGCTGACCATCAACAATCCCGCCCTGGTCGAGCGAGCCGAGATCATTCGAGACAAGGGCACGAACCGTCAGAAGTTCTTCCGGGGAGAGATCGACAAGTACACGTGGGTGGACGTCGGCTCTTCGTTCTTGCCCGCCGAGCTCGCCTGCGCGTTTCTGCAAGCGCAGCTCGAGCAGCTCGAGCCGATCCTCGAGCGACGCCGCGCGATCCACGAGGGCTACTCCGAGCGCCTTCAGCCGCTCGAGCAAGCGGGGCTGCTGCGCGGCCCGCGGGTACCCGCGCACTGCCGGCAGAACTATCACATGTATTACATCCTCCTGCGGGACGAGCAGTCCCGCGAGGGGTTGGCGTCGTTCCTGCGTGAACGAGGTATCCAGGCCGTGTCTCACTATGTCCCCCTGCACCTGTCTCCGATGGGGCGGCGCTGGGGATACGTGGAAGGCTCGCTGCCGGTCACCGAGGACCTTTCGGCCCGGCTTCTGCGTTTGCCGCTGTTCTACGCCCTCACGCCTGCCGAGCAGGACGAGATCTGCGGTAACATCAGCGACTATTTGCGGCGCTGAGAGCCAGGGTCGCCTGCGAGCGCCGCCTCGGCGCCCGACCTCCGACAAAACGCGAAACCCCTCGAGCCACCAGGGCCCGAGGGGCGGAGCGGCGCCATCCGCGACGCCGCGAGGCGCTCAGCTCAGCGCTTGACGTCGCGCAGCGCGATGCCGGTGTAGATCTGGCGGGGACGAGCGATCTTCTGCTCCTTGTCCTGGACCAGCTCCTCCCACTGGGCGAGCCAACCCGACGCGCGCGGGATTGCGAACATCACCGGGAACAAGTCGATCGGGATCTCCAGCGCCTGGTAGATCAGGCCCGAGTAGAAGTCGACGTTCGGATAGAGCTTGCGCTGGACAAAGTAGTCGTCCTGCAACGCGATGCGCTCGAGCTCGCGCGCGATCTGCAGCAGGGGGTTCTTCTTGCCCAGGATGTCGAACACGCGATCCGCGAGGCCCTTGATCACCTTCGCGCGCGGATCGTAGTTCTTGTACACGCGGTGCCCGAAGCCCATCAGGCGCCGGCCGGAGCTGCCGCCTTTGATGTCCTTGACGAACTGGTTCACGTTCGCGAGGTCTCCGATCTCGCTCAACATGTGGAGCACGGCCTCGTTGGCGCCACCGTGCAGCGGGCCATACAAGGCCGCCGTGGCACCAGCGACCGCCGAGTAGGGATCCGCGTGCGAGCTACCGATCGCGCGCATCGTATTCGTCGAGCAGTTCTGCTCGTGATCGGCATGCAGGATGAACAGCACGTCGAGCGCCTTGACGATGTCGGGGTGTGCCTCATAGCGAGCCTCCGAGCCACGCTTCATCATGCTCAGGAAGTTGGCGGTGTAGCCGAGGCTCGCGTCCGGGTAGACGAACGCCTTGCCATTCAGGTGACGGTGGCTCCAGGCCCCGAGGATCGAGATCTGTGCGAGGATCTTCACGATGTGCTCGTGGCGAACCGCTGGGTCGAGAACGTTCTTCGCCTCGGGGTTGAACGTGCTGAGCGCGCCCATCGTGCTCACGAGCATGCCCATCGGATGAGCGTCGTGCCGGAACCCGCCGATGATTGCCCTGAAATTCTCGTGCAGGTAACTCTGAGCGGTGATCTCGCCGGTGAATGCGTCGAGCTCGGCGCTGGTCGGCAGCTCACCGTTGAGCAGCAGGTAGGCGACCTCGAGGTACGTGCATTTCTCGGCGAGCTGCTCGATCGGGTAACCGCGATGGCGCAAGATTCCCTTGTCACCGTCGATGAACGTGATCGACGAGCGGCAGGACGCAGTGTTCATGAACGCCGGGTCATAGCCCATCAAGCCGAAGTCGTTTTCGTCGACTTTGAAGGTGCGCAACCCCATCGTGGACACGGTCCCATCGACGATCGGAAGCTCTTGGGTTTTGCTGGTGCGGTTGTCGGTGATGGTCAGTGAGTTCTTGGTCGACATCGAATTTGGTACCGATTGAGGGGTTATCGTCGTTTCGGTTCAAGTGCGGCCGGGGCATCCGAGCCGGCTCAGGCGGCAGCCATGGGGCGCGGTCGTCACGAGGCAGGTTCTAACGCGGTTTGCCAAAAAGGGGGTGGGGGAGCGAGTTTAAAATTCTGGGAGAACGCCGCCTCGTTGACGTTTTCTGGGCCCAGCCTCCGCCGCTTTGGCAAGTCTCGAATCGTGGTAGTGGAGTCTTCCAATCTCGTTCGTCGTGCTGCGCGGGTAGCTCGCGCGGGCCGTGGGGCACGCCACGTCGGGGCCGTGTGTGCTGCCTCGTTAATATTTGCCGCGTGCTCGCGCAGCAGCGTCGATACGCCATCTCTCGCGTCTCGTGCGCCACTCGACGTTTCCTCCGAAGAAACGCCGTTCGACATCGTGGCGTCGGTCCCCGTCCCGCCCGCTGACGGGCCGAAGCTCGTCCCTTTGAAGTTAGCATCGCCCGTGCGAGCGCGGCCTGACAAAGCGGCTGAAAAAATTGGCTACCTCCGGATCGGGGCGCGGGTGGCTCGCTCGCACGAGTCGGTCTCGACGCGAGATTGCGCCGGGGGCTGGTACGCCATACGTCCCCTGGGTTTCGTGTGCGCCGGACGGGACGCGACGATTCGCCTCGATGACCCGCTGGCTCGCGCGCTCGCGGTCGAGCCAGAGCGCGCGAAACCGCTGCCCTACGCCTACGCTTTCACCCGCGCCAGCGTGCCGAATTACCTGGAGGTTCCCACCCTGGCCCAGCAGCTCGAGGTGGAGGACGCCCCGTGGGCGCCGGAGGCCGAGGTCTCTGGGGCGGCGGCGGGCGTGTCAGCGGTGTGGGGACGCGCGTTGGCCAAGAGCGCCTTGGCTGCCGGACCAGCCGCGCCGTCGGGCGCCGAGGATGGGTACCCCATCGGTGGGACAGCCTCCGATGAGCCCCCCTGGTGGCTCGCCGGGCCCCGTCTGATCCCGCAGCTGGCGCCGTTCGACGTCGTCCCCGGGTCCATCGTCGCGAACGTCTCACCCCGCCACGCCGGCGTGGCGCTGATCGGCACGTTCCTGGGAGGAGCGGCGTCCAACCGGCGGCGCTTCGCCATCACGACCGATGCCCGGTTGTTGCCCGCGGACAAGCTGGAGAGTGAGGCGGGGTCCGCGTTCCGTGGTCAGGACCTACGCGGGCTCGGTCTGCCCGTCGCCTTCGCTGGGCGGCAGCGCGCTCGGTTCTGGCAGCTCGTGGGCGCACGACTCGAGCCCGGGCGGGCGCTGGCGCGGCGCGAGTTCGTGCCCCTCAGCGGCACGGTGCGAATGCTCGCCGGGGAGCGCATGGTGGAGACGCGAGACGGCCAGTGGTTGCGCAGCGCCGACCTGCACGTGGCCGCCAAGCCGCGCGAGCTGCCCGCCTTCGCTCAGGCTGACCGGCGCTGGATTGACGTGTCGATCACCAATCAAATGCTCGTGTTGTGGGAAGGAAGCACGCCCGTCTACGCGACGCTCGTCTCGACCGGCAAGGACGGTCTCGGCGACCCGCGCAAAACGCAGAGCACCCCGCAGGGCACGTTCCAGATCCAACAGAAACACATCACGAGCAGCATGGACTCGGACGCGGCGGACAATGAATTCGAGCTGCGCGACGTGCCGTGGGTCATGTACTTCAAGGGCGGCTACGCGCTGCACGGCGCATACTGGCACGACGATTTCGGCAGGCAGCGCTCCCACGGCTGCGTCAACATGGCACCGATCGACGCGCGCCACGTCTTCGAGTGGACCCTGCCACAGGTCCCGGAGCACTGGCACGGCGCCTACGCCGCCGAGAGCATCGGACGGGGCACGTTGATCCGCATCGGGCGCTGAGCGCCGCCAGAAACGGCCCGCGGCGGCGTGGCCCTCAGAACAGGCGCACGCCCAGCCGAGGCAGGACCAGGGCCGCAGCCCCGAGCACCAGCAACACGACTGCTGCCCAGATCCAGCGGCCCCCTCCGCTGGAGGCCTGCTGGGCAGCGGCAAACGCCGGGACCCCCGCCACCTCGGCCAGCGCTGGCTCGGCGTGCTCTGGTTCGGAAGGCTCGAGCTCCAGGGTGCTGCCAGTCGCGACGGGGGCCGCGCTCGGCGCCGCGCTCGTCACGATCTCGCTGACCGTTTCGGTTCGGTGCGCCGGTACGGCGTTGACCCGCTCCGCCACGAGGGCGAACGGCACCGTCTCCCCCAGATCTTCCTCTTCTTCGATTGGTGCGTCGCTGCTCTCCGGGCGAGACGCGCCCTTTCGCGGCGGTGGCCGGGTCGATGGGGCCATGGTCGACAGCGACTCGAGGTCGCCGACATCCTCGCCTGCTTCGGCCAGGGCCTCTGCGATCTCCGGAACCTCGAGCAGCGTCACCCAGTTGGGCATGCCCGTCCGGAAGACGAAGGTCTCGAGCTTGACGGCGCCTGCGTGGTAGGCGTCGACGATCTCGACGGTCGTCATCCAGCGCAAATCCTGCTTGGTCAAGGCGACTCGCCAACGGCCGTCGTCCGGGCCCGCCGCGGAATCCGTGAGGCCGTGGCGCCCCGAGGGCGTTCCGGCTCCGAGCTCGGCCCACGCCGGATGGGCCTCCTGCGTCGAACGCAGCCGCTGCGCGAGCTCCGCCGGGGCTTCGAGCCCGCCCATGATGGTGTGCGCCACGGCCCGCGGCGATCGCTCGGACTGCGGCAATCGCTCCGCTACCGCGGGCCCGTCAAACGGGTGCGCCGACTCTCCCGGACGCACCGAGGGGCGGGCAGGCGTCGACGTGACGAGCGGCGGACTGACCTTGCCGTCTACGACGATCGAGGCCCCGCAGCGCTTGCAGTGGATCCTCACCTTCTTGTCGTGGATGCGCTCATCCGAGACGGCATATTTGGCTGGGCACTGTCCGCACTGTACTTTCATGGCGTTCTCGTCGGGCACCCGCTCGCTCGAGCGAAACGGTGACTCTGCCGTCAGTGTCGTCCTAATCCAGCCCAGACTAAAACATCGGGCGAAAAAAACCCAAAGACGCGCGACGGTGAGCGCGTGCTCGGCGGGACGTGCGCGCTTCCGCGCGCCACGGTGAGCACGCCATGGCGACGACCGGTGCTCGGGTAGGCGCGGGTGTGCGAACGACGCGACGCGAGACCGGCGCATGGCCGCGCGAGTCGTGTCGCGAGCCACTGCGCGTGGGGGCATTCGTCACGAATTTCCCCAGCGTTGAGTGGCGCTTCGACGCACCCGCGCCTAGAGTCGCGCCTCGGCGTGAACACATTGACGAATGGCGGTCCGATTGGCCGGCTACGTCCAGCCTTCCTTTGGTTCGTAGAGCGGTATTGTCGGGCAGACCTCCGTTGGCTGGGAGTCTTTCGGATCTTCTATGGCCTGCTGCTGGTCGCAGACCTTCTCCGGCGCTGGGCCGTCGCGACCGACTTCTATACGAACGAGGGCGTCCTACCGAACCACTTCTCGTTGTTTCGGCCTCTCGGAAGGGACGTCTTCTCAATCTACCATGCCTTCTCGACCCGCGGAGAGGTCGACGTCGCGTTCGCGCTGACGCTGCTCGTGTTTCTCGCCTTCACGATCGGCTACCGCACCCGGCTGTTCCATCTCCTGTCGCTCCTCTGCCTCACGAGCCTCAACGCGCGCAACCTGCTGGTCGAGAATGGCGGCACGGTCGTGATGAACCTGCTGTGTTTCTGGACGCTGTTCATGCCGCTCGGGCGCCGCATGTCCGTCGACGCGCTGCTTGCGTCACTACGCGACACGCGCGAGCAAGGCGCGAGCGACTTGAACCGCCACCCGACGAGCAAGGATGAGCAGCACGCGTTCTACTCGCTGGTAGTGCTCGCGCTGATGTTGCAGTGGAGCGCCATCTACTTTTTTAACACCGTCCACAAGTCTGGCGTTGGCTGGCGTGACGGCTCCGCGATCCACTGGTTTCTGTATCAGGATCGTATCGTCACCAGCTTTGGCATCTTCGTGCGCCAACACGCTCCGTACTGGCTGCTCCAGGGCCTGGCTTACGGGACGCTGGTGGTCGAGGGCTTTCTGGCGTTCGGGCTGTTGGTGCCGTTTCAGCAGGTCGGGTTCCGGCGTGCCGCGCTGCTGTTCGCCATCGGGCTTCACGGTTCGATCGCGGCGTTCTCGCGCCTCGGCCCGTTCTCGTACGTGATGACCGTTTACTTCGTATCGCGCCTCTCGCCCGAGGATTGGGCCTGGCTCGCCCGGCGATTTATCGCCAGCTCGCCGCGTCTGACGCTGATCTACGACGCCGACTGCGGCGTCTGTTTTCAAATTTGTCGGGTCCTCTCGCGGCTCGACCTGCGGCGTGCGCTCACGTTCGTCGGCAATGATCAACGGCAGGACATCCCGGTCGATCTCGACGATGCGCTGCTCGATCAGACCGTCGTAGTGCTGGGGCCGCGCGGACAGCGCTGGACGCACGAGAGAGCCGTGAGCGCAATCCTCTCGGCTCTGCCGCTCTACGGTCTCGGCTTTGGCGCTCTGTTGCGCGTTCCAGGCATCGCCGCGCTGGCGCGCCACGGATACGCCCTGTTTGCGAGTCGGCGCCACGAGATCTCGGCGTACCTCGGGCTCGGCGTCTGCGGCGTCAGGGGCGGGGGGGCGCCCGCGGTGGCCGCTCCCGCCGCAGCGCCCGCACCGGACCGCTGGTGGCCGGCGGTGTTGCGGCGGCCCTGGATCGCGCTGCGCGAGGTCTGTGTCCTCTGCGCCATCTGGATGGCATTCAACCAGATCTGCCTCGACAACGAGTGGGCCCGTCGACGCATCGGCGGCGTGGTGCAACCGCTCCCGTTGCAGATGGTGGTCGATCGGCTGCGCCTGTATCAGGGCTGGCGCATGTTTGCCCCAGAGCCCCCGTACGAGGACGGGCGCTTGGTCGTCGACGGGCGCACGCAGGATGGCCGGAAGATCGACCCCTTCACTGGTATGGAGCCGGAATTCGATCCCGAGACGGCTGTCGGCTGGGGGCATTCGCAGCTCTGGTGCGATTACCACCTGAAGATGTACCTCGCCCGTTACGCGGCGAATCGACAGCACATGAAGGAATATCTGCTGAGCTACCCTGAGCGCACGGGCCGCCCGCAAGATCGGCTGGTCGCGTTCGACGTGTGGTGGGTACACGACAAGTCGCCGGCCCCTGGCGAGGCGCACGGCCAGCCGCAGCCGCCCGTGTTGCTCGCCTCGGTCGGCGAGGTGACGGATTCGGGCGCGACCCCGTGGCTCGGGACGAACGACGCGCGGTCGGCGCTGCCCTGAACCGGGGCGAGCCGGCCCTCGTGGGCCAGGGGCTCGGATCGTCAGCGAGCTCGCGCCACCGCGACACAGCCGGCGAAATCGCCCTTCGTTCGCCGGAGCCGGCGTACTAGGCTGCACGGGCTGTGTTCTCCGCAGATGTACTCGCACTGGCCGCGATCGAGACCGTGAAGATTTGCGTGCCGACGATCGTGGATGGCTGGCTCGGCCGGGTCGACGCGCGGGTCTGCGATCGGCGCCTCGATAGCTGGTCGAAGGCGCTGCTCAGAGTGGCCAAGGTCAACGTGCTGACCGTGGGGCGCGAGCATGTCCAGCCTGGCGAGAGCTACGTGGTGATGAGCAATCACCAGTCGCATTTCGACATACCGGTCGTGTTTCAGGCGCTCGGGATCCCATTGCGCATGGTGGCCAAGAAGGAGCTGTTTCGCATACCGGTGATGGGTCCGGCGATGCGCTATTCCGGCTTCGTCGAGGTTGACCGGGCGCGCCGCACGCGTGCGGTCAAGAGCTTGTCCGCCGCTCGGGAGCGCATGACGAGCGACCGCACCAGCGTCTGGATCGCGCCCGAGGGCACCCGCAGCACGAACGGGGAGCTCGGCAAATTCAAGCGTGGCGGGTTCCACCTGGCGATCGACGCGCGCTTGCGCATCCTGCCGGTGATCGTCGAAGGCACGCTGCGCATCCACAAGGCAGGCGAAACCGTGGTGCACAAGCACCAGTCGGTCAGTGTCACCGTTCGGCCGCCGATCGATGCGCCCGCTTACGGGCGGCCACGGACTGACGAGCTCGTGGCGGCAACCCGCGAGGCCATCCTCGCGGGTCTGCTGGCAGCCCGGGCTACCTGAGCGCGCCGGCGAGCTTCGGCGTGAGAAGCTCCGAGCGGCCCATCAGGTAGCGGTCGACCTCGCGTGCCGCGCGGCGCCCGTCGGCGATCGCCCAGACGACGAGCGACTGGCCGCGCTGCGAGTCGCCCGCGGAGAACACGCCGGGCACGCCCGTCATCATGTTGCGATTGACCTTGATGTTGCCGCGCTCGTTCAGCTCTAGCCCGAGCTGAGCGACCACGCCGCCGGGCTCCGGATGAACGAAGCCCATCGCCAGTAGCACCAGGTCCGCCTTCAGCTCGAACTCCGTCCCGGGCACCGGCTCGAGCCGACCACCTTTCGCCTCCAGCCGTACGCACTGCATCGAGGTGACCTGCCCACCGTCACCGCGGAATGCGGTCGTGCCGACCGCGAACTGGCGCTCTACGCCCTCCTCGTGAGAGCTCGAGGTCCGGTACATCAGCGGCCAGAGGGGCCACGGCGTGTACGGAGCGGGCTCGTCTGGCGGGCGCGGCATGAGCTCCAGGTTGACCACGCTGACCGCGCCCTGGCGGTTCGAGGTGCCGATACAGTCGCTGCCCGTGTCACCGCCGCCGATCACCACCACGCGCTTGCCGCCCGCCAGGATGTCCTGCTTCGCGTCGAGCGTGTCGCCCAGGTCGCGGCGGTTCTGCTGCGTGAGAAAATCCATCGCGAAATGGATGCCACGGAGCTCCCGCCCAGGCACCGCCAGGTCGCGCGGCACGCGCGAGCCGATGCAGACGCAGACCGCGTCGAACTGCTCCTGCAACTGCTGGCCGGTGATCGCCGTGCCCACGTCGACTCCGGCGCGGAAGATCACACCTTCCTCACGCATCTGCTTCAGACGGCGCTCGACCACCTGGTACTCGAGCTTGAAATCGGGAATGCCATAGGTCAGGAGCCCGCCCAGGCGATCGTCGCGCTCGAAGACGACCACTTCGTGGCCCGCTCGGTTGAGCTGCTGCGCTGCCGCCATTCCAGCGGGGCCCGAGCCGATGACGGCGACCCGCTTGCCCGTCCGCACGCGCGGAGGTTCGGGAACGAGCCAGCCACTTTCGAACGCCACCTCCGCGATCGACTTCTCGATCAATTTGATCGAGACGGCGTCATCATTGATGTTGAGGACACACGCCGACTCACACGGGGCAGGGCAGACCCGGCCCGTGATTTCGGGGAAATTGTTGGTCTCCTGCAACGACGCGGCCGCCGATTGAAAATCACCGCGGAAGACGTGGTCATTCCAGTCGGGGATCAGGTTTCCGAGCGGGCAACCCGTGTTGCAAAACGGAATGCCGCAATCCATGCAGCGCGCGCCCTGTTGCTTCAGCCGCTCGGGCTCGACGGGCAGCTCGAACTCCGTGTACGTCAAGAGCCGCTTCTTGACGGGCAGCTTGGCTGGTTCTTCCCGCGCGTATTCCATGAAGCCGGTGATTTTTCCCACGATCTTCTGCCTTCGATGCTCTGACGTCGATGCCTGACTGACCTGCGCCGGAGAGCCGCGTCCCTGCGCGACCTCGGCGGCTCGGATTACTACATGGATCGGCCGGCGCTGGGGTGACGTTCCCGACGCGGGCCGGGGCCCCCCCGGCCGTGAAACGACCGGGGTACGGCGCGCAGCCGCTCAGCCTGCGGCCTGGCGTGGCTCCCGCTCGGTGCGGATGGCTGCGGCCTTACGCTGCGCCGCCTCGGCACGCTCCACCAGGACGCGACGCCACTCGTTCGGGAAGACCTTGACGAATTGGCCGACACTCACCGCCCAGCTGGCGAGCAGGCGCTGACCCTTCTTGCTGCCGGTGCGGCGCACGTGCTCCTCGATCAGGGCGCGCAAGCTCGCGATCTCTTCAGCATCTG
>Ga0307407_10000794_pt1 | contig 10456 bp, 8 predicted proteins | sample 322Ometagenome_FD_203886 | JGI IMG/M metagenome (GOLD analysis project Ga0307407, IMG submission 203886) | Maize rhizosphere microbial communities from greenhouse at UC Davis, California, United States - 322HYB-O-1 | ecosystem: Host-associated > Plants > Roots > Rhizosphere > Soil | place: USA...
GAACACGTAGGTGAACATGACGATGAAGATCACCGGCATGATGCTCGACAGCACCAGCACCTGGGGCAACCGGAGGGTGAATAGCAGGTTGCGGCGGGTGATGACCGCGATGTCGCTGACCGCGCGGGCCAGCGCGCCGGGGACGGTGGGTACGGTAGGGGTCGCTGCGGTGGCGTTCATCGGGCCGCTCCTTCAGGTTGTTGCTGGCGGTGGCGATCGGCGCCGCCACGGGGACGGGGACCATTGCCGGTCGGGGTGGTGGCACGGTGGCCGGTGAGGGCAAGGAACACGTCGTCCAGGGTCGGCTTGCGCAGGGCCACGTCCTCGGGGGTGACGCCGGCGGCGTCCAGCCGGCGTAGCGCCTGGGTCAACGTTCTGGCCCCATCGGGCGCCGGGAGCACGATCCTGCCGCGGTGCTGGTCGTCGGTCGGATCTTCGGCCTGCATGGTGTGCAGCGTCGACAGGGCCCGGGCACGGTCGTCGTCCGGCACGGTTAGCTCCAGCACCGCGCCGCCCACCCGGTCCTTGAGCTGGTCGGGGGTGCCCTCGCTGACCAGGCGTCCGTGGTCGATGACGGCGATCCGGTGGGCGAGCTGGTCGGCCTCTTCCAGGTACTGGGTGGTCAGCAGCACGGTGGTACCGCCCTCCACCAGGTCGCCGACCAGCGCCCAGAGGTCCCGGCGGCTGGCCGGGTCCAGCCCGGCGGTGGGCTCGTCCAGGACCAGCACCTGCGGGCGGCCGACCAGGCAGGCGGCCAGGTCGAGGCGGCGCCGCATGCCGCCCGAGTAGGTCTTGACCTGCCGGTCGGCGGCCGCAGTTAGGCCGATGCGCTCCAGCAGCTCGCCGGCGCGGCGGCGGGCCTGGCGGCGGGGCAGGCCGTAGAGGCGGCCGACCATCTCGACGTTCTCCAGGCCGGTGAGGTGGTCGTCGACCGCGGCGTACTGGCCGGCCAGGCCGATGCGGGCCCGCACCTGTTCTGGATGCTGGCGGACATCGACGCCGGTGATGCGGGCGCTTCCGGCGTCGGCTGGGAGCAAAGTGGTCAGGACGCGGATCAGGGTGGTCTTGCCGGCCCCGTTGGGCCCCAGTAGGCCGTAGACGCCGCCGCGCTCCATGGTCAGGTCGAGGCCGTCCAGCGCGCGGACCGGGACCTTGCCGCCGAACACCTTGACCAGGCCCTCGACCTTGATGATGGCATCGTCCATGGGTCCATCCTCCGGTCTGTGTACTCCAAGTTGTATACTTTGGAGTTAATGATAGATGTTGTATACTCCCGTGTCAACAAAACGAGCATCAGGATCGAGGCATGCCAACCAACAAGCCACCCGCCAACCAGCCCACGGCCACGGCCGCGGCGGCCACCCCGGTGCGACGGCTGCGCCGCGCTGAACGCCGCGAGCAGCTCCTGGCCGCCGCCACCCAGGCCTTCGCCCGCACCGGCTTCGCCGCCACCAGCCTGGATGACATCGCCCAGGCCGCCGGCATCAGCCGGGTCCTGCTCTATCGGCACTTCGACTCCAAGACCGACCTGTACCGGGCCGTGCTGGACCGCGCGATCGCCCGGCTGACCGCCGCCGTCGGCACCCGCGACTACACCTACGCCAGCATCGACGCCTTGCTGGGGGCGGCCGCCGAGGACCCGGACGGGTTCCGGCTGCTGTTCCACCACGCCGCCCGGGAGGCGGAGTTCCGCCAGCAGATGGACCGCTTCCGCAAGGGAATGATCACCACCGCCCGCCGCGAGCTCGCCCGGGTGATCCCCGACCGAGCCTGGGCGCAGTGGGCCGCCCAGCTCGCGCCGGTGGTCGCCATCGAGGCGGTGATGGCCTGGCTGGACGCCGGCCAACCCGACCCCGACCAGGCCGCCGACCGCATCCGCCAGGCCCTGGCCGGCGTCATCACCGCCGCCCAGCAGCCCTGACACACCCCGGGACGCCAGTCCGCGGTCTGGCCGGGTGCGGCTCGGCGGGCTGTTCCGCACTCCGGCATTGCCGCCTGTGTGGTGTGCGTGCATGGGGTCCTCTTGCCTGGCGCAGGCCGCCGTGGGTCGTTACGAGGGCGCTGACAGGAGTCGGTGGACGGCGTCGGCGAACCGGCCCGGGTCGGTGACCGCAAAGCCGTGCCCGAAACAGGCCAGCCGGGGCCGCAGCGCGGCCAGCCGAGCAGCCGAGCGCCGGTTCTGCTCGTCCTCCGACGACAGCGCCGCCGGCGCCAGCACCAGCCGCGGCCGCTCGGGATGCAGCCGAAGTCGGCCAGCACGTCGCCGCAGACCAACGCCCGATCCCGCGCCCGCCAGAACGCCAGCGCCCCCGGCGAGTGCCCCGGCACCTCCAGCACCTCAAACCCCCCGACGAGGTCGCCTTCCTCCACGGTGCGGCTGACCGGGTGGGCGGCTACCGGCGCCAGAATCCGCTCCAGCCGGTTGACCCACTGGGAGCCGTGGGTGTCGACCCGGCCGCTCGAGATCGCGGCGGCGTCCCCGGCGCCGCACCACAACGGCACGCCCAACGTGCGGCACAGCCAGGCCGAGCAGCCGGCGTGGTCGAAATGGGCATGGGTGAGCACGTGTGCGGCGACCCGCCGCCCGGCGAGCTGGCGGGCCAGCCGGCGGCGGCTCCAGCGCACCCCGGCGTCGACCACCACGTCGCCGAGCAGGTAGACGTTGAGGGTGCGGCCGGGCCCGCCGCGAGCCAGAGCCAGGCCGGGGGCCAACTCGTGCAACGGCAAGGGACGCTGGGCGGTGGCGCTCATGACGTCATGCCTCACGCTCAGTACGCAAGCAGGCGTCCGGACGGGGTCCGCCGATCGATCGGCGTGGCCGGTCGGCGCCCACGCTGCCGCCAGGGCATACGGAGCCGCCGCGACCGCTGCGTCCGGGGCGGGCGCGTCGGGGTGGGAAGCTGTCGCATTGCTGCCTCCATCAGGTCAGCGGTCTTTGTCGATGCGGCGGACTGAGAGCAGGGGCAGGCCCAGGTCGCGGATCTTGGCGAGCAGGCCGTGCAGGGCCGCCTGGTCAGCGACCGGCCCGGCGATGGTGGTCTGGCCGCGCTCGTCGCTGCTGACCTGCAGGCCCTCGAACCAGGCCGACCAGCGCGGCTCCAACACCCCCTGAACGCGGAGCTCGTAGCGCGCCGGCTCGCCTGGTCCTGCACCGGCTGGTGGGCGGCTCATCCGGTCAGCATGGCGACGGCGGCCAGCAGGATCGCGGCGCCGGACGACCACAGCGCCACGCTGGCGCGCCGGCGGGCCGCACGCGCCCACCCGTGGGCCTCCCGCAGGGTGGCCTCCTGCTGCTGCACCTGCCAGTAGTGGTCCAGCAGGCCGGCGTGGCGGGGGCAGGCCCGGCAGTGGCCGGCGTCGAACACCCCAGGCTTGTGCTGATGCCCCACCAGCATGGCTCCCTCCTCGGTTCCTCGCCCGAGACCTCCGGCAGCGACCGCGCACTCGGCGGCCTGGGCTCCTCGGCCCAGGAGTCGCGGCGACCCTGGCGCCCGGTCCCTGTGCCGACCTTGGGTCCGGCCGGGGATGCGGCTGGCCAGGCGCCGCCGGTCATGGCGGAGAAGCTCAGCCAGGTGCGCCACGGCCAGCACGACACCCAGCTCCGCGACACGCAGTTCGTAGTGGTCCATCTCGGCCCATCAGTAGGCGTTGGTTCGGCCCAGCACGCTACGGACGCGCCCGAGGCAGGGTCATCACGCAAAGGTGGAGTGCGAGGGGGAATCTTCGTGCCCCGGCCGGTGCGGCGAACCGACCACCCAGGTTCTGGGCCTGTCCAAGCCGCAGGACGGCATTCAAGATCGCCACAGCGTCGGCGGGCACGGCGAGTCCAACGACACAACGGCAGCCGGGAAATGGGACAGGACGTCGACGGCGCGTGCCCTGCCTTCGGCGGTGCTGGACCACAGACGGCGATCCTCGGCCAGCCCTACAATGAGCCGCTTGAGAAGCAGTCATCGCCGAACAGGCTGAGGGTGGGCACCGATGGCCGAGCCGCCCGCGACGACCTCCTCTACGGCCGCCACCGCCGCGCCGGATGCGCTACTGGCCACCAAGCTGCACATCCCGCGCACCCGTCCCGGCTTTGTGGCGCGCCCCCGGCTGGTCGACCGGCTCGCCCCGGCGCAGGCGGGCGAGCTGACCCTGGTGTGCGCCCCGGCCGGCTTCGGCAAGACCGCCCTGCTGGCCGACTGGGCCCGACGCGATCCCCGACCGGTTGCTTGGCTGTCGCTGGATGACGCCGACAACGACCCGGCGCGGTTCTGGCGCCATTTGGCCGCCGCGCTAGAAACGGTGTGCCCGGGGGTCGCCGACCGAGTCGCCGCGCTCCTGCAGGGTCTGCAGCCCACCTCCTTCGAGGCGGTGGTGACCACCCTGGTCAACGAGCTGGCCGGCGTGACCGGTGAGGTCGTGCTGCTGCTGGACGACTACCACCTGATCCAGGCGCCCCAGGTCCACCAGTCCATGGAGTTACTGCTGGCGCACCTGCCATCACAGTTGCGGCTGGTGCTGGCCAGCCGCGCCGACCCGCCGCTGCCCCTGGCCCGCCTGCGCGCCCGTGGGCAGCTGGCCGAGCTCCGCGAGCGCGACCTGCGCTTCAGCCCCGAGGAGACCGCCGAGCTGCTGCGCACCGCCGTCGGATCCGAGCTGCCCGAGGCGGCCGTGGTGGCGCTGGCGGACCGCACCGAAGGCTGGGTGGCCGGCCTGCAGCTGGCGGCGCTGTCGCTGCAGGGCCGCATCAACCCCGCCGCCTTCATCGATGGCTTTTCGGGCAGCCACCGCTACGTGCTGGACTACCTGACCGAGGAGGTGCTGGACGGCCAGCCTGATCACCTGGTCCGGTTCCTGCTGGAAACCTCGATCTTGGAGCGGCTGTGCGGGCCGCTGTGTGACGCGGTCACCGGTAGGGCCGACAGTCAGGCGCTGTTGGAGCAGGTGGAGCGGGCGAATCTGTTCCTGGTCCCGCTGGATGAGGTGCGGGGCTGGTGGCGCTACCACCACCTGTTCGCCGACCTGCTGCGCGCCCGCCTTGCGCGGGAGCAGCCCGAGCGGGTGCCCGAGCTCCACACGAGCGCGGCCGCCTGGTCGGAGGAGCACGGGCTGGTTGATGACGCCGTGCGGCACGCGCTGGCCGCCGGCGAGCTCGCCTGGGTGGCCCGGCTGGTCGAGCAGCATTTCGAGGAGTTGCTGTGGCGCAGCGAGGACGCCACCCTGCGCCGCTGGCTCCAGGCGTTGCCGGCGGAGCTGGTGCGCTCCCGCCCGCGGTTGTGCCTGGCCCAGGCCTACTGGGCGCTGGTCGGCGGCCGCCCAGAGGCGGTGGAGCCGCTGGTGGCCGACGCCGAGCGGGCCATTGCGGCCGTTACCGAGGAGCCGTACGAGCCGTCGGTCGGCCGGGCCACCAGCCTGCTGGCCAACGTGCCGGCGGCGATTACGCTCGTACGCGCCATGCTCGCCCGCAACTATGGCGACGCCGAGCGCACCACCGCGTTCAGCGAGCAGGCCCTGACCCAGCTCGGTGAGGCGGACTGGCTGCTCGGCCACTTTGCCAGGTACTACCTGGCGATGGCCGACTGGCTGCGCGGCCGGCTGGTGGAGGCCGAGCAAGCCCTGGCCGGCCTGGCCGCCGAGCAGCAGGCCGCCAGTGCGCGCTATCTCGCCCCGCTCTACCGCGACCTCGGCCAGGTGCAGCACGCCCGCGGCCACCTAAGCGTGGCGCTGCGCACCTACCAGAACGCGTTGGGGATCGCCAGTCAGGCCGGCCGCCCGCTGCCGCCCGCAGGTATCGCCCATGTGGGCATGGCCGAGATCTGCTACGAACGCGGCGAGTTGGACGCCGCCCTGGACCACGCCACCCAAGCCGTCGCGCTGTCACGGCAGCTCGGCTGGACCCGGCAGCTGGCAGCCAGCCTGGCCATCCTGGCCTGGGTCCGGCAGGCCCAGGGTGACCGGGCCGGCGCGCTGGCGGCGATCGGTGAGGCCGAGGGGGTCGAGTTGAGCCCCGCCGTGGTCGGCCTGCTCAACCCCCTGCCGGCGGTTCGGGCCAGGCTGGCGCTGGCCCACGGCGAGATCGCCGAGGCCGCCCGCTGGGTCCAGCAACGCGGGCTGGGGGCCGACGACGAGCCGAGCTATCCGCGCGAGCGCGAGTACCTGGTGCTGGTGCGGGTGCTGCTCGCCCAACAGGCACCCGAGCGGGCGCTGCGGCTGCTGGAACGGCTGCACGCCCTGGCGGCCGCCCAGGGGCGGACCGGCAGCGTCATCGAGGTGCGCGCCCTACAGGCGCTCGCGTTGCATGCCGGCGGCGACCAAGCCGGCGCACAGGCCGCGCTGGCCGAGGTGCTCACCCTCGGCGCGCCAGAGGGCTATCTGCGCGTCTTCCTCGACGAAGGCCCCCCGATGGCCACCCTGCTCCGCCACCTGCTGGCGGGCCGACGCCAGGGACAGGTGGCGCTTGCCGAGGCCGTGCCGCCGGAGTATCTCGCCCGGCTGGTGGAGGCCTTCGAGCAGGCCGGGCTGCCCATCCGCCCACCCACAAGCCGCGGCGGCGTGGTGGTGGCGGGCCTGGTCGAGCCGCTGACCGCCCGCGAGTTGGAGGTGCTGGGGCTGCTGGCCGCCGGCGCGCCGAACCGGGCGATCGCCGAGCGGCTGGTGGTGACCCAGGAGACGGTGAAAAAGCACCTCAGCCATCTCTTCGACAAGCTGGGGGTGGCCAACCGAACCCAGGCCGTCGCCCGGGCACGGGAGCTGGGGCTGCTGCCGTAAGCCCGGCACCGTCGCCGCCTGATACCCCTGTTGGTAGACCGCCACGCGCCACCAGCAGCTTGAGGATTCCCCGGCCGTTTCCCCGTTTGGGTGATGCCGCCGACCGGCCCCGGCCATAGCGTGCTGGCCGGAGCAACGCCGACCACGGGGGAGGATGAGCCATGCAAGCCGTCAACGACAGGGACGAAATGAGGCCCGGCTCGGCCAGACCCGGGCCGGTCGGGCTGCTGATCCGGGTGGTCCTGGGGACGGCCGCCGTCTACGCGCTGGTCGAGCTGCTCACCAAGTGGGACATCTTCCGCGACCAGAACCTCATCGAGTCCGACTTCTGGTTCATCACCCTGTTCACGCTGTGCCTGCTGGCCGACGTGTTCAACATCGGGCTGCGGCGACGGTGGGGTCCCTGGCCGATCGTCGTCTTCTTGGCCGGCGCAGTGGTGCTCGGGTCGGCCAGCTACCTGGCCGCAGGGGAGATCTGGACCACCGCCCTGGCCGCGTGGGTGTACGCCGGCGACCTGCTGGTCTTTGGCGCCCTCTCGGTGTCGTTCCCGGTGGCGATCGTGATGCGCACACCGGGATGCGAGCTGAACGCGGTGCCGAGGCTGGTCGCACGGCTGCGCGGCACGACCGATGAGGAGACGCGGCGCTGCCTGCTGGGCGTGGACCTGCTCGACAAGCACCAGGTGCGGCTTCCCCGGCGCTCTTGATGAACGCCCTCGACCCGGAGCGGGAAGCGACGAGCGTTTGGGGGTCGGCGTGAGCCGCCCTCCGGCCCAAGCAAGAGAGGTTGTGATGGAAGGAGCCCGTGACCTCGGGGTCGCCACCCCGGGCGCGACCGGGTACCAGCACCGCTGGTGGGCGCTTGGGGTGCTGTGCCTGAGCCTGGTCGTGCTCGCCATGGACAACACCATCCTCAACGTGGCCCTCCCCACCCTGGCCCAGGACCTAGGGGCCACGGGCAGCCAGCTGCAGTGGATGGTGGACGCCTACCTGCTGGTGTTCGCCGGGCTGCTGCTCACCATGGGGGCCCTGGGCGACCGGTTCGGCCGCAAGCTGGCCCTGGACGCCGGCCTGCTGGTCTTTGTGGCGGCCTCGGCCGCGTCGGCCTTCGCCGGCTCCGCCGAGGTCCTGATCGCCGCCCGGGCGGCCATGGGGATCGGCGCCGCCCTGATCATGCCCGCCACCTTGTCGATCATCACCAACATCTTCCCGCCCACCGAGCGCGGCCGGGCCATCGGCGTCTGGGCTGGGATGGCGGCGCTGGGCGTGGTGATGGGGCCGGTGGTCGGCGGATGGCTCCTGGAGCACTTCTGGTGGGGGTCGGTGTTCCTGATCAATCTCCCGGTGGTGGCCCTGGCCCTCCTGGCCGGCTGGCCCCTAGTGCCGAACTCCCGCGACCCCAGCGCCACCCCGCTGGACCCGACCGGGGCAGCTCTGTCCGTCGCGGCCCTGGTCACACTGGTCTACGGCATCATCCAGGCGCCCGAGGACGGCTGGACCGATCCCGTGGTCCTTGGCGCCTTCGGGGTCGCCGCCGTCCTCGCGGTGGCCTTCATCTGGTGGGAGCGGCGCATCCAGCACCCCATGCTGCCGATGGGATTCTTCCGCGACCCTCGCTTCAGCGCGGCCAGCGGCGCCATCGCCATGGCGTTCTTCGCCCTGTTCGGCTCGGTGTTCCTGCTCACCCAGCACCTGCAGTTCGTACTCGGCTACACCCCCCTGCAGGCTGGCGTGCGCATCCTGCCGGTGGCGGCGCTGGCCGTGGCGGCGCCGCTGGCCGCCCGGCTGACCGAGGGCATCGGCGCCAAGCTGGTGGTGGCCGCCGGCCTGCTGGTTGTGGCTGGCGCCCTGTGGGTGTTGTCGACCGTCCAGCTCGGCGACGGCTACGGCCGGGTGGCTGCCGCGCTGGCCTTGCTGGGCATCGGCATGGGCTTGGTCGTGGCCCCGGCCACCGAGTCGATCATGGGCTCGGTGCCGCTGGCCAAGGCCGGGGTCGGCTCGGCAATGAACGACACCACCCGCCAGGTCGGCGGCGCACTGGGCGTGGCGGTGCTCGGCAGCATCCTCGCCGCCAGTTACGGCGCGGCCATCCAGCCCACCCTCCGGGGCGCGCCACCGCAGGTCGCCCAGACCGCCGGCGACTCCATCGGGGCCGCCGCCACCATCGCCGCGCAGCTGGGGCCGCAGGGCTCGGGCTTGCTGGAGGCCGCCCGGTCGGCGTTCATCCAGGGCATGGGCGACGCCCTTCAGGTCGGCGCCGGGGTGGCCGCGTTGGCGGCCCTGCTGGTGCTGTTGTTCCTCCCGGCACGGGCAACGGGAACGATGAACGAACCTCGACGAGGACGAAGGAGGGACCCAGTGATCGAGGGGGGATGAGACGTGATCGTGTTCCTGGGCGAGGGCGCCGGCGCCTGCCTACCGGCGGCCCTGACCCGCCACGACCCTGGAGGTGACATGGGCGACCGCCACGTCAGCATGATCATCAACGCGCCGCCCGAGCGCGTGTTCAAGCTGTACACCGACCCCGGGCGGGCGCGCGAGTGGCTGTCGGGCGTACGGGAGGTCCGCGCGACCGGTCCGCCCGATCAGCCCGGCAGCCGGGCGGTCATCACCTACCGGTGGCCCTTCACGATGACCGCCGAGGTGCTGGGGGCGGAGCCACCCCATCTTCATGTTCAACGCCTCAAGGAGCTGCTGGGGCTGGTCACCTGCACGACCACCGCCCGGTTCCGGCCGGTCGAGGGCGCAACCGAGCTGGGTCTGGAGATGGACTATCGGGTGGCCGGGGGGCCCATCGGCCGCCTCTTCGACGGTCGGGTCGGGAACGAGATGGCCACCACCGTCGGCGAGGATCTCGCCAGGCTCAAGGCGCTGGCCGAGGAGCAAGCCGGACAGCGCCGGGTCGGACCCGGGGGAGGTGGCATGAGGATGCGGACGCCCCAGCCGGCAACGCTGCAGGGCCGGGCCGTCCGCCTGCGGCCGGTGACCGCCGACGACGCCCCCCGGCTGACCGAGATCCTCAGCCACCCCGAGGTCGCCCGCTGGTGGGGCCGCTACGACCGGGACCGGGTCCAGCGCGAGCTGGTCGACCCCAACGACGGCACGGTCACCTTCGCCATCCAGGCCGACGGCCAGGCGATCGGGCTGATCCAGTACTGGGAGGAGCCTGATCCCGACTACCGGCACGCCGCCCTCGACCTCTTCCTGCACCCCGACTGGCACGGCCGCGGGCTGGGCGCCGACGCCATCCGGACCCTGGCCCGCCACCTATTCGAGGACCGCGGCCATCACCGCCTGACGATCGATCCCGCCGCCGCCAACCAACGGGCGATCCGCGCCTACCGGCGGGTGGGGTTCCGGCCGGTGGGGGTGCTGCGCCGCTACGAGCGCGGCCCCGACGGCAGCTGGCACGACGGGCTGCTAATGGACCTGCTGCCCGAGGACCTGACGGACCCGACCGTCGAGGGGTCCAGCGAATGACCACCACCAGCCGCCACGACTCCACGGAGCTGGCCCACGTCTGGCAGTTCCCGCCCTCCAGCTTCGACGCCAATGGACGCGCCTCGGCTAGTAGCCTCCGTCTTCGGGCAGGTGCAGGTCGAGCGCTGGGATGCACCGCTGGTCCGGCTGCCCGACCGCGACGCGGTCCGCGACTACCTGATCGCACCGTTCGTGGCACTCGAGAGGCGTCGCTGACGAC
>Ga0307407_10000795_pt1 | contig 10448 bp, 8 predicted proteins | sample 322Ometagenome_FD_203886 | JGI IMG/M metagenome (GOLD analysis project Ga0307407, IMG submission 203886) | Maize rhizosphere microbial communities from greenhouse at UC Davis, California, United States - 322HYB-O-1 | ecosystem: Host-associated > Plants > Roots > Rhizosphere > Soil | place: USA...
TCTCAGAATTCACAACCCTATCTCTACGAGATCAACACCTGGCCCTGGCTGGAAGCAATCAGTAGTACCGAAGGCAGGGCTATTGATCTTGGAACGGTTCCCGACCGCTACTGGGATGAGATTGCCGATCTTGGATTCGACGGCGTATGGCTGATGGGAGTTTGGCAGCGCAGCCCCGCCGGCATCGCGATCGCGCTGACCAATGACGATCTGCAGGTCAGCTTCGACGCGGCTCTTCACGATTGGCAACCCTACGACGTTGTGGGATCTCCCTACTGCGTCCGCGGCTATGCTGTCGATGATCATTTCGGTGGACCAAACGCGCTCGCCAGCGCCAGGCAGGCGCTTGCGGCGCGTGGTATGGGTCTGATCTTGGACTTCGTCCCCAACCACGTGGCTCCTGATCATCCATGGACCTCGAGCAAGTCGGAGCTGTTCGTGACCGGCACGGCCGACGATCTCCAAACGGACCCAAAGTCCTTTGTTGAGATTGACGATCATGTCTTTGCCAATGGCCGAGATCCGTACTTCCCGGCATGGCCAGATGTCGTCCAACTCAATGCCTTTGCTCCGGCGTTGCGCGATGCGGTGATCGAGACGCTCAGCGAGATTGCCGACCAGTGCGACGGCGTCCGCTGCGATATGGCGATGCTGGTCATGAATGACGTCTTCGCACGAACATGGGGCGATCGCGTCGGTACCGCGCCGAACTCGGACTATTGGCCGACAGTAATTCCTGCCGTTCGCGAGGCGTATCCGGGATTCTTGTTCCTCGCCGAGGCTTATTGGGATCTGGAGTGGGCGTTGCAGCAGCAGGGCTTCAACTATTGCTACGACAAGCGGCTGTACGACCGGATTTTGCACGGGCCTGCCGAGCAGGTGCGTCTTCATCTGCTGGCCGACGATCAATATCAGCACGGCCTCCTACGGTTCGTGGAGAACCATGACGAACCGCGGGCTGCAACGGCATTCGGTTCGACTCGATCACAGGTTGCTGCCGTGACGGCGCTAACCCAGACCGGCGCTCGGCTGGTTCACAACGGCCAACTGGATGGAGCGACGGTGCACCTGCCGGTGTTCCTTGGCCGATACCCCTCGGAGCCGACCGACACAGGCTTGATCAACTTCTACCACTCATTCCTGACGGCTTTGGCCGATCCGACCTTCCGAGACGGTCGCTGGCAGCTCTGCGACCGATCAGGTTGGCCTGGAGATGACAGGTATCAAGATCTCCTCGCGTGGTGCTGGGACGGCAACACTCGCTGGCTGATCGTTGTCAATCTCAGCGACGGCACGGCGGCAGCCGAGGTCCGCACCCCTTGGCCCGACCTCCGGGGACATCAGTGCCATCTCACCGACCCGACGCACCACATCACATTCCTACGCTCAGGTGACGATCTCGCAGCCGGGCTGTTCGTCGAGCTTGATGCATGGCAGTGGCACATGTTCCGCGTAGAGCCACACTGAACTTGTCGGGAACAGCGAATACCTTGCCGGGGTGGGGTATAGCGCATGAAGTCGAGGCGGGCCAGGCTGATCGTTGTCGTTGTTGCCGCGGTAATGGGCGCGGCGGCCGCTGTTCAACAGGCCCTGACAGTTCGCGATCGTCAGTTCGCGATCATCGGCGTTTCCCGTCAATGTGGACGGTCATCCAATGCACTTAAACGTGCGTGGGCCTGACGCCGCCGGAGCGACAGCCGCATGCCGCCCAAATCCTTGAGGTGTCGTGATCCGACGTCCCGCACATATCAGCAAGCTTGAGTTACAGATGTAACGTGCGACCTGTGACAGGCATTTCAGAAACCGTCGAGCGCTCCTGGATAGTGGCGCTGACTCGGCTACCTGCTGAGCCGGCTCGTCATCGCATGGCGATGTGGCGAGAACTCCGTCGCTCGGGCGCCATCCCGCTGGGGCAAGCGGTCTGGGCAGTCCCGGATTTGCCTGCGGTGCAGCCTCTACTGGAGCGTTTGAGTGATCTCGTCGAGGCGGCCGACGGCACATTGCTTTTGTTGTCTGCAAAGGGTTTCGCAGACGGCGACGCCAACCGGCTCGAGCAGTTGTACGCCGCCGTGCGCCAGGAGGAATGGTCGGAGTTCGATGCCGACTGTCGCAAATACCAGGCCGAACTCGACAAGGAAGAGAGACTCGGCAAGTACACGCTGGCCGAGCTTGAGGAGGAGGAACAGAGTCTCGACAGGCTCCGCCGCTGGTATCGCGAGTTGCGGAGCCGCGATCTGCTCGGCATCCCCGCAACCACAGATTCAGCCACGACTCTCAAGTTGTGCGAGGAACGGTTCGAGACATACGCCGAACAGGTGTACGCAGCCCTCAGCAGTCCCACAGGCTGATCCTTGGACGCTCGAGAGCGCTACTCCGTTGCCTCGCTGGAAGGTAGTGATGTTCAAACCTCAAGGCGCGCTGGACCGCCTCTTCGAGATTGGCATCATCCTTAAGGGCCTGGACGGTGTTGTTGAGCTGGTGGGTGGCTTGCTTCTGCTGTTCGTGACGCCGGGCGATATCTATCACCTGGTCGCGGTGCTGACACAAGGTGAGTTGTCTGAGGATCCAGATGATGTCGTCGCCCGATATCTGCTGCACACCGCGAACGGCCTCAGCGGAAACGCGGTGATCTTTGCGGCCGCTTACCTGTTGGTGCATGGCGCCGTCAAAGTCGTGTTAGTCATCGCACTCTTGCTAAACAAGCTGTGGGCCTATCCATCCATGATCATTATCTTGTTGATCTTCATCGGCTATCAGTTGTATCGAATTGTGCTGAATCCAAGTGCCGGCCTGATTACGCTTACTGTCTTCGATGCGCTGATCGTGGCACTGACCTGGCGTGAGTATCGCCGGCAGCGCCGGACGCCGCCGGATCGTCCAGCCGTCACCAGCAACGCTGCTGCTCAGGCAGTAGAACGATGAAGAAACCAGCTACACGGCGAGCCGCCTCCGCCGATCTCTCATCATCCAACGCCACGAGCGTTGGCCGGCTTTCCTGGTCACCGTGGCGTACGGTCGTCGGATTTGGCGTAGTGAGCCTGGCCGCGGACATGGTCTATGAGGGTGCTCGCTCGGTTACTGGACCGCTGCTGGCATCGCTCGGCGCCTCCGCAGTCTTGGTGGGACTCGTCAGCGGGGCGGGTGAGGCAACGGCGTTATTGATGCGCCTTGTGTTCGGCTCATGGGCAGATCGCAGCGGGCGTTATTGGACGCTGACCTTCGTCGGCTATGGCCTGACTGCCGTTTGCGTACCGGCGCTAGCCATTACGCCGTTCCTCGCCGGCGCCGGTTTGGCGCTCGCCTGCGTTCTGATCTTGGGAGAACGGCTTGGTAAGGCGGTCCGGAGCCCGGCCAAGACAGCGTTGCTTGCTCACGTCGCCGCGGCAGTCGGACTCGGCCGCGGCTTTGGCGTACACCAGGCGCTCGATCAAATCGGTGCCGTTGCCGGGCCGCTGCTGGTGGCCGCAGTCGCTGCCGCAGCCGGAACGATCTGGCCGGCGATGGCGGTGCTGATCATTCCCGGAGCGGTGGCGATGCTCCTTCTGCTTCGGATCTGGCGGAGCATGGGCAATCCCATCACCGCCGATGAAGACACCGCGACAACCGATGCGAAGACGCCTTCGGAACGCCCAGAATCATTGTTATCGAGGTTGCATGGTCGACTGCCGCGCGAGTTCTGGTTGTTCGCAGCTGCCGCTGCGACCGCGAGCGGCGGACTCGTCACCTTCGCCGTGATCTCGTACCACCTCACTCAAGATCATGTCGTGGCCGTCGCGATCGTTCCGTTGATCTATGCCGCGGCGATGGCCGCCGAAGCGTTCGCTGCTCTTGGATCCGGCTGGCTCTTCGATCGCACCAGAGGCCGGGTCCTGGTTGCCCTGCCGCTCCTGATATCTGCCGTCCCGGTTCTGGCGTTTGCCGCATCGCCACTGATAGCCATCGTCGGTGCGGTGCTCTGGGGTGCGGCCGGCGGCGTACTCGATTCCACTGTCAAAGCGCTGGTTGCCGACCTGGTGCCGGCTTACCGGCGCGCTACCGCGTACGGGGTATTCGCGGCTGTGCAAGGTGCCGCAGCCATCGTCGGTGGAGTGATGGCGGGCGCCCTCTATGAGCGATCGCTCCCGATACTCATTGCGGCCGTGGTGGTGACACAAATCATCGCAATGGTCTTGTTGACCGCCACCCTGCGGCGATATCAGCGGACATCTGAATCTTCGGGATGATCTTGTTCATCATTCTGTCTAGTTAATGAACTCCGCCAGCTGGTGCCGGGTGGAAGTCCGCGAAGCGAGGGTCGCTCGGGGTGTGGCAGAGCAGCCTGAACGATCGGTGGCAGCTGGGACAGGGGCTTGGTCCGCTGCTCGTTCTTCCACTGCTGCCGAGCGCGGGCGCGATCCTCGAGATTCAGCTGGTTGAGCACATGCTCCACCGCCGCCAGGATGGACCCGCGGAGCAGCCAGGAGGACTTGTTCTCTTGGGCGTTGACCATGATCAGTTCACTCAAGATCGCTTGCGTTTCGCGAAGGATCTCCAGGCTTTCATCAAGTGAGCGCTCAGCCTCCTCCTCTCGCTCCTCGACTTCGGCAAGCACGAGGCTGCCGAACGCTCGAATGCAGTCGGCGACATCGTGCAGAACGACGGCAAATGCGCGGCGCAGCTCCTCACCGTACGGGTCGTCAGGCCTGTCATCGGTGGGAACTTCAGCGAGCAGTACTACGAAGAGCGCCCGAATCGCCAACTGACAGCTCTCAAGTGTGAAAAGTCCACTGGCCAAGACCGGCTCGATGTCGGTGGTTGCTAGAGCCCGGGGATTGAAACGGCGGCTGTCCTTAAGGGATGCGACAGTTTCGCTGGCAGATGTCAGTCGCCGAGCGGCAGCGCGTACGCGGTCGAGCCAGTCCTGTACCTGTTCACGCCCAATCGGTCCCTCAGTTAACCCGGCGCCGGCGGCGTCGAGCGGAGCGGCCGTTGCTTCAGCGACATCGACAAGGGCTCGGCCCGCGCGTCTGGTCGGCAGCGCTGGCGGGTAAATGAGATTGAACGCGATGCCTACTCCGGCGCCGATCAAGGTGTTCAAGACTCTGGTTTCTGCCGCAACATCTGGACTAGTGACGCCAAGGATCAACATCGCGCTGATCGGCGCCTCGATCGCCTGCTCGCCCAACCGAAAGATCTTGGCCAGCACGAGCGAGGCGGCTATTGCTGCACCCAGACTCCACCACGTCAGGCCGATCCACAGGGAGAGCAGGATCGCAACCAAGACGCCTGCCAGTACGGCGCCAACGCGGACTGCGCCCGTCTTGAGCGTGGAGTACGCCGACGCCTGCATCACCAGCAGCGCTGTGAGCGGTCCGGTCAGGTCAATTGCGCCTTTAGTTATGGCGAGGCTGAGTAGATAGGAAACCACGGCCGCCGCAGTCAACCGAAGGATGTTGACGGCACTAGGCCGCAACCTCCGTGGCACGTCGCGCCAATGTGTGGGGTGGCCAGGCCACGCGAGGTTGGCCAGCCGTCGCAACCGCAAGTAACTGGCTACCCATTCGATCTTGGTCACTTCGGTCTCATGACGTCTGTGACCAATCCGACCTTAGGCTGGGTCGAACCTCGTGAGCCATGTCAGCTGGGATTCACCCTCTTCGATAAGGCTGCTGAGCCGCTGGTTGAAGATCACACCGTACTCAGCGCCGATGTGTGCGTCGAAGCTGGCCTCATCCCGATACTGCTCAAAGACGAAAAACTTGCGCGGATTGTCGCGTTCCCGGTAGACGGTGAACTCAATGTTGCCGGGCTCGCGCCGGACGTCTCCGGCTAGACCGGAGATGAGCCTGGCAACCTCAGCCTCGGCGTCTGGTTTGGCAGTGAATTCCGCGTACAAAATCAAGGGCACGACGACTTCCTATCATGCTTGACCAGGTCATTGCTCGACGCAAGCATGGCAGATCTCAGCCCTAATGCTTTCAGAGGAGCCGCAGTGACCGACGCGGCCGTACGCGGCAAGAAGGTACGCGGGAAGAAGGTACGCGGGAAGAAGGTACGCGGGAAGAAGGTGCCGCGCGCCTGCTCGGATGTGTTTCGGCTCTGGGTATCGGTCGCGATGGGCCTTCTGGTAGCACTCGGGTTCGAGATCGTCGTGATCTGGCTGCAGGTCACGGGAGCTCGCGCAGTCCCCTCTGATGAGCAGTTCGAGGTGGACCTTGGGTTTGGGGCGAGGCTAACCATCTGGATTGGGTTCGCGGTTAGCTACCTTGCGCTGGGACTGCGCGCCTTTGCGCGATGTGATCGACCCGAGCTGGTGCGGCGTGTCCTAGCCACGCCACTACCGGCATCGCGGATCAAGAGGTGGCTGCTCGCCGGTGGAGGCGGCATAGGTTGGCCGATCGTCATCGCATCGGTGGCATTTTTCACAATCATCACTGCCGTGCTGAAACGCAACCAAAGCACGTCGCTCGTTCTGGGACTTGCGGCCTTTACCGTCGTGACCTGCTGGATGGTGATCACTTTCAGCTTTGCCTTGCAATATGCGCGTCGAGACATCGAGCAAGGTGGGTTGCAGTTCCCCGGTTCGCGAGAGCCTGTCTTCACTGATTACAACTATCTGGCGATTGGGTGTTCGGCGACCTTCGGGGCTACCGATACGACGGTTGTCAGCAGCTCAATGCGGCGGATTGTGAGCGCGCACAGCGTGTTGGGGCTGCTGATGAATACGGTCGTGGTCGCTGTGTTGCTGTCGATCATTGTGAGTTGATGCGCCCCCGAGCGTGTTGGAATGTCGTCGCGGTCCTGCCCAGTTTCGGGCCGGATTGTTGACGCGTCCGGCCGAGGTTGCGTGTCGATGTGTCGGTTTGCTCCAAACTGTGCGGTATGCCTGAGCAGAATTCTGGGGGTGTGCCTGTCCGCGAGCCGGAGCGTTTGATCAAGTGGTTCGTCGGCGTCGTGGTGATTGCAGTCGGAGTCAATCTGCTCAGCAGTTTCGTTGTGGCGCAGAAGTGGGCCTGGCTTCCGCCCGCTGTCTTTGTTGCGGCGCTGTTGGTCGCTGTGCCGAGTACTGGTCTTCTGCGGCGGGAGCGTTATGGCACAACGCGGTCGCGAGCCATGGCTTTGCTCGCGCTGGTCGGCTATCTGACCGTGACGGTGTGGGGAGCGGTGACTGGGTGGCCTCTTGTCGTGATGATCTTGTCCCTGGCCTACCTCTGGGAGGCTGGGGTGATGGTGCTGTGGTCGACGCTCCGAAGTCGCGCGGACCTCGACCATGTCGCCATGGGGACAGCCTGTTTGCTTGTGGGTTCGGCGTTCTTGCTGCTCGGGATCGCGAATCCGCCGGCTGCCTGGACCTTGGGCATGCTCGAGGGTTTGCTGGTTAGGGTCGCGTTTCTGCTGCTCGGCGTCGCGGCGCTGCTGCTCGGGGTCGCGTTCCTGCTGGACAGGTGGCCACTGGTGGGGGTCCCCTTCCTGCTGTTTGGAGTCGCGGCCCTGCTGGGCGGTGTTGCGACTCTGCTGGACGGATGGACCCTTGTTGGGGTCGCCCTGCTGCTGGGCCCGGTCACGGCCCTGCTGCTCGGGGTCGCGTTCCTGCTGGACAGATGGGCGTTGGCTGGGGTCCCGTTCCTACTGGGCGCGGTCGCGGCCCCGCTAAGCGGTATTGCGGCCTTGCTGGCCGGATGGACGCTGATGGGGGTCGCGTTCCTGCTATTCGGGTTCGCGCTCTTGCTGTGTGGTGTCGCGGCCTTGCTAGCCGGATTGAGGATGATGGGAGTCTCATTTCTGCTGTTCGGAGTCGCAGCCCTGCTGAGCAGCGTTGCCGCCTTGTTGGCCGGATGGACCCTCGTAGGTGGCGCGTTCCTACTGCTCGGAGTCGCGGCGCTGCTAAGTGGGGTCGCGCTCCTGTACCGTCCTGAATTGCCGCGGCGGCTAGTGGCGTTGCTGACTAAACGAGACGCTCTGCCGCTCTCGGCGGACGGTAACGAGTCCGATTAGTGGTAGCGAGAACCGGAGGATCGAGATGACAGCACGTGCCCGTCCACCGTTCGATGCTGAGCTGGAACCCGCGCTCGACGCGGTGCCCGCGTTCTTCACTACGCTGGAGCCCGATTCCATCGCGGAGTTTCGATCGGCGACCACGCGTGCGTCGTCGCTCGACGACATCATCGCGGGGCGGCCGGTCGAGGTCACTGACCACGCCGTGACCGGTCACAGTGGCGGCGAGATCGTCGTCACGGTGCTGCGGCGCAGTGGCCACGAGAGTGCGACGGGTCCGGGCGTCTATCTCATCCACGGTGGCGGCATGGTCGGCGGGAGCCGATGGGCGGTCGTACCGATGGTCGTCGAGTGGGTTCTGGATTATGGCGCTGTGGCGGCTGCCGTGGAGTTCCGTCGCGCACCCGAGTTCCCCGACCCAGTGCCTGTTGAAGACTGCTACGCGGGGCTGGAATGGTTCACCGGCCGCGCTGAGGTGTTCGGTTTCGATCCGCGACGGGTACTCATCGGGGGCCAGAGCGCCGGCGGGGGCCTCAGCGCCGGGACGGCGCTGCTCGCCCGTGATCGCGGTGGGCCGATGCCAGCGGCGATGCTGCTCATGTGGCCGATGCTCGACGATCGGAACGAGACTGTCTCAGCGCAGCAGATCGACGGCGTCGGGATCTGGGATCGCACCAGCAACCAGACCGGATGGACGGCCCTACTCGGCGATCGCCGCGGCACCGCGGATGTGTCGATCTATGCGGCGCCGGCACGTGCGACCGACTTGTCGGGCCTGCCGCCGGCCTATATCGAGGCGGGGAGTGCAGAAGTGTTCCGCGACGAGGCCGTCGCCTTCGCCAGCGGAATCTGGGAGGCCGGCGGCAGCGCCGAGCTCCACATCTGGGCGGGCGGCTTCCACGGGTTCCAGACGATCGTGCCGACGGCGGCGGTGTCGCAGACCGCCGTACAGACCCGCGAGTCCTGGGTACGCCGCGTGTTGGTGCCGTGACCTGAATGGATCAAGCCACGGTCGATCACCATGATCAACGGTCCGCAGATTCTTCCTCGAAGCTAACTGCTCGACCGTGAGAGAATTTGGCCAAGTATCCAGCGTGGAACGACGTCCCTTTGTCCCGTAATTCCTCCGGCATAACTGGAGAGCGAGCACATATGGCTGTTGATCTCAATACCTCAGCGGACCGAAGGCCCGTCGAAGCTGAGTCGGCTGCACAAAAGCCCGCTGGAATTCAAGTCCTACGAGATGATCGCTGGCCTGACCGGCTAGCGACTGCCATGTTTCTCTTCTCCGCGCTGGTTGTCGTTGCGACCTTTATTCCACCACTGAGGCGGTATTTCAGGCAGTGGCACGACGTCGTTTCAATGTTGACGATCCCGATCGTGCCGAATCTGGTGTACGCGGCGCTGCTCATCGCAGTCGGAGTTGCATTGCGCCGCCGGCTTCGGGCCGCCTGGTGGGTTTTCGTTATCTGGTGGATCATCCTGCCTCAGCTTGGGCGGATCTTTTCGCTTATCAGCGGTGGCCCGCTGCTCCAGATTGCCGGCTTTGTGATCATGAGCGCGGTTTTCGTAATCCTCTTGCGCGCCAAGCCTCAGTTCCAGGCCCGTGGCAGGCTGCGGAACCTCGTGGCCGCGATCATCTGTTTCTTAGTCGGCGGCGTGGTGATCTTTGGTCTTGGCAGCTGGTTGGTGTCTACGTTCGGCACCGCTCCGGACCTGCCGACGGCTGGACTCCATGTGCTGGACAAGATGCTGGGCGAGGTAGGCCTAGTGAGGCCTGAGGAAGTCCGGTCTCCGCTGTGGGTCACGCTTTTGTTAGACGTCCTGGGTGCGGTGACGATCCTCACATCGACGTACCTACTCTTCAAGCCTCCGCCCGAGACCCACACTCTCAGCGCGGCGGATGAGGCACGGATCCGTACCTTGCTGCGCTCATACGGCGATTGGGACTCGCTGGGCTACTTTGCTACCCGGCGGGACAAGTCCATTGTGTGGAATACCAGCGACCCGGCGACCGCACAAGCCGGCGTTTCTTACCGGGTGATCGGGTCAGTGAGCTTGGCCAGTGGAAACCCGGTAGGAGATCCCGAGCACTGGCGATCGGCGATTGAACAGTGGCGGGCGAAGTCCCGGGCCCACGGCTGGTCCCTGGCCGTGATGGGCGCCGGCGAACTGGGCGCGGAGGCATACAACGAGGAGGGCTTGACGGCATTCGAGATCGGCGATGAGGCGATCCTCGATATGCGTTCCTTCTCACTCAACGGCCCAGGTATGAAGTCGGTCCGCCAGTCCGTCAGCCGATTGCAACGTCGCGGATATACCACCAGCGTGATGCGTCACGCTGATGTGGACGCTGCACACTTCGAGCAGCTGTCCAATTCCGCGTCGCGGTGGCGAGGCGACGGCGGCGACGAACGTGGCTTCTCGATGGCGCTCGGTCGGCTGGGAGATCCACTGGATTCCGACTGCGTGCT
>Ga0307407_10000797_pt1 | contig 10444 bp, 10 predicted proteins | sample 322Ometagenome_FD_203886 | JGI IMG/M metagenome (GOLD analysis project Ga0307407, IMG submission 203886) | Maize rhizosphere microbial communities from greenhouse at UC Davis, California, United States - 322HYB-O-1 | ecosystem: Host-associated > Plants > Roots > Rhizosphere > Soil | place: USA...
AACGCCCGCGCCGGGCGGGCCGGGCACCGCCCGGACGACCTGGCCGGCGACCTGGCGCCACTGCTGGAGACGATCGTCGCCACCACCCCGCCGCCAGCCTACGAGCCCAGGCACCCGCTCCAGTTCCTGGTCACCAACCTGGACGCCGACCCGTACGTCGGCCGCCTGGCCGTGGGGCGGCTGTGGCAGGGCGAGGTCCGGCTCGGCGACCGGGTCGGGGTGGCCAGGCGCGACGGCGGCCTGGCCTTCGCCAAGGTGACCAAGATCGTCGGGGCCATCGGGCTGTCCCGCTCCGACCTTGACCACGCCGGGCCGGGGGAGATCGTGGCCATCGCCGGGCTGGGCGACGTGACCGTCGGCGAGACCGTCACCGACCCCGACGACCCGCGGCCCCTACCGGTGGTCGCGATCGACGAGCCAAGCATCTCGATGCGGTTCGGGGTCAACACCTCGCCGTTCGCCGGCAACGACGGCACCTACCTGACCAGCCGGCACCTCTCCGAACGGCTGGACCGCGAGGTGCTGGGCAACGTGGCCATCCGGGTCGTGCCCACCGCCTCGCCCGACACCTTCGAGGTCCAGGGCCGGGGCGAGCTTCAGCTGGCGGTGCTGATCGAGCAGGCCCGGCGCGAGGGCTACGAGCTGGAGGTGTCGCGGCCCGAGGTCATCACCCGCACCGTCGACGGGCGGGTCCAGGAGCCGTACGAGGCGGTCACCCTCGACGTGCCCGAGGAGTTCGTCGGCGTGGTCACCCAGGGCCTGGCCCTGCGCCGGGGGCGGATGACCGACATGGTCAACCACGGCACCGGCTGGGTGCGGCTGGAGTTCCGGGTGCCGGCCAGGGGCCTGATCGGCTTCCGCTCGACCCTGCTCACCGCGACCAGGGGGACGGCCATCCTCCACCACCTGTTCGACGGCTACGACGAGTGGGCCGGGCCGATCAACGACCGCGTCAACGGCGCCCTGGTCGCCGACCGGGTCGGGACCACCACCGGCTACGCCCTCTGGCAGCTCCAGGAGCGGGGCGAGCTGTTCGTCGGCCCCGGCACCCAGGTGTACGAGGGCATGGTCATCGGTGAGAACGCCCGCCCCGAGGACATGGACGTCAACCCGACCCGCGAGAAGCAGAAGACCAACATCCGCACCCACGCCGCCGACGAGGCCATCCGCCTGGTCCCGCCGACCGTGCTGTCGCTGGAGCAGGCCATCGAGCGGATCGGGCCCGACGAGCTGGTCGAGGTCACCCCGGCCCAGCTCCGCCTGCGCAAGCGGGTCCTTGACGCCCCCTCCCGGGGCCGCGCCGCCAAGCGCGCCCGCCAGGGGCGCTGACCCCCATGGACGTGACCATCGTCGAGGTCAGCCCCCGCGACGGACTCCAGAACGAGGCAGTGATCCTGCCCACCGAGGCCAAGGTCGAGCTGGTCACCCGGCTGGTCGCGGCCGGGGCGCGCCGGGTCGAGGCGGTGTCGTTCGCCCATCCCCGGCTGGTCCCGGCGATGGCCGACGCCGAGGCGGTGATGGCCCGGGTGCCGCGGGCCGCCGGGGTCGCCTACGCCGGCCTGGTGCTCAACCGGCGCGGCCTCGACCGCGCCCTGGCCGCCGGGGTCGATGAGGTCAACGTGGTCGTCTGCGTCAGCGAGACCTTCAACCGGCGCAACCAGAACGCCACCACCGAAGAGAGCATGCAGGCCGCGGTCGAGGTCCTCGGGCGGGCCCGCGACAACGGGCTGTCCACCACCATCACGCTGGCCACCTCGTTCGGCTGCCCGTTCGAGGGCGAGGTCGACCCCGAACGGGTGGTGGGGCTGGCGGCCAGGGGGGCCGCGGCCGGGGCGCACGAGCTCTGCCTTGCCGACACCATCGGGGTCGGGGTGCCGTCCCAGGTCCGGGACCTGGGGGCCAGGGTCCGCGACGCCGTCGGGGAGGAGCCGCCGCTGCGCTTCCACTTCCACAACACCCGCAATACCGGCTTCGCCAACGCCGTCGCCGCCGTCGAGCTGGGGGCCAGGGTGCTGGACGCCAGCGCCGGCGGGATCGGCGGCTGCCCGTTCGCCCCACGGGCGACCGGCAACATCGCCACCGACGACCTGGTCTACCTGCTGGAGCGGATGGGCCTGGGCACCGGCTACGACCTGGAGGCGCTGCTGCCGACGGCCGCCTTCCTTGGCGACCGGCTCGGCCACGAGGTCCCGGCGCTGCTCCCAAGGGCCGGCGTCTTCCCCTAGCTCCGACCGGTCCTCGGCCGGCGGCAACCGTTCCGGTTGCGAACCGCGAAGAGCAGGGGTAGAAGTGGTGTAGCTCGACTCGTCCTCCCAGCCCCCGTGGACGACAGACCTCGGAGAGACCAGTGGTCCACGCGACCTGGTTGAGCCCTGCCGTCAACGACGTCCTTCCCGGTGATCACCTCGCTGTCGACCGTGTCGAGGGCTGGTTCCGGCAGTACGCCGCCACCCGCGATCCCGCCATCCGCGAGCAGATCATCGTCGCCTACCTGGGCCTGGCCGACCGGCTGGCCGAGCGGTACCGTGGCAGCCGCGGGGCCAGCCCCGAAGACCTCCGCCAGACGGCCCGGGTCGGGCTGGTGGCGGCTGTCGACCGCTACGACCCCGACTACGGCAACCCGTTCGTCCCCTACGCCGTCGCCTGTGTGGTCGGCGAGATCAAGCGCTACCTGCGCGACACCAGCTGGCGGATCCACGTCTCGCGCCCGGTGAAGGAGCGCTCCCTGCGCCTGTGCAAGGCCCTTGACGAGCTGCCCCCGACCCTCGGGCGCTCCCCGACCGTGGCCGAGCTGGCCGCCTACCTGGGGATCTCGGAGGAGGAGGCCCTCGAGGCGATCGAGGTCGTCCAGTCCCGCTCGGAGGTGTCGCTCGACCAGCAGCTCGGCGAGGAGGGCGACGCCACCCTCGGCGACCGCATGCCGGCCGCCCCGCCTCGCGAGGAGCTGGAGGACCTGCTCCTGCTGCCCGGACTGGTCGACAGCCTGCCCGAGCCGGAACGCGAGATCGTGGTCCTGCGCTTCTTCCACGACCTCGACCAGTACGATATCGCCGCCCGGGTCGGGTGCTCGCAGATGCACGTCTCGCGCCTGCTGCGCCGCGCCCTCGGCCGCATGCGCGCCCAACTGCTGGTCAACTGACGAGGAGAATGTCGTGGCACAGGACGCCGTTGCCCTGATCAAGGCCGACCACCGCAAGGTGGAGCAGCTGTTCCGCGAGTTCGAGGAGGCCGGCGACCGCGCCTACAAGACCAAGCAGCAGCTGGTCTCCGAGATCATCAGGGAGCTCGAGGTTCACGCCACCATCGAGGAGGAGACCTACTACCCGGCCGTCGAGGCCAAGGCCAAGAAGGACGGCAAGGAGCTGATCGCCGAGGCGGTCGAGGAGCACCATGTCGTCAAGATCCTGCTCGGCGAGCTGAGCGCGATGTCGGCCGAGGACGAGGCCTTCGACGCCAAGGTGACCGTCCTGATGGAGAACGTCCGGCACCACGTCGAGGAGGAGGAAGAGGAGCTGCTCCCGCAGTCCGAGAAGATCCTCGGCAGTGACGAGCTGACCCGTCTCGGCGAGGAGATGGCGGCCCGCAAGGAGCAGCTCGGCGCCGGCTAGCTCCTGTAGCCCTCGAGCGACTCCAGGAACGCTCCCATTCCAGCAGCTCCATGGCCGGATGGTAACGCCTTCCATTTACACTGAACTCCAGCTGAACGGGAGGTGGACGGCCCTTGTCTGACGAGGAGAGCAGGAAGGAGCGGCTCAACCGCGAGCTGATGGAACTGCTCCAGGAGCTGCGGGTTGTCATCCCGGGTGTCCAGGTCCTGCTGGCGTTCCTGCTCACCGCCCCCTTCCAGCAGCGCTTCGCCCAGCTCCCGGGGTCGATGCGCAACGCCTTCTTCGCCTCCATCACCTGCGCCACCCTGGCCACGGCGTTCCTGATCGCCCCCTCGGCCCACCACCGGCTGCGCTGGCGGGCCGGCGAGAAGGAGCGCCTGGTCCGGCTGGGGAACCAGATGGCCATCATCGGCACGGTGTTCCTGGCCGCGGCCATCGTGCTCGCCCTCTACGTCGTCACCGACGTGCTGTTCACCACCGACCTGGCCATCATGACGGCCATCGTCAGCCTGGTGGTGTTCGGCGTGCTCTGGTACGTGGTGCCGATGGTGGGCCGGACCAACGCCGACGACTCCGACGACGACCAGCCCGAGGGCGACCGCCAGCCTCAGGAGAGCCGGGGGGCCAGCTCCCGGCGGTAGAAGTCGAAGAAGCCGGCCTGGTCGTTGCCGATCTGGCTGACATAGACCTCGTCGAAGCCGGCGTCGATGTACTGCCGGAAGCTCTCCAGATGCCGCTCCGGGTCGGGCCCGCACGGGATCGTCTCGGCCAGCTTGTCCTCGGTGACCAGCTCTGAGGCCTGCTCGAAGTGGCTGGGCAGGGCCAGCTCCTGGGAGAGCTGGCCAGGCACCAGGGTGTTGGGCCAGAGCTCGAAGGCGGTCTTGCGGGCGGCCGCCTCGTCCCTGCCCCAGCAGACCTTCATGCCGCCCTGCTTGATCCCCTTGCCGCCCTGCTTCACGTAGCTCTCCAGGGCCTCAGCGTCGGGGGCGGTGCTGATGTAGCCGTCGCCGATGCGGGCGGCCAGGCTCACCGCCTTGGGCCCAAGGGCCGAGATCAGCACCGGTGGCGGGGTGTCGGGCAGCGAGTACACGCGGGCGTTCTCCACCTGGTAGTGGCGGCCGTCGTGGCTGACCAGCCCGCCCTCCCAGAGCTTGCGCAGCACCTCGACGGCCTCCTCCAGCATCTCCAGGCGGGTGTCGACCCGCGGCCAGCGGTCGCCGAGGACGTGCTCGTTGAGGTTCTCGCCGGTGCCGACCCCGAACAGGAAGCGGCCCTCCAGCATCAGGGTGGCGGTGGCGGCCGCCTGGGCCAGGATGGCCGGGTGGATCCGGACGGTCGGGCAGGTGACCCCGGTGGTCACCTTCAGGCTGGTGGTGGCGGCGATGCCGCCGATCACCGACCACACAAAGGGGCTCTGGCCCTGGTTGTCGTTCCAGGGGTGGTAGTGGTCGGAGATCCACACCGACCGGAAGCCGGCCGCCTCGGCCTGCTGGGCCTGGCGGACCAGCTCGGCCGGGCCGTGCTCCTCGCTGGACAGGAAGTAGCCGATCTCAGCCATGTCGTTCGCTCCTCGTCTCGGTGGGTCGGGAGGCCATCAGGCGTCGCCGCCGCCGACGCCGGTGCGGAACTCGCGGAGCCGCAGGGGCCCGCCGGCGTTGGGGTCGAGCGGCGGGGTGGCGGCCCCGGCGCCCGTGCGGAGCCCGGCCAGCAGCTCGGAGAGCGCCTGGGTGGCGCTGTGCCGGGGCGACCAGCCGAGCTCGGCCCTGGCCCGGCCGGCGTCCAGCAGCGGCGACTGGAGGGCCAGGTCGAGCCAGCCGGGCGAGACCGGCTGGAGGTGCAGGCGCCAGGTCGCGGCCGCGCCTGCCTTGAGCAGCCCGGCCGGCACCCGCACGGGCCGGGCGTCCAGCAGCGCGGCCACCGTGTCGGCGTCCAGCACCGGGTCGGCGGCCAGGTTGAAGGGCCCGCGGGCGTCGCCGACCACGGCCAGCCGGTAGGCCTGGCCGACGTCGTCGGTGTGCACCGCCTGGGTGCGGAGCCGCCTCACCTTGGGCACCACACCGATGGCGTCGGCCCGGGCCAGCGAGCCGGGGAACAGCGGGCCGAGGAAGTAGCGGCGGATCTCGGAGGCGGCGACGCGCTTGAAGGTCAGGGCCGGCCGTAGCCGCACCACCCGGATCCGCGGGTGGTCCCGCTCGAACAGGTCGAGCAGCCGCTCCTGGTAGGCCTTGTCGCGGGAGTAGCCGGAGGTGGTGATGCCGTGGGTCGGCCAGCCCTCGTCGACCTGGCGGTCCTTGGGGCCGGGGGAGTAGGCCCCGACCGATGAGGCGCAGACCAGCGCCCCGACCCCGGCCTGGGCGGCCGCGGCCAGGACCCGCTCGGTGCCGACGACGTTGGTCCGCCACATGGCGAACGGGTCGTGGGACGGCTGGATCAGCCAGGCCAGGTGGACGACCACGTCGGCCCCCCGGAAGTGGCCGCCGAGGTCGTCGCCGGCCACGTCGGCGGTCGCCCAGGTGGTCTTGGCCAGCTCGAGCTCGGGCCGGCGCCTGGCCAGCCCGACCACCGAGCTGACGGCCGGGTCGCCGGCCAGCGCCTTGAGCAGGCTCGTGCCGACGTTCCCACTGGCCCCGGTGACGACGACGCGCATCGGCCCTCCTTTTGGAGCGCCAGCTACCCCTGGCCACAACCCTGGAAACACCGCGCGAGCCCGGCATGCCGGAGCATGCGCCCCGGGTCAGCTCGTCGGGAGCGAGCTGGCCAGCATCTCCAGGAATAGGCCGGCCGCGCCCGACGGCGGTCCGCCGTCGATCCGGCGGACGGCCACGATCTCGCGCTGGACCGGGGCCGCGTCGACCAGCTCGATCCGGGTCAGGGTGCCGGCGGCCAGCTCGGCGGCGACGGTGCTGGCCGGGACCAGGGAGACGCCGAGGCCACGCTCGACCATCTTCTTGGCCGCCTCGATGTTGTCCAGCTCCAGCACGCTCCTGGGCAGCACACCGGCCTGGCGGAAGGTGGCGGTGGTGAACTCGAGGAAGCTGGAGCTGCGCCCGAACAGGACCAGCACCTCGCCGGCCAGGTCGGCCAGCCTGGCCTGGCCGTCGGCGCCCGGCCCGGCCAGCCGGTGGCCGGGCCCGGCGATCAGGACCAGGGCGTCGGTGTAGAGCGGGACGCTCTCGAGCTCGGTGTGGTGAAGCGAGCGCATGATGCCCAGCTGCACCTGGTCGTGCAGGACCATCTGGAGGATCTCCTCGGAGGTGCCGGTCTTGACGGCCAGGCGGACGTTCGGGTGGGCGGCGCTGAACCGGGCCAGCAGGGCCGGCAGGGTGTAGGTGCTGACCGTGGGGGGCGCCCCCAGGACCAGCCGGCCGGCCACCCCCCGGCGCAGCTCGCCGAGGCGTTCGCGCCCCTCGGCCAGGGCGGTCACCGCGTGCTCGGCGTAGGGCAGGAACGCCTCCCCGGCCTCGGTCAGGCGCATCCCGCGCCGGGTGCGGACGAACAGCTGCTCGCCGAGCGAGGACTCAAGGCTCTGGAGGCGGGCGGTGAGGGTCGGCTGGGACACGAACAGGGCCTCGGCGGCCCTGCTCAGATTCTGGCGGCGGGCGACCTCCAGGAACGCCTCGATCTGCGGAAGCATCGCCCTCCTTCATCATAGAAGAACCCGATGCTCGCCATTTAGACGATCTATTGGACTGATAGCAAGCTCGCCGCCTACGCTCTGAGGTCTTATTCCCCGACCGAGCGGAGCACCGATGCGCATCGTTCTCCTCGGCCCGCCTGGAGCCGGCAAGGGCACGCAGGCAGCGCAGATAGCCTGCCGGTTCGGCGCCCCGCACATCGCGACGGGGGACATCTTCAGGGCGAATGTGGTCGAGGGGACCGAGCTCGGCCGGGCCGCCCAGGAGTACATGGATCTTGGCGACCTGGTGCCCGACGAGGTGGTCATCGCCATGGTGATGGAGCGCCTGGCCTCCGACGACTGTGCGGCCGGGTTCGTGCTCGACGGGTTCCCCCGCACGGTCAACCAGGCCGAGGCCCTGGACCGCCAACTGGTCGACCTGGGCACGCCCCTGCACGCCGTGCTCTGCTTCGAGGCCGACGAGGAGGAGCTGCTGCGGCGGCTGGCCGGGCGGGCGGCGGCTCAGCACCGGGCCGACGACGCCGAGCAGACGATCCGGCACCGCCTGGAGGTGTTCGCGGTCAAGACCAGGCCCCTGATCGACTACTACCGCCACCGCCGCCTGCTGACCATGGTCGACGGCGTCGGCCGGGTCGATGAGGTCACCCTCCGGATCCTTGGCGGCCTCCCCTCGGCCAACGGCGGCCGCGACCCCGCCCTCGCCCTGGCCGGCTAGCCGCCTGGGTCAGGCGACCCGGCCGCGGAGGGCCGCCCGGCGGGCCGGCCTGGGGGCGGCCGCCGCCGGGAGGTCGGCCAGGGCCGCGGTGACCTGGTCGACGTCGATGGCCAGCAGGCCCGGGTCGGGGAGCTGGCCGTGCGGGTCTCCCCGGCCGCCGGCCCACAGGGCACGGTGCCAGGGCCGGTCGGGCGGCGGGCCCCACAGGGCCGGGGAGGTCGGGCCGAACAGCACCACCGAGGGCGTGCGCAGGGCGGTGGCCAGGTGGGCGATGCCGGTGTCGCCGCAGACCACCCGGGCGGCGGCGGCGACCAGACGGCCGATGGTCAGGACCCCGCCCTGGCCGGCGTGGACGGCGTTGTCGGGCAGCCCGGCCCGGGCGGCGACGTCGTGGGCCAGGCCGGCCTCGGCCGGGCCGCCGGTCACGATCACCTGCCGGCCCTTGGCGACCTCGGCCCTGATCACCTCGGCGAACCGCTCGGGCGGCCAGCGCCGCGACGGGCTGGCCGCGCCCGGGTGGACCAGGGTGGCGCCGGCGGCCCCGTGGGGCACCGGGCCGGGCGGCAGCTCCAGGTCGAGCCGGCTCGGGTCGGCCGCGATGCCGCTCTCGGAGAGCAGCCGGCACCAGCGGGCCACCTCGTGCTCGTCGGGCCGCCAGCGGGGGCCCTGGGAGCTGGCCGGCACGGCCGGGTGGGTGAACGCCACCAGCCGCCGCGGCTCGGTGGCCAGCAGCAGGTCGTGGCTCTCGGGGCCGCGGCCGTGCAGGTTCACGGCCAGCCCGGCCCCGTGCAGGCGCCGGTGCAGCGGCTCGGCCAGCCCGTCGGCACCGATGACCTCGTCGACCGCGCCCGAGGCCCGGGCCAGCGGGGCCAGCACGGCCGGGGCGGCCAGCAGGCGGGGGTGGCGCGGGAAGGCGTCGGCAAGGGCCCGCAGGGCCGGGACCGCGGTGAGCAGGTCGCCCAGCCCGAGGGCGCGCAGCACCACCACGGCCGGGCGCGGCTGGGGCGCCTCGCGCAGGGTCGGGCTCACGGCCACGACGACTCCGTGGACGGGCTCACCATCAGCTCCCTGGCCTCGCAGCCGGGCGGCTGGCAGAGCGCGAACAGGACCGCCTGGGCGACGTCCTCGGGCCGGTTCAGCTTGGCGTCCGCCGCCGGCTTGTACTGCTCGGGACGGCCGTCGAAGAAGGCGGTGTGCATGCCCCCTGGGATCAGCAGGGTGACCCCGACCCGGCCGGCCGTCTCGGCGGCCAGGGCCCTGGTGAAGCCGACGACCCCGAACTTGCTGGCGCAGTAGGCGGTCGCGTCGGGCAGGGCGCGCAGGCCGAGGGTGGAGGCGACGGTGACCACCTTGCCGGTGGTGCGCTCCAGGTGGGGGAGGGCGGCCCGGACGACCGCGGCCGTGCCCAGCAGGTTGACGGCCACCACCCGCTCCCAGGCGTCGGCGGGCACGCTGTCCAGCGGGCCGCAGGCGTCGACCCCGGCGGCCGTCACCACTCCGTCGAGCCGGCCGAGCCGTCCCGCGGCGGCGTCGACGGCGGCCGCGGCCGCGGCCCGGTCGGCCAGGTCGACCAGCGCGTGGTCGACCTCGAACGCCGGGGCGACCAGGTCGAGCACGTACGGCCGGCCCCCGGCCGCCCGCACGGCCAGGGCGACGGCCGCCCCGAGGCCGGACGCGCCCCCAGTCACCAGGACCGTGCCCGGTCGCCGGTCCCGCTCCGTCCCGTCAGTGGCTGTCACGTCGGACGACCTCCTTCATCAACTGCGTGGTCGAGCGGCCTTCCAGGTAGGGGAGGACGACGGCCTGGCCGCCCCAGGTGGCCAGCAGGGCCGCCTCCGGGAGGTCGGCAAGAGCGTAGTCGCCGCCCTTGGCGAACACGTCCGGCCGCAGCCGCTCCAGGACCGCCTCTGGGGTCCGCTCGTCGAAGGGCACGACCGCGTCCACACAGCCGAGCGCCTCCAGGACCGCGACCCGGTCCGCCTCTGGAACCAGGGGACGTTCCATGCCCTTGAGCCGGCGTACCGAGTCGTCGGAGTTCAGACACACTACCAGACAGTCCCCGAGCGCCCGCGCCGACCGCAACGTCGCCACATGCCCGGCATGCAGCAGGTCGAAGCACCCCCCGGTGGCCACCACCGTCCCTCCCCGCCCCCGCACGGCGGCGATCAGCCCCATGGCGCGGTCCACCGCCGAGCGGTCCGGGGGGCTGTGGACGTCCGGGGGGCTGTGGACAACCGCCGCCGCCCCTTCACCGGCTGGGCTACGCTCCCCCACCGGGGGACCCGGCACCGGGAGCCGAGGTTCCGGCGTGCCCGGGTCGCCGGGGTGGAGGCGGATGGTGGCCGCGCCGCCGATGGTGACGAACGAGGTGGCGGCGGCGACCGCGCCGGCGACCGCCTCGGAGGGGAGGGCGCCGTCGGCGAGGAGCCCGGCGGCGGTGGCCGCGAACCGGTCCCCGGCGCCGCAGGGGTCGGGGCGGCCGGT
>Ga0307407_10000798_pt1 | contig 10442 bp, 7 predicted proteins | sample 322Ometagenome_FD_203886 | JGI IMG/M metagenome (GOLD analysis project Ga0307407, IMG submission 203886) | Maize rhizosphere microbial communities from greenhouse at UC Davis, California, United States - 322HYB-O-1 | ecosystem: Host-associated > Plants > Roots > Rhizosphere > Soil | place: USA...
ACAACCACCGGGCGTGCATCCCAGGGGGGCTGCACGTGTTTGTGAGGAGACCATGGCTCGGCTTTCAGGGCCGGGGCAGACTGCGCGACAGACATGATCGAACTGAGCGACACATGATCGCTGATCCGCCGGGCGAGCTGAGCCACTGCCTCAACCGCCTCGGCCCGTTCGGCAGCCGGCACCAGACCGAGATGACGGGATGGAATCTCAATACCGGCATCCCTCGGCAGCACGCCCAGCACGTCAATTCCCGTCGCCTCGATGGACTCGACGATCTCGCTTGCGTGTCGATCCGATGCGGCTTTGTTAATGATCACGCCGCTTAAGCGGATATTCCGGTCGAAGGTATTGAGACCGTGAACGATTGCCGCCGCTGTACGCGACATGTGAGAAATGTCGAGCACCATGATCACTGGCGCCTGCACGAGGCCCGCAACATGAGCAGTGGAAGCAAATCCTTCGCCGCCTATCTGCCCATCGAACAGCCCCATGACGCCCTCGATGATCGCGACATCGGCCGGCTCTGGCGTGTGTGCGCCGTGCAGCAGCAGCGGCGCCATACGGTCCTCGCCGCAGAGGTACGGATCGAGATTGCGACCCAGCCGACCCGTGGCCAGCGTGTGATAACCGGGATCGATGTAATCCGGCCCAACCTTGAAGCCCGCAACCTTCAGACCTGTCGAGTTCAGTGCACCCATCAGTCCGGTGGCTACCGTCGTCTTGCCATGACCCGAGCCAGGGGCTGCAATTACCAGACGCGACAGCGCAGTAGTTGATCTTGGCGATCCTGAGTCGATCACCACTCGATCCCTCGTTGACCCTTCTGTCCGTTATCGAAGGGATGCTTGACCTTGGTCATCTCGGTAACCAATTGAGCAGCATCAATCAGCTTTGGATCCGCACGTCGGCCGGTAATGATCACGTGCTGGTAGCCGTTGCGACGTCTCAAGGCGTCGATCACGTCGTCAATGTCGACCCAACCCCAGTTGATCGGGTAAGTGAACTCGTCCAGCACATACAAGGTGTGAGTCTCCTCAGCAAGCCGACGCTTGATCTCCTGCCATCCTTCCGCAGCAGCAGCGGCATGATCATCGTCGGTTCCGGTCTTGCGGCTCCACGACCATCCAGCGCCCATCTTGTGCCACTCGATCGAGCCGCCGCGGCCGGTGGCGACGTGTAGTTCTGACAGCGACTCGAATGCGGCCTGCTCCCCAATCCGCCATCGAGCCGACTTCACGAACTGGAAGACCCCGACTGACCAGCCCTGATTCCAGCCACGCAACGCGAGCCCGAACGCTGCGGTCGACTTTCCCTTGCCATCACCGGTGTGGATGATCAGCAACGGCTGCTGCCGCCGCTGTCGCGTGGTCAGTCCATCCTCAGGAACCAACTCCGGAACGCCGGCCGGCATTAGGCGGCCCGACCTTGGCGTACGGCGCGTAGCAGTTGATCAGCACCCACCTCGTCGACGGTCAAATACTGAGCACCTAGGTGGAGGCTCAACGTTTGGGCCAAGCCCAGTGACATCCGCCCCGACTCGCAGTCGATCACCAGGGATGCGGCTCCGGTGCGACGCAGTTGATCAGCGACCAATCGCGACCGGCCGACGGCATCAGGGCCGTGGGTGGCCCGGCCATCGGTGACCAGTACCAGCAGCGGCCGGCGGCGGGCGTCTCGGATCCGCTCCAGCCGTAGGGTTTCGGCAGCGCAGAGCAGGCCCTCGGCAAGCGGCGTACGGCCGCCAGTTGGCAGTTCTTCGAGCCGCCGTGCAGCGGTATCGATGGAGGATGTTGGCGGCAGTGCGAGTTTCGCCTCTGCTCCTCGGAAGGTAATCAAGCCGATCTTGTCCCGGCGCTGATAGGCGTCGAGCAAGAGGGAGAGCGCGGCCGCTTTGACGGCCTCCATGCGGCGGCGCGCAGCCATTGAGCCAGACGCGTCTACCACCAGGAGTACGAGGTTGGACTCGCGCCCCTCCGTGACCGCCAGGCGCAAGTCTGGGATGGCCAGACGCAGTTGTCCGGCGGGAAGGCGACCGCGGGCGGACTGATGGGGTGCAGCTGCGCGGATGGTTGCGGTGAAATGCAATTGGCCACGATCATGCTTAGCCGGAATCGCTCCCACGGTTCGCCCGGTCGAGGTGAGGGCGCGGCTGCGCCGGCCAGCTTCGCCAACGCCGATACCGGGCGCCATGAACAACCGTGTCTGGTACGTCTCGCTCGCCGAGAAGATCCTGTCTTTGCCTCCTGAGCTTGTCGGAGGGCTGTTCGCCGGCTCGATATCCTGGTGCGCTGAGCTCGGCGCAGCGTCATCGATAGCGTCTTCGACAGCTTCGGGCCGCTGCCCATTGCGAGTCGAGTCTGTAGCGGGCCCCTTGGGTCGCGGATCGTCCGGCGGAGTTGGATCTGGCTCTTCATCAAGAAGTCGATCAAGGAGTTCTTCATCCAGACCCGGCGCATCGAAGGGATTGCGGCGGCGCCGATGTGGCAACGCCAGCCTTGCCGCTGCACGGATATCGGATTTGGTGATCTCGCGGCGGCCGTGCCACGCGGCATGTGCAGCCGCCGCTCGCGCGGTCACAATGTCAGCTCGCATGCCGTCGACCTCGAAAGCGCTGCAGACCGTAGCAATGGTCGCCAGCTGCCGATCATCAAGGCGTACCGACGGCAGCAGCGATCGAGCGCTGATTATCCGTACCCGGAGTTCGTCTTCGCTGGCTGCGTAAGCAGCAACAAGTGCTGCCGGATCACGATCGAATGCCATTCGGCGGCGGATCACTTCTGCTCGCGATTCCGGATCACGCGGAGCGGCAATCTCCACTGTCAACCCGAAGCGATCAAGTAGCTGCGGCCGCAGCTCACCTTCCTCAGGGTTCATCGTTCCGATCAAGATCAACCGGGCAGCGTGGGCAACGGAGACGCCTTCGCGCTCAACCGTCGACCGGCCCATCGCAGCGGCATCCAACAACAGATCGACCAAATGATCATGAAGTAGGTTGACTTCGTCGACGTAGAGAATTCCTCGGTGGGCAGCGGCCAACAGCCCAGGCTCGTACACGACCTGTCCGACCCCGAGTGCTCGCCGTAGATCGAGCGAGCCAATCACCCGATCTTCGGTCGCGCCCACTGGAAGCTCAACGAGTCTGGCCGGACGCGACATTGCCACGGGATGATCATGAGGGCCATCCGGGCAGGTCGGATCAGGATCGGTGGGGTCGCAACTGAAGCGACAGCCTTCGATCACGCTGATGTTTGGCAACACGTGTGCGAGGGCGCGAACCATAGTGGTCTTCGCGGTGCCCTTCTCGCCGCGTACCAGGACGCCACCGACCTCTGGCGAAATGGTGGTCAGGATCAAGGCGAGTGCCATGTCTTCGGAACCGACGACTGCGGAGAACGGAAACGTCCTCACCTCACACCCTTCCTGCGGGTATCCACGCCCGCGGCATCTCTGGGTTGGGCCGGCGTACGCGGCATGCGACAGCGGCCAGCTACGGCAGTCGTCCTGACTTCCCGGACCTTCGCTGATGACAACCAAACGCCCGGGTCACAGTGGCGGGACCGCTCCGGACTCGCACCGGATTCCTCTGCCGTCGCCGCCTCGCATCATGTCACATCCGGCTGCATCACGAGCGCACCTGGCCTGGCTACCCGAGACACTCACGGCGCCGGTGCTGCAACCTATCTGAACGTAGGTTGCATGCGGTCTGCATAGTTTGCAACCTATGTAAACCGTCAGCAATCTACGTACACGTAGGTTTCAGCAGCCGTCGAGTTGGAGTTCGAGCGGCGGGAAGAGCCGACTCGGGCGGAGTCGGCGGCATACAGTCTGAGGCGTGATCGAGGTAGTTGGCCTGAGTGCGAGGGGGTGGCAGGACCTTCCGGAGCGACTGCGGGCCACGATCCGGTACGCGGAAGTGCTGCTTGGCAGCCGCCGGCATTTCAATCTCATTCCGTCGTTTCCCGATCAGCAGCGATTGCCGTGGCCCACTCCGCTGCGAGAAGGGCTGCCGACGCTGCTCAGCCAGGTCGGCGATCGGCGCGTCGTAGCGCTTGCCTCCGGAGATCCATTGGTCGCCGGGATTGGTAGCACTCTGGTCGACATGCTCGGGGCCGATGCGGTTCATATCCACCCGGCGGTCTCTTCGGTCGCGCTGGCGCGGGCACGAATGGGCTGGCCGGAGGAGACAACCGAACTCATACGGCTGCGCGGCGGCGATCTCGACGGAGTGCGGCGGTATCTGTTTCCAGGTCAATGCTTGATCATCTTGTCACGTGATGGAGACAGTCCCGCTAAGGTTGCTCAGTTGGTCACCGATGCTGGCTACGGGGACAGCACGATCACCGTCCTAGGTGATCTTGATACCGAAGCTGAATCGCGACTCGTCGTAATGGCGCGTGATTGGACCGGCAGAGCGCCGACGCTCAATGTGATCTGCGTTGCCTGTGCCGGCGCTGGCAGCGCTGCGTCGCTGGCGCCAGGCTTGCCTGATGACATTTTTGATCATGACGGGCAACTGACTAAACGTGATCTTCGAGCTGCTGCGCTGGCTCGATTGATGCCGCGGCCGGGGGAGCTGCTGTGGGACGTTGGTGCCGGCGCCGGGTCGATTGCGATCGAGTGGCTGCGCACGGATTCGAGGTGCCGGGCGATTGCGATTGAGCGCGACGGTGATCGGGTCAAGCGGATTCGTGGTAATGCCGAAGCGCTTGGTGTTCCAGGTCTCGACGTTTTGCATGGGGAGGCGCCAGATGCCTTGACTTCCCTGGAAATGCCGGATGCGGTTTTCGTCGGCGGTGGTGGGACATTCGAAACACTCGAGCAGGCTTGGTCCGCGCTACGAGGCGGGGGCCGGCTGGTCGTTCATGCGGTAACCCAGGAGACCGAGGTGATCATCGTCGATTGCTGGCACCGCTACGGCGGTCAACTGACGCGACACTCCGTGGAGCACCTGGAGCCGATCGGGCGCTATCACAGCTGGCGACCTGCGCGCCCGGTGGTCCAATGGAGCGCGATCAAGGGTTCTTAAGTGACTGTTCATTTCATCGGGGCAGGCCCTGGGGCAGCGGATCTACTGACACTCCGGGCCGTACGGCTGATCGAGTCTTCTCCGGTCTGCGTGTACGCCGGCACCTACATTGATGATCAGATCCTGGCGCATTGTCCACCCGATGCCACCTTGATCGACAGCCAGCATCTCGATCTTGACCAAATCATGGATCAACTGGTTGCGGCTGATCAGCGCGGAGAGGACGTTGCACGACTCTGCTCAGGAGACCCTTCCATCTATTCGGCACTGGCCGAGCAGGTTCGACGGCTTGACGCTGCCGGCGTGAACTGGGATGTCACGCCGGGTGTGCCGGCGTACGCGGCCGCCGCTGCGATCATTGGGCGGGAGTTGACCGTTCCGGAGCTGGCACAGACGGTGATCTTGACCCGTACCCAGGCCGCATCGACCGCCATGCCGGAGACGGAATCATTGGGACACTTGGCCCAGACTCGAGCCACCATGATCATCCACCTGGCGATTCGCCGGATTCGTCAGATCTGTGCGGAGCTGACGCCTGCGTACGGCAGTGATTGCCCGGTCGCCGTGGTCGCCAGTGCTACACAGCGCGACGAGCTGGTGCTCCGCGGTACTTTGGCGACCATCGCCGACCAGGTCGAGAGAGCCGGTTTGCGTCAGGCGGCTGTGATCATGGTGGGACACGCGTTGCATGCTGAGGACTTCGTCGAGTCTCATCTTTATGGGAAGCGGCGTCGTTAGCTGCCTCAGGCGTTGTGCGACCGGCTGGTCCACACCGACGAGTTGAGGCTGCGCCGGGTTTGGCTCGAACCAATGATCAGTAGGCAGCTCATGTCAATGCACTCTGCCTCGAGAGCCTCCAAAGTTGTGACCGTCAGATTCTCGCCTTCGCGTCCTATGTGACGGCCAACAATTACCGGCGTGTCTGCTGGCCGTAGCTCCAGCAATAGCTCGCGGGCATGCACCATCTGCTCCCGCCGGCTACGTGAGGCGGGGTTGTAGATTGCCAGCACTAGGTCGGCTTCAACTATGGCGCGCAACCGTTCTTCGATCACTGACCAAGGCTTCAGCCGGTCCGACAGCGACACAACGGCATAGTCCCCGCCGAGTGGTGCGCCAGCGCGGGCGGCAACCGCCTGAGCTGCCGTCACACCCGGGAGCACCGTGATCTTGACGTTTGCGTAGCGATCATCCTCAGCCGCTTCGAATACAGCTGAGGCCATGCCGAAGATTCCGGCATCTCCGCCAGAGACTACGGCGACTCGTTCCCCGTCTCGAGCAAGCTCAAGAGCGAAGCGAGCGCGTGCTACCTCGACTGTATTGCCGCTGGCATGCCGCTGTTGATTCGAGCGAGCCGGCAGTCGATCGAGATAAGGTCCGTAGCCCACAACATGATCAACTTCGGTAAGCACCTGAGAGACCTCAGGCGTGATCCAGCCATCGGATCCGGGCCCAAGACCCACGACGAAGAGCCGTGGACTATCGACAGCATCGGATGAGTGGGCCTGTTGCAGGGTGGCAGATCGGCCGGCTGCGGCAATGCGTCGATCCCGGCCCGGTACGACGATCATGGAAAAGTACGGTACGGCCGCAGGATCCACGTCGGTGACCGGCAGGATGCGCTGCTCACCAGTCGTTGCTCGCTCCACGTAAAGCGCATCGCCGAGCCGGCCGGACTGCCGTAACGCCTCACGTACGCCAGCAAAGGTCCGGCCCAGTTTCATGATCGCGGCGGCGTCGGTATCGGCGAGTCGGCGGGCGAGCTCGGGGACCGGCAGGGTTCCGGGCAGCACCGCGAGGACGTCCTCATGCCTGGCGAGCGGTGTCTTCAGAGCAGTGGCAGCCGCGGTTAGCGAGGTGACTCCGGGCACGATCTCGCTAGGGAAACGCGGCGAGAGCCGGTCGTGGAGGTACATATATGAGCTGTAAAAAAGCGGATCCCCCTCTGCGAGTACGACGACATTTCGGCGAGCGTCCAGGTGCTTGCTCAGTCGCTCCGCAGACTCGTCATAGAAGTCATTGACTGCGCCGTAGTAGCCAAGTGGATGATCGCTCGAGCCGGTCGTGACGGGATAGATGAGCAGCTCCTCGATCACGTCCTCACTGATCAACGAACCGGCAATGGTCCGGGCAATTGATCGTCCGGCGGTCCCTGAGTGGTACGCGATCACGTCCGCATTCTTGATCAATCTGGCTGCTTTCAGAGTGATGAGCTCGGGATCGCCCGGACCTACGCCGACGCCATAGAGATGACCAGTCACAAGATCTCCGCCTCACGAGCGACAGCGTTGAGCGCTGCAGCACACAGGGCCGACCCGCCACGGCGTCCATGCACGACTAGCCACGGAATATTCCAGGGGTTTTCAGCCAAGGCGATCTTGGACTCAGCCGATCCGACGAAACCAACCGGAATCCCGATGATCGCGGCTGGATGTGGCGCGCCATCGGCGAGCAATTCGAGGAGATGAAACAGCGCAGTGGGTGCATTGCCGATCGCCACCACGGCACCTGCCAGTCGCTCTACCCACAGTGAGACAGCGGCTGCGGATCGAGTGGTTCCCCATTCCGCCGCCAGTTCGTTTGCTCGAGGCTCGTCGAGCAGGCACAGCACCTGGTTGTCCGCCGGCAGTCGGCGCCGAGTAATCCCAGCTGCCAGCATCTGGGTATCGGTGAAGATCATCGCTCCGCCAGTGAGAGCCGTCCTGGCGGCGGACACCAGCCGCGGATGAAACGCAAGTTCCTCGACGAGTCCGACCTCACCGGAGGCGTGAATCATCCGGACCGCAACTGGGCGCATCTCCTCAGGAATCCTTGAGAGGTTCGCTTCCGATCGGATGGTTGCAAATGATCTCCGATAAATCTCTGCAGGGTCTCTGACATAGTCATAGCGCCGCACTGGTGGAGATATCACCGTGCCTGCCCCGCGAGTGCCAGCAGATTGCGAGCAACAGGCGCCACAAGATCAAGATGCTCGCCGACGGGTGCGCCGCAGCGTCGCTCGCAACCGCTGATATGGGTTCGTCGCAGTGGCGATCCAGACTGAGCGAGGGTGGTCGCGTAAGCGCGGGTATTGATCAACGATTTCTGGCATGAGGGTGCGCCGACACACGCCGAAATCGCGGACCAGGGGGAATCCGGGCCGTCGATCAAGCCTGCTGCAACGAGTGAAGCCAAGTGCCGGGCAGCTCCGGGCAGCACCAGACCTCGCGATGGTGTGATCACAACCGGTCCGGCGGCAGAAGCCTCGATTATCGCAGCCTGAGCCGGCGTCAGCAGTGCCAGCGGCACCTGGACCGAGGCAGCACCGGCAACCGGACCGAGCGGAGTGCCAGTCGTCAGGTGCGGCAACTCGATCGTGCGTACCCCCTGGAGGCTGCCCGCCCAATCCGGCAGGTCGCGGACATGCCAAACCCCGCCAGATCGCTGACTGGCCGCCAGGAATTGCTGCGAAAGATCAAGCAACATCTCGACGGCATCGACCGCCGATACCGCGATGCCTAAGGTCGTGCCGCCAAGTAGCACCCAGCCATGATCATCATCAATTGCTCGGTATCCAAGATCAAAAGACAGGCCACTCAGGTCGCCGCGGCCATCATCAAGGGCGAAAAGGAATCGGCTCGGCAGGCTGGCAAGACATGGCTCGGCGTAGAGCCTGGTATCCAGCCCGACCACCAATGGCCGGACATCAGCGGCCCCGCCACTAATCCCGGTGAGCGGCGAGGCGACGATATTGCGGACTCGCTCATGGGTGTCCGACGGCAGGAAGCCCGCCTCGCGTACCGCATCGATCAGGCTGGTGGGTAGGGGGTCGGGCAGGCCGCGGAGCTGGACACTCGCGCGCGAGGTCAGCTGCAGATCGTCACTGCCGAACTGCTGTGCAATCCGGCTCAGCCGGCCAAGCGCGGCACCGGTCGTTTGACCTCCAGGAATCCGGATCCGCACCAGGGCACCGTCCTGCGCCAGATGGGGCCGCAATACCCCAGGGCAGCGGTCCGCGTGAGTCACGCCCGCCATCGTAAGTGGCGCAAGACCGGTTAGGCTCCCGTGGTGCCGCGGATCGCCCTGCTCTCTACCTCCGATACAGACTTGCTCTCTGCACGGGCCAGCGGCGCCGATTACGTCTTGGCCAACCCGGCACGGTCGAGCCACACCGAACTTGGCGAAGCGCTGGAGGCCTGTGACCTGATCGTGGCGCGGATTCTCGGCTCACTGCAGCTGATGTGCAGCGGCTTTCATCGGTTCCGTGCGATGGGGGAGCCGCTCGTAGTGCTTGGCGGCGAGCAGGCTCCAAACGCGGAGCTCATGGAGATGTCGACTGTTCCCATCGGAGTGGCCGCCGATGCGCACGTGTACCTCGCCCAGGGCGGACCAGAGAACCTCAGCCAGCTGCACGCCTTCCTCTGCGACACGCTGCTGCTTACGGGCAACGGCTTCGAGCCACCGGTTGAGCAGCCGGTCTGGGGCGTACTGCCACGTCCACTGGCTGCCAACTCGGCAGGGCCGCGCATTGGCGTCTTGTTCTATCGCGCCCAGTACGCCGCCGGGAACACCGCGTACGTGGAGGCGCTTGCCGATGCGGTTGACGCAGCCGGCGGAGTTGGCGTACCGATCTTCGCCACATCGTTGCGCGATGCTCCTGCTGACCTGCTGCAGTATTTGAGTAGCTGCGAAGCGCTGATCACCACCGTGTTGGCAGCGGGTGGCACCAAACCGGCTATGGCGTCCGCCGGTGGCGACGACGAAGCGTGGGACGTACGAGCGCTGGCGTCGCTCGATATTCCCATCCTGCAAGGGCTATCTCTCACCTGGGATCGGGCGTCGTGGATGGCCTCGGATGAAGGCATGACGCCACTCGACGTTGCGACGCAGGTGGCGGTTCCAGAGTTCGACGGTCGGATCATTACTGTGCCGTTTTCCTTCAAGGAAACCGGTGCCGATGGGCTGCCGAGCTACGTTTCTGATCACGAACGGTGTTGCCGGGTTGCTGAGATCGCTGTCAATCATGCTCGCTTGCGGCGCATCCCGGCCGCCCAGCGGCGCATTGCTATTGTGCTTTCGGCCTATCCGACCAAGCATTCCCGGATCGGCAACGCGGTTGGATTGGATACCCCGGTCTCGGTGATCAAACTGCTCCGAGCGATGCGCGAGGCTGGCTACGACCTTGGAGCACCCGGCGAGATTCCGGGAACCGGTCAACTCGATTCGGTCGAGGGTGAGGATCCCGATACGACTGCAGGTAATGCGCTTATTCACGCCCTGATTGCGGCGGGCGGTCAGGATCCGGAGTGGCTGACAACAGAGCAGCTATCCGGACAGCCGGTGCGAGTTCCGGCTCGCACCTATCGGCGCTGGCTGGCTGAGCTGCCTGATGATCTTGTCGGGGCTGTCACTGAGGCCTGGGGAGAAGCGCCGGGTGAGC
>Ga0307407_10000801_pt1 | contig 10434 bp, 6 predicted proteins | sample 322Ometagenome_FD_203886 | JGI IMG/M metagenome (GOLD analysis project Ga0307407, IMG submission 203886) | Maize rhizosphere microbial communities from greenhouse at UC Davis, California, United States - 322HYB-O-1 | ecosystem: Host-associated > Plants > Roots > Rhizosphere > Soil | place: USA...
AGCCGGCGGTACCGGCGAAGGCTTCTCCCTGACCCCGGCCGAATCAGCGCGCGTAGTCCGCACCGCCGTCGATGAAGTGGGCGGCCAGGTTCCTGTCCTTGCCTCTGCCGGCGGCTCCACAGCCCAGGCCATTGAGAACGCGAAAGCTGCCGAAGCAGCCGGCGCGGACGGTCTCCTGCTCCTCCCTCCGTACCTGACTGAAGCGGACCAGGCCGGGCTGACCGAGCACGTGAGCGCAGTATGTGCGGCCACGTCCCTTGGCGTCATCATCTACAACCGGGCCAACGCCATCTACAAGGACACCACGGTGGCAACCCTCGCCGACCGCCACGAAAACCTCATCGGCTTCAAGGATGGTGTGGGCGACCTCGAGCACGACGCCCGCGTCTACGCCAAGCTCGGCGACCGGCTCTTCTACCTTGGCGGCCTGCCTACCGCCGAGACATTCGCGCTGCCGCTGCTGCAGCTTGGCATGAGCACGTACTCCAGCGCCATGTACAACTTCGTTCCGCAGTTCGCCCTGGACTTCTACCAGGACGTGCGCAACAACGACCGGGTTGCCGTGAACAAGAAGCTCAACGACTTTGTCATCCCGTACCTGGATATCCGCGACCGCGTGAAAGGATATTCCGTGTCCATCGTCAAGGGCGGCCTGGACGCCATCGGCCGCTCCGCCGGGCCGGTCCGCCCGCCGCTGCAGGACCTCGCCGAGCAGGACCTCGCGGACCTCAAGGCCCTCATCGCCGCCGTCTCCTGATCCACCGTCTCCTGATCCACCCTTTACTAGGAGGAACAACTGTGACCCTTACCGGACACTCCCTGATCGCCGGACAGCCCACTGCCGGCGAAGGCAAAACCACGTTCGGCTTCAACCCGGCCACCAACCAGGCGCTGGAGCCCACCTACACGCTGCTCACCGAGGAGCAGCTTAAAGCAGCAACGGCTGCCGCCTCCGAGGCCTTCGCGTCCTTCAGCACCCTTGACCCGGAAACCCACGCCGGCTTCCTGGAAGCCATCGCGGACAACATCGAGGCCATCGGCGAGGAACTGATCATCCGCGCCGGCCAGGAAACGGGCCTGCCCTCCGCCCGGATCCAGGGCGAACGCGCCCGCACCACCGGCCAGCTGCGCCTCTTCGCGGCGGTCGTCCGGCAGGGCGACTTCCGCGGGGTCCGCATCGACCCCGCCCTGCCCGAGCGCACTCCCCTCCCCCGCGCGGACATCCGCCAGCGCCAGATCCCGCTGGGCCCCGTCGCCGTGTTCGGCGCCAGCAACTTTCCGCTGGCCTTCTCGACGGCGGGTGGAGACACCGCCTCGGCCCTCGCCGCCGGCTGCCCGGTCGTCTTCAAAGCCCACAACGCCCACCCCGGCACCAGCGAACTCGTCGGCCAGGCCATCACCAAGGCCGTCAAGGACAATGGTCTGCACCCCGGCATCTTCTCCCTGGTCTACGGCCCCGGGGCCAGCATCGGCCAAGCCCTCGTCGCCGACCCCGCCATCAAGGCAGTCGGCTTCACCGGCTCCCAGTCCGCCGGCGTCGCCCTGATGCGCACCGCCGCCGCCCGCCCGGAGCCAATCCCGGTCTACGCGGAAATGTCTTCGCTGAACCCGGTCTTCGTCTTCGATGGCGCCCTCAAAGGCGACATCGACGCGCTGGCCCAGCAGTACGTCACCTCTGTCACGGGCAGCTCCGGCCAGCTCTGCACCTCCCCCGGCCTGCTGTTCGCCCCCGAAGGCGAGGCCGGCGACAAACTGGCGGCCGCCGTTGGCCGTGCCGTTTCCGCCTGCGCCGGCCAGACCATGCTCACAGCGGGGATCGCCGAATCCTGGAACGCCGGAACCAAAGCCCTTGGCGGCGCCGGCGGCGTCCAACTCATCGGCCAGGGCACGCCCGGCCCCACCGAGAACGCCCCCGCCCCGGCGATCTTCGGCACCGGCGTCACGGAATTCACCAGCAACCACGTCCTGCACGAAGAAATCTTCGGCGCCGCATCCCTGGTAATCCGCTACGCCTCGGTGGAGGACCTCCTCCAGGCCGCCACCCGCCTCGAAGGCCAGCTCACCGCCTCGCTGCAGCTGACGGAAGAGGACTATCCGACTGCGGCACGCCTCCTTCCGGTCCTGGAACAGAAGGTAGGCCGCATTATCGTCAACGGCTGGCCCACCGGCGTCGAAGTCGGCCACGCCATGGTTCACGGCGGCCCCTTCCCCGCCACCTCCGACAGCCGCACCACATCAGTCGGAACCCTCGCCATCAACCGCTTCCTGCGCCCCGTCTCCTACCAGAACCTCCCCCAGGAACTCCTCCCGGAAGCGCTGCAGAACGCCAACCCCTGGCACCTGAACCGACGAATCGACGGCGAAGTGGTTCCCGCTGCAGAGAAAGCTGAGGTCGGCGCATGAGCAGCCAGCCCACCATCACCCGTGTAGAAGTAGTGCCCGTTGCCGGCCATGACAGCATGCTGATGAACCTCAGCGGGGCGCACGGCCCCTTCTTCACCCGCAACGTGGTCATCATCACCGATTCCGATGGACGCACCGGCCTCGGCGAGGTTCCCGGCGGCGAGAAGATCCGCACCACCATCGAGGAAGCCGGCGCCCTCATCAACGGCAAGCCGGTGGCACGCTACCGGTCGCTCCTGCGCGAAGTGGCGGCCGAGTTTGCCGACCGCGACGCCGGCGGCCGCGGCCTGCAGACCTTCGACCTTCGTACCACCGTCCATGCGGTCACAGCCGTCGAGTCAGCCCTGCTGGACCTGCACGGCCAGTTCCTCGGGGTCCCGGTGGCGGAACTTCTCGGCGACGGCCAGCAGCGCTCCTCCGTCCCGATGCTCGGTTACCTCTTCTTCATCGGGGACCATTCCCGCACTGACCTGCCCTACCTGGTGGAGGACGCACCGGCTGACCGCTGGGAGAAGCTCCGGCGCCAGGAGGCAATGACTCCGGACGCCGTCGTCGCGCTGGCCGAAGCCGCCCAGGAACGCTACGGCTTCAGCGACTTCAAGCTCAAGGGCGGCGTGCTGTCCGGCGACGACGAAGTGGATGTTGTCACGGCCCTGGCCAAGCGTTTCCCCGAGGCCAGGGTGACGCTGGACCCCAACGGCGGCTGGCTGCTGGACGAAGCCATCCGGCTCGGCAAGCGGATGCAGGGCGTCGTTGCCTACGCCGAGGACCCGTGTGGTGCAGAAGGCCGCTTCTCCGGCCGCGAGGTCATGGCCGAATTCCGCCGAACCACCGGCCTGAAGACGGCCACCAACATGATCGCCACGGACTGGCGCGAGATGTCGCACGCCATCCGCAGCAACGCCGTCGATATTCCGTTGGCCGATCCGCACTTCTGGACCATGCACGGCTCGGTACGGGTGGCCCAGATGTGCCACGAGTTCGGCCTTACCTGGGGATCACACTCGAACAACCACTTCGACATCTCGCTGGCCATGTTCACGCACACGGGCGCCGCGGCGCCCGGCGAGATCACGGCACTGGACACACACTGGATCTGGCAGGACGGCCAGGGCCTCACCAAGGAACCGCTGCAAATCAAGGGCGGTGCCATCGAGGTTCCGGACGCCCCCGGCCTCGGCATCGAACTGGACCGCGAAGCCCTGGACAAGGCGCACCAGCTGTACCTGGCGCACGGCCTCGACGCCCGGGACGACAGCATCGGCATGCAGTACTACATCGATGGCTGGTCCTTCGATCCGAAGCGGCCCTGCCTCGTCCGGTAGCCGTCCGGTAGCAGGCCTCAAGCAGCTGCCTTCCGGTAGCTGCCCGGCACGTGCCGTCCAGTAAAGTAGTGGGGTCGCTGTGGCCGGCCCCACTACTTTCGGGAACCCGCAGCCGGCCTGCGTTATCTATTCCAAAGGAAACATTCAATGATGTCTGTGGACAATGCTGTCTCGGACGTGGCCTCGGCCACGAAAAAGTTCTTCAAGCGCGTGCTGCCCATCATGCTGGTCATGCTGGTCTGCAACCAGCTGAACCGGTCAAACATCGGGTACGCCCAGGACCACCTCCAGGCAGACGTTGGCATCGGTGCCGCCGCCTACGGGTTTGGGGCGGGGCTGTTCTTTATCGCCTATGCGATCTTTGAGCTTCCCAGCAACGTCATGATGGAGAAGTACGGCGCCAGGGTCTGGCTCACCAGGATCATGATCAGCTGGGGCACGGTTTCCTTCCTCATGGCGTTCGTACAGAACGAGACCATGTTCTACGTCCTGCGGTTCCTGCTGGGCGCAGCAGAGGCCGGGTTCTTCCCCGCCGTCATTTTCTACTTCGCCCGCTGGGTCCCCGCGGGCCAGCGTGGCAAAGCCACGGCAATCTTCATCGCCGGTTCTTCCATCGCCGCAGCCCTGTCCGGCCCTATCGCCGGGATGCTCCTCAGCCTCCACGGTGCCCTGGGCCTGCGTGGCTGGCAGTGGCTGTTCGGCTTCGAAGGCGCCCTGTCCGTCGTCGTCGGCATCACCGTGTTCTTCCTCCTGGACGCCAAAATCAAGGACGCCACGTGGCTCACCGCTTCTGAAAAGGACGCCCTGTCCCGGGCCATCTCCGATGAGGACGCGCAGCACGCCACGGCCGACGGCGGAAAGATCAACCGCTGGAAAATGCTCCTGAACCCGCAGATCCTGCTGCTGTGCGGCATCTACTTCTCCGTGCAGCTGTCCATCTACGCCAACACGTTCTGGCTTCCCAGCATCATCAAGCAGATTCCCGGCACCACCGACCTCACTGTCGGTTTCCTGTCCTCCATCCCGTGGATCTGCGCCGTGTTCGCCATGTACTTCGCCGCGAAGCTGCAGGACAAGGCCCGGTCCAAGAAGCCGCTGCTGGTGGCCGCGCTGCTGGTGGCCGCAGTTGGCACCTTCGCAGCAGCCATCGCGTCCCCGGTCATGGCCCTGGTGTTCCTTGCCGTTGCGGCCATGGGCTTCAAGAGCGCATCCCCGCTGTTCTGGACCATCCCGCAGTCAGGCCTGCACCCGCTGGTCCTGGCCCCGGCCATCGCCATCATCAACTCGCTGGGCAACCTGGGCGGATTCGTTGCACCGTTCGGTTTCGGCATCATCAAGGAACAGACGGGAAGCGTCATCCCGGGCTTGTTTGCACTGGCAGCCGCCTCCACCATCGCCGCTGGCCTGGTGTACTTCCTGAAGGAACGCCGCAGCGGGAATGATGCAGCGCCTGAAGTTCGTGAGCTGCCCGTGGAGGCTCCGGTCCCCAGCCGCGCGTAAGAGCGCAGCCAGTAGTTCGCCCGGGCCGGGAAACCGGCCCGGGCATTTGCGTTACTGGCCCGTGATCACCAGGGCAACGCTGTGCCCGCCGAAGCCGAAAGCGTTCACCAGACCGGCCGGAGCGTTCTCCGGCTGAAGCTGGCGGACCTCTTCGGTGACGACGTTAAGGTCCACCTCCGGGTCCAGCTCTTCTACGTTGAGGGTACCTGGCAGCATCCCCGTGCGCAGGGCTTCAAGAACCACCACGGCGGCGAGCGCTCCGGCGCCGCCCAGCAGGTGGCCGGTGTGGCCCTTGGTGGAGGTGACCGGGATGCCGGGGCCGAAGATCGCGTTGATGGCCTGGCCCTCGAGCCGGTCCCCCACGGGGGTGGATGTGGCGTGGGCGTGCACAAACCCGATGTCCTGGGCCGTGAGGCCTGCGGATTCGAGAGCTTTCTGCATGACCCGCCGCTGCATGGCGGGATCGGCTGCCACGATGTCGTTCGCGTCCGAGGTCACCGCTCCGCCTGCCACGGCCCCCAGCACCGCTGCGCCGCGGGCGCGGGCGTGTTCTTCGCTCTCCAGCACCACCACGCCGGCGCCCTCCGCGAGGACAAAGCCGTCACGGCCGCCGTCGAAGGGCCTTGATGCCCGCTGCGGGTCCCCGGCGCGGGTGGACAGCGCACGGATCTGGGAGAAGCCGGTGATCACCAGGTCGTTGATGGAGGCATCAACACCGCCGGCAATAACGACGTCGGCCGCCCCGGAGCGGATCATCTCCGCTGCCTGGACAATCGCCTCTGCCCCGGAGGCACAGGCGCTTACCGGCGTCCGGGCGCCGCCGCGGGCACCGAGGTCGATGGAGACCCAGGCCGCGGGACCATTGACCATAAGGCGGGTAAGAGTGTGCGGTGAGACCTTGCGGGGGCCGGATTCGGCAAGGGTCCGGTCCTGCTCCAGGGTGGAGCCCAGCCCGCCGTACGCAGAGCCGATCACCACGGCAAAGCGCTCGGGATCCACGGCAGGGGCGCCGGCCTGCTTCCAGGCTTCCCGGGCAGCGATGAGCGCGAGCTGCCCGCAGCGGTCCATGCGCTTCATCTCACGCGTGCTGAGTTGCCCGGAAAGGTCAGCGGTGACTTTTCCTGCAATCTTCACGGGCAGCTGTTCCGCCCAGGCCTCCTCAAGCGGGGCAATGCCGGACTTTCCAGCCACCAGGGCTGACCAGGTTTCGGCCACAGACGAACCAAGCGGATTGATGGTGCCGGCGCCCGTGATCAGCGCACGGGGTTGAACTGCGTTCACGGTTCCTACTTTGCGGGGTTGTGTGTACCGATGGGGACAAGGGTGAGGTCCGGATGGTTCTTTTCGATCCGGCGAAGGGCCCAAACATCATTGAACAAGGCCAGGTACTCACCGTCGGACCGCAGGAGCACCTCGGCGCCCGGCACGTTGGCGAGCGCCGGCATGGCATCCGCCGTCGAGATCCTGGCCAGGGAGTAGGGCAGGCGTTCCAGCCGCATGGGGGCGCTGAAGTCGTGCGCCATCCTGTCCTCCACCACCTCGAACTGCATGGGGCCGACGGCGGCAAGCACCGGCGCCTGGTCCCCGCGGACGTCGGAGCGGAGCACCTGGATCACCCCTTCGTGCTCGAGCTGCTCGATGCCCCGGCGGAACTGCTTGAACTTGCTGGGGTCCTTGGAACGCGCAACCTGGAAGTGTTCCGGGGCGAACAGCGGGATGGCCGGGTATTCCACCGGGTCCTCGAGGAACAGGCTGTCCCCCACGCGCAGGGAGGACGCGTTGACCAGGCCCACCACGTCCCCGGGGTACGCCTCGTCAATCACTTCGCGTTCGCGGCCGAACACCTGCTGCGCGTACTTGGTGGCGAAGGATTTCCCGGTGCGGGTCTGGGTGACCACCATGCCGCGCTCGAAGACGCCGGAGCAGACGCGGATGAAGGCAACGTGGTCGCGATGGGCCTTGTTCATGCCGGCCTGGACCTTGAACACGAATCCGGAGAACGGCGATGCGACGGGACGCAGTGCGCCGTCGACGTCCGGCCGCGGGGCTGCCGGCGGCGCGAAGTCAACCAGCGCGTCCAGCAGTTCCTTGACGCCGAAGTTCAGCGCGGCGGAGCTGAACAGGATGGGGGTGGCTTTGCCGGCATGGAAGCTTTCGACGTCGAAGTCCAGGTTGGATTCGATCACCAGGCCCGCTTCGTCCACGGCGTCGGACCAGTTGCTGCCCTGGCTTTCCGCCGCTTCCTCGGGGGTGAAGTACTCGGTGATGGCAATCTGCGCGCCGGCGTTGTTGCGCTGGAAGCGTGCGAAACGGTCGTTGCGGAGGTCCCAGACGCCGCGGAAGTCGCCCGAGATGCCCACGGCCCAGGTCAGGGGCATGGGCTGCAGCCCCGTGCGCTCGGTGATCTCGTCCATGAGGGCAAGCGCGTCCAACCCGGGCCGGTCCCACTTGTTGATGACGGTAATGATGGGCAGGTTCCGCTGCTTGCAGACCTCGAACAGCTTCATGGTCTGGGTTTCGAGGCCTTTGGCTGCGTCCACGAGCATCACGGCACAGTCGACCGCGGCCAGGACGCGGTAGGTGTCCTCGGAGAAGTCCGCGTGGCCGGGGGTGTCCAGGAGGTTGATGACGGTGTCCCGGTAGGAGAACTGCAGCGCCGCGGAGCTAATGGAGATGCCGCGGTCCTTTTCCATCTGCATCCAGTCCGAGACTGTTTCCTTGCGGTTGGCCTTGCCGCTGGAGGCGCCGGCGGTGCCGATCACCTTCGCGTGCAGGGCCAGCGCCTCGGTCAGCGTGGACTTGCCGGCGTCGGGGTGCGAGATGACAGCAAAGGTCCGACGCCGGCCCGCCTCTTTGTGAATCTCCGAGATCCGGGCGGGGGTGAGGACATCTTGGGACACGGTGCTACTTTCGCTGCGGTACGGGCTGCCCCTGGCATTGGACAGGCTTCAGGGGAGACGGGCTGGCGGACAGCCAAGTTCCAAGTTTATCGCAGCTTGGAGCACTACCACGGGTTCTGCTTAACAGCCGCGAAACCCACGATTCAAGACCGCGAAATGAGTCCGGGCTACCGTGACCGCATGATGACGCGCCGCACGTTCCCTGCGCCCTCGGAAAGATCGGAAGCCGCGGGCTGCACTTCCTCTTCCGGCACACTGTTCTTTGATCCGTTCGCCGGGCAGCCACAAAGGCTGTCGGCGGACTCAAAACCCTCGTCGGCGGCGGAACCGGGAAGCCGGAGGCCGGCGGTCAGGGACGATGAAGCCCTCCGCTCGAAGTCGCTTTTAAGAGTCAGGCAGGATCTGGAGCGGATGCTGAGCAGGAAAAGCTACCCTGAGAGAACCTGATTATTGGGACAACCGCGGCACGTGGGATGCCGCCGGGGTTCTGTCCAAACCAGAGAACGGCAGGGCGGCCGATGACAACCTCCCGGCGGGTTCCGCCGCTGGCGCTGGCTGCCTTCAGCGTGGCGGTTCTCCTTGGCGCGGCCAACTTCGTCGCAGTGCGGTTGAGTAACCAGGAACTGGCGCCTTTCTGGGGTGCGGCCCTGCGCTTTGGCCTCGCCGCAGCGCTGTTTGTCATTATCGCCCTCATCCTGCGCCTTCGCTGGCCGCGTGGCCGGCTCCTGGCCCTAACGGCTGCTTACGGTGCCCTCGCCTTCGCCATTCCGTATGCCTTGATGTACTGGGCACTGACGTTGGCCACTGCCGGTTCCGCGGCTGTTGTTATGGCCGGGGTCCCGCTGGCAACTCTGCTCCTGGCGGCGGCCCAGCGACTCGAGCAATTGTCAGTGCGGGCGCTGGCAGGCTCGGTACTCGCCCTCGGCGGTATCGCATGGATGGTCGTTGGGTCACAGGGCATCAGCGCCCCGCCGGGAGCAGTCATCGCCATGCTCGGCGCTACCCTGGCCATCAGCCAAGGCATCATTCTGGGCAAGCGCCTGTCCGGCAACCATCCCGCCATGACCAACGCGGTAGCCATGACCATCGGCGCGGGCCTGCTAACCATCCTGTCCGCCTCAGCCCACGAAATATGGGTCCTGCCAGCCCAGCCCGATGTGACCGCGGCCCTGGTGTACTTGGTGGTTCTCGGATCAGTCGGCTTGTTCGTCCTGGTCCTCCTTGTGGTCCGAACCTGGACCTCGTCCGCGAGCTCGTACATGTTCGTCCTGTTCCCAGTAGTCACCATGGTTCTGGCAGCGTTGCTCATCAACGAACCAGTAACGGTTCCCGCCGCCCTCGGCGCAGCCCTTGTTATGGCCGGCGCCTGGTTCGGAGCACTCGCCCGTCCCACCCCAGCGGCACCGCCTCCATCACAAGCGAACGATCGGGACTAGACAGCCACCCTGCCTGCCTTCCACCAGCCGGGTCAGTTGGGGTGCCGGCCGCCGTCCTGTTTTCAGCAAAGTGCCGCCCAGCCACCCGTCGTCGAACACGTTCCTGCGCCTCTTCCTGCCCTCCCCTAACGGGGCACTTTAGGGCTTGCCCGTGCGGAAGTAGGTGTTTCTTACCCCTATCATTGAGCTTGCGGGAAATGAGTACTTTTTGATCCTGCCGGCCAAGCGTTAAAGCCGGCATTCCTGCGGACACAAGTCCGCAACTGTGAAGGGAAACACCTGATGGCGCGGAGCCCCGAAGAATCGCTGAGGGCAACTCTGGGCAGAGTGGCACCCGGAACCCCGCTCCGGGACGGCCTGGAACGCATCCTCCGGGGACGTACGGGCGCCCTCATCGTGCTGGGCTCGGACCGGACCATCGACTCCATCTGTTCCGGCGGCTTCGACATCGGCATCGATTTTTCCCCCACGCGCCTGCGCGAGCTCGCCAAGATGGACGGGGCGATCATCTGCGACAAGGACGCCGGCAATATCCTCCGCGCCGCAGTACAGCTGGTCCCGGACTCCAGCATCGAAACCCAGGAGTCCGGCACGCGCCACCGCACGGCCGAACGCGTGGCCATCCAGACCGGCGTGCCTGTCATCTCCGTCAGCCAGTCCATGCAGATCATTGCCCTGTACGTCAACGGCCTGCGGCACGTCCTGGAGGGGTCGGAGAAGGTCCTGGCGCGCGCCAACCAGGCACTGGCCACCCTGGAGCGCTACCGCTCCCGACTGGACCAGGTCACCAGCTCACTGTCCGCTTTGGAAATCGAAGCAATGGTGACGGTGCGTGATGTGGCCGTCACCCTGCAGCGCCAGGAAATGGTC
>Ga0307407_10000802_pt1 | contig 10427 bp, 4 predicted proteins | sample 322Ometagenome_FD_203886 | JGI IMG/M metagenome (GOLD analysis project Ga0307407, IMG submission 203886) | Maize rhizosphere microbial communities from greenhouse at UC Davis, California, United States - 322HYB-O-1 | ecosystem: Host-associated > Plants > Roots > Rhizosphere > Soil | place: USA...
TGCCGCGAGACGCACCCCCGTGAATCCGCCCGGGCCGCGCCCGAAAGCGATGGCATCCAGCGCCGCGAGCCTGATGCCGGCTTCCGCCAGCACGGACTCCACCATGGGCAACACGCGTTCCGCGTGGCCTCGTTCGAGTTCGACATAGCGATCGATGCGGCCATCGCCGATGGACAGCGACACCGAGCAGGCTTCCGTGGCCGTGTCGATCGCGAGCAGCTTCACGCGCGGCGTCTCATACGGCATCGCCGGCGACGCGCACGAGCTCGCCCCCGGCCGCAGGTGTTCCCGCGATTCGACGCAGGAACGCCTCGGCCTCGTGTGCCACGCGCGTCACTGGCATGGGGGGCAGACTGGCGCGGAATACCCGTCCGTACGGCTTGTCGATGATGCGGGGATCGCAGATGACGACCACGCCGCGATCCGTCTCGCTGCGGATCAGGCGGCCCACGCCCTGCTTCAGTGCCAGCGCGGCTTCGGGCAACTGGTACTCCCGGAACGCGTTGCCGCCCTGCGCCTTGAGATGCTCGATGCGCGCGCGCGTGAGCGCATCGTCGGGCGATGCGAACGGCAACTTTTCGATGATCACCAGACGCAACGCGTCACCCTTCACGTCGACGCCTTCCCAGAAACTCGCGGTACCCAGCAGCACCGCGTTGCCGGACTCGCGGAAACGGCGCAGCAGCTGTTCGCGCGGCGCCTCGCCCTGCACGAGCAGCGGATGGTCGCCGATCTCCGCCCAGCGGGACCGCAGCAGGTCCGCCGCGCGCTGCAGCGCGCGATGACTGGTGAACAGCACGAAGGCGCCGCCCGCGGAGGCTTCGATGAGCGGCACGCTGAGATCAACCACCGCCTGCGTATGCGCTGGCGACGCGGGATCGGGCAACTTCGGCGGTAGATAGAGCAAGGCCTGCGATTCGAAATCGAACGGACTTGGAATAGCGAGTGTCTCCGCCTCGGCAAGACCCAGGCGCGAGGTGAAGTGCGCGAAGTCCTCCCCCACTGACAACGTGGCCGACGTGAATACCCAGGCCGCGCGCGTCTCCGCCGCCATCTGCGAGAAACGGCCGGCGACGTCGAATGGCAGCAGGCTCAACGTGAAACCGCGCTGGGTGAGCTCCACGCTGCGCGCGCCTTCGTTCTCTTCCGCGTGGATCACGGTTTCGACGCGCGCCGCGAGTTCGTTGGCACGCGCCGCGCATTGAGTGATGCCGGCGCCGCGGCCCTGCTCGCCGAGCGCCTCTCCCAGCACGCGCAACGAGCGCGCCAGATTCTCGGCGGCGTCCGCCATCGGCGTGTCCGCCGCGAGCCATTCATGGCCCGGCGTGGCTGCCCGCGGCATCGCGCGCAGCGCTTCGGCCAGTGCCGCGAGAGCTTTCTCCACGTCGCCGAGTTCCACCGCGAGCAACGCGGTGTTCAGCGACAGCTGTGTGAGCTCGGCGCGCGTATCGCGCAGCATCAGCTCCACCTGGCGGCTGCCCAGCCGCGTGCCGAAAAACTGCGTCGCGAGATCGGGAATCTGGTGGGCTTCGTCGAGGATCACCGCGTCCGCCGCGCCGAGCAGGTCCCCGAAGCCATCTTCCTTGAGCGCGAGATCGGCAAGCAGCAGGTGGTGGTTGACGATGACCACGTCCGCCTCGACCGCGCGCCGCCGCGCCTCGAATACATGGCAGCGCGCCGCGTCCGCGCACTTGGCGCCGAGGCAGTTGTCGCGCGTGGACGTGAGCTGCGGCCACAAAGGATGCGCGTCTCCGAGATCCGGCACTTCGGCGAGATCGCCGCTTTTCGTGACACTGGACCAGCGCTCGACGCGCACCAGCGTGCGATCGCGGGTGCCGCTGACGCTTCGCTGCCCGGAGAGCTGCTTGAACCGGTAGTGACACAGGTAGTTGGATCGGCCCTTGAGCAGCGCAACCTTCGCGGGCACGCCGATGGCCGATGCGACCAGCGGCAGGTCCTTGTTGAAGAGCTGGTCCTGCAGCGTGCGTGTGCCGGTGGAGATCAGCACGCGTTTGCCGGACAGCAATGCCGGCACCAGGTAGGCGAAGGTTTTCCCGGTCCCGGTGCCCGCCTCCACGACGAGCGGCGCGCGATTCCCGATCGCGCGCGCGACACGGCTCGCCATCGCGAGTTGCGAGCGGCGGGGAGTGAATCCGGGAAGCGTGCGTGCCAAGGGGCCATGCGGCCCGAAGGCTTCATCGAGGTCGAACATCGGCCGCACGCTAGCGCGAGGGGCGCAGGCTGTCGAGGTTCAAATCTTTGAAAGTGTCCTGGTCCGCCTTGACGCGGATCTTGAGGTACGGGCCCTGTGCGGTATGGCGGCTCGCCGAGAAGTCATCGTCCCGGAAGCCGGCGAAGTTGTAACCCACCGAAATCCAGACGTTCTTCGCCAGCGTGGTTCCTACGTCGAATCCCACCGAGTAGTCGATCACGCTCGACTCCCAGGAATGCAACGCGGCGGCATGCGCGCCCAGGTCGAAGCGGCGCGTGAGCTGGCGACGCGCGTCGATGCCGATGATGTCGGAGAGTCCGGCGTACTTTTCGCCTTCGAAGGTGCTCGACACGTAGCGCGCGCCGTACTGCAGCCCCGCCTGCAGCGCCGGATTCACCTGCCAGTTGGCGTGCAGGTTGTTGACGATGCGCGAGGATTCGAAGCTGTTCAGCAGCTCGCCACGATCGTCGTACTTGAGCTCCAGGCGATCGAACACGATCCAGCGGCTGGAATCCGGCCGGAAAGCCCAGGCCAGCCGGCCCACGGCGGACGTGGCGTCACCCATCAACGCGGTGGAATCGAAGGCCTGCAGGGAAACGGACATCGCGTGCCCTTCCACCGGTTCGCGGTACCAGCCCGTGGTCGAGCTCCAGCGCTCCTCGGTGTCGGAATTGCGATGTTCGAGGCGGCTGGTGAGCTGCCAGAGTTCCTTGCGGTAGGAGGCGCCCACGAAGGCCGCGAAGAAATCCTCCGTCAGCGATCCGGACGCCAGCGGCGCGGCGGGATTCAGGGGTTCGAGGTCCGGCCCACGCAAGGTGTTGCTCTGGTCCACGCCGAGATCGAAGGCCCAGTGGTCCTTCCACTTGAAGCCCTGCGTGAGGCCGAAGTTCGCGAAGGTACGGGGACCATATTCCGTGGCCTGGCTGCTGATGCTGGATTTGACCTGCGTACGTTCCCAGGGACGCGTGCGCACGCCGACGCGGGTGACGTCGGATTCGATCTGGGCGCCTTCGGCATGCTCGTATTCCGCGAACAGCGCGGTGTCGCTGGAGAAGTTGTAGTCGAGGCCGATCAGGCTGCGGGCCGGATAGTCGACGCTCTCGTCGCGGCCGCCGAGGCTGGCGTCATGGGAGCCGCGCAGCGTCACCCTGTCGTTCCACAGGTCCACGCTGCCGGTGACGAACGCCTGGTCGGAGACGCGCTCGTCGCCGCTCGCATCTTCGTCTGCCACGTGACGAACTCCCAAGCCCACGTTGTAGTCGTCCTGGTTCATGCGCACATCGGCGCTGGCCAGCAGCCGGTCGGCCTCACTGGCGAGCACGGTCTGGTGCTGCACTTCGCCCGATACGGTGAACTTCTCGGTGACCTTGTATCGCGCGTCGACGCCAGTGCTGCGCGCGCCAGTATCGGTGGTGAGCTGCTGGTCCACGCCAAAGCCGGTTTCCGCTTCCCGGGCCCAGGCGCGCGCTTCCAGCCGTTCGGTGGCGTGTTTGCCTTCCACGAGCCAGGCGGTCGACGATTCCGGACGAAGCGGATCGTCGGACTGCGATTGCGCCACTTCGGCGCGTACGCGGGTCTCGGGGGTGAGCCGCCACGTGAGATCGCTGCCGATGATCGTGGTGTCACCCGCCTGTGCGCCCTGCAGGATGGCGCTCGCACCGATCTCCAGCTTCTCGTCGGCGAGTTTCGTGGCTACGCGCAGTCCCGCCGCGGTCTGATCTTCACCACCGGTGCGTACTTCGTAGTCCGCCACGATGAAGACGGGATTGAGCTCCTGGTCGCGGCTGTGCACTGGCTCCTTGAAGAACACGGTGCCGCGTTCGTAGTCGAGGTCGTAGTCGATGAAGCGCGACAGCTCGCGCGACTGCACGATGCGCGTGGGCTCGAAGCGGTCGCGGATCTCGATGCGCAGCTTGTCGCTGCCGATCACGATGGGGGAGCGCGACAGCCGGTACAGGCCCGAGGTGCCGTCGCCCTGCAATTCGTCCTGCACGAGACCGGTGTCGGTGCGGGCCGCGAAGCCCTGCATCTGCAGCCGCTCGCCGCCGAAGTCGGCCCGCAGGCCCGACAGGCTGCGGTTGTAGCGCGTGAGCTCCGTGACGGTGAATCCGGTCTCGAAGTCGCCGAACAACGCGACGAACTGGCGGCGCTCGATCTTGAGGTACAGCTTGCTCTGCGAGGCCGCCTCGAAACGCTGCTCGGTGCCGTCCCCGTAGAGTAGATAGTAGCGGTCCGGCTCGATGGTGTTCTGGAAGCGCTCGCGCGCATCCTGCTTCTCGCGCGCCGAATCGTAGGCCATCGTGAGCAGGAACTCGCCCTTGATGCGGCCCTTGGCGAAAAACGCCACCCGGCCATCCTGTCCGAAACCCTCTTCACGATCGGCCGCGGCGGCGGTTTCCATGTTGCCGGAAATGCTGTTGTAAGCCGCCGTACCCTCGGCAATACCCACCAGGATCCAGTCGCGCGCGGCCGGCGACAGCCACACCTTGTATTCGTCACTCTGACGCTCGTTGAAGCGGATCCGGATGATGGCGTTGCCTGCCGTGGTCGTAGGCTCGAGCTCGATGAGCGCCAGGCCATCGCCGCGGACTTCGACCTGCGGCTCGCGCGGACCGGAGGCCAGGATCTGGTTGTCATCGAGCTGCTCGACTTCCCACCACGTGCGGTAGGGCGAATCGACCGTGAAGTTGGCGATGGTGCCGCTGCGCGCGGGTTTGCCGTATTGATCGAACATGCGCAGCGCGATCACGGGACGCGTGCGGCCATCGGCGACGAGCCTGGACGCCGACTTGTCGATCTCGGCACGCACCGGGCCACCGCCATAGTGCACCACGCGTTTTTCCTGCCAGACGACCTTGCCGGACTCGTCGACGACTCGCGCCTCGAACAGGTTCTCGCCATTGGCGAGGTCCACGCCGCGCCAGCGGCTGAGCGCCACGGTCTTTGCCTTGTTGGAGCCGGCGCCATCGAAGTTCAGCGCACTCACCTCGGCACCGTTCAACGAGAGCAGCACCTTCTGGCGGGGCTCGTGCTGGATGGCGATCTTGGTGGACGCAATCGCCGGAACGGCATCGGCCTCGGGCGTCAGCCACCGGATCCCGGGCGACAGACTTTCCACGTCGAAGGTCTTGCGATCGCTGGTGTCCGCGGCTTTCTCGCGCGTCACGCGCGCCACCGCGGCGGTGGGTCCACGCAGCACCACACCGGTCGTGTCGATCTTGCGCGGCTCGTTCCCCGCCTTGATGAGCTCGAGCGGCGCATTGGCCTCGAAGCGCGACCCTTCGATCACGATCTCCACGCGGCGATTAGCCGCGAGGCTGGCCGCATCGCGACCTGAATTGAGTGGCTCGTCGGAACCGCGTCCTTCGACGTGCACGCGCGAGGCGGGAACATTGAGCGCGGCGGCAAGGTAGTCAGCCACCGCCTGCGCACGCGCACGCGACAGCGCCTGGTTGTCCGCGAATACCGCGCGATGACGCCCCGAGATGGGTTGCGAATCCGCATGACCCACCGCGCGGATGGTCAGGTCGCGCGCGCCCCGCCAGGAATCGATGAGCGCGCGTAGCGCGTTCTGGTCCGACACCAGTAGTTCCGTCTTGAGCACGTCGAATCGCGGCGTGAACGAGAACTGCGAGCGCGAATAGCGCGCCGCGCCGCGCGCGAGTTTCGATTCGATGGGATCGGTGCGCAGGCCGGATTTCGACGGCGAGTCGAACAGCAAGACGGCGCGCAGCGTCAGCTCTCCGCCGGCGCTGGGCTGCGCGCGCGTCTGGAAGCGCAGCGTGCGTGTGCTGCCAGGCAGCAACTCGCCGAGGCGCGCGACGAGCACGCCGTCGGTCACCGCGATGACAGCCGAGCCCGCGCCCTCCACCTGCTCCTTCGAGTCGGTGACCTCGAGGCCATCGACCGTCGCGCTGCCGGGAACGTAGTCGAATCCCGGCGGCAGCATGACCATGGCGCGGGTGTTGCCGGCCGAGACACCCTTCACCCGGATCTCGGCCTGGTGCGCGGCGAGCCCGTCACCTTCGGCCAGTGATGACTGGAAATCGAAGCTCACGTCGCCCTTGGGCGCGGCCTTCTGGCGCAGCACGAAGTCGCTGCGCCAAAGGGTGCCCGGACGCAAATCGGCGAACTGCGAGTACTCGCGGCCGGCATGTCCCATGCGATCGGCGCAGGGAGCCAGCTCCAGGTAGTCAGGCAGCGTCAGCTTGTCGAGCTGCACGCTGTGCGTGCCCGGTTCGAGGCCTTCGAAATGGAATCGGCCGTTGATGTCCGTGACCCCGTACCGGCCGTCTTCGAGATAGACACGCACGTTCGCCACGCCGTCGGACTCACGGCCATCGGAATCGCACTGCCCCTCGAATACGCGGCCGACGATGAAACCTTTCTGCGAGAACAGTTCCTCGTTCATGCGCACCAGCGCGCGTGCCTCGTTCGAACGCACGTTGCCCGGAGCCATCGCAATCGCCGTATTGACCGCGTCTTTCATGCCGCGCATGGCAATGGTGAATTCCACGACGTATCGCAGCTCGATGCTCTCGCCGGGTTGCAGCGCCGCGTGTGTGTACGTGAAACCGCGGCCGTCGGAGCGCAGCACCGGATCCGCGATGCGCACACCATTGAGGCGCAGGGAATTTCCACGGAATCGCGCACCCGCGGGCAGGTTGTCGACGACCTGCACGTTCGTGAACGCGCCGGTCTCGCTCGCGTTCTGCAAGGTCAGCGTGTACTGCACGAAGTCGCCGGTGGTGGCGATCTGCTGTCCGGCACTCTTTCGCAACAGCAGGCTCGCGCTGGCCGGATCCAGCGGCACATCGAGCGCGGTCGCCGGCGCTGCCGTGACCACGAACGACTGTCCGTACGATCCCTGCTGCAGGCGGAAGGGTGCGGTGGGCAGCGTCTGCAGATCCGATATCGTGCGCTGCGAGGGGAATGCATGGGTCGCGGGCGGCTCGACCTCGAGGCGATAGTCGCCCGGCGCCACCAGCGGAAAGCGGAATACGCCGGCGGGCAGCGTGTACTGCGTGCCGCCCTGGTCCGTCACGGACTGGCCCGTGATCATTTCATTGGGATAGCGGCTTACGCCGTCGTCGCCGAACACCGTGGCCGGGAGGCCGGTGGCGACGTGGATGAGACGCACGCGCGCGCCGTTGATCGGCACGCCCGTCTGGGAATCGAATACCAGGCCGAAAGGATCCACCAGCGCGTCGGCCTGGGCCGCGTCGGAGTTGTCGACGGGATCGACATAGGTGGCATCGATCTGCGCATTGCGTTCAACCTGCAGCGCGCAGTCCGCCGCCGCCGCGTCGGCGCTCGTTGCGACGTAGCCCACGAAGATGCCCGTGTTCGGGCCCGTCTCGGACAGGCGCAATACCTCGGCATCGCCGGTGGCCGAGGCCGTCACGCGGACGTCCACGGTTTCGACCACGTTGCCATCGAGATTGCGATCGAGATCCACCACGCGCACGAAGATGGGATCGCCGGCGTGTGCCACGCCGGTGTCCTGCATGGGAATTGGCTGCATCGGGTCCAGCTCGCCCTGCCCCTGCGGCGCCGGTGCCGGCAACGGGAAGAACCCGTTGGCCGATCGGCACTGCGTGGGACCGGCCGTGCTGCTGCTCGAGCTCGCCAGCTCGAAACGCGCCAGGCTGATCGACGCGCGCGAGGGCAGCGGCTGCACCGCCAGCATCACTTCGTTGGATGCCGTGGTGCGGGCCGCCGTACCCGCTTCGTATGCCACGTGACCCGTGTTGCGGATCAGCGTGCCGGGCGCAGTGACCTGCGCCACGGATTGTTGCGTCACAATGAGACCGGCTGCAAATAACAACGAAATTCCCAACCACGCTTTTGCGCGGCTCACAAATGCGCCGAAGGCGGGGTAGCTAGTCGCTACCCCGCCCTCTGCGTGAGAGTACCCGTTGTTGCGGGTGGCGGACTTGGGTCGCCCTTTCGGGCTCCAGGTCCGCTTTCCCGCGGAGTCGATCGTCATCTACGCGTCTGCCTTCCGTGCGTTGATCAATTGATCGTCACGCGGAAGCGCACGGTCACGGCATTCGCCGCGCCCTGCTGTACCGCTGTCACCGCCGCGCCGCCCACAGACAGCACGCCGCCCGAGATGCCGCAGCCATCGGCATTCGTGTCGCCCGTGGCTTCCGCGGTGCAGAACGAATCGGTCGCGCCCACGGTGATGCGCACGTTCGTGCCACCGGTGTAGGTGCCATTGGTGAACGTCGTGTTGGCCGGGATCGAATCCGAAATCGTCACGAGCTCGGCGTCAGCAGTGCCCGAGTTGGTCAGCGTGATGCCGTACTCCATGACCGCGCCCGGAATGGCTTTCGGGAACACGCCAGGACCTGCGGCGCCGTTGACCGGATCGCTGATCACCGTGCTGGTCTTGGCCACGGACAGGGCCGCGGTCTGCAACCAGTACTGATCGCTCACCGTCTCGGAGGCATTGCGGCCATCGTCGGCAAACACGACGTCGACCGTGCTCGCGGATTCCGCACCGGCGGTCTCGGCAATCGCTGCCAGCGTATTGGCCACGCGGGTCAGCGCCGTGAGGTTCACGTTGGCCACCTGGCCGTTGGTCGCCGTGACCGGCGTGTCCGCCACGATGAACACGTACGCGCAGGCGTCGGGAGCCAGCGTGGCGATGTTCGTCGCGGTATCGGCTCCCGCGTTGTACGCCGGCACCGGGTTCACGCCACCGCAAGGCGCCGCGGACACGAAAGTGCGCAGGTTGTTCATCTCGACGCCGCTGGCGCCGGCGACATCCGTGCGCGTGAACAGCGTCGTGCCCTGCTCGTTGGCCGCGCTCAGGTTGTAACCCTGGGCGAAGTTGCCGTCGTTGGTGACGCGGAACGTGGTGTACACGTTGACCGCGCCCGCGCCAACCGAGGTCGCCGCACCGCCGACTTCCGTCACGGTGAGGTCGATCTTGTTGTCGACGACGAACGAGGTGTCCGCGCCTTGATTGACGCCCGCGACGGAGTTACCCGTCGGAGATGATTCGATCGGGGTCTGGGAGACACCGCCGACCTGGTAATTGACCGTGGCGCGGTTGTCGATCTCGATGGCCGCCTCAGTGCCCGCTGCAAGGGCCTGTTGCGACATCGCGATCGCTCCGAGCGCCACGCAAGCGAACCCGGCCCGCTTGTATGGTTTGAGCGAAAATTTCATGGGTACTCCTCTCTACTCTCTATTACGAAAAAATCAGTTCAGCACCGCGCGGAACCGCGCCATGGCGGTCGCACCCGGTTGCAGTGAATCCTTGAAGGTCCAGCGGACGTGGCGGAATTCGTCATGACGCGCGGGACGGGCAGCGCCGTTTTCCTGCACCGTGAGCTGGCCGTTCGCGGCGAACGTCTTGCCATCCACGGAGAAGCTCACATCCGATCCGGGGCCCACGGCCGAATCCGGCACGTACGTCATGTGCTCGGGCACCGGCAGGTTGATGGCCACCTTCTCAGACGGCTTCTTGCATTTGTTGTTGGCCGTGACGGTCCAGACCACTTCGACGCCTGGAACCGCTTTGTCCACGGCCACCAGCTTCATGGTCTTGTTGCCACTGGCATCCACGACTTCCTTCTCCACTTCGGCCGCGGATTTCAGGACGATGCAGCCGTCCTCGGCAAAAGCCTGCGAGCCGAAGCCGCAGGCGATGAGCGCAGCGGCAGCGATGAATTTCTTCCCCATGAACATATGTATCTCCTTCACTCGATCGTCCTTCAGTTGATGGTCACCGCGAACGTGACCGTCTGGGGTCCGCTCGCGGTAGTTAGCGTGCCGAGCGCCACGCGCACTCGCGCGGGCACGGCGGCGGCAAATTCGCCGGCGTCGGTATCGGCGGCGTCGGTGAGCGTCGCGCCGTTGTATTGCAGGGATCCGGCCACGTAGGTGGTGTTCGCCGGGATGTCGTTGGTGAACGCGGCGTTTGCGGCGGAGCCGGCGCCGGTGACATCGATGACGAACGTATAGGTGACGCGCGCGCCCGGGATGGGCGTCGCACCGCCGAACTGGTTGAGCACGGCCTGGGTCTGGTTGATCGAAAGCGTGACGTCGGTGACCAGGTACTCGCTCGTTGCCTCTGCGTCAGCGCCCGTGGTGCCGGCCAGCGCGTCGACGCCTCCGTCACCGTCACCGCCGAACAACGTGCCGGGTGTCCCCGTGCCGGTGCGCGATGCGGCCGTGAGGCGCGTGCGGCCGATCTGCGTGT
>Ga0307407_10000805_pt1 | contig 10388 bp, 8 predicted proteins | sample 322Ometagenome_FD_203886 | JGI IMG/M metagenome (GOLD analysis project Ga0307407, IMG submission 203886) | Maize rhizosphere microbial communities from greenhouse at UC Davis, California, United States - 322HYB-O-1 | ecosystem: Host-associated > Plants > Roots > Rhizosphere > Soil | place: USA...
ATCAAACGGTCTGACGGGCGGGTGGTAATCGTCTCTCCTGGGCTCTTATGGACGCGGCGAAGTGGCCTCAGGCTCGTTTCTTGGCGTAGGCCATGGCGTCGCCGATGCGGTCGATCTGCTCGTCGGTATGGCCGGCGGAAATGGCGGTGCGGATGAGGTCTTTGCCGACGGGCACGGCCGGCGCGATCGACATGACGGTGAACACGTTTTTCTCCAGCAGGGCCTGCCAGAAGGTGTAGGCGCGTTGTTTGTCTCCGATCACGATGGGCACGGCGGGCGTTTCGCTGCCCCACGTGTCGAGGCCGAGTGATGTGAGCATCGCGGTGTAGCGGCGCTGATTGGCCCAGAGGCGTTCGATGTGCTCGGGTTCGGATTGGAGGACATCGAGCGCGGCCGAAGCGGCGGCGGCCTGGGAGGGGCTGAGCGAAGCGCTGAAGATGGTGTGTTTGCCGTGCGTGCGCAGATATTCGATGAGGGCGCGGTTGCCGGCGACAAAACCGCCGGTGCTGGCGAGGGCTTTCGACATGCTGCCGCAGAGGATGTCCACCTTGTCGGTGAGGCCGAAGTGATCGGCGGTGCCGCGCCCTTGGCGGCCGAGCACGCCGAAGCCATGGGCGTCGTCGAGGACGTTGAAGCAGTTGTATTCGTTGGCGACGGACAGCAAACCGGGCAGATCGGCGATGTGTCCCTCCATCGAGTAGACGCCCTCGACGACCATCATCTTGGCGGTGGCAGCAGGCAGGCTGGAGGCGACGGCGCGCAGGTCCTCGGCGTTGTTGTGCGAGAACCGTTCGACACTGGCGGAAGAGAGCCGGATGCCGTCCCAGAGGCAGGAGTGGATGTTTTTATCAGCGAGGATGACGTCGCCCTTTTGGGCAAAAGCGGCGATTCCAGAGAGGCAGGACAGGTAGCCGGCGGCATGAACGTGGCAGGCCTCTTTGCCGAGAAACGCGGCGAGTTTCTCTTCGAGCTCGTGGTGGTAGGCGCGGGAGCCGTTGGAGACGCGCGCGCCGGTGGGACTGGAGCCCCATTTGAGCAGGGCGGCACGGGCGGCCTCGATGACTTTGGGGTGAAAGGAGAGCCCGAGGTAGTCGTTGCTCGCCAACATGATCATATCGCGCCCCTTCAGCTGAACCGTGGTCCCCTGCTGCGCTTGCATGGCATGGTAGTAAGGATCGTAACGCAGCCGCAGCTTGGTGGCCGAGTCGTCACGACAACGGGCGGCAATCGGGTTGGCGGATTTGGTGAAGAACGGGAAAGCCATGATGAGATGTGTGCCTAGGTAAGTCGGATATTCCGTATTGCGGTATTGCGCATAGTGGTAACGTGCAGCGCCGCGAGCGAAGAGTTTGTTGCGAGATCAAAACCTTATTTTTGCCTACGTGGCGCGTTCGCAGCCTCTAGGCCGAACAAACCCAGAAGCCACCCGTATAAAGCTGAGCCTGCTTTTGCCCAGCGGTCCTCAAACGGGTGGGTGGCATAACGCCAAGCGCTCAGCCACGCGCGGCGTAGTTGCCAGATCGCAGCGTAGAGTCGATAGCGCCCACACGCCGAGCGTGTGAAGAGGTAAGTTGTATTGCGATGAAGCAGGCGCACGCGGAACGTGGGCATATCAGCCAACGCGTAAGTTTGATGGCCTCTGGTAAAGGTAGCTTTGCTCCCGACTTGATGAGACAGCTCAAGCGTAGGCATCAACCATACGCCCGCGCCGGCTCGATGAGTAGCCAGACCAAGGGCAAAATCGTATATATCTAGAAAGTAATGATCCGATGGTAACTGTATATTCGTAAGCGAAGGCAGGTGCAATAACATGCCTGAGGCAGGCAGGAAGTCGCAGCTCACGGGCTCTTGGTCGAAGGACATCGAACGTGCCCGATACCGGTCAAAACGCTGGGGAAGGTTTACGCATCCGTCATCTCGGTTGCGGGTGAGCGGAGCCACGATGCCGACACGTTTTTGTTCAAGATGGGAAAGCTCATTGTGAGCTCGCAGCAAGCCCGCCAAAAGCCCCGGCGCCGGGCGGCTGTCTTGATCCAAAATCCAGAGATAGTCGGCACCCGCGGTGCGAGCTGTGATTATGGAATCATTGATGGCTCCCGCCGTGCCTGGATTGTCAGGGCGATGAACATATACGTAATGTGGGAAGCCGGTGCCTGTCTGGGATGTTGGGCCGGCAAGTGGCTCCGGTGAGTTGTCCACCACGCGGATCTGTTCGGGTGGCGGTGTTTGCTCCAAGAGGGAGGTGTGAACTTCTCGCAGGGCGGTTGTGTCGCGGTAGGCGGTTACGTGAACCCATATGCGTGACTGATGACGCATAATCACTCTAAGGCTGGCGCCACAGCTGGATGTGGTTCGCGATGCAAAACAAACTGCAGTCGCTCCCGACTTGTGCAGCGGAGGCTGAGATCGCTGGGTCTGCAGCAATCCTTTTGGAGGTGCCAACTACTTGGGTGGCGGCAAAACGTCGGTTCTCGAGAAGCCTATTTGGGGACGAACGTGACAGATAAGCCATGGGAGATGGAGCGGTTGCGGACGTATGGCGAAACAAAGGTTTAAAGAAGCTCACAAGTCTTCTGCATGTTCCATGGTCGCGGATCTGAAGGTAGGTCAGTCTCTGCAAACTAAAATGCGGCTGCGAGAGCGTTCACTTGTTCAGAGATATATGACTCATGCCTTTCTTTATCTTTAGGGCTCGCCTTATGTTTTTGTAAGGATTTTCGCTCGATTCGAGAAGATGTTCCCATCCAATCTTATTGATGGTGCGCTTAACCTCGGCGTTCCACGCCGGAACGAAGGGGAATAGAATAGATTTTATAAAACTGATATCCATGCTTTTTCTGACAAATTCTCCTACTCCAAAAGTTTCATTGTGATTCAGCTCTAGAAATGCTTTGGCAATGTCTCTGTCAGGCCTTTCTATGACATTTCTCCACCAGTCGAGGAATGTCTGTCGCAGGTAATCAGCTGAGGTGCCGCTTCCATGTAGACTTGGTCCTATATTGGTGATGCCAGCCAGTATTCCTTGCTGAAAATGTTCAATATGTGCGTAGTAAACCCTGTCCTCCTCCGGGTCCTGAGTGGTAATCGGGACCACGCCGACAGGTTTCCGCACGTATCTTTGAGTCGACCCGTGGGGATTGTTGAACAGCATTTCTAGCGGGGAAACGAATTTCAGCAGATCAAAGTCTTGGGAGGCCAAGTTTATGTTTGGCCCGTAAGGCATTTTGATGGTATTGCCCTCTTGTGCATTGAGGAACGTGTTAAGGCCGAAGTAACAGCCGATGAATTGTGTTTCGGGGAATATTCGTGCTATGTTATCTTGAATCGTTCCGCGCCAACCTATATCTACGATCACGACCTTTGAATTGGGTTGGTTTGGGATAAAGGGAGCGAGATATTCTCTTAAGAGGTCTCTGGACTCTTGGATCTTTGCGTTAAAAATGGCCTTAAAGGCGGGATCATCAAACAGGCGAATCACGCGCTGGTTTTGCCAAGGGTAAGTGATCGTTTCGTGAGCATCGATTCCGTGGGATTTAACAATATCGAGAATGTCGGATGTTTGTTCGATGTTGCACGACACAAGCATGGCCTTGATGCTCTGCCTGCTATACTGTGTCCATAGCCGCATTAGCTCGCTTATGGAGCACTCCTTGAGTGAGGCGCAAAACGTGGCTATGCGGCTAACTTTGACCAAGTGGGCCGGCGGTGTAACAAGCGGAAGGGCGGAAGTAAACAGCCTTTCAAAGGCTTCTTTTATGAACAGGCCTTCCCTCGTGAAAAACCAAACGCTCTGCGCCCCCTGCGTAATGGTGGTCTCATAAATGTGAAGTAGGTAACCCGACAGGGGTAAAGCACTTGCCCGTCCGGCCAAAAACAAGGCATTGGGAGATGTGCCGGCGAGCGCTTGATTTTGAAGTTGGTTTATCTGTTGTTTTCTACCGCTTCTGTAGATACTTTCTTTTAGCAGTCGGGCTGCATGTTCAATTTCGGGCTGGTAATGTATGGCTTGCGCGCCCAACGCAGACGGGATTTCGACGTCAGAAATGGGGTTGTCGCCGACGTGAATCCATGGGCTTCCTAATGTGTGTGGGGCAATCTGGCTAAATATTTTTCCACTGCGTTTATTTAGCGAAATTTCGGCGGAGGTGATGCCGTCGGCTATTAAATCATCCAGTCCATTCTTCTTGATGATAATAGCGAGGTCGCTCCATTTCATATAGAAATCGGAAACGCCGAAGATTTTGGCATTGGGATATCTGGACAGAAATGATCTGATCTCCGGATCTGGATAAGTTATGAGGCATTCATGTTGAATTTCATATTGAACTATCTTCTCGACTTCTGGATCGGCATCGAGTGGTTGCGTTATCAAAGCTTGTTTTAACAACCTTCTAAAAACATCTCGAATCTCGTATTCATCATCAAATCCTTTGCTGGCGGTTTCCGAGCCGATACTATGTTCGCAGCTCTGCCGCAATTTGGTTAACGCGGCGATAGTCCGTAGATTTGGATGAATGTTGCCCGAGTGCTGCAGCAGGATATGGCGTGAAACTGCGTCCTTGGTGGCGTCTGGATGATGCCTTCGACGCAAGGCGGTATCCCATATATCTAGCGTGATAATCATGAGCTTATGAAAGATTTAATTTTCTTTAATAGGCTTTTTTTGCGGGGCGGGCGTGACGCGGTGTTCAAATGCCTGTTAGCACGTATGGGTATGTGGGGAAATGCGTCAGGGAGCGGGAGTGAGGGCATTTCTTCTCCCGAGATAACACGGTCGAAGAATTGAAGAAATTGTTGTTCGCAGTGTCGACTATTGCGATCCTTCATAAAGTTATATCCCGCTTGGGCCATCGATTCTCGCTTTTGAGGATTATCCAGTATGTCTATGATGCCTTGTGCCAAAGACTCTGGGGTTTGTTCGCAAAGGGAAACTGCGGTATTGGGAAGGTCGTAAAGCGTGCAGGATCGATAGAGCTCCACCACAGGCAGGCTCGCCGCCATCATTTCAAAGGGGATTCGGGATGGATTTGAAGAGCTTAGACATAGGCCAACCGTGGATTCATTGTATAGGGTATTACAATCGATAGTGCTTAATAGCCCCAAATTACGATGGTCAAACCACACTTGGCCTTTGGTCTTGGAGCCATATAGGGTGATTTCCACATCGGGCCTGTTCGCTTTAACAATACCCAATGCCTCAATTCCTAGTTCCGAACAGCGCCGCGGTTTTTCAGGCTGATAAATCATGCAAACTTGGCGTTTCTTGGAGAGGCCTGGCAATGGCTTGTAGGTCGTGGTGTCGGCGCAAAAATCGAAGAATGCAATAGGTGAATGATATTCGGTGGTTAGTTTATAGGCCAGCCAACGGCCAATGCTGATGGATGTAAGTCCATAGGTATATGAGTTTTCGGCCATAAGATAGCCGCTGCCCATGGGGTTAAAGTATGCCTCGTAGTCCTGTATGAAATAGCATCTGTGTCGGACGTTTTTGAGGTCGCGAACAAACTTTGCGCTATACCAAATGGTCGCGATGGCTGCTACGGCGGGTATGGTCTTGGCGGGCTCCCAGCTATTGTATATGTGTTTGAAATCAAACCCCAAGAGTGATTGAATTGCGGCTCGTGTGTTTAGGGCGGATGTGTTTTCGAAAAAAATGTGGCATTCATATCCATGGTCTTCTAGCATTTTAGCGTGATGTAAAATCGTGCGATGCCCGCCGGATCCTTCAAGTAATGATGGCAAAAGCCAAGCTACCTTCTTCATGTGCTTATAGGATTTTTAATTTTCGAAGGAGTTTCGCTGCCGGTTTGTTCAATATGATGTCCATTGACTGAATAACGGTGAGGCGCTCATCTGCGAGAGTGCGTTGGGCGGCGATGGCGGCATCGCGCTCTTTGATCATAGTGTCCATCGATTGGATAACGGTGAGGCGCTCATCTGCGAGGGTGCGTTGGGCGGCGATGGTGGCATCACGCTCTTTGATCATGGTGTCCATCGATTGTATAACGGTGAGGCGCTCATCTGTGAGGGTGCGCTGAGCGGCGATGGTGGCATCGCGCTCCCTGATCATGGTGTCCATCGTTTGGATAGCCGTGAAGCGCTCGTCTAATAGTCGGGCGTCAAGCTCGTGGAGCTTATGCCAATATTCACAAGATTCATCCAATAGCTTCAGTCTCTCATGCCATGATGCACTCGCAAAATGCGCGCTTTTTTCTTCTGTAATTTGCTTGTCGTGCCACACCGCAGTGATGAATTGGTTTTGGTGGTCTACTTCTATCAGCAAAGTCGAGAGTCCTGCTAGCTCTCCCAATCTGCGTAGAGATGTGGGGGTTGAAAAATAAAGATGTTCGGGGTAGACGTAATTTGAATAAAGTAGTGGCAGTTGGGCAAATATAAAGCCTCCGTGTGCCAAGGAAGCCTTCGCTTGCTTTAGCAAATCGACGGGAAGGAGTATGTGTTCCAGAACGTGCCAAAAAATGATCGCCTGAGGCGGAGTATTTCGTGACTTAAGCTCGATTAGAAACTCTGTAGCAGTTTTGCTGCTAATCCTGCTTTTATCAATGTGCAGTTGATTCTGTGCGATTTCACGGAGTTCTGCCGCCGGTTCGCATCCTATCGCCTTATACCCGGCATTTATCAGCGCTTTTATCAGCGTGCCTCGGCCTGCACCAACTTCCACAATCAGGTTGTCTGAACTTGGGGAAATAAATTTGCCTATGAGCTTTACTACACTACTTAACGAGACGATCTCTTGGTTGAGTAGATTGGCATTGGAGCCCCTCCACCATTTTTCGTGAAACGAGATCTGTGCCTCCAGCAGGTTTTCGGCTGAGTAGGTGGGCTCCAGATAGAGCGCTCCGCACTCGTCACATCCAAACAAGTCGGTGGGTAGGTATTGTTGGTTGGACTGTAACAGTTTTTGGCTGCGTGCTGCCCCGCAGCACGGGCAATGTGGAGTCATGGCGAAATTGAGCAGTCGGTTAATGGAACGTTAAATAGGGCGTGCACGGGGCGAGGTCCGCAGGTGGCTTTGATGGAAATGATGTTATGGGCCCAGCATTGTATTTGGTGGTGAATAGGATCAATGCCTTCGCCTATGCCGAATGTAAGCAGGTAATTGCCTTCCTTTACTTCTGGCCAATGCCACTTTATAGTGATTACGTGTTCGGCTCCTTGTTTTATGAAAAGTTTTTTATCGAGGGAGGAGAGGGTGTTTTCCCCGAATATACGATTGCCGTATATGTCTGTTGCGAGATAACCGATTATGCCTTGGGGCACGTTTTTCTGGCACTCAATCAGCAGGCTGGCATGTATTTGATCTCCGGGGCGAGCCACGATTTGCGCTTCGTTTCCATTGATTCTTAATGAGTAGCCTTTGATTCGAACTTGTCCCGCGCCGCCACACTTGTCGTCGGGTATGGTGGTAAAGTTTATCTCTGTCTCTACTTTCTCCGTAGGGGTGTTGTGGAGGATGGCTTTCTCCATTGAATGCGAATGCTTGGTGTAGGCCTCTATGCATTCGAGTGGAGACGCGGACATGATAATTTCGCCTTTATCAAAAAACAGCGCCCGGTCACAAAGATTCGCGATGGCTCCCATGTCGTGACTTACAAAAAGTCGCGTGGTGTTGGCCATCTTGAGCTTCATATGATCGAGGCATTTGGCGGTAAAGAAAATATCCCCTACTGCAAGTGCCTCATCAATGATCAATATTTCGGGTTCGACGGCGATTTGCACCGAAAAAGCGAGTCGCATTAGCATGCCGCTTGAGTAGGTTTTGACTGGTTGGTTTATAAAATCGCCGATATCTGCGAATTTTATTATTTCTAATTTTTTCTTTTCTATATTTTCTCTGCTGAGTCCTAGAACGCTTGCGTTTAGGTGGATGTTTTCTATTCCTGTGAACTCGGGATTGAAGCCGCTTCCGAGCTCAAGCAGGGCTGCGACTCTGCCGCGAGTGATGACTTTTCCTGACGAAGGAGTAAGTGTCCCTGCAATGATTTGTAAAATAGTGCTTTTGCCGGATCCGTTGCGTCCCACTATTCCAACCGCTTCCCCTCTTCTAATGTCAAATGAGGCGTTTTTTATGGCATAAAAATCTTTATAGTAGGGCGACTGGTTTTCAGCACGAGGCTTTAGCTTGGAGTTTAAGTTTGTGATTGATTGTGGGAGAATCCTTCGGATGGCTTCCTTAAGTGGCGCTTTCAGGCGCGCAGACGGATCACGCCAAATGCGGTAAGCTTTGCTGACGTTTTGAACGGAAATGGCAATGTCATCTGACATAAGAATATGCTGTCTGCGGGATATTGTAGCGCGATCTGAGACTAGATTACGTCGGCAAAAGCTGGCTTAAGTTTTTTAAAGGTGATAAGACCCAGAGCCAATATCATAATTCCTATGAAGAAACTGTAGGCGAGGCCCGTCAAGTTTAGGGGGTGGTTCCAAAGCAGCACGTTGCGGGCTTGCTCGATAATATGAATGAGCGGGTTGTATTTGAGCCAAGTCCATATCGTTGGAGGGATCATATCCGCAGAATAGAAAACGGCACTCGAATACATAAGGACCATACTGATCGGGCCTGCGGCATGTTGAATGTCGCGTAGAAACACGCCAAGTGAGGATAGCAGGAATGCGGCGCCTAGGGCGATGGGGATGAGCGGCAGGATAGCTATAATAAACAGAAATGAATGGATGGTAAGGCCTTGACCAAAGATGGAGATGCCTAGGAGAACCAAGCCCAAGCTGATGCTGAATTGATATAGAGTGGCTCCTAGGTTGGCTAGGGGGAGAATCTCCAGGGGAAATACAACTTTCTTGACCAAGTTAGGTTGGCCAACGATCGCTCCGGTGGAGCTGCTAATAATTTCAGCGATAGTTTGGTAGATAGTGATACTAAGGAATACGCCCAAAGCGTAATCGAGAGTGGTTTGGTTTTCCTCGCCCTTGTAGCGACCTTTAAAGATGAATCCGAAGACGATTGTGTAGATGCTCATCATTAAAAGGGGGCTGATCACGCTCCAAAAAATGCCGAGGGCGCTGCCGCGGTGACGTTGTTCAATTTGGCGCTTTGTGAACTGCCAGAGCAAGTAGCGATACTGGGTAAAAAGTTTAATCATTGAAAGGGGTGGTGCTGTTCAGCCTCAGAGTGTTCTCAGATATTTGCCGTATGGGGAATTGCCCAGTTTGCGAGCCGCGGTGGCGAGTTCGGCGCGGGGCATCCATCCTTGGCGCCAAGCGATCTCTTCTAAGCAGGCGATTTTCAGGCCTTGGCGGGTTTCGATGACTTGGACGAATTGGGCGGCGTCGAGCAGGCTGTCGTGGGTTCCTGTGTCGAGCCAGGCGGTGCCACGGCCTAGCAGCTCTACGCGAAGATCGCCGCGTTGCAGGTAAAGGCGGTTAAGGTCGGTGATCTCGAGTTCGCCTCGGGCGCTGGGCTTGAGGCTGCGGGCGAGTTGCACGACGTCGGCATCGTAGAAATAAAGCCCGGGGACGGCGTAGTTGGATTTTGGGTGCGCGGGTTTTTCCTCGATGGAGAGCACGCGACCGTCGGGCGCGAATTCGACGACGCCGTAGGCCTTGGGGTCGGCGACGTGGTAGCCGAAGATGGTGGCGCCGGCGGTCTGGGCGCTGGCGGTTTGCAGCGAGGAGACGAGGTCGTGGCCGTAGAAAAGGTTATCGCCGAGGACGAGGGCGCAGGACTCGTTGCCGGTGAGAAACCCGGTGTCGGCCGCGATGGTGAAGGCTTGGGCGAGACCGTCGGGCGAGGGTTGTTCGGCGTAGCTGAACGCGATACCAAACTGGCTGCCGTCGCCGAGCAGGCGTTGGAACAGCGGGAGGTCGGCGGGCGTGGAGATGATCAGGATCTCGCGGATGCCGGCCAGCATGAGCACCGACAGCGGGTAGTAGATCATCGGTTTGTCGTAAACCGGCATCAATTGCTTTGAGATGGCGATTGTCAGTGGAAAGAGACGGGTGCCTGATCCGCCGGCGAGGACGATGCCGCGCCGCGCGGCGGTAGGAGTTGAAGGGGAAAGTTTAAGTTTAAGATCGGACATCGGAGTGAGCGGGCGTCGTTTAGCGAAGGCTTTGGTAGAGGCCGTGGAGCATGCGGGAAATTTCCGTGAGTTCTTGGACGAGCCGTTCCCCTGTGGGCGCATCGACGTAGCCCAAGGCCGAGGCACGTCGGATTTGCGAACGTGTTTCTCCCGCCGAACCCTTGGCGTAGCCGATAAATTGGCGATATTCCGCCTTGCCCGGGCGCTCCGAGCCTTCGGCCACGTTGTCGGAAATACTGTTGGCGCTTCGGGTGATCTGGTCTTTGAAGCCCCAGTCGCGGCAGTCGGCCAAAAGGCGGTAAATCTCGATGCTCAGCGCGTGCGAGCGCTGCC
>Ga0307407_10000807_pt1 | contig 10373 bp, 7 predicted proteins | sample 322Ometagenome_FD_203886 | JGI IMG/M metagenome (GOLD analysis project Ga0307407, IMG submission 203886) | Maize rhizosphere microbial communities from greenhouse at UC Davis, California, United States - 322HYB-O-1 | ecosystem: Host-associated > Plants > Roots > Rhizosphere > Soil | place: USA...
CGCCGGCCGCCGCGTGACCTCGCGGATGAGCCCCTGCTCGACCATCCGCGCGATCGAGCGGTAGAGCGTGCCCGCGCTCAGTCGCAGCGCGCCGCCGGTGCGGGCCTCCACGTCCTGGATGATCGCGTAGCCGTGGCGCTCCTGATCGACGAGTGCCACCAGGATGTGGAACGTGGCGGGCGGGAGGGGGAGGAGGGCGTCGACGTCAGCGCGGTCGCGTGTCACGCCTCATTATAGCCACACAGGCTATATTGTCAATGGCTATAGTAGGCCGGGGTGATTCGCGAGGCCGCCCGTGACGCGCGACGCGTGCGGCCGGCAGTTGTCCCAAAATGGGACAGTCGCTGGCGCGCGGCGCTCGACGGAATCGTCCTCACGTGGTATCATCGCGGAGCCTCGCCCCGCGTGCCGGCGGTGCCGCCGGTGGCTGGCGCGCGGCGCTCACCGCTTCGTCCCCCGGAGGCGCTGATGCGGCGACAGGTCGTGCGGCTGTCCGTGCACCAGACGAGCAAGGTGCTCGCGGTGCTCTACTTCGTCATGGGGCTGGTACTCATGCCCTTCTTCGTGCTCGCGAGCCGGGCGTCGCCGGACGGCCGCGGCCTGGGCCTGGGCATCGCCCTACTGCTGCCGGTCGTGTACGGCGCGATCGGCTACGTGTTCGTAGCGATCGGGTGCGCGGCGTACAACTTCGTCGTGCGCTTCACCGGGGGGATCGAACTCGACGTGGCGCCGGCGGCCGACGAGGTCACGCCGATGGTAGCCGGCGCCGGTCCCACACCAGGCTCCCCGTCGCGGTGACCGCGGCGCCGCGCCCGGCCAGTAGGGTGTCGCTCTCGCGCGGGGCCGGCCGGACCGGCGTGGTACAGTAGAGAAGGGCGGGCCACCGGCAATCGGCGGCCCGCCCCTCTCTCGATCGCGGGCTCGCGCTCACCCCCGTGGCACCCACCGCTCCCGCCAGCGACGGAGCGCCGCCAGGCCCGCGTCCTGGGACGCGGGCACGAACGTCGCCCGACGCGCGTCCCACCACGCCGCCCAGAAGCGCCGCGCCACGTCGCGCTCCTCCGCAGTGGGCGCGGGCGGTGCGGGGCAGTCGTCCGCTCCCGTCATCTCGATGAGCGCGACCATGGCGCCCGCGTAGCGCCGCGCGTCGGCGAGCCCGGCGATGAGCTCGGGGACCGCCGCCGTGTCGCGCAGCGCCGCGAGCACTTGGGCAGCCGTCAGCGCGCCCTCCCGCTCGACGTACGACGCGCTGTCCGGCGGGGGCGGCGCGGCGAACGCCGCGCGCGCAAGACGGGCGAGGAGCGCGCGAGACTCCGCGTCGGGCGCCACGGCGTCTACACCGCTCCAGCGTGCGGTGTAGAGCAGCGCGGTGGCGGCGCTCGGCCGCGCCAGCGCGTCGCGCACGAGCGCGTGCCACTGCGCCCGCGTGGCCACCTGGCGCGCCGCACCGTACTCCTCGCGCGCCGCGAGCCACGGGACGATAGTCGTGTCGCCGAGCTGGATCAGGCGGTTGCGGATCTCGCCCGCACCGTAGCCGGAGAGCCCACGGGCGAGCCACGTCCTGAGCATCGCCGTTCCGGTAGTGTCGCCCAGGCGCGCCAGCGCGAACGCCACGCTCGGCCCGGGCTCGCTGGCGGCGGTCGCCAGCTCTCGCAGCGTGGGGAGGTACGCGGGGTCGCCCGCCCAGCCGAGCGCGCCCACGACCTCGCTGTCCCAACTCGTCCCGCCGTGCTCCTCGACGTGAATCGTCGCCGCGGCGAAGCGCACGAGCCGCGGATGCGCGAGCGCTCGCTCGACCACGAGCTCGTCGCCCCCCCACGCACTGTCGAAGTGCGCGACCGGTACGGAGCGGAGCGTCGCGACGAAGGAGTCCGGGTCGACCACGGTCTCCAGCCACCCCACGGCGAAGGGCGAGCTCTCCGGGACGGGGCGCAGGACGCGCCCCAGGGCGACGATCGCCCGCTCCCGCGAGTCGTCGGGCGCCGGGCGCTCCGTCAGCTCCCAGCGGGCGACGATCACGGGTCGTGCGTCGGACTCCCACCGGCGCACTCCGTCTTCGTCGGTGTGACCGGTAGCCGGAATCGACTCGGTCACGCTGTCAATGGCCGCCGCCACGCGCGCGTGGCGGACGCTCCACCGGCCGCTCGCGTCGTCGAGTACCGCCACGCCCGTGCGCGTCGCGACCCACACCGTGTCCCCCGTGGCCGCGATCGTGAGCACGTCGTCGTCGGGGAGCGGCGAGTTCTGCGCGGTGAGCCGCCGCCAGCTTCGCGCCGCGCGGTCGTAGCGTAGGATGCCGGTGCCGCGCCGGCTCATTCCCCCGTAGTTGGTGTCCACCGCCACCCAGACGGCGGCGCGCGACGCTGCCATCTCCACGACGGTGGCGGTCGAGATCATCGGGTCGACGATCGCCTCCACGCGGTGCGTCTTGCGGTCGAAGCGAAGGAGCCCGCCCGGCGCCGTGTAGTGCCCCTGCAGGCCGAACCAGATCGCGTCGGCACTGGTGGCCCACGTCCTGATGGCAGTCGAGAGGTGGGGCGGCTCCTTCGTCAGAGAGCGGACCGCGAGGCGATGGTCGGCGACGGCGCGCCACCGCTCGGCGGCGCTGACCGCCGGCCGCAGCGAGAAGCGGCGCTTGTCCGCGGTCGAGACGACGCTGAAGACGGGCCCGCGGGCATCGGACCTCGAGTAGGCGAGGCGGAACGCCCCGTCGAGCCGCACGCTCTTCGCCGGCTCGTAAGCGGGCTGCTTGGACGGAATAGTTGGAGCCGTGGGGCGTGGGCCCAGGGAGCCCCAGGTGTCGGTGGTGCGGGAGAAAGTCCAGGCCCGCCACGACCGGTCGAAGCAGTCTTCGCCACAGTCGGCCCAGTAGAAGCGCGCCAGCAATGGCGTGACCGAGATGGCTGCGACCTCGGGGGGGGCGACTCTGGTACTCCGCTGCGCCAGGGCCGGCCGGGCAACCAGAGCGGCGAGCAGCCAGAGGAGCGCGCGAGGGGCGGCGTGGGACGACACAGGGGGCCTCGGAAGGGAAGTGGAGGGATGCCCGAGAGGGACGCCCGGTGTCGGCCGGCGGTCACCCCTGAGTTGCTCACCCCAGCGGCGCCCATTTGCGTAGCGGGAAGTGCGGCGATCGGTCGCGCCGCGGAAGCCTGCGCGTCCTTCCGGAAGCGACGGGGGCGGCGCTCGGCCGAGCGCCGCCCCCGTCGATGCGCGGCGCCTTCGCGCCTGCCGCCAGGGCCGCTGCCGCGCTTGCCGCGGCGACCGCGGTTACCGCGGTTACCGCGGTTACACGGCGCCCGCGTGATCCGCCGGCTCGTCGCGTTGCCGACGCGCGCCGCGGGTCGGGCGCTCCCATCCCCCGCGACCGTCCCGCAGCCGACGCTGCACCGCGAAGCCGGCCGCGGCCGCGGCGGCGGTGCCGACGAGCCACCGACCCCAGCTCATTTCACCGAGCACGCCCGGCGCGTCGCGTCCTACGGCCGAGGCGAAGTGAGCGACGATCGCCTTGTCGAAGGCGTGGAGGTCGTGCGGTCCTCGGCTCGACACCCAGTTGTCGTCGTGCACCACGTCTTCGTCGACCCACTCGCCCCCGGCGTTGAGCACGTCGTCCTTGATGCCCGGCCACGACGTGAGGCGCCGCCCCTCGACGAGGCGCGCCGAGATCAGCACCCACGGGCCGTGGCAGATGGTCGAGATCGGCTTGCGGGCGGCCTCGAAGTCGCGGACGAAGTCGAGCGCGCGCTCGCTCTGCCGGATGAAGTCCGGATTGATGAACCCGCCGGGAATGTGCAGGCCGTGATAATCGTCCGCGTCGGCGGTGAACACCGTCCGGTCGACGTCGATCTTCTTGCCAGGCACGAACAGGTTCATCCCCTGGATCGACCCGGGGCGGAGCGACACGATCTCGACCTCGGCGCCGTGCCTCTCGAGCGCCTTCACCGGCCGCGTCACCTCGACCTGCTCGAACCCGTCTGCCGCGAGCACGGCAATGCGAACGCCTTCGAGTACCTGATCTGCCATCGACTCCCCTCCTACGCTCGTCTCTCGTGGTTGCCTGATTGCCGCTAGCCGCCACCGGCGCCAGCCGCGGGTCCGCGTCCCTGCTGCATATCCGACGCCTGGGTGCCCATACGACGTCGACAACCGTGCTCGCCCCTCGGCCGCGGCGCCCGGCAGGGACGACCTGCGTGTCGGACGCCGCCGCGCGGTCCGCGGCCGTCGTCGCGGTGATCGTCAGCTTCCCGCTCCCATCTGATTCCCGGGCGAGGGGGCCCGGTCGGCCGCGCGGGCGGCCGCGGGCAGCGCGGCGAGGAGCGCCGGGAGGCGCAGTGAACGTCGGCGTCTGGTCGGGCGGGTGGGGTGGTCGTGTGAGGACGGCACGGCGGGGCTCCCGGAGTGTCGTCGATTCGTGGGTGGGTGCGGCCCTCGCGGGCGTGTCGCTCACGCCCCCGTTGCGAGGCCGGGTGGCGTGCGGCATCTTCGCGCCTCAGGTCGGCACAGGGAGAGGTGTGGGGCGCGCTGCAATGCGGACGCAGCCCCCGCGTGACGCCCTGGACCGGCGACTCCCAGGCGCCCACCTCCGGCCGATCGGGTGCGCGCGCACATCCTCGAATCCCCGGAGCCGTGGCGCATGGACGCTCGGCACGAGGTCACGGAGCTTCTCGCGGCGGCGCGCGGCGGCGACGCGGGCGCCCTCGACCGCATGTTGCCTCTCGTGTACGAAGAGCTGCGGCGCATCGCGCACCGCCAGCTCCGCGGCGAGCGGCCCGGCCACACCCTGAAAACGACGGCGCTGGTCCACGAGGCGTACCTCAAGCTCGTGGACCAGACGCGCATCGCCTGGGGCGACCGGGTGCACTTCTACGGGGCGCCGGCCGGCGCCATGCGGCGCATTCTCATCGACTCGGCCCGCCGGCGCCGGGCGGGCAAGCGCGGCGCGGGCGCGCGAGCGGTGCAACTCGATGACGTCGACCTCCCGATCGAGGAGCGCGCCGAGCTGGACCCACGCCTTGCCCGCGCCATGGAGTGCCGCTACTTCGGCGGCCTGACCGACGACGAGACCGCGGCCGTCCTCGGCGTCACGTCGCGCACGGTGCGGCGCGATTGGGTCAAGGCGAAGGGCTGGCTTTTTCTGGGGGAGCTGCAACGGTGACGCCCCCTAGCCCCGTGCCTCTCAGGCCCGCAGCGCCGGTCGTCGCGACGGGCGCCGCCCCCGAAGCCCGCTCCGGGCTGGATCCCTGGACGCCGGCCGAGCTCCCGGCGCCGCCGATGCCGCGAGGGGTAGGGTGGCTCGGCGTCGTCGGGCCGGGCATCATCGTGCTCGGCGCCTCGATCGGTGGCGGCGAGTTCCTCCTCGGGCCAGCCGTCTTCGTCCGGCACGGCTTCTCGCTCCTCTGGTTGACCGCGGTCGCGGTGCTTCTCCAGACCGTCTTCAATACGGAGGTCATGCGCTACACGCTCGCGACCGGAGAGCCGGTGTTCACGGGCTTCATGCGCACCCGGCCGTCGGCGACGATGTGGGCGTGGGTGTACGCGGTGCTCTACTTCCTCCAGAGCGGCTGGCCCGCGTGGGCGGCGACCGCCGCGGGGGCGATCTTCTTCCTGTTCGCGCGGCGCCTCGCCGGCCCGGCCGACGCGGCCACGGTGTACGCGATCGGGGTAGGGACGTTCCTCGCGTGCGTGGCCGTGCTCCTGGTGGGGCGGCGCATCGAGCGCACGCTCGAGCTGCTCAACTGGGTGCTCGTTGCGTGTATCCTGGGCGCCTTTCTCGTCCTCGCCGTGCTCTTCGTGCCGGCCGTAACCTGGCTCGCGGCGGTGGTGGGCTTCGCCGGCTTCGACGCGCCGAGCGGCAGGTTCGACTTTCTCCCGGAGGGCGCGGACTTCTTCCTGCTCGCGGCGCTCGTGGCATACTCCGGGGCCGGCGGCGTCAGCAACATCGTCCTCTCGAACTGGGCGCGGGACAAGGGCTACGGGATGGGCGAGCGGGCGGGGTACATCTCCGCCGCAGTCGGCGGCCACAAGGTGCACCTCGCCCACACCGGCTTCATCTTCGCGCCGGACGCGGAGGCGATGCGGCGGTGGCGCGGCTGGTGGCGCGTCGTGCGTGCGGACCAGTGGGGCGTGTTCTTCACCGGCGCGCTCCTGGGCATGGCTCTGCCGGCGCTCCTCTACGTGACCTTCCTCACGCGCGGGAGCGACATTCGGGGTCTGGGCATCAGCGCGGCGCTCGCCTTCAGCATGGGCGTGACGGTGGGGCCGCTGCTCGCCGGCGTGATCGCCTTCCTGGGCACGTGGCTCCTCTTCAAGGCGCAGCTCGACATCGTGGAGGGGATGGTGCGCGCCATTACGGACATTCTCTGGACCGGCAGTCGTCGGGTGCGCGCCTGGCGCGGCGGCGACGTGCGCGCCGTCTACTACACCGTGCTTGGCGCCGTCGTGCTGTGGGGCATCGTCGCCCTGCGGCTCGCCCAACCCGTCGTGCTGCTGCAGCTCGGCGCCAACGTGGCGGGCGCGGTGCTGGTCGTGGCATCGCTCCACCTGCTCTACATCAACACCCGGCTCCTCCCGCGCGAGCTGCGCCCCCGGCGGTGGCGCCGCGCGACCCTCGTGGCGATGGCGCTGTTCTACGGCTTCTTCGTCGCCCTGTCGCTGGGCAGCGTCCTGTGAGCCGGCGGAGTGTGCCGAGCGGGGTAGTTACGCCCCGGGGAGCCCGCCGCTTGCGTGACTCGCCGCCGGCGTCTTGATCCCTTGGCCCGGGCGCCGGCGCCGCCGGAACAGTGACTTTGGAGGAGCAGCGTGAGAATCGTGTTTACCGCCCGTGCGACGGTCGTCGCCGCCTTCGCCGCACTCGCCGCGCTCGCCGTCCGCGCCACGCCGGTCCGCGCTCAGGCACCCGCCGATTCCGCCGAGGCGGCCGCGGTCGTGGAGCGCTACCACCGCGCGCTTTCCGAGGGCGACAGCGCCACGGCGCTCGCGCTGTTGCGCGACGACGCCGTCATCCTCGAGAGCGGGGGCGTCGAATCGCGCGAGCAGTATCGCGCGCACCACTTGCCGGCAGACATCGCGTTCGCCCGCGCGGTGAGGGGCGAGCGATCGGTAGTCCGCGTAGCCGTGCGTGGAGACGTCGCCTGGGCGACCTCGACGAGCACCACCAAGGGCCAGTACCGCGGCCGGGTGGTCAACGCGATGGGCGCGGAGCTCATGGTGCTGACGCGCGCCGCGGACGGGTGGAAGATCAGCGCCATTCACTGGTCGTCCCGCGATCGGCGCTCGTAACCGCGGAGAGCGGTACCGCTGGAGCCGGGGCACATAGCCCGCGCTGCGCACCGGCGTGGTCACCCGACGGCCGGCTCATCGCCTTCGTCTCGAATCACGAGGTCGATGCCGACGGCACCTCTGAGTACCAGGTCTACACCGTGCGCGCAGACGGCACCGGCCTCGCCCGCCGTACGTTCGACGACTCCGAGAAACAGAACCCTAGCTGGATCCGCTACTGACCCGGAGAACCGAGCACGACCGCATCCCGAGGCTATGACGTTCGTTCAGAACGCTTCATGCTTCGTAAAGTCGATAGTCGCACCTCCGGTCGGAGGCCACGGGAGAGCCCAATGACTGAACCACACGCGCATGACCGCACGAGCACCGACCCGTCCCCGGATTCTCTCGATTCCGCAACGCCTCGCGGGGACGGGTCGCACGGCGAGGCACGTCACGCCGAGGCGCACCCGGCACCCCATGCGCCCCATTCATCCCATGCGCCCCCTGCGCCCCGCGGGCACGACGAGCACCACGACGGGGGAGACCGCGCGCCCGCGGCTCCTCTGCAGGCCCCGGCCGAACCGGGTTACCCGGAGCACCCCGAGCTCGCCAGCCGCGGCGAGGCGACCGAGCAGGCAGCGCACGCCGGGCACGCGCACGGCCACCACGCCGCGGCCGGCGCCGACGCGGGGCCCCGCGGCCACGCCGGGCACGCGGGCCACGACAAGCACGCCGGGCACTCGGTCGCGATGTTCCGCGACAAGTTCTGGGTCTCGCTCGCGCTGACCGTGCCGACGCTCGTCTGGGGACACATGCTCCAGAGCGCGCTGGGCTATCGCGCCCCGATGATCCCCGGGGCGATGTACATCCCGGCCCTCTTCGGCACTGCGGTCTTCCTGTACGGCGGCCAGCCTTTTCTGCAGGGCGCCGTCCGCGAGCTGAAGGACCGGCTCCCCGGGATGATGACGCTGATCGCGCTCGCGATCTCCGTGGCGTTCGTCTTCAGCGCTGCGGTGGGGCTCGGCTACCCGGGCATGCCGCTCTGGGAGGAGCTGGCGACGCTCGTCACGATCATGCTCCTCGGGCACTGGATCGAGATGCGGTCGATCTCGCAGGCACAGGGCGCGCTCAAGGAGCTGGCGAGGCTCCTCCCGAACACCGCGACCCGGGTCATCGGTGACCGGATAGAGGAGGTGCCCATTTCCGAGCTACGGGAGGGCGACGTCGTCCTGATCCGGCCCGGAGAGCGCGTGCCGGCCGACGGCGTCGTCCGGCAGGGCGCGAGCGCCGTGAACGAGTCGATGATCACCGGCGAGTCGCGGCCGGTTGATAAGCAGGAGGGGGACAAGGCGATCGCCGGGACGGTGAACGGGTCGGGCTCGCTCCGCCTCGAGGTCACCGGCACGGGCGAGCGCACGGCGCTCGCCGGCATCATGCGGCTCGTCGAGCAGGCGCAGACGTCCCGGTCGCGCGCGCAGGCACTCGCCGACCGCGCCGCGTTCATCCTCACGCTCGTCGCCCTCGGCGCCGGCGTCGTGACGCTGGTGGCGTGGCTGGCGCTCCGCCCTGGGGACCCCGCCTTCGCGATCGAGCGCCTCGTGACCGTGCTCGTCATCGCGTGCCCGCACGCCCTCGGGCTCGCGATTCCGCTCGTGATCGCGATCTCGACGACGCTCGGTGCCAGGAGTGGCTTGCTCGTGCGCGACCGGCGCGGGCTCGAGGAGGCGCGCAACCTGAACGCGGTCGTCTTCGACAAGACGGGGACGCTCACGCTCGGCGAGCACCGCGTCGTCGACATCGCGACGGCGGATGGCGTTTCGCGGGAGGACGCACTGCGGCTCGCCGCTGCGATGGAGCGGGACTCGGAGCACCCAGTGGCGCGCGCGATCGTCACGAGCACGGAGGAGCGCGGGCTGCGAATCCCGCTGTCGCGCGACTTCGAGTACGTCCCGGGGCGCGGCGTGCGAGGCACCGTCGAGGGGCGGCGCCTCTCGGCGGGCGGCCCCAATCTCCTCGCCGCAGCCGGCGTCGAGCCGGAGCCCGCACTCCGCGCCGCGGTGGAGCGGGCCGCCGCGCGGGGGCAGGGCGCGATCTACCTGATCGAGGGCGACCGCGTCGTCGCGGCCTTCGCGGTGGCCGACGCCGTGCGGCCGGAGTCGCGGGAGGCGATACGGCGCCTGCACGACGCAGGCCTCGAGGTCGTCATGCTCACCGGGGACGCGAAGCCAGTGGCAGACGCGGTCGCACAGGAGCTCGGCATCGACACTGTCTTCGCGCAGGTGCTCCCCGACCAGAAGGCGGAGCGCATCAAGGAGCTGCAGGCGCAGGGAAAGCGGGTGGCGATGGTCGGCGACGGCGTGAACGACGCGCCGGCGCTCGTCACGGCCGACGTCGGCATCGCGATGGGCGCCGGGACGGACGTTGCGGTCGAGGCCGGCGACATCGTGCTCGTGCGCAGCGACCCGCGCGACGTGCCCCGCGTCGTGGCGCTGAGCCGAGCCAGCTACCGGAAGATGATGCAGAACCTCTGGTGGGCAGCGGGCTACAACATCGTCGCCATACCGCTCGCCGCCGGGCTCCTCGCCCCGTGGGGGTTCGTGCTCTCACCCGCCGTGGGCGCGGTGCTCATGTCGGCGAGCACCGTGATCGTCGCGATCAACGCGCAGCTGCTCCGGCGGGAGCGCCTGTAGGTCCACCGTACCCGCGTCAACCCGCGCAACGCCACGCCCGCGCAGCGCCGGCGCTGCGCGGGCGTCATCCGGTCAATACTCCCCTCCCGGGCTGCTCACGACGAGCGTGGTGGGAATGCGGCGAGTGGGAGTGCTGCGACTAGGAGTGATGCGAGTGGCTCGCCGACGGGGCGCTGGGCTCCTCGCCCGGCCGCACGACGGCGAAGTGCCCCATCATGCCGGTGGCGTGGTGCTCGAGGATGTGGCAGTGGTACATCCACTCGCCCGGCCGGTCGTCCGGCACCCACGCGATCCGCACGCGGCCCTTCGGCGGCACGTTGACCGTGTCCTCCCACGAGCGGAACGCGGGCGGTTCGCCGTTCACCTCCAGCACCTGGAAGAAGAAGCCGTGCAGGTGGAAGGGGTGGTCCATCATCGTGTTGTTGA
>Ga0307407_10000811_pt1 | contig 10366 bp, 7 predicted proteins | sample 322Ometagenome_FD_203886 | JGI IMG/M metagenome (GOLD analysis project Ga0307407, IMG submission 203886) | Maize rhizosphere microbial communities from greenhouse at UC Davis, California, United States - 322HYB-O-1 | ecosystem: Host-associated > Plants > Roots > Rhizosphere > Soil | place: USA...
CCCTCGTTGTACTCACGGATCGATCCACCCGGCAGGCTTTCGGTGTGCACCACGACACCGTCGCGGAGCGGATCACCGTTGTAATAAACAGGGAAAGTCGCGTAGCCGAGCAGATCGTCGCCAAGATTGCAGGTGTAGATGTTCAGATCGGTCGGGCCGCCTTGGTGGAGTGCGCTTTTCATCGCCACTTCGACCGATCCGAGGTGGCAGCCGTTATACCAGTCGGCATTGGTCGTCCGGCTCACTCCGACGAGATTAAACGCCCACCCGCCTGCGGCGAATGCCTGGTTGAGTCCGGACATCTGATCCTGGATTATACGGTCCGGGACGTCGCCGTTTCGTTGGCCGTCACCTTGATTTATCACATGGAAGTAGACGTTCACGACGCCGCCCGTTAGGCTCGCAGCAGTTGTGCCGGGCTTGAGAGCGGATTTTTTGGAAGCGAAGTCTCGTTCCGCATTTGCGATCCTTTCCGGATCGTGGTCGGTACCGCAAAAGTACTTACGCTGCTCAGATGAACGTTCCTGAATCTGGACCTGATCGCCTGTGTTGGCCGTGGCCGTGTACTTTACGAGCAAAAAACCGATCGCGATCACGAAAACGCACGCGGCGGCAGTGAGGTATTTAAATTTCGTCATGGTCTCGAAGGCTCCTGTTTTGTATTTCTAAGAGAGCGGATAAAGAAACCGGAATTGTTATTGAGATAAGCCGACGATACACTTTCGCGATCCTGGCTGTCAACGAAATTTCGCGAGCGAGGACGCAGCGGGCGGCCGCGAAACCGCTTTCCAGCGGGCTTCCGTTGCGGAGCTTTCGAACATTCGCCACGGCTGGACCGTTCTACTTTACGACGCCGCGCTTTGAGGTTTCGATGAAGTCGACGAGAATGTCGACCTCCGGCGAGCCCGTTATTTCGGCTTTGATCTTTTCGACCGCCTGGGTCGTGTTGAGTTTTGCGGACAGTAGCAAGTGATACGCACGATGCAGCTTTTCGATAGTGTCTTTCGAGTAGCCGCGGCGTTTCATGCCGACGCGGTTGAGGCCGAAGCAGCGGGCGTGGTTCCCCTGGATTATGGCGTACGGCGGTGCATCCTTGACGACGACGGAGTATCCGCCGACGAACGCCTCGATACCGATGCGGCAGAACTGATGTACGCCGGAATAGGCTCCGACATTTGCACGGTCGGCGATCTCGACGTGCCCGGCGAGCGTTGCCGCGTTCGCCATTATCACTTCGTTGCCGATCTGACAGTCGTGAGCGACGTGGGCCTGGGCCATCAGCAGATTGTCATCGCCGATCTTTGTGAGCCCGCCGCCGCCCTCGGTCCCGCGGTGAATGGTGACGAATTCGCGGATCTGGTTGCGTCTTCCGATCTCGGTCGCCGTCGGCTCGCCGGCGTACTTGAGATCCTGAGGGGCGAGGCCGATCGACACGAAAGGGAACACGCGTGTCTCTTCACCTATCGAAGTCGTACCATCGACGACCACGTGCGAGTCGAGCCGCACACCGCGGCCGAGCGTAACGCTTTCGCCGATCACGCTGAACGGACCGATGTAGCAGTCTTCACCGATGTCGGCCTCGCGGCTGACGATCGCGGTCTCATGAATGGTTGAAGCCATAACGGATCAGGAATTCTCGGCGGGCGAATCGTGCGGGGTCGTCTTGATCTCCGCTTCACCTCGCTTGCGGACGATCAGCCAGCAGAAAACGGCGACAGCGATGATCGCGGCGAGAGGGGAAATGACGCCCGCAAGGATCGACGCAAGGAAACCGAAGTTTCCGAGCCGCGTCTGTGCTCTTTTTCGGCCGAGAACAAGCGGGATGAATCCGATCAAAGCACCGAAGATGATCTGTCCAATAAGCAGATAAAGAAAAAATTCTGTGCGGGTAAGTTCCATATGATCACTCCTTTGGCGTGCGGTTTGCGATGATGCTCATTATCTCGGCTTCGGCGGTGACGTTGCCGTCGACGCTGGCAACGCCAAGCATTTTCTGGACTTTGCTGCCGATGCGCAGGGCGGTAACTTCGAGTTTCAGCGTGTCTCCCGGTACTACGGGACGGCGGAAGCGAGCATGTTCGATGCCGCTGAAGAACGGGATCTTTTCGCCCCGATCCTCAAACTCGCGAAGCGCAAGTATCGCACCCACCTGTGCCAAGGCCTCGATCTGCAGCACACCCGGCATCACCGGAGCCCCGGGGAAATGCCCGGCGAAAAATTGCTCATTCACCGTCACCTGTTTGACGCCGACTATGCGTACCCTCGGTTCGAGCTCGATAATTTTGTCGACGAGAAGGAAAGGATAACGGTGCGGCAGTATCTGCTGAATAGCGACGGAATCGTAAATTACCATTACCGGCAGTATAAAACACTAAAAAGCCAGTAACCAGCAGAAGAAAAGCTTCGACCGACTACTGACTTTTTGATCGGGAAATTGGAAAGTTGCTGTTACGGTTTCGCCGTCGTGGCCGTGCCGGCCGGGCGGGCGTTGTAAAACGTAACGAATTCTTTGGTCACGTCGTACTTCTCATCAAATCCCATCAACAGACCGGACTCTTCGAGCTTCGCACCGTCGAGGATGATGGCGTAGCCTTTCTGCTTCGCGAAATCGTTCATGGCCTTCACGATGTCACCGTAAATCGGTCCGACGATCGCCTGGTAACGCTTTTCGTACCGGGCCTTTGCATCTTCCTGCTTACGCTTGATCGACAGTTCCAGATTCTGAAATTCGTCAATCTTGGTCTGCAGCGAGCTGGTGTTGACGGGCACCGCGCTGTTTCCGGCAGCTGCCGTTTTCTGCAGGTTCTGGATCTCGGTGCCAAGCGTCGAGTAACGGGTTCCGAGAGTCTTGAGCTCGTCGTTCACGGGCTTGAATTCAGTTTCGAGACTCGTCATCGCGGTCCGGAATTTGACGATACCCGCTTTGTCGTCGCCGAACGCGTAAGTGTTGACCAGGCCGATGCGGCCCGGCGTGGCGGGCGCCTGTGCATACGCGGACATCGCGAAGAATGCCGCAAAGATAAAGCTGGCGGCAATTGTCGTAAATCTTCTCATTTTAATGTAGTACTCCTTCAATCTTGGGGAAACAACGGATGAATATATTTCTAACAGTATCTTTGAAACTATTTTCGAGTAATTTGTTGCCCGCCTATTCGGAAAATGTGGAAAGAACAGCAATATTATGTTATCGCCAAATACTTGTCAATTTGCGGTTCTGGCCGCAAAAGCGGCCCGCTCTGCCCTGCTCCGACATGCTTTTTGCCTGTGGGAGCAGGGGCAGAGCGGTCGTTTGATCAGAATGTTCGGCCGACTGTGAACCTGAAACCGTTGCGTTTGCCCGGCAGGTAAATACCCGGTAATTCCTGGGTGAAGCCGATCTTCGCGTTCGGGTTGTAGTAATAGATAAGGCGGAACGGGACGTTAACGATCGGCACCTGAACACGGAGTTCGAGGCCGACGCTCGATTTAAAGTCGCTAAGCTTGCTAAAAGCGCTTTCGTTTACGCGAAGCAGTGAATTCTGCTGGACCTCGCCTCGCAGGTAGAACTGCTGAACTTCCGGCGAGAGACTCGACGGGCAGCCGAACCGGTTGCCCCGGCAGAACTCGTTGATGAAGTCCGTCCTGGTAAGAGCACGTCCGCGATAATAGAGCACGCTGCCGAAGCTGCTTTCGAGATTGGGAGTGTTCGCAAGACCAAGTGCTGTCAGCCTGCCGGGCCCCAAAAATCTGTCGTCGCCGATGAATTCACTGTTGATCTGCTGGGTTTCGCTCTTCCGCAGATTGAAGACGCTGCCAACGTCGGCGAACACGGCAAGAGTGGCCGGCCCGAAGATCGGGATGCGGTATTCAAAGTTGCCGAGAAGCTGTGTGTCGCCGCCGATAAACTGAAAATTCTTTATCAACAACGCCGGGTTCGTTCCCGCTGGTCCGGTCAGGGTGCCGATCGTTGTAAGATCGCCGATGACCGGTGAATTCGGCTCGAAGCCGGCCGCCGCCACGGGCGTGCCCTGGGCGTTGGTCGCTACCGAGACGTTGCGGCTGGTAACGTACGTGTCGAACGGGGCGATCGGGCCGATAGCACGCGACGTATAGCCGCGGATATCGTTTTCGCTGCCGAGGTAATAACGCTCGTAGCGGGGGATGCCGCCGACGAACGCGAGCGAGTTGGCGTTGCGTACTGCCTCCGACAGCCCGAATGTTCCGATAGTGCCGGCTTGCACCCTGAACGCGAACACGTCCGGTGCCTTGGTCCTTTTGTTTCTGACCGGCATGTATCTCGAGTAGCTGACGCTCGGCTGGTACGTGCGAACGTCGCCGCCGAGGCCGGAAAACGCGAAGGCAGCCGTCAACTGCGAGCCCCCGATCGTGTCGATGCCGTTCTCAGCCGGCCGCCGTGTGTCGTAAACGAACGAGCCCGTCATGCGGCTGGTCAGGATGTTCGGCTGTGCGTAAACGACCGGGATGCACTCTTCCGCAAGACAGTTCTCATTGACCGCCGGTTCTGTTATCGACGTGGCAGAAAGCTGGTAAGTCAACCCCACTCGTGAGAACTGTGTGAACTGTCGCTTCTTGAAAAACAGCTCTGAAAGCGGAGCCGTTGCGAAGACCGTTCCGCCGTAAGTGTTCTGCGTGAACAGGTTCTCCGAATCGGTGGTGATCGCTCCCTGCGGGCTGAAAATGTCGTTGAGAACGTCCTGGTTCTGCGTCAGGGTGGTTCCTTCTCCGAAAAATCTGTAACGCGACGCGAACAACGAGAAGCCCACCGATATTGGCCGGTTCTTGAAATACGGCTCCTGATAAGTAAGCTGCAGGCTTTGCTGGCGGTTGCCCGCACCGACCGAGAACGACAGGATCTCACCGCGCCCGGCGAGGTTGTTGGTCGAATACTCGAGTCCGAAGAACGAACCGCCGATGCCCGAGATGCCGCCATTGAACGAGATCTGCTGGCGTCCTTTTTCCTTGACCTTGACGATCAGGTCGACGTCGCCCTGTTCTTCGTCCGTGCGGATTTCGACGTCCTGGTCCTTGTCGATCGGGTCGAAATACTGCGTTTGGTTGAGGCGCGCAACTGAGATATCGAGGTAATTCTGGTTGTAGATGTCGCCCTCGTTCAAAAGGAACTCGCGGCGCAGGACCCGGTCACGCGTGAACGTGTTGCCAGTGAACTCAAGCCTGCGAAGCGAAAACTGTTTTCCCTCGTCGATCGTGATCTTGATGTCGACGACGCCCTCGTTCGCGTTCGCCGGATTGTCCTTGAAATCCGGTTCGAATTCGGCGTTGTAAAGCACAAAACCCTGCGAGCCGTAAACCTTTTTGAGATCTTCGTAAACCGCGTCCTGCAGGCGCTTACCGTCGGCGATCTCGCCGGTCTTGAGACCGACGTATGAAAGGATCTGCTGTTCGGAAAAAATCGAGTTGCCTTCGACCTTGAGTGTTCCGACGCGGAAGATCTTGCCTTCCGTTACCGGTACGATGATCTTCAAGGTGTCGTCCTTGGATGAGATAAGCGGCAGCGGCAGCGTTATCAGTGGGATGAAATCGGTCCGTTTTACGCCCAGCCCGACCACTTCAGGTTCGCCGATGCGGGCCTGAAAGTAGCCCTTCGAGAACATGTACGACCGAACGTTCTTCTGCAGATCGTACTGCAGCTTTTTGAGATCGAGGATGTCCTGGCCCTTGAAACGAGATATCAGGCCGGTTTCCTTGACCAGCACAAGCGCGTTTGTCAGTTCGCCGTCCTTGAAATGCTCATTGCCCTGAAAGTCGATGTCGATGATGCGCGAACGGTTCCCGGCTTCGATATTGAAGTTGAGACCGATCGATGTGGCCGAGATCTCTTCTTCTTTGACCTCGACGGTCGCGTTCGGGTAGCCCTTCGAGGCGAGCAGCTCGCGGAGGATACGGGTCGCATTCCGCGATTTTACAGGGTCGTAGACGGCCTCTTTCGAAATGCCCACGCGCTGTTCCCGGAATGCCTTGAGGACGTCCGACTCCTGAACCACCTTCAGGCCAGTAAAGGTAAGATCGCGAATGATGGGAAGCTCGCGCACCTCGAAGATCACGTTGACGCCACCTCGGGCACCCTCGGTCGTGATCACGCGTGTCGCTGTTTTATCGAAGAAATTGAGCGAAAGCAGTTCCCTCAGGTCGCGTTCGAGGGCGGCCGGGTCGTAAACGTCACCGGCGCGGGTCTTAACGTAATAAAGCAGGTCCTCGTCGCGGAGGCGGCGGTTGCCCTGTATGTCGACGGTTTCAACTACCTGCTGCTTCGCTGCGGCCGACACGGCTGTAGCCGGAACGGCGGTATTGTCCGCAAGAGCGGGGAACTGGATCATCAAAAACGCAAGACTGGACAATACAAGTCCTAACGCGCGAAAAGTTTGCATAGAAAAATTTCCTTTCCAGGGCATTAACGCAGAAGTGTGTATGCCCTAAGGCCGCCGTGACGAGAGACTAAAAGTCTTAGAATAAACAATAAACGACGCCTTTTCAATGACGGTATAATTACTCAGATTAAGATTCGGCTCGATCTGCCGAGGTTGCCTTTGCCTGCCCGTTATTAAAGCCCGTGAATTATAGCTTCTAAACCCTCAAAACGAAAAAGTGCAAAGGCCGGGAGAGCCGTCTGCACTTTTGTTAAATAAAACCGAAAATCTTCTTCTGCTAAGGACTTTCTATGGCGTCGGTACGCACATGTGTCGGTTGCTCTCAACGATCTTGGGAACTCTAGCCCCGAAATACAAGAAACAACACCAAACACGACACGATCAGGAGTTGTGAAAGAACTCGCCCTCGAGAACTTCGGCCGGGACCGGACGGAACGCCAGTTTACCGCCGTCCGGGTAGATCTCGATCTCGCTTTCTTCGCTGATCTGGCCCTGGATCAGAGCTTCCGACAGTTCGTCCTCGACATATTTCTGCAATGCGCGTTTCAGCGGCCGGGCACCGTAACTGCGGTCGGCGAAGGTCTTTTCCACCAGCCAGGCACGCGCCTCATCGCTGATCCGGACCTTAAGGTGCCGTTTGGCGAGCATTTCGTTCAGCTTGCCGATCTGAAGGTCGACGATCTGCGAAAGGTCCTCTTCGCTCAGTTCGTCGAAGATGATGATCTCGTCGAGCCTGTTGATGAACTCGGGAGCGAAGGTCTGTTTGACCTGCGACATCACCTGGTCTTCCATCTTTTCGCGGGATGCCGCGCCAGCGGTCTGGAAACCCATGTTCCCGCGTTTTTGTATGAAGCGGGCACCGATGTTCGACGTCATTATGAAGATCGCGTTCTTGCAGTCGACGGTGTTGCCCTGAGCATCGGTCAGGACACCATCCTCGAACACCTGCAGCAGCACGTTAAACAGATCGGGATGCGCTTTTTCGATCTCGTCGAAAAGGACAACCGAGTACGGCGAACGGCGCAGGCGTTCAGTCAACTGCCCGCCTTCGTCGTGGCCGACATATCCCGGAGGCGAACCGATGAATTTGGCGACCGCGTGTTTTTCCATGAATTCGCTCATGTCGAAGCGGATCAAGACCTTTTCCGACGCGAACAGATATTCTGCCAGCGTGCGGGCGACTTCGGTCTTGCCGACGCCGGTCGGTCCGAGGAAAAGAAATGAGCCAACGGGTTTGTTCGGGTTTTTCAGCCCCGCACGGGAACGCCTGATCGCACGAGCGAGCGACGATATGGCCGGCCGCTGCGAGATTATGCGTTTGTGCAGCTCGTTCTCGATGTTGAGCAGCTTTTTGGCTTCTTCAAGCTTGATCGACGAAACGGGAACGCCGGTCCAACGGGCGATCACCTCGTCTACGTCATCCTTCGTCACCTCAACGGCGAAGAAGGAATCCTCAATAGTGCGCAGCTCGTACGAGATCAATTGATCTTCGTTTGCAGCGGCGCGTTTCCAGTTCTCGACGGTCTCCTTCCATGACGGCTCGGACGGGTTTTCGTTCTGGAACCGCAATTTCGCGCGGGCACCGGCTTCGTCAAGAACGTCGATGGCTTTGTCCGGCAAAAAGCGGTCGGGTATGTACCGGCTCGATTGGTAAACGGACGCCTCGAGAGCTTCCTTGGTGTACCTGATCTGGTGAAACGCCTCGTAACGCTCGACGATGCCCCCGATTATCCGCAGCGACTCTTCCTCGCTGGGCGGTGCGACCTTGACGGCCTGGAAACGTCGTTCCAGTGCTCGGTCCTTTTCGACAGTTTTCCTGTATTCCGAAGGCGTCGTTGCACCGATGCACTGTATCTCGCCGCGTGACAGTGCCGGCTTCAGGATATTTGCCGCATCGAGCGTTCCTTCCGCCGAACCCGCGCCCACAAGCGTGTGGATCTCATCGATGAAAACGATATTCTCCGAGTTCTCTTTGAGCTCGGTCATGATCTTTTTGAGCCGTTCTTCGAACTGGCCGCGGTATTTGGTGCCCGCCACGACCAAGGAAAGATCGAGGGCAAGTACGCGTTTGTTCTCAAGGAAGCTCGGGACGACCTTGTCGACTATCCGTTGGGCCAACCCCTCAATGATCGCGGTTTTGCCAACGCCCGCTTCGCCGATCAGCACGGGATTGTTCTTCGTCCGGCGGCAAAGGATTTCGATAAGGCGCTCGATCTCGGGTTCGCGGCCTATCAGCGGATCGAGCTTACCTTGCGCGGCGTCCTCCGTGAGGTCGCGGGTGAATTCGAAAAGGTTTGGCGTTTTCGAGCTTTCGGCCGCAGCGGAGAGCGGTGACGCCTGACCCGTCTGGCTGCTGATCTCGTCGCGGACGTCCTGAACCCGCAGGCCGAACTGAAAGAGTATTTCGGCGGCGATGGACTTTTCTTCGCGGACGATGCCGAGCAAAAGATGCTCGGGCCCTATGTGTCGATTTTTGAGATGTCGGCTCTCCTCGTTCGCGTAGAAGAGGATCCGCTTCACCTCCGGTGCGAGATGCAGCTCCGCAGATTGCGGAATGCGGTCGCGAAGTACGATCCGTTCCTCGACCTCGCGGCGCACGGCGTCGACCGTCAAAGTGTGGCGGAACGGAAAGAACCTGGCAGAAATGGTTTTGTCTTCCCGCATGAGGCCGAGAAGGATGTGCTCGGGTGCGATGAGGGGCGACCCGTATTGGAGCGCCTCGTACCTGGCAAAAAAGATAACGCGGCGAGATCGTTCAGTATAACGTTCGAACATAAAAATAACTTCGCTCCGCTTTCGTAAAAACAGTATAGCGGAAATCGCTGAGGTGATAGCAATCTATTTGGGATACGTACTTTTAGAGCTAGCCATATATAGTTGCAAACAAACAGGAAATCCAAAAAACGGGCCCTGTCCCCGGTCGGAACGAATGCGGGCCGCACGTGCACGAATTACAGATCGTGTGAGTTAGATTACCGCGCCACGCGTTCGTGTTGTTCGAAAAGATCGGGAGGCCGTTACACGCGGTTACAGTTGCGTGATGTTGTTGAAGTTCGCGAGTTTCGGGTTCGTCCGGTTGAATTGCGGTTCCGGCCTTTTCACGTAAGGTCTACTCGGCGTCGTCTTGGATCTTTTTCTTGATGTCCGGTTGGGGAATTTCGACAACGACGGCCTCTTTATTTTTGGCGATGCTTTTGAGTAGCGACGCGGCCGGTGCGAGTTCGACTTTTGACGAGAGAACTCGTGCGACGCGTTTGGGAAGGATCATCGGTGCGATGCCGGCGACCGAATCGGCGAGCGAAACGATGTCGCCCCCACCAGACCAGTGCTGCCGAACGATATTGGCGTCCGTTTTGCTGATGAGCCTCAGCAGTGTCAACGCTACAACGTAGATGTCGTCGACCTGGCCGATGAACGGGAATACGTCGGGTATGAAATCGAGAGGCGAAACGACGTAGACGATAGCAGCGACGAACAGAGCCTTTTCAGCGGTCGGCACGCGGGCGTCCTTGAGCAGGCGGCCGAGCAGCTTGACCATGTTCGGCAGGAAGGAAAGTGCATTTCCCATTCGCGCCTTTATTTCCTGCTTTTCGCGACGCTTCAGCTTATTGTTTGGCTTTGTCATTTTGCGGTTCCCGGTGTGTTTCACAAGTGTAGAAAATCGTGAGCGTTTGAGCAAGTTTCACGGCGTCCGGTTGTATGGTAAATTCGGAAGTCAGTTTCGGAGGCAGTACCCCTCCCTGGCGGTAAGGCTTCTGCCATTTTTATTTATGATCCTTCAGAAAATTCGCGAGCGTGCGGCCGCCGATCCGCAGCACATCATTTTGCCGGAGGGCGAGGACGTCAGGACCATCAACGCCGCGGCCATGTGCGCACGCGACCGCATTGCGAAGATCACGGTGATCGGCAACGAGGAAAAGGTTCGCGCACTGGCTAGCGAATCGGGAGCGAACCTGAACGGTGTCGACGTGCTCGACCAT
>Ga0307407_10000812_pt1 | contig 10363 bp, 5 predicted proteins | sample 322Ometagenome_FD_203886 | JGI IMG/M metagenome (GOLD analysis project Ga0307407, IMG submission 203886) | Maize rhizosphere microbial communities from greenhouse at UC Davis, California, United States - 322HYB-O-1 | ecosystem: Host-associated > Plants > Roots > Rhizosphere > Soil | place: USA...
TCCTCAAATGAAGAATAGCATTCCTCGAAATTTCACTTTTTCAAAAAGTTAGTTTAGAATTCCGCTTTCGAAACCACCCCGTTCCTCACAGGAGCTACAAGATGAATTTAAGTTTTTTCCTCTCCAAAGCTATTTCTCTGTCTCTTGCCGTGTTGTTTTTTGCTTGTTTTTCTTTCGGGCAAGATCTGGATGATGTTACGTTCTCCGGGCGGGTCATGGACGCCAACGGCCTCGCGGTCGTCGGAGCGTCCGTGACCGCTGCAGAAACCGTAACAGGCGTCGAGCGAACCGCAACAACGAACGAAGACGGCCGCTACCGCTTGATCGAGCTCAGACCCGGCACCTACAAGGTCAAAGCTTCCGCCCCCGGTTTCGGCGCCAAAGAACGCACCGACCTGACCACCGTCTCCGGCCAAAACCTCCAACTCGACTTCGCCCTCTCCCCTGCAGGTGTTCAAGCAGAAGCGACCGTGACCGCCGGCGACGATGATACCCCTCTGGTTGACACGACCCGGACTATTGTCGGCGGTACGCTTAACGCGCGAGAGATCGAAGAATTACCCAACGCATCGAGGAATCCGCTCGACCTGGTGCTCACGCTCGGCGGCACTTCCGAGGAACAGCTTTCGACGCGCGATCTCGCGGAAGATCGCGGCCAGCGAGGTTTGAGCACTCCGGGAACCACACCGGAGGAGGCGGGGATTTTCGGACTATCCGGTGGTGCGGCCTATTCGAACAACATTACTATTGACGGATTGGACAATAATGATGACCGAGGAGCTTCGTTCCGTTTCCAGCCATCAATAGAAGCGATCAGTGAAGTACAGGTGATCACAAATCAATTCTCGGCTGAATACGGTAGAGCATCTGGAGGCCGGATCAATCTCAGAACTCGAGGTGGGGGCAACAAATTCCGCGGACGGGCATTCTATTTTTTCCGCGACGATGCTCTAAATGCAAATACGTGGAACAACAACCGAAATGACATTGAACGGCCCCCGCTTCGCAATCATAACCCCGGTTTCACGTTTGGGGGACCGATCGTGAAGAACAAGCTTTTCTTCTTTACCTCGTATGAATACGACAATGTAGCGGATTCGACCGTACTAGACGCCTGGGTGCCGCTGAACTTTTCTAATCCCAACTTCGCCCTTCCGGAGCCCACGGATCCGGGCAGGACATTCAACGTGACGCAGAGCGGCAACACCGTGACGGTCGCGAGATATATTGTTCCGACCGACACTCCGGCGACCAAACATTATTTCACGGGTCGGGCAGACTGGAACATCAATGCTTCTCAAAACTTTATTTTCAGTTATCAGCTCGGCCGTTCGAACGATCTTCGCTCATTCAGCGGGACTAACCGGATCGCGGATTCGCTGATCGGCCGCATCCGAGACACGGACGCCTTCAATGCGACGCACAATTACGTGATCACGCCGAATGTGGTCAACCAGTTCCGGGTCCAGTACTCGACCCTAAAACCGAGTTCGGCTCAGGATGCCGGAGCCCTCACCCCGGCGGTGCTGGTGACGTTTACAGGGCCGACAGGCCAAGGTGGAACGCAGGTTTTCGGTTCGTCCACCAATGCCAGTGACCGAGCGGAAGATCGGTGGCAGATCCAGGACACCCTCACCTACGTCCTTGGCAACCACACGCTACGATTTGGCGGCGATGTGCATAAGATCGACACCAGATACACCGACCGGTTCGATGTCACCGGAACCTACACCTTCAGTAACTTCTATTTTTTCAGCATCAATTCGGTTTCTAGGTTCCAGCAGAATTACAACGTGACCTCTGAGCTAGAAAATGTATATTCGGGATTCTTCGCACAGGCGGACTGGCGTGCTCGAAACAATTTGACTGTAAGTTATGGCGTGCGATATGAACGCGAATCGGTCCTTGACGATAACAATAACTGGGGACCGAGGTTCGCCGTTGCTTGGAATCCCTTCCCTAAGGAAAACAAGACTGTGGTTCGGTTCGGTGCGGGTATCTTTTATAACCGCGTGCTGCTGAGAACCGTGGACGATTACACTTCCGATTCGTCTGCATTGAGGCTTGACACAAATAGTCTAAATGTACCCACCGGCGTTACTGTGGACCTGAACGTGGTTCGCAGTTTCCTTAGCTCTCAGTTTCCCGGAACCCTGACGCCGGACACGGTAATGCCGGTTAACGCTACAAACAGTTATACCTTGGAATCCTTGGCCCGGCCGAGCTCGGTTTTCCGAAGTCTTTCACCCGATCTTGTGATTCCGGAGAGCTATCAGTTAAATCTCGGATTTGAACGTGAATTGAACAAGGCGTTTGTTTTTGAGGTTAATTTGACCTACAACAAGACGACCCACCTGTGGCGGGAAACGAACCCCAATGCTCCGCAGGTCCCCAGCGGTACACCTGACCGAAACGGTGACGACCAAATTACTTTGACCGACTATCTTCTGGGAATTCGGACCGGCCAGATACGCTTTTATGAAGGCTCGTACTCCGACCTCGTGGGTATGCACACGACAGAAAGTGACGCCGGAACGGCTTGCCCCAGCGGTTTAAGTACTGTTTGTTGGGTAAACGTCAACACCGGCCGAAACCCCGGAAACTGTACTAACAACACCGCTACCACGTTCACTAACTCACCTACGTGTCGCGCCTTATTCGCAGTGAATAATTTGCGGCCGATGTTCGATGAGGTGGGCCCGATCCAACTAGAGGAGGTTGGGCCGCACGGAAATAGTGAATATATCGGAGCGATCTTTGAGCTCCGAAGCCGATACAGACGTTTCAAGAACGGTTTCGGTGGGTCGATGCGAGCAGTATATACCCTGTCCAGACTTATGGATGACGGGATCGTGAACACTTCCGACCCGACCTGGCCGGGGGACTTCTCTCACGATTGGTCGCGAAGTCTCGCCGATCGCCGGCATAGAATAGCTATCTCGGGCACATTCGACACTCCGAATTGGTTTGGAAAACTTCGCTTTTCGCCGCTTATCCGGTATGGGTCGAGCGCCCCATTCAATCTCTCCGCCGGTGGTATCGACCGGAACCTTGATGACGTAAGTAATGATCGGCCACAATACACGGGAGACCTTGAAGATCTCAATTGGCGCGTATTTCAAACGGGAACCTTTCCGGACGCAGTTGCCGGCCAGCTTTCAATGGCTCCGATCGGTTCGTCGGGCAACCTCCCGCGGAATGCTGGTAACGGGCCATCGCAGTTCATTTTTGATCTGAACATCGGCCGCGACTTCAAATTTGGTGATCGTTTCCGGTTCCGGCCCGTTGCGGAGTTCAATAACATTCTCAATACGACAGTGTTTAGCTTCGGATCGAACTTCATTAATCTGGAAAATCTCACAACTCAGGAAGGTCGTGATGGATTCTTAGCTCCTACACGGACCGTAGCCCCGCGTCGCGTTCGATTAGGGTTCAGATTCGACTTCTAACATTGCAACTACGGCAAACAGGAAGGCCGCTCTGCTTCGTCGGGCGGCCTTTCATTTTGACCGATTTTCGAGAATTCTGATGACCAAATGAGTAGTGGATGCTACGTTTGATAGGCCGAACTGTCTCCCGTTCGCCCCGCTTATGAATCAAGTTCTCGACAGGCCAGCGGTTCCGGTTTCCGAGGTTTCGATCGAATCGGTGCTGCTCGACGCTGACCTTTTCGTCAAATACAGCTCGCCGGACAAGGCTTTCAACCTGCTTCGCGATTCGATCGAACGCAGCCCGCGGTCGATCGGCCTGCGCGAAAAGATGCGCGACATCTGCATCAAGCAGAAGAACCTCAACGAAGCGGCCCGTCAGTGCCTCGCCCTTGTTAGCCTTTACATCAACCGGGAAGAGTTCGACCTCGCATACGATCGCCTTCAGGAGGCGAAGCTTCTTGATCCGAGGATTTCCGTCGCCCCGGGCCTCGAAGCGATCCGGAAGGCCCGCCGCCCCGATCTGGCGGTCGCGCGCGATCGTTCCCCGCGCGAAGTGCGGACCGACGTCACGTTCGCCGGCAATCTCGGTTTCGTAAGCATCTTCGACGCGATACAGGTTATCGAAAACGCCAAAATGACCGGCCTGCTCGTGCTGAAATCCGACCTTCACCTGGCCAACGTGTCGTTCAACGACGGCAAGATCGTCGATGCCGAATGCAACGGCCGGAACGGCTCGAACGCATTCAAGGAGATCGTCGAGCTGGCCAGCGGGACATTTGAATTCCAGGTTTCGGAGATCGAGTTCCCCGTCGTTATCAACATTTCGACCAATACGAACTTCATGCTTGATGTTCTGACCGAACTGGACAACGAGCGGGCGGAGAAAGATGGCCAACGGGACGTCGGCGGCGAATTAAGGTAACCACAATATGTTGTTCGGTGGGGCACGCCTTTCGGAGCGTGCTTTTTGCGTTATCGGTATATTTTATGGGAGCTCTGACGGTTGGACGTATTTGACTTAAACGTAGTATAAGCACAAAATGTAGACTGCCCTTACCAAGCATTCTCAAAAGATGTTCAAGCTCCAACGCCTCGAAATTACAGGCTTCAAATCGTTCGCCGACCACACCGAAGTGGTTTTCACCGGGAACGGCATCACCGCCGTCGTCGGCCCCAACGGCTGCGGCAAGTCCAACGTGTCCGACGCGATATCCTGGGTGCTCGGCGAACAGCGCGCGAAATCCTTGCGCGGCGCCGAGATGAAGGACGTGGTTTTCCAGGGCACCAAAAACCGAAAGCCTTCCGGAATGGCTGAGGTCGTTCTGCACATGGTGCGGGACGAAGACGCCTTCGACGCGGACGAGGCGGAACTTGAAGATATAGATTCGACGTTGAGCGAAATTGATGAACTCGCCGTCGACATCGACGCACTGGAAGCCGAAACACTTGAGGAATCGCAAGCAACGCTCGAGACCATTTCCGCCGACGGCGAAGCGATCCGCATTGAAGAGAACGGTTTCCACGAGGGCGACATTGTCGAAGAAAAGGTTCAGGCAGCTCAGGTAGGTTCCGTGCAAACGGTCGAGCGCGTGATAAAGACGAAACGCCACTGGCGCCCCAGGTCCTTCGCCCTCGATTTCGCCCCCGGAGAGGCGATCGCGGTCACACGTCGATTATATCTCTCCGGCGAAAGTGAATACCTGCTCAACGGCAAGACTTGCAGGCTCAGGGATATTCAGGACCTTTTCGCCGGCACGGGCCTTTCAGGTTCGCACTACGCGATCATCGAGCAAGGCAGGATCGGACAGATACTTTCCGCCAAGCCCGGCGATCGGCGGAATCTGATTGAGGAAGCGGCGGGGATCTCGAAATTCCGCACTCGTCAGCGTGCGGCCGAGGCCCGGCTTGACAGCGCCAAGACCAATCTTAATCGTATCGGCGATATCGTTTCGGAGGTGGAGAAGAACGCGAATTCCCTTCGCCGTCAGGCGGGCAAGACTCGACGCTTTCTTTCCCTGCAAGAAGAATTTCGTGTATTTCAGCGGCAATATTTTGCGGCGGAAGGGCGGCACTTCGAAGCTCTCATAGCGGACCTCGAAAAGCAGCTTTCCGCCACCGTCGAGACCGAACAGGCCCTCGTAAAGCGGGTTGCCGAGCTGGAGGAGAGCGCTCGCGTGGCGACGCAGGCGGCTCGCAGTGAAGAGGAGAATCTTTCCGTTGTCCGTCAGCGTCAGGCGGAAGCGGAATTGGAACGTGACCGTGCATCTCGTGAACATCGTTATCAAACAGAACAGATTTCCTCACTCACCGATCGAGCCGGGGCGATGAAATCAGAGATCGAAACCTTGACTGAACGCATTGGGATCGTCGAATCGGAGCGCAATCGCCTTCTCGACGAAGAACAGAAAGAAACCGCTGACGCCGGAGCGGCGGAGACCGTACTTCTCGAGGCCGAAGGACTATTCGCCGCAAAGATCGCTGATGTTAGGGCAATCGAATCGGAACTCGAAAAGCGCCGTTCCGAGTTGATGCAGCACACCGCCGCGGGCGAACGATTTGCGGAAACTGCTCGCCAACTTGGCAGCAATCGCGATCGTCTGCTCGAACGAATTACCGGCCTCGAACGCGAAGAACTCCGTGCCGGCGAAAGCCATCGCGAACACATTGCCGAGTCCGAGAAGATCTCCGGAGAGTTGGTTACGGAACGTGCCAAACTCGAGACTCTGCATACCGAAAAGTCCGGTTTCCTCGTCCAGGCTCAGGCCGCTCGCGACCTCGTACGCGACGCGGAAGAGAAGCTTAAGACAGCTCAGCAGGAATTTTCCCGCGCCAAACATCGCCTCGAAACTCTCCAGGAACTCGACGAGAAACGGGCCGTCTACGCACCCGAGGTGCAGAAACTCTTCGCCGAACAAGCGAATATCGGCGTCGAGCTAAAGGGTGTTCTTGCCGATTTCCTTCGCGTCGACCCTGGCGCGGAAAAGGCCGTTGAAAGCCTTTTCGGTCCGCTGCTTCAAACCGTGCTGGTCAGCTCCGTCGAGGATGCCAATCGCGTAACTGAGTGGCTTTCCCGAGAGGAATCGGGCCGAATCGCCGCATTGATCGTAGACGACAGCGACCTCGTGCCGTCTGCTACTATCAGCGGATCGCCGAACATAGCCGACGCTCTCGGTATTTCCAACGATCTGCGTTCGATCCTTCATGATGTCTTCTCTCGGGAGATGTCCGCCCGGGTGGTCGACCGCTTTGATGTAGCTGCGGGAACCGCCGAAACGTTAGTTAATCGAAACGGCGACATTTTGGTCAATGGCCGGCTCTTTGTCAGCGGCAGCACTCCCGCCGACGGACAGAATGCCTCGCTTTTGGCGTTCAAACGCGAGCTCAGCACGTTAGGCGATCGTTCGGAATTGCTCGAATCCGAACTGCATACGGCCGAAGCCGCCGCGCAGGCGGAACGCTTGAATCTCGGCCAGATCGAGGAGCGGGCGGTCGATGTCCAGTCGCTGATCATCAAGGTGGAACGCCACATCGTCGGGCTTGAAAGCCAGGAAACGCAGGCGAAACAGGAGATCGAACGCTCAGAACGACACCGTCGAGTCGTGGGTGACGAGATCGTCCAGGCCCGAAATGAGGTTACCGAGATCGAAACCCGCATCGCTGAAGCCGACCAGAATGCACGCAGTGCCGTCGAACTCCAGTCCGGCGCCCAAACTCAGCTTGATGCGATCGCACTCTCGCTGATGAAAGCCCGCGAGGTTAGCGAGAACGAGAACGAAGTTCTCAATCAGAAACGAACGCTCGCAGCTACTTCCGCGGAACGAAGACGTTCTGCTCAGTCCGCCCTCCGCCGCGTCGAGAACGAGCAAAAGGAGTTGGAATCCCGCATCGCACGGCTCGGCCAGGAACTCACCAGTACAAATTCAAAGATCGAAGAGCTGAACGCTTCAGTCGAGGGCATTTCCACACGTATCGCGTCGGTTGGGAATGTTAAGGAGCAGGAAGAAGCGGAACTCGCTGCGGCGCTCAAGCGGCTGACCGAAGCTCGCGAACGGGCGGACGCTATGAGCACCGAGTTAGCCGAGATTAATCATAAGGCGTCGGATGCCCTGAACGAACGTGCTGCGGTCGAGGTCCGCCAGACGGAAGCGACCACTCATCTCAAGAATATCAACGAGAAATGCGAGCAGGAGCTCGGTGCCAGGCTCGCTGAGATCACACAAGCGGAAATACTGCCGGAGAATTTCGCGATCGTCGAGGCACGGGCACGCGTCGAGGAGATGCGGCAGCGGCTCGAGGCGTTCGGGGCGATTAATATGCTTGCAGTGGAGGAACTCGAAGAGGCCGAGGAGCGGCTGGCGTTCCTCACATCACAGCGGCAGGACATCATCGACAGTATCGCCTCCGCCGAGGAAGCTCTCCAGGAGATCAAAGAACGCTCGCGTGAGCGCTTCGTTAACGCCTTTGCGGCCATCAACGCAAACTTCACCGAGTTCTTCCAGGAACTCTTTGGCGGCGGTCGCGGTGAGATGACGCTGCTGGAATCCGAGGACGTGCTCGAGGCAGGCATCGAGGTGGTGGCCCAACCGCCCGGCAAACGCCTTCAGAACATTCTTTTGCTTTCCGGCGGGGAAAAGGCGATGACGGCGATCGCTTTGGTGATGGCGATATTCAAGTACCGGCCGTCTCCATTCTGCCTTCTCGACGAGGTCGATGCTCCGCTTGACGATGCCAACGTCGGCCGCTTCGTCACAAAGATCGCTTCAATGGCGGAGAAGACCCAGTTCATCGTCATCACGCACAACAAACGCACTATGGAGGCGGCGAAAGCTCTCTACGGCGTGACGATGCAGGAGGCGGGCGTTTCGAAGATCGTATCGGTCAAGTTCGAATAATCCATCCATTTCCGAAGTTACGGCATCAGAAAAGGTGCAAAGGGCGGCTGATTTTGTTATCAATTAACAGTTTGGCCGCTTTTGTATTTTATGAAGCGTAAATTCGCGATTTCGTTGATAGTTCTTTTTGCAGCCTTTGCCGCATCCGTTTCTGTCGTTGAAGCTCAGGCGAAGCGTAATTCGCGTGTGCCGGCGAAAGCAGAAACGCCGGTGGTTGCCACCCCTGCTCCGGAACCTACCGCGACGCCCGACCGCTCCAAGAAGAACGAACGTCCGAATGCGAATCGGACGCCCCAGACAACCGAACCCGTAATTTCAAAGAACAACCCAGCTGGCCCGCGTTACCGTTACGAATTTTCGCAGCCGGACTTTGTCGTCAGCCACATCGTGATCGAGCACGACGATGCCGGAAAGGGCACGATCGCGTTCCAACGGCGCCTCTTGAAAGAAGAACTAAGCGAACAGATCGAGGTTTCCGCAGCCACCCTTGAACGTCTCAGGGCCGCATTCGATGCGTTGAACTTCCTCGATTCGACCGAGGATTACCAGTTCGAACGCGATTTTTCGAACATGGGGAACGTTGTCATCACACTTCATAAAGGCGGCAAGCAACGCACGGCGAAGTACAACTGGACGGCTAACAAGGACGCGAAGATCCTGATGGACGAGTACCGCCGGGTGGCGAACCAGTACGTCTGGATGTTCGATTTCAACCTCGCCCGCGAGAATCAGCCGCTCGAAACTCCCAAGCTGGTCGAAAGCCTCGACGGGCTAATGAAGCGAAACGAGATCGCCGACCCGCAGCAGATGCTTCCCTTCCTGACCGCTCTCAGCAACGACGAGCGTGTCCCCCTGATCGGCCGCAACCGAGCCGGAAAACTCGTCAAGCAGATCGAGAAACAGAAGAAGTAAACGCACACCGACCCACTTCGTGTCGCGGGACAAACCCGTTTGTCCCGCTAACCCACTGGGATATAGAAACTATTACAAACAAACGACTTGGGGGAAAACTCGTAAATCTTGTCTCACACCAGTAGGACAGGGAACCTACTGATGATATTGGAGTTACGGGATTCCGATGGGCGAAAAACGCGATTTTCTGAAAACTTTTTTCTCGCTTTTTTCGGGCCAGAATATTCACCTGTCAAAGGGCTATTCACTGCTATTTGGGGCACGCGGCGGTAGGAAAAGTCTGCGCACCGGTTAGGTCCAACACCTTGGCAAAAAAGGCCGGAGGGTTCAATGCCGATTTGAGAAGAATGTGGAGTTTGCGAGAAAAGCCAGACTGAGGTGTAAGAAATAATTTCACAGTCACCGCTCGTGATGCGTTGGGGACATGGCCGTCTAAGCATCTCGCCTACGGCCAGGAATAGTAGTATAGTGGCGTAACCATAATTATTTTACCTGTGCAATTTGGAAAATCCTCGAACATTTGATTGGAAGTGATGCTTGGAGTTCAGCAGACGTGCGAACCGCTTGTACCTTATGAGCCCTGCGAACGGTGATTCTGTAAGTGCCGGCAAGGCTTTGCACCCCGAAAGCGACGGGTTATTTCGGGCGCTCGTCGACGCGATTCCTCAGTTAGCATGGATGGCGGAAGGGGACGGGCATATTTTCTGGTACAACCGGCGCTGGTACGAGTACACCGGCGCGACACCGGAGCAGATGGAAGGATGGGGGTGGCAGTCCGTCCACCATTCCGATTCGTTATCCTGTGTGCTGGAAAGGTGGAAAACCTCTATAGCGACGGGTGAACCGTTCGAAATGGAGTTCCCGCTGCGAGGAGCCGAAGGAAGATTTCGCTGGTTTCTAACCCGCGTTACTCCAGTGCGCGATGCGACCGGCGCTGTTGTCAAATGGTACGGAACGAATACTGATATCGAAGAATATCGAATCGCTCGCATCAATGCCCAGTTTCTGGCGTCCGTCAGTTCAGACCTGAATCGTTACACCGAAATTGAAACGATAATGGCAACCGTAGGCGCGAAAATGGGGGAGCACTTCGACGTCACGCATATAGCCTTCGTCGACATCAACCAA
>Ga0307407_10000814_pt1 | contig 10352 bp, 9 predicted proteins | sample 322Ometagenome_FD_203886 | JGI IMG/M metagenome (GOLD analysis project Ga0307407, IMG submission 203886) | Maize rhizosphere microbial communities from greenhouse at UC Davis, California, United States - 322HYB-O-1 | ecosystem: Host-associated > Plants > Roots > Rhizosphere > Soil | place: USA...
CCCCGTTCCAGGCACGCGCTGGTCTGCGCGATCCCTTTCAGGCCTTCGTCTGTGATGACTCGACAGCGGACATGCTGCGTCCGGTCGCGGTCGAGCATGGCTGGTCGCCCGAAAAGGTAAACAAGGGCGGGCTGCGCAACGCAGTGCAGTCCCTTTCGGTCTCCGCAAGCCCGAACATCCTCTTCGTCGACCTTACGGAATCGGCCGACCCGCTGAATGACATCAACGCGCTTGCGGAAGTCTGCGAGCCGGGGACGATCGTGATCGCTTCGGGAGGGGTGAACGACGTTCGCCTGTACCGGGATCTCGTCGCCAGCGGCATTCACGACTATCTGCTGAAGCCGTTCACGGTCGATCAGCTGCGCGACACCTTCGCCCACGCCCAGGCGATCATTGCGGGTCCGCGCGGTGAGGCGCAGGCCGACAAGCCGCACGTCATGTCGGCGGTGATCGGCGTCCGAGGCGGCGTCGGTGCATCGTCGATCGCCACCTCACTGGCCTGGTTGCTGAGCGAAAAGTCGCATCGTTCGACGGCTCTTCTCGACCTCGACATCCATTTCGGCACCGGCGCACTTGGCCTCGATCTCGAGCCAGGCCGCGGCCTGACGGACGCGATCGAGAATCCGAGCCGCATCGACGGTCTTTTCATCGAGCGTGCAATGGTTCGTGCGAACGAGCGCCTCTCGGTGCTTTCCGCCGAAGCGCCGATCCACCAGCCGCTGATCACGGACGGCACCGCCTTCTTCCAGCTCCAGGAGGAGATGAAGAACGCGTTCGAGGCGACCGTGCTCGACCTGCCGCGCCACATGCTGATCCAGTATCCGCACATGGTGCACGACGCGCACGTCGCTGTCGTCGTGGCCGAGCTTACGCTGGCCGCAACTCGCGACACGATCCGCATCCTTGCCTGGCTGAAGCAGAATGCTCCGCAGACGAAGGTGATCGTCGTTGCCAACGGCGTTCCGTCTGGCGGCGCTCTGGAGATCAGCCGCAAGGACTTCGAGCAGTCGATCGAGCGTTCGGTGGACATCGTCATTCCGAGCGACGGCAAGCTTGCAGCGCAGGCGGCCAAGCTCGGTAAGCCGATGGCGGAAGTCGCCTCGGGCAAGACGGCCGGGCCGTTCAACGCCCTCGCGGCCATGGTACTGAACCATTCGACCGAAGAAGGCATGGCTGCGGCCGAGGCCTCTGGCGGCGGCGCGAAGTCGCTGGTCGATAATTTCAGGTCGATGTTGCCCAAGCCGAAGGCGAAGGCTGCGTAAGAAATGCGCGCGCCGGCCCTGCGCCCGCGCTCGACTAGGAAGTGGACGGTCTGATGCTAATGATCTTCATGGTCGTACTTGGTGTCGGCGCGCTAGCGCTCGCCTACTTCGGTGTGAGCGGGCCGTCGGCATCTAAGTCGGTCAAGCGCCGGATGGAGCTGATCAAGGAGCGTCACGGCGACGTCATCGCCGCGAACGCCCAGGCGCAGATCCGCAAGCTGTTTGCCAACCGCAAGACCAGCACGGTCGAAAGCCTGGCGTCGACGCTGATCCCGAAGCCGGCACTGCTGCGCAAGCGGATCGAGATGACCGGCCGCGACATCACGCTCGGCCGCTATGCGATGATCTGCATCGGCCTCGTTGTGGTCGTCGCGATCGGCCTCATGTTCCAGGGTGCACCGTTCTTGCTCGGACTATTCGCCGGCATGTTCGTCGGTATCGGGCTGCCCCACTTCATCATCGGCAAGATGATCACCAAGCGCGTGGCGAAGTTCACGTCGAATTTCCCAGATGCTATCGAGCTGATGGTTCGCGGCCTTCGCTCGGGTCTTCCGATCACCGAAACGCTCGGCATCGTCGCCAGCGAAATTCCGGGACCGGTCGGCCTCGAGTTCCGCATGGTTGCCGACAAGATGAAGATCGGCCGCACCATGGAAGCGGCGCTGCAGGATACGGCCGACCGTCTCGGCACGCCCGAATTCCAGTTCTTCGTCATTACGCTGGCCATCCAGCGCGAGACCGGCGGCAATTTGGCCGAAACGCTATCGAACCTGGCCGACGTGCTTCGTAAGCGTGCGCAAATGCGCCTGAAGATCCGTGCCATGAGCTCGGAATCGAAGGCTTCGGCCTACATCATCGGCGCCCTGCCGTTCGTGGTGTTCACACTCGTGACGCTGATCAATCCGCAATACATGGGCGGTTTCTTCACCGACCAACGACTGATCGTGGCGGGAATTGGCGGCATGATCTGGATGAGCATCGGGGCCTTTATCATGGCCAAGATGATCAACTTCGAGATCTAAGGGGGAATGTAAGATCATGGCTGCTGCTCCTGGCCCTACCCTCCTTGGCTTCGACGTCATCTGGATTGCGACCTCGCTCAGCGCGGTCGCTACCTTCGCCGTGCTCGTCGCCATCTACTCGGCCGCGACCGTGAAGGATCCGATGGCGCGCCGCGTGAAAGCGCTCAACGAACGTCGTGAGCAGCTCAAGGCGGGCATCGTCGCGTCGACCAATCGCCGCAAGAAGCTGACCAACAAAAGCGAAGCGGCCGACAAGGTTCGCTCCTTCCTCAGCAGCTTCAAGATGCTGCAGGACGATCAGCTGAAGAAGACGCAGGACCGCTTGATGCAGGCGGGTATCCGGACCAAGGATCTTGCCTTCTTCATCATCGCCGCGCGTTTCGTGATGCCGGTCGTCCTCGGCCTGACGGCTGTCGTGCTGATCTACGGTGTCGACTACTGGCCGGACTGGTCGTGGATCCGCAAGTACGGAACCGTCGCGGGCACGCTTGTCGGAGCCTACAAGGCGCCGGACGTGTGGCTGAAGAATAAGGTCACCAAGCGCAGCAAGGCGATCCAGAAGGGTCTTCCGGACGCGCTCGACCTTCTCGTGATCTGCGCCGAAGCCGGCCTTACCGTCGACGCAGCCTTCGGTCGCGTCGCCAAGGAATTAGGCAAGGCCTATCCGGAGCTCGGCGACGAGTTCGGCCTCACCGCGATCGAGCTTGGCTTCCTCAACGAACGCCGCATGGCCTTCGAGAATCTGGCGACGCGCGTGGACCTGGAGGCTGTCCGCGGCGTGGTCACAACCATGATCCAGACCGAGAAGTACGGCACGCCGCTCGCTTCGGCACTGCGCGTCCTGTCGGCCGAATTCCGCAACGAGCGCATGATGCGCGCCGAAGAAAAGGCCGCGCGCCTTCCGGCAATCATGACCGTTCCGTTGATCCTGTTCATCCTGCCGGTCCTGTTCGTCGTGATCCTTGGCCCGGCGGCCTGTTCGATCAGCGACGGCTTCATCAACAAATAATTCCCGATCGGGAAAGTGGAGGGGTGCCGCCCGTGTCCGAAAGGGCGCGGGCGGTTTCTCGTTGATGGAACCCGAACGGCCGTTGCGGCGCTTGTGACCCGAAACGATTCAAAGGGGCACGCGTATGGCGACCTTCACTCAAGACCAGTGGCTAATCGTCGCTCTGGTTTTCGTTCTCGGAATTCTCGTCGGAGCCTTCATGACGGCCGGCGGCCGCAAGAAGTGGAAGACCCGCTACTACGATGAGCAGAAGCGCTCAAAGGAACGCGAGCTCGAATATAATGAGCGCGAGAAGCACTGGGCCGGGCAGGAAAAGGAATGGCGCGAGCGCGATAGCCTGCGCGCCGCCGCGACCAGGGATCGCGACCGGGATGGCATTCGCGACGATCGCGACCCGATCGACGACCGCCGACCTTAGCCCTCGATCCTCGAGAAATCGGCGACCAGGTTCACTGCGTCGCGGAAGCGCAGCAGCATGTTCAATCGCCGCTCGCGCTTCGCGGCGTCAGGATCGTTGACCGTGACCTTGTCGAAAAAGGTGTCGATCGGTCCGCGAAGTTGGGCAAGCGCGTGCATGGCGCCAGTGAAATCTTCCGCGTTCACTGCCGCGGTTGCCTGTGGTTCGACAGTATCGAGCGCCGCGATAAGAGCTTTCTCTTCCGGGAGATCGACGCCCGCGTGACCTGACGCCATCTCGGCAATCGCCTTCGCAAGGCCGGGCTCCTCTACCAGCACGAGCGGGTCTTCTTCACCCGTCTGCGGGATGCCTTGCTCCTCGACGGAGCTCATTACCTGCGGCCCCACCCACTTCTCCTTCTTCAGGATGTTGGCGGCGCGCTTGTAGGCCGTCAGCAGGTCGGTCCCCTCCCCGCCCTCGACGAAGGCCTGCAGCGCCTTCACCCGAGCGAGCAAACGAACGAGATCGTCCTCGCCGCCCAATGCGAACACGGCATCGATAAGGTCGTGCCGGACGCCCGCCTCGCGCTGCTGGACCTTCAGGCGATCGGCGAAAAAGTCGAGCACCTCCGGCGCGGTGCGATCGAGCCGATGCGCGTCCGCTGCCTCACCCGATTGTCCTGCGCGATTAGCGAGGGCACCGCGAATGACTTGCACGAGGTTGAGGCGCAACGAATTACGGACGATCAGTTCGATTGATGAGATCGCGGCACGGCGAAGCGCAAACGGATCTTTCGAGCCTGTGGGTTTCTGATCGATTCCGAAGAAGGCGCAAATCGTGTCGAGCTTGTCGGCGAGCGCCACCGCCACGGTAACTGGATCGCTCGGCACATCGTCGCCCTGCCCGACCGGCCGGTAATGATCGCGAAGCGCCGCCGCCACGGTCTTCGGTTCGCCCTGCCGCTCTGCGATGTAGCCGCCGATGATGCCCTGAAGTTCGGGGAACTCGCCGACCATTCCGGTCACGAGATCCGCCTTCGAAAGCCGGGCTGCTCGTTCGGCTTCGCTGGGGTCGGCGCCTTGGACGATGCCCTCTTCCGCGAGCCAACGCGCGAGCTTTGCAATGCGCTCGACCCTATGCGCAACCGTTCCGAGTTTCTCGTGGAAGACGATGCCGCCAAGTCTCTTTGCCTGCTCCTCAAGCGGGATCTTCAGGTCCTGCTCCCAGAAGAAACGCGCATCGGACAGGCGCGCGGCGAGGACTCGGCGATTGCCTTCGACGATCCCTTCGCCGCCGTCATTGGCGTCAATGTTGGAGACGCAGACGAACGCAGGCGCGAGCGCTTCGCTGTCGTCGGCGCAGGCGAAATACTTCTGGTTGGTGCGCATGGTGAGCACGATCACTTCGCGCGGCACATCGAGGAAATCCGCATCGAAGCGGCCCAGCAACGGCACTGGCCACTCGGTCAGGCCCGCGTTCTCGACGACGAGCCCTTCGTCTGGAATGAGCTTCAGGCCGGCGCTCGCGGCCGCTTGCCCTGCCCCGTCTCGGACGATCCGCTCGCGCTCCTCGTGATCGACGATTACGTGGCAGGCGCGAAGCTTCTCCCCATAGTCGCTCGCGCCACCAATCGTGATCGCACCCGGATGGTGAAAGCGATGACCGAACGTGGTCGCGCCCGACGTGACGCCGTCGACGTCTACGGAAACGATGTCCTCGCCGAGGATTGCGACGATGCCGTGCAGCGGCCGGACCCACCGCAGCGAGGAAGAACTCGCCGAAGCATCGCTCCAGCGCATCGACTTGGGCCATGGAAAATTGCGGATGATGCGCTCGACCATCGGCCCAAGCAGGTCGCGCGTTGCCTGGCCTGGCCTTTCGACCAGTGCGAACCACACGCCAGCCCGGTCCTCCAGCTGCTCGTGCGGCAGACCGGTCTTGCGGAGGAAGCCTTCCAGCGCTTGTGGCGGCGCGTTGGTGCGCGGCCCCTTCAGCTCCTCGCGGCTCGCCTCAGTGGCTTCCGGCAGATCGCGAGCGATCAGCGCCAGCCGCCGCGGCGTCGACCAGACGTCGATCGCCTCTGCAGCAACACCTGCCGCATCCAGTTCCTGGGAGAACAGGCGCGCAAGATCGTTCCGTGCTCCAGCCTGCATTCGCGCCGGGATTTCCTCGCACAGCAGCTCAAGAAGGAAGTCGCTCACGCCGACCACCCGTTGCAATCCATCCACGTGGCGCAGGCGGCCTTGGCCAGATCTCGCACACGGCCAATATAGGCCTGTCGCTCCGCGACTGAGATTACGCCGCGCGCTTGCAGCGTATTGAAGATGTGGCTCGCCTTAATCGCCTGCTCGTACGCCGGGATCGGTAGCCTGGCCGAGTTACAACTCTCGCTCTCTGCCGCCGCCTTGCGGAATGCTTCGAAGAGAGCGTCGGTATTTGCGACCTCGAAATTGTAGGTCGACAGCTGCTTTTCATTTTCGAGAAACACGTCCCCGTAAGTGACGCCGGCGTCGTTGAACCTGAGATCGAACACATTGTCGACACCCTGGATGTACATCGCCAGGCGCTCGAGGCCGTAGGTCAGCTCACCTGAGACTGGCTTGCAGTCGAAGCCGCCAACTTGCTGAAAATAAGTGAATTGAGTCACTTCCATGCCGTCGCACCAGACTTCCCAGCCAAGCCCCCACGCGCCGAGCGTCGGGCTCTCCCAGTCGTCCTCCACGAAGCGGATATCATGCTTCAGCGGATCGATGCCGATCTCGACCAGGCTGCCGAGGTAAAGCTGCTGCAGGTCTGCCGGACTCGGCTTCAGGACGACCTGATACTGGTAATAATGGCCGAGCCGGTTCGGGTTTTCGCCGTAACGGCCGTCGGTCGGACGGCGGCAAGGCTGAACGTAAGCTGCTTTCCACGGATTTGGCCCTAACGCGCGCAGGACCGTCGCGGGATGGAACGTCCCGGCGCCCATTTCCATGTCGTACGGCTGCAGGATCAGGCAGCCCTGCGCGCTCCAGTAGCGGTGCAGGGTGAGGATCAGGTCCTGAAAGCTGAGGGCCAAGGTGCGTCCGTTGTCAGTTCTGAAGATGAACGCGGGCTTTGGCGCATGCGCTTTGACCCCGCAAGTGGACGCAACGCGTTCGACTTCATACATCCAGCGTCAATTCAACTGTGGGCAGACACGTCGGCATGATCAAAAGCCTGTTCAAACGCGCACTTACAGCGGTCGGCATCCTTGCCGTCGCAGTATCGCCGACGTCCGCCGCCAACGCGCGCTCTCGGCAAGCTGGCCCCGCTTTGTGGCAAGTCACCGACAAGGACACGACCGTCTACCTCTTCGGGACGATCCATCTGCTGCCCAAGAACTCGTCGTGGCGGACGCCTAAGTTCGAACAGGCCGTGCAGAAATCGCAGGGCCTCGTGCTCGAAACGCTCATCGACACCGCCAATCCCGCGCAGCTCGCCGGCCTGATGGCGCAGATGGGCTTCGCGAGCGGCCTGCCGCCGATCTCTTCGCGCGTTTCACCGGACAAGGTGCCCCTCCTTGAAGCAGCCATCGCCAAGACCAAGCTTCCCCGGCCCGTGTTCGACCGAATGGAGACCTGGGCCGCCGCCTTCACCTTGCTTGGCGTCCAATTCCAAACCCTCGGTGTCGAAGGTGAGCAAGGAGTGGAGAACGTCCTGCGCCAGCAGTTCACGGTGCAGGGCAAGCAGGTCGGTGAACTTGAAAGCAACCGCCAGCAGCTGAGCTTCTTCGACACTCTTCCGGAAAAGGCGCAGCGCGACCTGCTGGAAGGGTCGATCGAAAACCCAACGCAAATGCGCGCCAAGTTCAACGGCATGCTGGGCGCGTGGCTTGCCGGCGATGTGGACGCCATCGGCCGCACCTTCAACGAGGATCTCCAGGGGTCGCCGGAGCTACGCAACGCGCTCCTCACCCGGCGCAATTACAATTGGAGCCAGTGGATCGAGCGCCGCATGGCGCAGCCGGGCACGGTGATGGTTGCGGTAGGCGCCGGTCACCTTGCCGGGAACGAGTCCGTGCAGCGCTACCTTCAGAGCCGCGGGTACAAAGTGAAGCGGCTGCAATAGCCACCGACCCACTCGGCTCGCCGTGAAATTTTCTCAATTCTCACAATTCGCTAGACATTTGTTAACGCGACGGTGACCATCCTCATCACGGGTATCGGGCTGGGGGGCGCGACACCGGGTGCGTGAGGCTGGCCGCGGCGGTGAGTATCGCCGGGTAAATCGGACCTGACCCCACCAACCGAATGATCGCACATCCCCGCCGAGCCTTACTTTGGGTGGGGATGGCCCATGATTGCAGCACTGATAGCCGCCGCTTCCACCGCGATGTGGACGCCGTCGATGATGCCGCAACGCACGATGCCGGACGCCCGGCCCGCGCTCTGGGTCGTGAACGACGAGGACACGATCATCTATCTGTTCGGCACGTTCCATGCGCTCGACGGCCGCAGCAACTGGTTCAACGACGAGGTGATGACGGCGTTCAGCGCCTCGGATGAACTGGTCCTCGAAACCATCATCCCCGAACCCGGAATGCAGGCAAGCAGCGCCCCGCCTCTGACAGGACCCCGCATGGGGCCCGTCGCGCCGTTCGCCGGGTCAGCGTCGTTCCTTGCGACCAGCAAGGCCGTGATGTCGGCCGGCCGATCGCAGGGCATGTCGACAGCTGACGGAGCCGACACCGTGCTGCGTAACGCGGCAGAGGAAAGCGGCAAGCCGGTCGCCGGGCTTGAGAGCTTCGACTATCAACTCGACATGTTTGCGAAGCTTCCGGGCGCCTCTGCCTCCAAAGCTCCGGCGCCATCTGCCGCAGTCCAGACCAAAGCCGTCGCGGCGTCCCTCCTCATCCGCCTGCAAACGGCGTGGAACCAGGGCGACACCAGCAGCTTCTCCTCGATGCTGGAGCAGATGCGCTCGAAGTCGCCCGAAACCTACAGGCTGCTCTTTCTCGATCGCAACGCGCGCTGGGCGGGCTGGATCGCCAATCGGCTGCAGCAACCCGGCACGGTCTTCGTCGCTGTTGGTGCAGGTCATCTGGCCGGCCGAGACAGCGTCCAGATGCGGCTTGCCGACCGCAGGATACGGTCTCAGCGGATCAACTGACGCCGCTTTGACTTGAGCGCGCCCTTATCCTATAGGCGCGCCCTCCCCAGCCATGGTCATCCCTGGAGGTGTGGCGGGGCGTAACTCTATCAAGGAATTTGCGAAATGAGCGAACAGCTGACGCTGCCCGCCGAAACGCGCGACCGGGCTGGCAAGGGAGCCTCCCGTGCACTGCGTCGTGATGGACGGGTCCCGGCCGTGATTTACGGCCAGAAGACGGATGCACTCTCGATCCACGTCGAAGAGAAGCTCCTGTCCAAGATGCTTTCGAGCGGCCACTTCATGAACTCCGTCGTCATGATCGATGTCGGTGGCAAGGCGACCCGAACGCTGCCGAAGGCCGTGGATTTCCACCCGGTCTCCAGCCGTCCGACCCACGTCGATTTCCTGCGCATCAGCGAGCACACCAAGGTGAGCGTGAACGTGCCGGTGCGCTTCGATAATGAAGATGCTTCGCCGGGCCTGAAGCGCGGTGGTGTCCTCAACGTCGTCCAGCACGAAATCGAGCTGACCTGCGACGCGGCGCATATCCCCGAAGAAATTCACATCCCGCTCGACGGGCTGGAGATCGGCGATTCGATCCACATCAGCCAGGTGAAGCTGCCGCAGGGCGCCGAGCCGGCCATCACGGACCGCGACTTCACCGTCGCCACCGTCGTCGCTCCGTCGGCGATGAAGTCCGAGGAAGAAGAAACCGCGGCTGCCGATGCTGTCCCAACCGTTGACGGTGAGGAAGGCGAAGCTGCCGAGGGTGAAGGCGAAGGCGCGGCCGAAACCGGCAACGAAGCCTGAACTCAAAGGTAATGCAAAAAGAGCCGCTCACCCCACGGGTGGGCGGTTTCTTTTTGTCTAATGCTCACGCTAGGTGGATGCGATGCAGATCTGGGCGGGCCTCGGAAATCCCGGCGACAGCTACAAGCTGCACCGCCACAACGTCGGCTTCATGGCCGTGGACCTCATCGCCGAGGCGCACAATTTCAGTCCGTGGCAGAAGAAATTCCGCAGCCTGATCGCGGACGGCCGCATCGGCCGTCACAAGATACTGCTGCTAAAGCCCCAGACCTTCATGAACGACAGCGGCGACGCAGTTCAGCAGGCGCTGCACTTCTACAAGCTCGACGAGGAAGCCCTGACGGTGTTCCACGACGAGCTCGACCTCGCGCCGTTCAAAGTGAAGGTGCGCGTCGGCGGCGGGTTGGCCGGTCACAACGGCCTGCGCTCAATCAATGCGAGCCTCGGCCCCGACTTCCGCCGCGTCCGGATCGGCATAGGCCACCCCGGCCCTGGCCAGAAAGAAAAGGTCACGCCGCACGTCCTCGGCAATTACCACAAGGTCGAGATGGAAGATCTGTCCGACATGCTCGCCGCAATTGCGTCAGAGGCTCAGTGGCTCGCCGACGGCGACGACGCCCGCTTCATGAGCGAAGTCGCGCTCAGGATGCAGCGGCATTAGGTACACCCAACGGTCGGCGCGCGGCTTCGGGCACCATGTCCTCAGTGAGCCCGGTACGCTTCATGGCTTCGGCGACCAT
>Ga0307407_10000815_pt1 | contig 10340 bp, 12 predicted proteins | sample 322Ometagenome_FD_203886 | JGI IMG/M metagenome (GOLD analysis project Ga0307407, IMG submission 203886) | Maize rhizosphere microbial communities from greenhouse at UC Davis, California, United States - 322HYB-O-1 | ecosystem: Host-associated > Plants > Roots > Rhizosphere > Soil | place: USA...
TCTACGAATGGCTTGAAACGCCAGGCCATCCTGCATCTGACAAAAAGGCTTTCATGATAAGAGAAAAAGACTGTATATTTTGTATGGCATGTGAAAATGTCTGTCCGCCTCAGGCAGTAAAAATATTTTCAAAGGGTTAGGCAGAATACAGCGAATTAATATTGCGCGGCACATAACCCTCTACTACTGGCATTGGCAGGAAAATTTCTTATTGTTGCCACAGGCGGCACGTTTGATGAGATACACGTCGGTCACATAGCTCTGCTTGCTAAGGCATTTCAGGTAGGAAAAAAAGTGATAATCGGAGTTTCAAGTGACAAGTTTGCAGCCAATAAGGGAAAGAAGCTCAACCACAATTTTGAGACAAGGATTGCAAACTTAAAGAAAATGATCAAAAAGGAATTTGGTAATGTAAACTACGAAATTGCCAAGTTGGATGGCGACTTTGGTCCTGCAGTAATTACAAGCGATGTCGAAGCGCTAGTGACAAGCATAGAAACTCAAAGCAAGGGCAAGCTCCTCAATGAGATGCGTGCTAAAATTGGCGTGAAGCCTGTAACGGTAATTACTGTAGAACTAGTCAAAGCAGAGGATGGTTCGACAATTTCTTCGACCCGCATAAGAATTGGCGAAATAGACAGACAGGGAAGACTACTGCTACCAGGAAGAAGATCCTCAAAAGACTCTCCTCCACGAATTACGGCCGGCGAATGGTGAAGAAGAAGAAGAAGAAGAAGACATCTAAGGAGGTTCTTGGTGTCTTTTTACTTCTCTCTTGTTATTTTTCTTTTTTGGAGATCATAAAATATGGCAATACCTTCTTGCAAAAGGTTTGGACGAATTTGACTTCTTCTGGACTTGTACACGCTCATGTCAAATTTGTTTGCAGGAATGATATTATGATCGCATTCTTCTCAATTGACCCTTCGCTACTTGAGCTCCGAGAAACATGGATGGAGGATTGTACATATCTCTCACATAAAAGAAGAGAACTCTAAGAGTTGTATATCGCTAGATTCTATTCGAGTTGTTTATAATATTTGGAGTGCACCGGAACCATGAACTACGGAATGGCTCAGATAGCGTTATTTGTTGGCTCCGTGAGACGCGACAGACAAGGTATCAAAGTAGCTCATTGGATAGAGGAAAAGTTGACAGCCAGAGGACATATAGTCTATTTCATAGATCCTCTTGAATTGAATTTGTCATTGCTCGATAGAATGTATAAGGAAATGGAGAATCCGCCAAGCAGGTTAAGAGACCTTCAGAACAAAATCAAAAATGCAGAGGGCTATTTGGCGGTGACCCCTGAATATAATCATAGCATATCTGCAGCAATGAAAAACACTTTAGACTATTTCTTGGAAGAATACTTTTTCAAACCTTCAGCTATTGTTTCATATTCAGCAGGAGGCTTTGGTGGAGTTAATGCTGCTCAACATCTGCGGTTAATATTTGCTGAACTTGGAGCCCCTTCAATATCCTCTTCTTTTGCAATATCTAGAGTTAGGGAGGCTTTTGATGAAGCAGGCAAATTGGTTCAAGAACAGTACAATAAGGTGGTAACAAAGTTCTTAGACGAATTTGAATGGTACATTGAAGCATTCAAAAATCAAAGATTGAAAGGGGTGCCATACTAGGATCTGGATCCATTGAAGGCTCTTTTATTACAACAGTTTTTTACATCTTTGCCTGTTCTTAGTAATTGTTAGCCGCACATGGAAGTGTACATCTAATGTATGTATATTTTTTCATATTTTCTTACTTACTTATAGATGTGTGGCTGGGATGGCAGTTTGATTTCACACATGTGGGATTCTATCTATTGCAGCATCAAGATATTCTTTGTCGATCTCAAACCCAACAAATGAGATCCCAAGATGCATTGCCGCAACTGCAGTAGAGCCGATGCCGACGAATGGGTCAATGACTAATTTTGCGCTGCCATGCAACCTGATGCACATATCTGGAAGCTTGACAGGAAATGTTGCAGGGTGCGGACGCTGCTTGCTTCTGCTTTGTATCGTTTGATAAGGTATGAACCAAATGTTGCCTCTGTCCCGTCTGTCTTCCTTGTTGGCTGCCTTCCAGCGCTCAATGTTTGTCTTATCTTGGTATGATACCCCGACAGCCAGCTTGTCAAGATGTACATCGCCATACTTTGTAAAGTGAAAGATATATTCATGACAGTCATTGAGGAACCTGTCGCTCACTATCGGCTTGAAGTGACCGACTGCAATGTCACCGGCAATGTTTGGGTAGTTACCAACTTCAGCCTTGCTTATTGCTATCGATTTGACCCAGTGGATGACATTTTGCAGAATAAAGTACTTCCTCAGAACATATGCTACATCCCACGCTATCCACGGATCTTTTGGCTTGTTACCTATGTTTAGGAAAAAAGAGCCATCATCTGTAAGAGCTTGCTTGACTGCGATGCCTACCCCTTCCATCCATGTCAGGTATTTTTCACGAGGTAGCTCGTCCTTGTACAAGCTATAGCCGATGCCGATGTTATAGGGAGGCGATGTGACAACCACATCAGCTGACTTGTCTTTGACGTTTTCCTTTAATCCTGTTATGCAGTCCTTCAGGTAAAAGGTGGCGGTGCAATTGTTGTTGCTTTTTTGCAGTACCCTATAGGGCACGTCTTGATTCTGCAATCAAGAAACAAGACACAGCAGCCCAGCATTTATCTTTTGCATTTTTTACTTGAGATATCGAAGTGATGATGTGATGGTAATTTTGCTTCACAGCAAGACCTTGGCTGCTCAATAGATATGATATCTGATATTAGGTGAAGCACTATGTGTCTGTGAGAGATGTGGACATGCAGAAAGTAGTGTTCTGCTGCACATGTCCTATGATAGAAATATTGGAAATGCAGCCACCCACCTCTTTTGAAATGAAGAAGACAATTACTACTATTACTGCAAAATTTGTGCTTATCGTAGAGAGGCAAAAGATGAAGAGAGAGGTGGTGTGGCCAAAAACAAAAAAGCAGAATACAAGAATGATTGACGTGATAGTTTTTAGACTTAAATCGATATTGCGAACCTCTAGCACAAAAGAAGTGGACAATAGCAGACATCTAGATAGAAAAAAAATTTGAATGAAACAAGCCAGAGGTCTATGTATTAGTATTGTTATGCCAGTTGCTGTATGTTGTTATAGAGTATTTTTTCTTTCTAACGAGTCTGTCGATAAATAAGGCTCCGAGAATCCCCATTGCAGCTGTTGGAATAGCTACAAGAGGAAGCACATCTTGTATCATCTCAAAGTATATCTGCGCAATCAGGCTTGGCCAGACAACCTTGCTCTCAAATACTTCATTGTAGGTGTAAGTTATCAATGGATAGTACAGCATAAAGAACGCAAGGCTGACGATTGCGCCTGCAGTGTACAGTGAAAATCTTGATCTAGAAAATGCAAGCAGCGCATCTGCGGCCACGATTGGGATGATGCTTGATATGTAGAATGGGATAGTGGAGGTAAGTGCGCTATTTGGAATAATTGAAGTCAATACGCCTATTACAATAAAAGCAGCACCAGCCATAGAGAGCACACCAAACCGCTTGCCGGCAAGGGCAGACGAGCCTATTAGGCAGGCAGATATCAGAAATGGGAAGGCAAGTGTAGCAACAACCACTCCAAGAGTTGGGTGTGGATTAAAGTTAAAGTGTTCAGTCTCTGAGAAAGGCAGAGAAAACATATCAATCATGCCTGATGCCGCAAGCCATATTGGCAATATTGCAATAATAATCAGGACAGAAGGTACTCTTTTAGTACTCTGAGATAAGCCTGCAAGTGCACCAGCACTACCTACTACCATGCCACTTACAAGCACAAAATGGGGTGGACTGAGTAGGCCGTCAAGCCCAAAGGCTGAGTGCCACCCAAAGTCCACGGGCGCAGCACTTATCAGCATCACTACACCGGCTATAACTAGCTTCATCGGCCAAATCATCTTGCCAGCAGCAGCAGATTTTGAAGCAGAGAATACCAGAACTGTACCTACAACTGCAGAAGCCACACCAGAGTAGAGCACAGCATGAGGAGGAGCAAAGAAAGTTTCAGGTTTGTTGAGCAAGTGGTTGGTGATATCCCAGCTGCCGCCTGCAGCAGCCAGCAGCATGCCAAAGCTCACAAGCATATAGCCTGCAAAGAGTTTGCGGCTGAGACCATACACTTCAAGGTACTCTTGATGCCGGAAATAGTTCAATACCCATTTTTAGCAGATTCAATAATTAAGGCTTTGTCACTTGCACTGAATATATTTCAACAAACTCTTTCTGTTGATCGAGGGTGCCATCCTGTGGGTAATGCGCTTGTTCCCAAGAGTGGGGCAGCGCGACAGATTTGATAAAAACCACAAACCTTCCCTCCGTCTTTGGTATGACCTCTATATCTGCACTGTAGGTCTTGCCTGCTTCCCATGGCCTGCTGAAAGATTCAATTGAAGTATATTGTGCCAATACAGAAGAGTCTGTATCGGAATATTCAGAGCTCAAGAGCTCGCCCGGTGCTATCAATATTGGCGTCTGATCAAAGTCATGTTTCAGTATCTTGATATTGTCAGTGGTCGTAAGGTTTGGAAATCCTACAGATACAAACTGCATGTCGGCATCCTCGCCATTATTTGTCCCAGTCACAGAGATAGTGAGTGCCTGACCTAAAGCAATGTCAGATGCAGATAGGCTCACATCTGTCACAATTGCCTGAGGTTTTCGAGGCTCTATCGATTGGTATGACTGAGGGAAAATATAAAGCGAGAGTGAGAAATATACCACCAGTGCAACTGCAACTGCGCCAGTAAGAATGATCGCCTTTAACAATGTAGCAAGTGTAAAATTACATCATTGATCTTTTATTCCTTAGCACTACTAAAATCACACATAGACATAGCCATACACAGACAGAAAGACACACAGACAATGACAATAAAAAAATTGCAAGTGCTTGCAAGTACGCAGAAATTGGTCCTAAAATGCAAATGCAAATGCAAATACTAATACTACTACTTCTTGAGGCTACATGACTGTGTGTAGATGGCAGTTCAGAAGAGCATTGCAGCCTTCTTTGCTGCACTTCATAGGGGTTTGCATCTTTTATAGACTGCTGCGCGCGCTCTCCCTTCTTGTGTACAAATGTGCGTTAATGTGTACACATATATGCGCGCTGCAAAACTACCTGACAAAGATAGCGGCACATATAGCAGGCTAGCGGCTCTTTAGATGCGACTGGCGCTCATAGATCCTTTGCACCTTTTCCGTAGTGTCAATATCACGTACAGTCTTGTCGGTCCGGATGTACTTTATCCTAGGGAATCGAAGCGCAAACCCGCTGTTATGTCTATCGCTTTTCTGTATGCTATCAAACGCAACCTCAAGGACAATCTCGGGCCTGACAACTAGTCTATAGCCCTCGTCTCTGACTGTTATTGACCGTAGCTTGTCAGTCATCTTGGCGATCTCTGCGTCTGTCAGGCCAGAGTACGCCTTGCCTATTGTCTTAAGCGAGCTACCATCATGCTCATCTCGGACTGCGAAAGTGTAATCAGATAGGGTCCCAGCACGCTTACCATGACCATATTCTGCAATGACAATTACTGCATCGACAGTGTCAAGCTCATGTTTTAGTTTGGTCCAATGCCTACCGCGCTTGCCAGGATGGTACTCGGATTCAAGCTCCTTTACCACCAATCCTTCATGCCCCGCATCTCTGCTTTCTTTAAACGCACAGGTTATCTCCTGAGCTGTCGACACAACTCTATAACCAAGGTCGATTAGGGGGTCTTTGAATCTAATCTGCGAAAGCAATTTCTTGCGCTCTGTAAGTGGCCTGTCAATGAGCGGCTGCCCATCAAGGTACATGATATCATAGGGGACATACACTACGGGGATCTCGCCCATGAGACGGTCTGTAACAATTTTTCTTCTGAGCCTCTTTTGCAACTCTTGGAAATGAAGCGGCCTGCCATCTCTGTAGGCAAGCACTTCGCCGTCTAGAATAAAGTCTGCTGGCAGCAAAGATACAGCAGATACAATCTCTGGAAAAGAGTTGGCAACATCTTCCAGCTTCCTTGAGAACATTTTGACCTTACCGCCGAATTTGTGAAGCTGCACCCTTATGCCGTCATACTTGAACTCACAAATCAGCGGCTTGTTATAATACTGCTCGATCTCTTCTGCGCTAAACATCACATCTGCTAGCATGAAGCTAAGAGGGGCAAGTGGTTTCATTACCGCTGTCGACAGAGCATCCTTTTTTGCAAGCAGTGCTACCTGTGCAATATCGCCGGACAGTAGCATAGCCTGCCGAATTGACGGCACGTCACGCCCAAACGCCTTGGCAATTGCAAGCTCAACCAAGCCCTCTACCACACCTACGCGCAGCTCGCCAGCTGCTATCTTGATCAGATATCTTGCTTCAAGCGGAGAGGAGTTTATGAGAAGTCCAGTTAGGATCTTCCTTTTTGCCTCTGCTGCCCCAGAGCCAGCTGCATCAGCGATTTTTCTTAGCTGGTCGTGCAGATCGGGCAGCAACAGTTGCTGGGCCACAAGTGGGCTTTGCTGCCTTTTAGAAACTACATATTCAGCAAGAGCGCCCATATCTCCATGCTTTAAGTAGATCTTTTGTATCTCTTCTGGCTCTAAACGTGCGATTTCTGAAAGCGACCGCATTATGGTATTAAAGCCTACATTGAGTGCAAGACCAGAACCCTTAGGAAAGATGGCACCAGACATAAAGAGCACAGCTGCTGCAAGCGATGTGTCGCTGCCCCCGTCAACGTCTTTCAGTTTGATTAGATATTCTGCGATGGCAGTCACCTTGGCATTTTTGCTTGCAGTCTGGCGAACCTTCTCACACATATCGACAAAGTGCGAAAATTCGCTGGCAGGCATATTGTGCGTACATCCAATCTTCTACTGTGCTTAAATCTCTTGGCAAAATACCGAAATACAACCTCTGTGTGATTTTTTATGTGCCCAAGGCATCATCCGTTCTGGTTATTGCAGTTGCAATCGCAACGCTCATCCCAGTTTCAATTGGGCTGTCTGGCTTGGGACCGGAGATAAAGATAGGCGGGAGGCAAACCGTGGGGATCTATAACAATGCTGACAGCAGCATAGAAGATGCACAAGGTGATGTGATGCCAGTATACCAGCAGATTGGGACAGAAGAGATCCCTGAGGTAAGAGACTACCACGATATCTTGCGAGCCAGTGTGCAAAAGCGAGGAGAGGCATTCTTTCTCACAGTAGCGCTTGCAGGCAATCCAAATGACAACGACATGTATGAAACACAGTATAGGTGGCATATCATCACCACCAGTCCAATAACAAATAGAGAGCAACAATATATAATTAGATTTCAGAATTCTGCTTTCGGCGGTGACAACTCTACTACTATGCAAGGGTGGTATTTTGCAGTATTTGACAGGAATGTCGGAAGGTTCATCGTCCCACCTACGAGTATACCTGACATGCCAGTGGACAGAATCGAGTTTCCTGTAGAGGACTTTTATATCGGCAACCCCTCGTCATTTTCCTACTGGGTCGATGTGTCAGTGAGGGTCAACGCTACGGTTGGCCAGCCAAACTACATAATGGACTATGCGCCGTGATCATGATCATGCAAGGCTGGACTATACTACTCTCTCTCGGCGACTGTGATTTCTTTTTCTAGCTCGAAGCTCTCGCCTGATACTTCATCAGTCACAGAATATGTTATGACATAGTTGCCTGTTGGAAGCGACTGAACATCCTGCGTAAGCGTAAGCGTTAAGAACATCTCGGTGTTTTGTCTGTGCGAAGTAATGTTTACCACCGGCGGCATATCCTCTATAAGCTGAAGCTCGGTGCCGTTTGCACTTGCTATTTTATAATCGGCAGTTATGTTCATCAGGTAAAGTGTATTATTATTATTGCCTTCTTCATCTATAATCTGCCGGTGGTCAAAGCCCACCGGTTCTACATAGAGTACGATTGTTTCGCCTGGCGCAAAGACATTGCTTCGCTCTTCGTATACACCATAGCCAGCGGCAGAGAAGGGTTCGACAAAAGTGCTGAACGTGGTGTTAAACTCTGTTTGGTTCCAGACCGACAGGTATAGCTCCTTTGCATCTTCAATTGTCATGTTATTAGTAGCAGTCACGTTGGCAGCAGTACCAGCACTAGTAGTAGTCATATTAGCAGCAGTAGTTGTGTTTGCAAGGGTCATAGTGGTAGTAGTAGTATCATCATTATTGGTATCGGGCGTGAGCAATGTCGTTAAATTGAGGGTCTGGTTCTGCCCAACGACAGTAGTAGCACTAGTACCAGCGATTGTAGCAGTAAAAGCGATTACTACTATTATTATGATGATAAAAAATTTGTCGTACATTGGTAGAGGCATGCAAGCATAATTCTTAATTGATCTGATGGTATTGTATACGCCAGTACTTTCAGTTTTATCTACGAAAAAAAGTTTAGTAAATCAAAGCTGTAAGATAAGTAAAAGGCGCTTGGCGATACTGCATCAACGACCTTGTTACAGCCTATGCCGTTAAAGTCGCAATTTTTTATTGTATGATGCAGTTTTGTCCGCCAAGCGCTATAGTCTAGCCATAGTTTTTTGCACTACTTGTACTTACTTTTATAAGGTATTTATTATATTAAAGCATTCCTATTTAGGAATATTGTAGAATTAGAAGAACTTTTAAGCAATTTCTTATTGTAAAACTCTACAAGTAATATAAATTCTTTGGATTCAGGTTGAACAAAATCGCGCAACATGCATATGCCTTTTTACACTTATTTTTCTAACACTTCATTTTTAACACCTGGCTTTTTTCATAAAAGGAAGGATTGCCGTCATTGCTCAACTCAATAATATCGCTTCAGCTTAGCAGCTCTAGTTGCAGCAAACTGCTGTCAGGAGACGGAATAACCACTTCTGATCTGACCATCAAAGGTGTCCATGGAATATTTGGACCAGTGTCAATTGATGCAAGGTCTGCCAAAAAGGGTGTGCCTGCGATAGGGGATGTCGCAAGTGCTGCAAAGAACCTTGATGAATACCAGTTCCTAATTTGCTCGATGGTTCCTTCGCTTCCAGACTCTAACCCGTCAAAGATGGAACTGCAGAAATATCGTGTGGCCATCATAGCGGCATTTGCAAAGCTGGTGCCGCTGCTGCTGTTGAAAAGTATTCAGCAGGACGACTTGGTGCAATGGAGCAAACATGCCAAAGATCTTCTGGAGGAAACGTCAGACACATACCTTAAGGCTAATTCAAATTCAAAGCTGCAGATCGCTTCGCATAAAGATGCCTTTGAGTATTTTGAGGTTCCTGAAGACAGGGTACAAGTTGCGCTCAGAGCATTTTACGACTATGGCACTTGATAGCTAAAATATAGCAGATTATAATAATTCCACCATCATTTTACAGACGTCTATATACATATGGTAGTTGCAGTGGCCCTGATCGAGCCGCAATACCCCATTAATGTGGGCCATATTGCTAGGCTGATGAAAAATTTTGGTCTCAAAAGCTTGTATTTTGTCAGACCTAACTTTGACAAAACAGAGGCAGCAAAGTATTCAACTCATGGCAACGATGTCCTAGTAGCTGCCAAGACTGTGACATTGAGGCAATTGAGAAAGAAGTTTGACGTACTCATAGGAACAACGGCAATTCAGGCTATTAGCAGACTCAACATTCTACGTGAGTCAATAAGTGCAGAGCGGCTAGCCAAGATAATGCATGAATCAAGCACCAAGGACTTTTGCATCCTGCTTGGAAGAGAATCATCGGGTCTCAACAACGAAGAGTTGGAGATATGTAACCTTGTCGTCACCATTGACACAAAGACAAATTACAGGACAATGAATGTAGCCCATGCACTTGCGATATTGCTATATGAAATTTCCAAACTAAAGTCAAAATTGCCAGTAAAAAAGAGCAAAAAAAGAGTTGACCTTGCTTCGCAGAAGGATATCGATCTTTTGCTCCAATATGTAAGCAAGTTAGCAGACGCTGGCAATTATGATCTGCACAAAAAGCCGTTGCTAGAAGCAGCATTAAAGAAGCTCCTGGCAAAAAGCGTGCCTACGACAAAAGACGTCATGCTCTTGATGTCACTACTAAGAAAAAGTCTTCTTGCAATAGAAAGGGGTTACGGCAAAAGTAAGCACTAGTATTAGCACTGCCTTAGCATAGAGAGCACACAATTGACCCGCCCACTATCTGCATAGGTAGTAGGCCTGCAGGCCAACTGCATGTCTCTTTTTTGTGTTGCCTTTTTCGTAACTTATGTTTAGGAGCAAGACCAAGAGTCAGGCCGCCGTCTCTACGCA
>Ga0307407_10000816_pt1 | contig 10335 bp, 10 predicted proteins | sample 322Ometagenome_FD_203886 | JGI IMG/M metagenome (GOLD analysis project Ga0307407, IMG submission 203886) | Maize rhizosphere microbial communities from greenhouse at UC Davis, California, United States - 322HYB-O-1 | ecosystem: Host-associated > Plants > Roots > Rhizosphere > Soil | place: USA...
AGATCGCCACGGTGCGGCCGCTGCCGCCGGTGACCGGCCGGACGGGCTCGTCGGGCGGCCCGGCCGCAGAGCGGTCCGCTCCGCTCGAGGCCCCCGCCACGGTGACCCCGCTGGAGAGCCGTCGCCGCCGGGTCAGGCCCATGACCTGGCTCGTCGCCGCGGCCGCAGCAGCGGTGCTCCTCATCGGGGGCATCGTCTGGAGCCCGTGGGACGACGGAGGCAGCCAGCAGCCGCCACTGACGGCCACCGAGCAGGTGATCCGCGCGAAGGACGCGCAGCGCTTCGAGAAGACCATCGACGGCGCGAAGGCCACCATCGTGCGCAGCAAGTCGCTGGGCAAGGCCGTGATCATCGCCGACAACATGCCCGCGGCGCCGGAGGGCAAGGACTTCCAGATCTGGTTCGAGAACCCCGACGGGGCGATGGTGAGTGCCGGCCTGATGCCGCACGAGGCCAAGCCGACGGTCAGCATGGTGCTCGACGGCGACGCCTCGAAGTACAAGGGCGTCGGCATCACCGTGGAGCCCGCCGGCGGATCACCCGAGCCGACCAGCGCCCCGATCGCCCTGATCGAGTTCAGCTGAGACGAGCCACCTGAGGCCGCTCACCTGAGGCGGGGGAGGCGGGAGGCGACGTCCTCGAGCACCCGCACGTCACCGGCATACACGCCCTCGGCGCGCGGCCAGTGGGTGATGACGTCGGTGAAGCCCAGGCCCGCTGCACGGCCGGTCATCTCCTCGAAGAGGTCGGCGCTCGCCAGGGAGAACACCGGCGAGCTGTCGAGCAGGAGGTAGCGGTCGCAGCCGCCGGGCTCGCGCCCCTCGGCGGCGAGCGCGTCGTCGAATCGCTCGGACAGCCGCCCGACGGAGGTCCACCACTCCTCCAGCGTCTCCGCCCCGCCGCCGGTGGTGACCCAGCCCTGACCGTGCCGGGCAGCCAGCCGCAGCGAGCGGGGGCCGTTGGCGGCGATCACGAAGGGGATGCGCGGGCGCTGCACCGGACCGGGCAGGGTGCGCGCGTCGACGGCGCGGTAGTGCTCGCCCTCGTGGTCGACGTGGTCCTCGCGCAGCAGCCGGTCGAGCAGCTCGGTGAACTCGTGGAACCGGTCGACCCGCTCGCGCACCGACTGCTCCTCGCCCAGCAGGCGCGAGTCGAGGTCGCCACCGGTGCCGAGCCCGCAGATCAGCCGTCCGCCGGAGATGTCGTCGACCGCCAGCAGGTCGCGCAGGAAGGTCACCGGGTGCCGGTAGTTGGGCGAGGAGACCAGGGTGCCCAGCCGGATGCGCTCGGTCACCATCGCGGCGGCGGTCAGCGTCGGCGTGGTGCCGAACCAGGGCGCGTCCGGCAGCCCCGCCCACACGAGGTGGTCGTAGGTCCAGGCGTGGTCGAAGCCGAGCTCCTCGGCGCCGCGCCACAGCGGCGCGGCGTCGACCCAGTGGTGCTCGGGAAGGATCGTGATGCCGAACCGCATGGTCACAGAGGGTATGCCGTGCGGCCGGGCGCCGCTGACGGGCGCCGGGTCGGGCCCTCCCGGGCGGCCCGGCTGCCGTCCGGCGAGACCCGTCGCGGGCCGGCTGGGCCCACCCGTGACAGGCTTGCCGTCATGAAGGCGACGATCCTGCACGGCACCCGTGACATCCGCGTCGAGGAGGTCGACGACCCGACCGTCCAGCGCCCCACCGACGCGCTGGTGCGCGTCACCGCCGCCTGTGTCTGCGGCAGCGACCTGTGGCCCTACCGCGGCATCAACGAGGTGAAGAAGCCGCGCCGGATCGGCCACGAGTTCGTCGGCATCGTCGAGGAGGTCGGTGCCGAGGTGCGCAGCCTGCGTCCGGGCGACTTCGTCATCGCGCCGTTCCTCTACTCCGACAACACCTGCTCGCACTGCCAGGTCGGCATGCAGAGCGCCTGCCAGAACGGTGGCGGCTACGGTGGCCGCGACCGCGACGGGCTCATGGTCGACGGCGGTCAGGGTGAGTACGTGCGGGTTCCGCTGGCCGACGGCACCCTCGTCTCCACCCGCGAGGTGCCCGACGACTCCCTCGTCCCCTCGCTGCTGACCCTGTCTGACGTCATGGGCACCGGGTGGCACGCCGCCGTCGCGGCCGGGGTGCGCGAGGGCGACACGGTGGTCGTCGTGGGTGACGGAGCCGTCGGGCTCTGCGGCGTGCTGGCCGCGACCCGGATGGGTGCCGAGCGGGTCGTGGCGATGTCGCGGCACGAGTCGCGCCAGCGGCTGGCCAAGCAGTTCGGCGCCACCGACGTCGTGGCCGAACGCGGCGAGGAGGGCGAGGCGGCCGTGCTCGACCTCACCGGCGGCATCGGTGCCGACGCCGTGCTCGAGTGCGTCGGCACGGGCGAGGCCATGACCACGGCCATCGCGGTGGCACGGCCGGGGGCCACGGTCGGCTACGTCGGAGTCCCGCACGGGGTAGAGCTGCCCATCGGCACCATGTTCGGTCGCAACATCGGTGTCGGCGGCGGCGTGGCGCCGGTGCGCGAGTACCTGCCGCGGCTGCGCGACGACGTGCTCTCCGGGGCCATCAACCCGGGTGCCGTGTTCGACCTCGAGGTGCCGCTGGACGAGGTGGCCGAGGCCTACGCCGCGATGGACGAGCGCCGCGCCATCAAGTCGCTCGTCCGCCCCTGACGTCGGGGCGCTTCATGGAGGCAGGGCCCCGGGCGCAGTCCGCGGCGGAGTTCGTGGCCGACGGCCACGGCGGCGTCGTCGTGGTCGTCGACGACCAGCCGCAGTCGCACGTCGACCTCGACGACCCCGGGCACCTGCTCTTCGAGTACGTCCTCCACTTCGGGTTGGTGCTCGACACCCTCCCGGAGGGACCGCTGGCGGTCACCCACGTCGGCGGCGCCGGGCTGACCCTGGCCCGCTACGTGCAGCACACCCGGCCGGGTTCGCCGCAGGTCGTGCTGGAGCCGGATGCCGCCCTGACCGAGGCCGTGCGCCGCGAGCTGCCGCTCCCGCGCGGGCACCGGATCCGTGTCCGGCCGGTCGACGGCCGCACCGGGGTCGCCGCTCTGCGCGACGACAGTGCCGACGTGGTCGTCCTCGACGCCTACGCCGGCGGGCGCATGCCTGCCGAGCTCTCGACCCGGGAGTTCCTCACCGACGTGCGTCGCGTGCTGCGGCCGGACGGCGTCTTCCTGGCCAACGTCAGCGACGAGCCCGCGCGGGGGCATCTGCGCCGGTGGCACGCCACGGCGGCGGAGGTCTTCCCCGAGACCACGGCGGTCGCGCTGGCCGAGGTGTGGAAGCGGCGCCGGTTCGGCAACTACGTGGTGGTGGGGTCCGACCGACCGCTCGACGAGCTCCGGCTGGCGAGGTCCGTGGCGGCCTGCCCCTTCCCGAGCTCGCTGCGCCGCAGGGCCGAGCTCGACCGGCTGCTCACCGGAGGCCGGCCCTACACCGACGCCGACACGAGCGAGTCACCGCAGCCCCCTCCCCGCGACGGGTGGCGCGTGCGCTGACCACCCGGTGCACCGGCTCCCGTCCCGAGGCAGGATGGTCGGCATGCCCGAGCAGACCCTGCCCGCACCCCGCACGCCCGACCCCCTCGACGCTCCTCCGGTGCGGTGGGGCGTCCTCGGCCCCGGCAACATCGCGCGTTCCTTCGCCACCGCCCTGCGCGAGGGCACCCGCCAGCAGGTCGTCGCGGTGGGGTCACGCAGTGCCGACCGCGCGCGCGACTTCGCCGACGAGTTCGGCGTGGCCGCGGCCTACGGCTCCTACGAGGAGCTCGTCGCCGACGAGCAGGTCGATGTCGTCTACGTCGCCTCGCCGCACTCCGAGCACCACGAGCACGCCCTGCTCGCCCTCGAGGCCGGGAAGCCGGTACTGGTGGAGAAGGCCTTCACCCGCAACGCCGCCGAGGCTCGCGAGGTGCTCGACCTGGCCCGCGAGCGCGGGCTGTTCGCCATGGAGGCGATGTGGACCCGCTTCCTGCCGCACATGGACGTCGTGCGCCAGGCGGTGGAGTCGGGTCTGCTCGGCGAGGTGCTCACGGTCATGGCCGACCACGGGCAGACGCTGCACCCGGGCGGCCCCGAGCGGTTGTCATCGCCGCACCTGGCCGGCGGTTCGCTGCTCGACCTCGGCGTGTACCCGTTGTCGTTCACCTCGATGGTGCTGGGGCCGTTCGACTCCGTCGCCGCGGTGGGCCACCTCACCGACGAGGGCGTGGACGCCCAGCTCTCGGTGACCGTGACCGGCGCCGCGCAGGAGCTCGGCCTCGTCGGTTCGTCGATGGTGACCAAGACGCCCACCACCGCGGCCGTCGTGGGCCGTGACGCCCGGCTCGAGATCGCGGGCGACTTCTTCGTGCCCCAGCCGGTGCGGCTGCTGACGCCGCTCGGCGAGGAGCTCGACCGCTACGAGCCGGAGGTCCGCGAGCACGGGTTCCGCTACGAGGCGGCCGAGGTGGCCCGCTGCCTGCACGACGGCGCGTTGGAGTCGTCCCTGATGCCCCACGCCGAGACGCTGCGGGTCATGGACGCGATGGACGAGGTCCGCCGCCAGGTCGGGGTCCGCTACCCCGGCGAGTGAGCCGTCCGGCTGGAGGTCGCTGAGGCGGCGTGCCTTGCTCAGACCAGGGGCAGGTAGGGGGCGAGGTCGGCGCGGTGGCCGCTCACCCGGAGGCTGCCGGCCTGCCACGCCTCCTCCCAGCCGAGCTGGCCCACGACGAGAGCGAGCCAGGTGGGGGCGTCGGTCTCGATGACGTTGGGTGGGGTCCCCCGCGTGTGGGTCTGGCCGGCGATGCACTGCACCGCACCGAACGGCGGCACCCGCACCTCGACGCTGCGTCCCGGGGCCCGCTGCGCCAGCTCCTCGAGGGAGTAGCGCACGGCCGTCGCGGTGGTCTCCCGGTCCGCGAGGTCCGGGTCGTCACGCCAGGCGAGCACGGCGGCACTGCCCGCGGCCACGGGGATCCGGCGGCGCGGCGGCATACCGCTCAGCCCCTCACTCGCCAAAGACGGCAGGCAGCGTGCCGGTGTGCGCCTCCCCCAGCTCGGCGAGGGTGACCCCGAACTGGCCCTGCACGTCGATGCCGTCGGTCTGGTCGTCGACCACGCCGATGCGCGCGTGGACCTGGCCGCGGGCGGTGCACATGTCGGTGAAGCGGACCTCCTCCGAGCGCGGCACGGCCACGACGACCCGGGCTGTCGACTCGCTGAAGAGCACCGTGAACGCGTCGATGCCGTCGCGCTCGCAGACCTCCTCGAGCCAGACCCGGGCGCCGACACCGTGGCGCAGCGTCGCCTCGGCGAGGGCGACCGCGAGGCCACCGTCGGAGAGGTCGTGCGCGGCGTCGACGAGGCCGTCGCGGCTGGCGTTGACGAGGATCTCGCCCAGCAGCTTCTCGCCCGCCAGGTCGACCCGCGGCGGACGGCCGCCGAGGTGGCCGTGCTTGACGTGGGCCCACTCGCCGCCGTCGAGCTCGTCGCGGGTGGCGCCGAGCAGGTAGATGACCTGGCCCGGCGTCTTCCACCCGCTCGGGGTGCGGCGCGCGACGTCGTCCATGACGCCGAGGACGCCGATCACCGGGGTGGGGTGGATCGCGACGTCGCCGGTCTGGTTGTAGAACGAGACGTTGCCGCCGGTGACCGGGACGCCGAGCTCGCGGCAGCCCTCGGCGATGCCCTTGACCGCCTGCTCGAACTGCCACATCACGCCCGGGTCCTCCGGGGAGCCGAAGTTGAGGCAGTCGGTGATGGCCAGCGGGGTCGCGCCCACGGTGGCCACGTTGCGGTAGGCCTCCGCGAGCGCGAGCTGCGCGCCGGCATACGGGTCGAGCTTGGCGAACCGTCCGTTGCAGTCGGTGCTGACCGCCACGCCCCGGCCGGTCTCCTCGTCGACGCGCACGACGCCGGAGTCGTCGGGCATCGCGAGCGCGGTGTTGCCGAGCACGTAGCGGTCGTACTGGTCGGTGACCCAGGACTTGTCGCAGAGGTTGGGCGAGGCGAGCAGGCTGAGCAGGTCGGCCTTGAGCTCATCGCCCGTGGTGGGCCTGGCGAACGCCGCAGTTCCGTTTTCCTGCAACGCGTCAAGGTATGCCGGCCGCTCCAGGGGGCGGTGGTAGACCGGGCCGTCGTGGGCCACCGAGCGGGGCGGCACGTCGACGATGACCTCGCCGTGCCAGGTGATGACGAGGTGCTCGCCGTCGGTGACCTCGCCGATGACGGTCGCCTCGACGTCCCAGCGGCGGCAGATGGCCATGAACTCGTCGAGCTTCGCCGGCTCGACAACGGCCATCATGCGCTCCTGGCTCTCCGACATGAGGATCTCCTCAGGGCGGAGGGAGGCGTCGCGCAGCGGCACGAGGTCGAGCTCGACCTGCATGCCGCCGTCACCGTTGGACGCGAGCTCGCTGGTGGCGCAGGAGAGCCCGGCACCGCCGAGGTCCTGGATGCCGTCGACGACCTTGGCCCTGTAGAGGTCGAGGCAGCACTCGATGAGCACCTTCTCGGCGAACGGGTCGCCGACCTGCACGGCTGGGCGCTTGGCCGGACCGCCCTCCTCGAACGTCTCGGACGCGAGCACCGAGACACCGCCGATGCCGTCGCCACCGGTCTTGGCGCCGAACAGGATGACCTTGTTGCCCGTGCCCGACGCCTTCGCCAGGTGGATGTCCTCGCGCCGCATCGCGCCGACGCACAAGGCGTTGACGAGCGGGTTGCCCTGGTAGCAGTCGTCGAAGACGACCTCGCCGCCGATGTTGGGCAGGCCGAGGCAGTTGCCGTAGCCGCCCACGCCGGCCACGACACCGGGCAGGACGCGCTGGGTGTCGGGGTGGTTGAGGTTGCCGAAGCGCAGCGGGTCCATCACCGCGATCGGACGGGCGCCCATCGACATGATGTCGCGCACGATGCCGCCGACACCGGTGGCCGCGCCCTGGTAGGGCTCGACGTAGGACGGGTGGTTGTGCGACTCGACCTTGAAGGTGACGGCCCAGCCGTCGCCGATGTCGACGACACCGGCGTTCTCACCGATGCCGACGAGGAGCTTCTCGCGCATCTCGTCGGTGGTGTTGTCGGCGAAGTGCTTGAAGTGCACCTTGCTCGACTTGTAGGAGCAGTGCTCGGACCACATGACCGAGTACATCGCCAGCTCGGCGCTCGTGGGACGGCGGCCGAGGATGTCGCGGATCCGCTGGTACTCGTCCTCCTTGAGGCCGAGCTCCACCCACGGCTGCTCGTGCTCGGGGGTGGCCCCGGCGTCTCCGACGGTGTCGACGTGGGGGGCGTGGGTGGTGCTGCTCTGCGAGGTGGTGCTCATGCGCTGACAACCTGCTTGAGGATCGAGGTGAAGAACGGCAGCCCGTCGAGGCTGGGGCCGTAGCCGGTCTCGACGCAGTGCTCGGGGTGCGGCATCAGGCCGACGACGTTGCCGCGCTCGTTGGTGATGCCGGCGATGTCGCGGTAGGAGCCGTTGGGGTTGCGCCCGCCCTCGGGCACGACGTAGCGGAACACCACCCGGCCCTCGCCCTCGAGCTCGTCGAGGGTGCGCTCGTCGGCGACGAAGCCACCCTCGCCGTTCTTGAGGACGACGGTGATCTCCTGGCACTGCTCGAAGTCGGAGGTCCAGGCGGTCTGCGCGTTCTCGACCCGGAGGCGGGTGTCGACGCAGTTGAACTTGCGGTGGTCGTTGCGGATCAGCGCGCCCGGCAGCAGGTGCGACTCGGTGAGCACCTGGAAGCCGTTGCAGATGCCGAGCACCGGCAGGCCTCCTCGGGCCGCGGGCACCAGCTGGTCCATGACAGGCGCGAAGCGGGCGATGGCGCCGCAGCGCAGGTAGTCGCCGTAGGAGAACCCGCCCGGGAGGATGACGGCGTCGACTCCACGGAGGTCGGCGTCGCCGTGCCAGAGGCTGACCGGCTCGCCCCCGACGGCGCGCACCGCCCTGGCCGCGTCACGGTCGTCGAGCGAGCCCGGAAACGTGACGACCCCGACCTTCACCGGCCGGGGTCCTTCTCGTCCTGCGCTGCGCGCACCGACACCACGTCCTCGATGACGGGGTTCGACAGCAGGGTCTCGGCGGCCTTGCGGGCGGCCTCGAGCACCTCGTCGGTGACCTCTCCGTCCACCGTGAGCACGAAGCGCTTGCCCTGCCTCACGTCGGTGAACTGGTCGAAGCCGAGCCGGGGCAGTGCCCCGTTCACAGCCTGACCCTGGGGGTCGAGGATCTCTGGCTTCAGCATCACGTCAATGACGACGTTGCCCATGCGGGGTCTCCTGGGAGCAAGGGGGCGGGAGCGCGGCCAGTCTAGCCGGGGCCGCGCGCAGCCCCTGCCGGCCGCCCACCCGGCGGACCAGCTGGACGCCTTCCCTCACGGCACCTGTGGTGGGACTCTGGTGGTCTCGCCGAACTGGCGAGGGCGCGTTCCCCGGAGGCGTGAGATGAGCAGCCAGCAGAGCACGGTCAAGCACCGACTGGTCCACACCGGCAACCGGCTGGGGGTCAGCCTCTACCGGCACTCGGGCGGTCGCATCGGCGGCCACGGCAGCGGTGGCACGCGGGTCATCCTGGTCACCGTGCCCGGGCGGCGGACGGGTCTTCCCCGCACCACCGCCGTCGGGTCGTTCCCCTACCAGGGTGGCCTCCTGGTCGTCGGGTCCGGCAGCGCGTCCCCGACGGAGCCGGACTGGTTCCGAAACCTGCGGAAGGCCAGCCAAGCCGAGGTGCAGGTCGGCACCGAGAGGTTCGCCGCCGGCATACGGGTGCTCACCGGGGCCGAGCGCGACTCCGCCTTCCACGACATCGTCGTGGCGCAGGTGCCGCAGTACGGCACCTACGAGGCGAAGTGCGGCCGGCCCATGCCCCTGGCGGTGCTCACCCCGCTGCCCGCCTGACCTCACCTCCCGCCCGACCGGCACAGCGGCGGTATGCCGCACCGTTGCCGAGCGCTCCGGGCGCCGGCGCGGCGAGCGCCCTGGGCGTGACTGCGTGAGGATGGGCCCATGCCCAGAGGGAAGCTCATCGTCTCGGACCGGTGGCCCGCTCAGCTCGTGCTGGTGCGCCATGGCGAGAGCGTCGGCAACATCGCCGCGACGGAGGCCGGCCAGCGTGGGGCCGAGCGCCTCGACCTGGAGTTCCGCGACGCGGACACCCCGCTGTCCGACACCGGCCACGAGCAGGCTCGTGCCGTGGGCGCCTTCCTCAGGACCACGGCCGAGAGCGACTGCCCAGACCTCATCGTGAGCTCGCCGTACCGGCGGGCTGCCGAGACCGCCTCCACGGCCGTCGACACCTGGGGCTGCGGACACGAGCTCGTGCTGGACGAGCGGCTCCGCGAGCGAGACCTCGGCGTCTTCGACGGCCTGACGTCGACGGGCATCAAGGCGGAGTACGCCTCGGAGGCCGAGCGGCGCTCGCGGGTCGGCAAGTTCTACTACCAGCCGCCGTCGGGCGAGAGCTGGTGCGACGTGACGCTGCGGGTGCGCTCACTGCTCGCGGACCTGCGCGACGGCTACGAGGGCAAGCGGGTCTGGCTGTTCACGCACCAGGCGGTGATCATGAGCTTCCGCTACGTGCTGGAGAACCTCACCGAGCAGGAGCTGCTCGAGATCGACAGCACGCTCGACCTGCCCAACTGCTCGGTGACGTCGTACCGCCACCACGACGGTGGCCTCGAGCTCGTCCGGTTCGCCGACAGCTCGGCCGTCGAGGCGTCCAAGGCCCCGAGCACCGCCGAGCCGTCGCGGTCGAGGGAGGTCAACCATGCCGGCTGACCGCGCCCCGGCCGAGTCCTCCGAAGGGGCCGAAGGAGCCTCCGGAGCGGCGGCCAACGGACCGGTCGACGTCACCGGCGGACTGCTCCGCGGGTGGCGGCTCCCGGCGCCGGGCAAGGACAAGGAGGCTCGCGGCCGGGTGCTCGTGCTCGGGGGCACCGCCAGCACCCCCGGCGCGGTGCTGCTCGCGGGCGAGGCGGTGCTGCGGGCGGGCGGCGGCAAGCTGCAGATCGCCACGGCCGAGCCGGTGGCCGCCGCCCTGGCGGTCGCCGTCCCCGAGGCACTGGTGGCCCCGCTGGCGACCGACCGGGCCGGGAACATCGGCGCCGAGGCGGCCGAGGAGATCCTGTCGCTGGCCGAGGGCTGCGACACCCTGCTGGTCGGGCCCGGCTTCGCCGACATCGACGCCTCCGTCGAGCTGCTCGAGCTCGTGCTGCCGCAGGTCTCGTGCCCGGTCGTCGTCGACGCGCTGGGCTCGGCCTACGTCACGCGGCACCGCGACGGGCTGGCCCACCTCGGTGGCAGGGCCGTGCTCACCCTCAACCCCGACGAGCTGGCCAAGACGCTGGACACCTCGCCTGACGACGTCGA
>Ga0307407_10000820_pt1 | contig 10316 bp, 10 predicted proteins | sample 322Ometagenome_FD_203886 | JGI IMG/M metagenome (GOLD analysis project Ga0307407, IMG submission 203886) | Maize rhizosphere microbial communities from greenhouse at UC Davis, California, United States - 322HYB-O-1 | ecosystem: Host-associated > Plants > Roots > Rhizosphere > Soil | place: USA...
AGAAGGCCTTCATCCCGCCGTTGCACGGCGCGCTCCTCAAGAACGAGCAGGACGTGCATCTGTTCGAGCGCGTCGTGTTCATGAGCCGCAGCCGGTGACGCGCACGCGGTCCGGACGCGCGGTCGCCAGACAGGCATGACCGAGACGCCGCGCTTCATCGACCCGGTGACGTTCCGCGGAGCGCACGCGACGCTCGAGCCGCTCGCCGGCGAGCACGAGGCGGGGCTTCGCGCCGCCGCCGCGGACGGGGAGCTGTGGCGCCTCTGGTACACATCGGTGCCGTCGCCGGATGCGGTGCGCAGCTACATCGACGCCGCGCTCGCGATGCGCGAGCGCGACCACGCGATGCCCTTCGCGGTGCGGGACAATGCGAGCGGCGAGATCGTCGGCAGCACGCGCTACTTCAACGTCGTGCCCGAGCACCGGCGGCTCGAGATCGGCCACACGTGGTACGCGAAGCGCGTGCAGCGCACGCCGATCAACACCGAGTGCAAGCGCATGCTGCTCGCGCATGCTTTCGAACGGCTGCAGTGCATCGCCGTCGAGTTTCGAACCAGCTGGTTCAACCATGCGTCGCGGCGCGCGATCGAGCGGCTTGGGGCGAAGCAGGACGGCGTGCTGCGCAACCACCAGCGACACGCCGACGGCAGCTTCCGGGATACCGTCGTGTTCAGCATCCTCGCCAGCGAGTGGCCGGCCGTGCGGCGCAACCTCGATTTCCAGCTCGATCGTCCCCGCTGACGGACGTGCGAACGCTCCCGGGTGCCGGCGAGCGACGGTGTAGGCGCCTCGCGCCGCAGGGCGGCGCCCGGCGCGTCGTTGTCATTGGCCACGGATCCGCCCGCCATGCGCTTCATCGACCTCGTCGCCGCCTCGGACCGCGTCGCGGCGCTCTCCGGCCGCAAGGCGAAGATCGCGGAGATCGCGGCGCTTCTCCGTGCGCTTCGACCCGACGAGATCGGCATCGGCGTCGCCTACCTCGCCGGCGAGCTGCCGCAGGGCCGCAAGGGTATCGGCTACGCGCTGCTGCGCGACGCCAACGCAGCGCCCGCCAAGTCGCCGACGCTCGAGATCGCCGATGTCGATCGCGCGTTGTCGGACATCGTGGCCACGAGCGGGCGCGGCTCGGTCGCCGCGCGCACGGAGCGCCTGGCGACGCTGCTTCGCGCCGCGACGGCGAGCGAGCAGTCGTTCCTCGCACGCCTCGTTCTCGGTGAGTTGCGACAGGGCGCGCTCGAAGGCCTGATGATCGAGGCCGTGGCGACGGCAGGCGACCTCCCGGTCGCGCAGGTGCGCCGCGCGGCGATGCTCGGCGGCGGCATCGCGTCCGTTGCGCAACCGGCGCTCGTCGAGGGCCAGGCGGCGCTCGACCGCTACGCCATCGCGCTGTTCCAGCCGCTGGCGCCGATGCTCGCGCAGCCCGCCGACGACATCGGCGATGCGCTGGCGCGAGTCGCGGCGCCCGTCATCGAGTGGAAGCTCGACGGTGCCCGCGTGCAGGTGCACAAACGCGGCGACGAGGTGCGCCTCTACAGCCGCGCCGGCAACGACGTGACCGACGCGGCCCCCGAGGTCGTCGAGGCGGTGCGCGCGATGACCGCTACGTCGCTGATCCTCGACGGCGAGGCGATCGCGCTGAAGGCAGACGGCGCGCCCTACCCGTTCCAGGACACGATGCGCCGGTTCGGCCGCGTGCTCGACGTCGCCGCGATGCGCGAGTCGATGCCGCTGTCGGTCTTCTTCTTCGATTGCCTGCGCATCGAGGACGAGGACCTCACCGGCCGCGATGGCCGCGTGCGCTACGACGCGCTCGCGCGGGCGATGGCGGCGGAGCTCGTCATTCCGCGCCTCGTGACCGACGACGCGGCCGCGGCGCAGTCGTTCTACGACGACACGGTGCGACGCGGCCACGAAGGCGTCATGGTGAAGTCACTCGACGCCGCGTACGAGCCCGGCTCGCGCAGCGCTCAATGGCTGAAGGTCAAGCGCGCGCATACGCTCGACCTCGTCGTGCTCGCCGCGGAGTGGGGCCACGGACGGCGCAGGGGATGGCTCTCCAACCTGCATCTCGGCGCCCGCGACACCGTCGGCGGCGGCTTCGTCATGCTCGGCAAGACGTTCAAGGGCCTGACCGACGCGCTGCTGGAGTGGCAGACGCGCGAGCTTCTCGCGCGCGTCGTCGAGCGCGGCGACTGGGGAGTGCGCGTGCGACCCGAGATCGTCGTCGAGATCACGTTCAACGACCTGCAGGCGAGTCCGCGCTATCCGGGGGGGCTCGCGCTCAGGTTCGCCCGCGTCAAGGGCTACCGGCCGGACAAGCGGGCCGACGAAGCCGACACGATCGAGACGGTGCGCGCGATCTATGCAGCACAGGGTGGCGGCGGCGACGACGGCACGGACGCCGCCGAGCCCTGATGCGTCAGCGCGCATGTCGCCGCTTCGACGCCCTCGCTTAGAATGGCCGCGCGGGGGGCCATTTCGAACGGAAAGGAAGTTCGCTCAAATGTCGATCGAGAAAGTCCTCTATCGTGCGCACGCTCACGCGACCGGCGGGCGTGATGGTCGCGCGGTGTCGTCCGACGGCGTGCTCGACGTGAAGCTCGCCGTGCCGAAGGAGATGGGCGGACAGGGCGGTGCCGCGACCAACCCCGAGCAGCTGTTCGCGGCCGGTTACGCCGCGTGCTTCCTCGGCGCGCTCAAGCTGGTCGCCGGACAGAAGAAGGTGCCGCTGCCGGCCGACACGTCGATCGACTCGAGCGTCGGCATCGGTCAGATCCCGGGCGGCTTCGGCATCGAGGTCGATCTCCGCGTCAACGTGCCGGGCATGGACAAGGCGCAGGCGAACGAGCTCGTGCAGGCGGCGCACCGCGTGTGCCCGTACTCGAACGCCACGCGCAACAACATCGACGTGCGTCTTTCCGTGGCCTGACGTCCGGCACACTGCATCCCCGGCGGAGACGAGTCATGCTGGTCAACAAGGCATCCGGGCGCGTGTTCGCGCCGACCGGACACGAAGGCATCGACCGCAGCCTGTTTCGCAACAACGATACGGGCGGCCGGACGTCGGTCGTGCGACTTGCGGCCGGCTCGCTCTTCCCGCGCCACGCGCACCACGGAACCGAGGAGGTCGTCGTGCTGAGCGGCCGCGTTGCCATCGGCGGCGTCGAGCTCGATGCCGGCGACTACCTGTTCACGATTCCGGGCGAGGAGCACGACGTGCGCGCACTCGAGGACGCGACGATCTTCGTCTCGTCGCAGAAGGCGACGCCGCTGGTCGAGGGTACACGATGAGCCGCGATCAACGCGTGAGGGTCGCTGTACGCTGGACCGTGGCCGCGGCCGCGCTCGTCTGCCATGCAGCCGTCGCGCAGCACGCCTCGCCGTATGCGGCGGACGCCGGCCGGGAGATCAAGGCGCTGTCCGCCGACGAAGTGCGCGACTACCTCGACGGCAAGGGCATGGGGTTCGCGCGCGCGGCCGAGCTCAACGGCTACCCGGGCCCGATGCACGTGCTCGAGCTGGCCGACGCGCTCGGCCTCACGCGCGAGCAGCGTGAACGCACGCAGGCGCTGTTCGGCGAGATGCGTGCGCGCGCGGTTGCGGCGGGCCGTGCGTTCGTCGACGCGGAGCGCGAGCTCGACCGGCTGTTCCGCGCGCGCACGATCGACGGCGACACGCTGTCCGCGGCGCTGTCGCGCGTCGCCGAGCGGCAGGCGGCCGTCCGGCGCATCCACCTGGAGGCGCATCTGCAGCAGGCGGCGATCCTCTCGGCCGAGCAGACGCGACGCTATGCCGAGCTGCGCGGATACGGCGACGGGTCGCCGCCGTCGGCGCACGAGCATCGCAGGCACTGAGCTCCGGTGCTCACCGGCTTCTTCCTCCACGTCAAGTCGTTCCGCCTGCCGGTCGGCACGAGCGAGTTCCTGACGCTGCTCGAGGCGCTCGAAGCGCGCGTCGTGTCGCTGTCGCTCGACGACTTCTACGCGCTCGCGAAGCTGACGCTGGTCAAGGACGAGCAGCATTACGATCGCTTCGACCTCGCGTTCGCGAGCTACTTCAAGGGCGTCGAGGCGATCTTCGACGTGCGGGCCGGCATCCCCGACGAGTGGTTGCGCCGCGAGTTCGAGCGCACGCTCTCCGACGAGGAGAAGCGACGCGTCGAGGCCCTCGGCGGCTGGGACAAGCTGATGCAGACGCTGAAGCAGCGGCTCGAGGAGCAGCGCGGGCGGCATGCGGGCGGTCGCAAATGGATCGGCACCGGCGGTACGAGCCCGTTCGGCGCCTATGGCTACCACCCCGAGGGCATCCGCATCGGGCAGGACGACGGCGGATCGCGCAGCGCGGTCAAGGTGTGGGACGAGCGTGCGTTTCGCAATCTCGACGGCGACGTCGAGATCAACACGCGCAACATGAAGCTCGCGCTGCGCCGCCTGCGGCGCTTCGCGCGCGAAGGCGTCCCCGAGGAGCTGGATCTCGACGGCACGATCGCCGGTACGGCGCGAAACGCCGGCCTGCTCGACATCCGCCTGCAGCCCGAACGGCGCAATCGCGTCAAGGTGCTGCTGTTCCTCGACGTGGGCGGCTCGATGGATCCTCACGTGCGCGTCTGCGAGGAGCTCTTCTCGGCCGCGCGCGCCGAGTTCCGGCACCTCGAATCGTTCTACTTCCACAACTGCGTGTACGAGCACGTGTGGCGCGACAACGCGCGGCGCCGCGCCGAGCGCTTCGGTGTGCTGGAGCTGATCCGCACCTACGGGCCCGACTGGCGCGTCATCTTCGTCGGCGACGCGTCGATGAGCCCGTACGAGCTGACGCAGCCGGGCGGCAGCGTCGAGTACACGAACGACGAGCCCGGCATCGACTGGCTCGCGCGCGTGTTCGGCCACTTCAGGCGGGTGATCTGGCTCAATCCCGAGCCGCCGCGCGCATGGGAATACACGCGTTCGACGCAGATGATCCTGCAGTCGCTCGGGCCGCGCATGTTCCCGCTGACGCTCGCCGGGCTCGCCGAAGGCATCGAGGCGCTGCGCAAGTGAGCCGCGAGGCGTTCGAGGCGGTCATCGTCGGCGGCGGCATCGTCGGCGTGTCGATCGCCTATCACCTCGCGCGCCTGGGCGCGGGCGGGGTGCTGCTGCTCGAGCGCGGCAAGCTCGGCGAGGGCACCACCGCGCAATCGTCGTGCATCGTGCGGACCCACTATTCGGTTCCCGAGAACGTCGCGCTCGCCCGCGCCGGCCTCATCGCCCTGCGCGACCTTGGCGCGTACCTCGAGGATCCCGAAGCGGACAGCGGCTTCAACCGCTGCGGCCTGATGATCGTTGCCGCCGAGGGCGCGCGAGCGAGCGCCGTTCGCGAGACGCAGGCCGTCCAGCGCCGCGTCGGCGTCGACGCGCGCGAGATCGACCACGGCGAAGCGCGCCGCCTGCTCCCGCTCGCGCAGTTCGACGACATCGCGTGCATCGGCTGGGAGCCCGAGTCGGGCTACGCCGATGCGTACCTCACGCTCGGCGCGTTCGCGCGCAATGCACGCCGGCTGGGTGCCACGCTGCGCGAGGGTGTCGAGGTCATCGGTCTCGATCGCGATGCGCACGGTCGCGTGACCGGCGTACGCACGGCACGGGAATCGATCGCCGCCGACCACGTCGTCAGCGCGCAGAACATCTGGTCGCGCGAGCTCGCGTCGTGGATCGGCGTCGACCTGCCGCTCGCGTGCTCCCGGCACGCCGTGTTCACGCTCGAGGCACCGGTGCCCTACACGCGCGAGTTGCCGATGCTGAAGGACCTCGCCTCGCCGTCGAAGCTCTACATGCGCGGCTACGGCGGCCGGCAGCTCCTCGTTGGCGACGGCAACGAAGGCGAAACGCTCGCCGGCCCGGAGACGACGCAGGCGGACGTGCCGCTCGACTACGTCGCCGCCCTCGGCGAAGAGGTCGCGCACCGCCTGCCGGCGTTCGCCGAAGCCGGCCTCGCGTCGTCGTGGACCGGCGTCTACGACGTGACGCCCGACTGGAACCCGGTGCTGGGCGCGGTCGAAGGCGTCCCCGGCCTGACGCTGGCCTACGGCTTCTCCGGCCACGGCTTCAAGCTCTCGCCGATCGTCGGTCGTCTGGTCGCGCAGTCGGTCCTCGGCCTCGCCCCCGACTTTGACCTCGCGCCGTACGCGCTGTCGCGATTCGCCCGCGGGCGGCTTCTCACCGGGCGTTACGGGGCGGGCGCCGTCTCCTGAGCATCTGGCAGCGCGCGGTCTGCTGCCCCTGCCGCGCGCCGGCGCGTTGGCGTGCCGCACCCGATTCGGTATGCTCCACCGGCCCCGCTCCGCGCGGCGCACCACATCTTCGAGGGGATTCCATGACCCATTTCCGACCGAGGCGTGCGGCCGCGACCGCGATCGCCGCCGCCGCCTTTTGCATCGCCGCGCTGCCGGTGCTCGCGCAGGATCGCGTCTTCTTCGGTATCGCCACCGGCGGCACGGGGGGCACCTACTACCCGCTCGGCGGCATGCTCGCGCAGCTCATCAGCAACAAGGTGACGATCGGCGGCAAGAAACTGTCCGCGACGGCCGAGACCGCCGGCGCGTCGGTCGCGAACGCTCAGCTCCTCGGCCGCAAGGACATCGAGAGCGCGTTCGTCGCCGCCGACATCCTCGACGCGGCGTTCACCGGCAAGGGACAGTTCGACGGCAAGCCGCTCAAAAACCTGCGCGCGCTCGGCGCGCTGTATCCCGAACAAGTGCAGCTCGTCACGCTCGCGAACGCGAACGTGCAGAGCTTCAAGGACCTCAAGGGCAAGTCCGTGTCCTCGGGATCGCCCGGCTCCGGCCAGTGGCAGCTGCTCGGCGATCTCCTCGAAGCGCACGGCATGACGCGCAAGGACATCGGCGAGGACCTCTCGTCGTTCACGCAGTCGGTCGACAAGATCAAGGACGGCAACCTCACCGCGTCGCTGATCACCGCCGGCGCGCCGACCTCGTCGATCAGCGACCTCGCGAATGCGCGCGACATCCGCATCGTCCCGCTCGCCGGGCCGGAGATCGAGCAGCTGCGCAAGAAGCAGCCGTACTACGCGACGGTGCAGCTGCCGGCGAACACGTACAAGGGGCAGACGGCGCCGGTGAACACGCTCGCCGTCATGGCGGTCTGGGCGACGCACGACGGGCTGTCCGACCAGCTGGCCTACGAAGTGACCAAGGCGCTCTACGAGAACACCGAGACGCTCGGGCAGGTGCATCCGAAAGGCAAGGAGATCGCGCTCAAGACGGCGCTGCAGTCGATCTCGATTCCGCTGCACCCGGGCGCCGAGCGCTATTACCGCGAGAAGGGCCTCGTCAAGTGACGCGCCCGCTCGGCGCGCGCATCGCCGTGCTCGCGTCGGGCCTTGGCAGCGCGATGGCGCAGGCGGCGTGCCTCGCCGTCGCGACGCCCGCGGACGGGACGACGCTCGCGACGCTGGAGGCGGTCGCCTTCGATGTCGTCTACGTGCACTCGGTGACGCGCACGCCGGTCGTCGAGCACTATCTGCTGGACGGGCGGGGCCTGCGCCAGACGTCGATGCGCTTCCGCGAGCACGGCCCCGGGCTGCCGACCGAGGCGGACGCCGGGCAGTCGTTCACGCGCACAGCGGACGAATTCGTCGTCACGCTCGACCGGCGCTTCGAGCGCATCGTCATGCGCGTGCACGCCGACCAGTCGCCGCGCCTGGTCGCCGCCGGGACGACGCTCGACCTCGCGCGCTGGGGCAACCGCGCGCTCGAGCTGCGCGCCGCGCCCTGCGCCGCCCACTGATGCCCCGGCGCTGACGTGGACCGCGCGACGACGCACCGCAACGCGCTGACGGCGTCGATCGAGGCGGTCTCGGAGGAGCAGCAGCAGAAGCTGATCCGCCAGTTCGACCACGAGTCGAACTTCCGCCGGCTCGCCGGCCCGATCGGGCTCCTCGTCACGACGATCGCCGTCGTGCTGTCGTCGTTCCACATCTACACCGCCGGCTTCGGCCTGCTGGTCGAGATCAAGCACCGTGCGTTCCATCTCGCGCTGGTGCTCGGGCTCATCTTCCTCGTGTTCCCTCGGCCGCCCGCCGCCGCGACGCCGCGCGGCGTGGTTCGCGAATGGACGTGGGCGGCCGTGTTCGCGGCGTTCTACCTGTATCTCGCGTGGGACCTCGTATCGCGCCTCGTGTCGACGGGCGAGATGGGCAACGGCTGGCCGTTCCTCGCGCTGGTCGCGTTCCTCGTCTTCGTCACGCTGCCCGTGCGCCGCTTCGGCGGCCACGACGACGCGGTGTCGTGGATCGACTGGCCGCTCGCGCTCGCGGCGGCCGGCGTTTCGCTCTACCTGCTGGTCTTCTTCGACGACGTCTTCATCCGCCGCGTCGGGCAGCCGAACGCGCAGGACTACATGATGGGCGTGCTCGCCATCATCATGGTGATGGAAGCGACGCGCCGCACGATGGGACCGCTGCTGCCCGCGATCGGCATGGCGTGCCTGCTCTACGCGCTGCTCGGACGCTACATGCCGGGCGTTTTGGCGCATCGCGGCTACAGCGTCGTTCGGGTCGTCAACCACATCTACGTCGGCACCGAAGGGATCTACGGCATCGCCGTCGGCGTCGTCGCGACCTATGTCTTCCACTTCGTGCTGTTCGGGGTGCTGGCGCAGATGACCGGCCTCGGACGGCTGTTCATGGAGCTCGCGACGATCGCCGCCGGCCGCTATTCCGGCGGCCCGGCGAAGGCCTGCGTCGTGTCGTCGGGGCTGTTCGGCATGATCTCCGGCTCGGCGGTCGCGAACGCGGTCACGACAGGCTCGCTCACCATCCCGCTGATGAAGAAGTACGGCTTCACGCCGCGCTTCGCGGGCGCCGTCGAGGCATCGGCCTCGTGCGGGGGGCAGGTGACGCCTCCGGTGATGGGCGCGTCCGCGTTCGTCATGGCGGAGATGCTCGGCGTTCCGTACAAGGAGCTCGTCATCATCGCCATCGTGCCGGCGATGTTCCATTACCTCGCCTGCCTGCTGATGGTGCACTTCGAGGCGAAGCGGCTGCGGCTGCGGGGCGTCGAAGCCGCGCTGATCCCGTCGCTGCGCGAAGTGCTCGGCGCCAGCTGGCATCTGGTGCTGCCGCTGGTCGCGCTGGTCACGATGCTGCTGCTCGACTACACGCCGTTCCTCGCCGCTTTCTGGGGCATCGTGCTGTGCTTCGTGTGCTCGTACATCCCGTGGATCGCACGAAGGCTCGGTCACGACCGGCTGCAGGGCCAGACGCTCACCTGGAAGCCGCTCGTCGCCGGCCTCGAGGAAGGCGCCAAGTACGCGCTCGCGATCGGTGCGGCGTGCGCCTGCGTCGGGCTGATCCTCGGCACGTTGACGCTCTCCGGCCTCGGCTTCAAGTTCTCCGGGGCCGTCGTCGAGCTCGCCGGCAGCGTGTCCACGCTGGTCCGCGCGCTGGACCCGTTCTCGCTCGTGAGCGACGTGCAGGGCCAGGTGTTCTTCGGCCTGCTGTTCGTCGCGATCGCCTGCATCATGATGGGGACCGGCGTGCCGACGACGCCGACCTACATCATCCTCGCGTCGATTGCCGCACCGGCGCTCGCGACGCTCGGCGTGCCGCTGCTTGCCACCCATTTCTTCGTCTTCTACTACGGCGTGCTCGCCGACGTGACGCCGCCGGTGGCGCTGGCCGCCTATGCGGCGGCCGGTATCGCCGGCTCGGAGCCGATGCGCACCGGCCTCACCGCGTTCCGGTTGTCGATGGGCAAGGCGCTCGTGCCGTTCATGTTCGTCTACACGCCGGCGCTGCTGTTCATCGACTTCCGCTGGAGCACGTTCCTGTCGGCCGCGTTCTGCGGTGTCGTCGGCATCGTGGCGCTGTCCGCCGCGTACATCGGCTATTTCCGCGCGCCGCTGTCGCGCATCGACAAGATCCTGCTCACCGTCGCCGGCCTGATGCTGGTGTTCAACGCCACCTGGTCGAACGTCGCGGGGTTGACGACCGTGGGCTGCGTCCTCGGCCTCAACGCCTGGCGCCGGCGCGCGGTCGGCGCGACCTGAGGCGATGCCGCGTCGATGAGCCCCTGGCAGCGCACGCTCGTCTCGACGCTCAGCGCCACGCGAGGCATTCCCGCCGGACAGGCGGGACGCGCCGCATGGTCGCGCATCGGTGGCAACGCGCTGTCGTCGGTATGGTCGCTCGTCGTCCCGCCGGCGCGCTTCTTCGTCAAGATCGCGGACCCGGCGTATGAAGGCATGCTGGCGGCAGAGGCCGAGGGGTTGCGGGCGATCGCGGCGACCGGCGCGATCCGCGTGCCGGCCGTCTATTCCAGC
>Ga0307407_10000821_pt1 | contig 10305 bp, 10 predicted proteins | sample 322Ometagenome_FD_203886 | JGI IMG/M metagenome (GOLD analysis project Ga0307407, IMG submission 203886) | Maize rhizosphere microbial communities from greenhouse at UC Davis, California, United States - 322HYB-O-1 | ecosystem: Host-associated > Plants > Roots > Rhizosphere > Soil | place: USA...
GTTTTGTCGTAGGCAGCGATACGGGCGAGATACGCGTCTACCAGTGCGCGGCACGTCAGCCGCTTCGCGGCGATCGCCGCGTGCACCTGGCCGATGGTCGCCTCGACGACGTCGAAGGGCGGCGGCGTCTGCGCGCGGGTGAGCGCGCCGGGCACGGTGATCGCGACTGCGGCGATTGCGAGCGACAGACGAGTCATAGCAGTGGATGTTACGATCCGTGCGCTTTATGTCCTATCACGCTGTTCACCTGACGCCGGATCCGGCGAGGACCGTGGTGTGGGAAGCCATCGCCGAGCGCCTGGCACGCTGGGTACCCGCGCAGTCGCACGTGCTGGAAATCGGCGCCGGGTATTGCGCGTGGATTAACGCGGTGCGCGCCGCCCGGCGGCTGGCCACCGACATCTGGCCGGAGGTGGCGCAGCACGCCGGTCCCGGAGTCGAGGCGCGGATCGTCGATGCGTCGGTGGGCCTGCGAGCGCTTGGCGTGCAGACCTTCGACGTGGTCCTCGCCTCGAACGTGCTCGAGCATTTTGCGGCGGACACGGCGGCGGCGATTGCCTCCGATCTGTTCCACCTGTTGAGACCCGGCGGCCGGCTGCTCGTGATCCAGCCGAACTTCCGCTACTCCTGGTCGAACTATTTCGACGACTATACGCACCGATCGATCTTCACCGACGTGTCGCTGCCGGCAATGCTCCGCGCGCAGGGGTTTGCCATCGACGCTGTCGAACCCCGGTTCCTGCCGTACTCGATGCGGGACACGCGGCTGCCGATTCGCCGCTGGCTGGTCCGTGCGTACCTGCGGTTGCCGTGGAAGCCGATGGCGGGGCAGATGCTCGTCGTGGCGCGGCGCGATTGAGATGTACGGATCGAAACGCGTGTCCATCGTGCTCCCCGCCTACAACGAAGAGCGGTCGATCCGCCCGGCGGTGGAGGATTTCTTCAGCACCGGCCTCGTTGACGAAGTGATCGTCGTCGACAACAACTCCCGCGACCGCACGGCGGAGGAAGCGGCGCGGACGCGCGCGACGCTCGTGGCCGAACGCGCGCAGGGGTACGGGCATGCGCTGCGGCGCGGACTGCGGGAAGCGGCCGGCGACCTCGTGATTCTCGCGGAGCCCGACGGCACCTTCCTCGCGCGCGACATCGTCAAGCTGCTGGCCTACGCCGACGACTTCGACATGGTGTGCGGCACGCGGACGACACGTGAGCTGATCTGGGAGCAGGCGAACATGGGCTGGTTCCTGCGCATTGGCAACTGGACGGTCGCCAAGATGATCCAGGTGCTCTATGACGGCCCGTCGCTGAGCGACTGCGGGTGCACGCTGCGGCTCGTCCGGCGCGACGCGCTGACGCGGATCCAGGACGACCTCACCGTCGGCGGATCGCACTTCCTGCCGCAGATGGTCATCGCGGGGTTGAAGCGAGGGCTCAAGATCGTCGAAGTGCCCGTGAACTACCGCGGGCGCGTCGGCGAATCGAAGATCACCGGAACGCTCCGTGGGACGCTGCGCACCGGGTTCCGCATGATCGCGCTGATCGTCGGCTCCAGGTTCCGATGAATGCGTCGTGGCGGCTGCGTGCCGCGCTGCTCGTCTCCCTCGCCGCCATCGTTCCCTACGCCCGCACCATCGACAACTACTTCGTGCAGGACGACTTCGGCGTCGTCTGGCTGCTGTCGCAGAAACCGTGGACTTACTTTCCGCGCTGGTTCGCGAGCACGTGGATGGACGACATCTGGGGCTACACGCCCGACGAGATCCGCCCGTTCCCGGCGGTGACCTACCAGGCGGCGGCCGTGTTCGGTGCGGCGTCGCCGGCGGCGAACCACGCGATCAACATCGCGTTTCATGCGGCCAACGGCGTGCTCGTGCTCGCCGTCGCGCGCGCCGCGGCGGGGCTGTCGGCGGGCGCATCGCTCGTCGCCGCGCTCGTATTCGTGCTGCTGCCGTTCCAGTCGGAGAGCGTCGCGTGGATTACGGGCCGCGTGGATTCGATGCCGGCGTGCTTTTACCTGTCGTCGTTCTTGCTGTACGTGCGGTGGCGCGGCGCGCCCGAACGAGCGCGTCTGTATTGGGGTGCGGTGGCGATGTTCATCGTCGCGTTGTTCACGAAACAGAACGCGATCACGCTGGGACCGGCGATCGTGCTCTACGACCTCGCCGGGATCCGGCGTCCGGAATCCGGAATCCGCGGGCCCGTCTCACGCCGGGTTCTTCCCTACGTTCCGTTCGTGGTGCTCACGCTCGGCTACTTCGCGCTGCGTTACGCGCTGTTTGGTGAGGTCGCGCGCGAGAGCCAGCTCACGCCGGCGAACATCGGCTACTTCCAGGAGCTCGTGGTCCGCCATCTCCGGCGCACGGTGTTCGGCGACGTCCGCTTCGGCTCGCCGCGGCAGTGGGGCATCGTCGCAGGCGCTGTGGCTGTGGTCATCGCGTGTGCGGTCCGGCAAGGACGGGAGCATGCGGCGTGGGCGGCACGCGTGGCGGTCTACTTCGGGCCGATATGGTGGGCGCTCGGCGTGGCGCCGGTCGTCGTCGCCGGCTACGAATCACCGCGGCACATTTACCTGGCGGCAGTGGGCTGGGCGGTGATCGTCGGCCTCGCGTTTCACCTGCTGCCGAGGGCGCGGCCGGCGTGGCGCGCGGTCTCGGTCGCCGCCGCAGCCGCCGTCATCGTGTTCTACGGGATGCAACTCGTGCGCTCCGTTCACGAATGGGAGGTGCGTTCGCGCGTCTCGGAGCGCGCGGTGCGCGATCTCGAAGCGGAGGCGCTCCGCGCCCGTGCCGGCACGCTCATCATCGCCGGCGCCCCGATACGGAGCTGGGAATGGGCGATGCCGTTCATCACCCGGGCTCCGTTCGTCGATCCTGCCGTCGAACGCCGTGTGACGGTCGTTACACCATGGCGGCTGCACTGCTGCCGTTCGGACTGGGACGCCCGCACGCGCGCGACGCTGCGCGACTGGCTTGCGCGCGGCGGCGGCCCCATCGTGGTGCTGCGCTGGGACGCGGAGTCGGGCACGCGGTTCCGGCTGACGACGGAGGAGGAGCCGTACCTGCGGCCGCTGCTCGACGTGTTGCTCGACACCGACTCGTACGTGTCGCTCGATCGCGGCATCCTGACGCTGCTCGACCGCGTGCCGCGCGACGCGTCGCAGTGATGTGTAAGGACGAAACGAGGTGAGGATTAGACCGCGGTCGGGCCGTGATCGACCAGACTGCGCCAGGCGACCTCGTTGCGCTGCGGGTTGCGCGCGAGCGCGCCGCCGCACCACAGCATGCCCGCGGAGTCGGCGTCTGAGCTGCTGCACACCCACACGCGCTGGACGAGCAGCGCGACGTTGAGCAGCGGAACGCGGAGGGTAAAGAACGGCGGCAGCGCCGAGCGCTCGCGCGCGGGAAGCTCGAGGCGCACGCCTTCATAGCTGACGTCGACAATCCGCGAGGCGACACCGTCGCACGCGGCCGGCACGCGCGGCAGCGGCTTGCGCTCCGAGCGGCGCGTCGGACGACCTTCCGCGAGTGCCAGCGTCACGGCGAAGAGCAGCCCGCCGCGCTCGATCGGCCGCACCAGGTAGCTGGCGCCGCGGCGTTCGGCATCGATTTCAAGATCAGGATCGGCTTCGCCGATGACGATGACCGGGCGCGGCGTGGCGCGGTAGCGGGCCACGTGCATCAGCGATCCGACCGACATCAGCTCGGCGTCGAGGACGAGCAGTTCGAACCCGAGCGCCTCGAGGTCGCGGGCCGGGACCGTCGGATCGAGGATCGCGACGGCGTGGTACCCGCCGGCGTCGAGCCACTCGGTGATGGCTGCGCGCTCGGCGCGCGACCGGCACGCAACGGCAACCTTGGTCCGGGACATGACGACCGGCGAAAGTGCAAGCGCGCTGCCGGATTTGTTGCGTCAAAGTGCACGTCATCGCACGCCGCGCACGCACGGTTTCGTCGGCGATGTGCGAGAAACGTGATTCGCGCCGCTTGCGGTGCGTCGCCTGTACACCGTAGCCGGCCGGCTTCAGCGGGCCCGACCAGTGCGGTCAGCGGAACATGAAGAAGACCGCGCCCAGCAGACAGACGCCCGCCCACAGGAAGTTCATGTTGAGCGGCTGGCGCATGTACAACACGGCGAACGGCACGAACACCGACAGCGTGATCACTTCCTGGATGATCTTCAGCTGCGCCAGCGACAGCTGGCCGAAGCCGATCCGGTTGGCGGGCACCTGGAGCAGGTACTCGAAGAGCGCGATGCCCCAGCTCACGAGCGCAGCGATGTACCACGGGCGCTGCGACAGGTTGCGGAGGTGCGCGTACCAGGCGAAGGTCATGAACACGTTCGACGCCACCAGCAGGGCAATCGTGAAGACGGGGCTGCTCATCGACTTCATTATCGGACGAGCTGTGCCTGTGATTCACGTGCGGCGAGTACGTCGCCATTTGCACACCTGGGTTCTCGATCGACGTGGTGCACCGGGATCGTGATTGGAGAAACAACAGGTCGCGTCTTCAGCGTACGAAATAGCTGGGAAACCACGCGCGCGTCACGCCGTGACGGCGGCGCGGGCGCGCGCCTGACCGTGGCGAACATCCTGCATCGATCCAGCGCGCATGCGCGGCGCTGGCGCTCTCCTTCCGCTCCTCCTGGCTGCCGTCAACCTGTCGTGCGGCGGCTCCACCGCGCTGAGCTCCCTCGTCGCGCCCAGTGACGACACCCGCTGCCAGGCGAGCGTTGCCGCGTCCAGCACGACGTTCGGCCATGGCGGCGGCACGACCAGCCTGACCATCGCGTCGGAGCGTGAGTGTTCGTGGAGCGCCGCGAGCGACGCCTCGTGGATCGCCGTCAGTCCCACGTCGGGGCAGGGCGCCGGGACGATTCGCGTGACAGTTGCGGCCAACCGCGCGGGCAACTCCCGCGTGGGCACAGTGGCCGTCAACGGTCAGCGGTTGCAGTTCGCGCAGGATGGTGCGCCGGCTCCGCCGCCGCCACCCCCGGCTGCGGCACCGCCGGCCACTCCGTCTCCGGGACCTCCGGCGGCGCCGTCTCCTCCGCCACCTCAGGACGACCCGCCGGATCCGTCTCCGCCGGATACGGGACCGCCGCCAGTCGATCAGAATTGCAGGGAGCGCTTCGACGACTCGCGCATCGACGTGCCGGCTACCGCAAGCGAGCACACCGTTGCGCTCGTCACCTCAACTGGATGTGCCTGGCAGGCGTCATCGACCGAGGGCTGGGTGGTGGTGCTGACCCGTCGCGGCGAGGGCGCCGCTCCGGTGCGCTTCCGCGTCGAGGCAAACGGCGGAGCTGCGCGTTCAGCCGCCATTCGGGCGGGTGCCGCCACTATTACCGTTCGGCAGGCAGCCGCTGCCCCATCGCCGCCACCGCCTCCACCCCCACCGCCTCCACCCCCACCGCCTGATCCTCCAAGCTGCAGCTTCGAGCTGGACAGGCGGTCGCAGTCGTTCCCCGCCGACGGCGGCGAGGGCGAGGTGTCTGTGAGCACGAGGAGCGGCTGTTCATGGGAGGCGAGCGCCGACGCGACATGGATCTCGTTCGCGGGTCCGCCGAGCGGGAGCGGTAGCGGGCTGGTGCGCTACCGCGTCGCCGCGAATGCGTCGACCGACGAGCGCCGGGCGACGCTCAGGGTCGCTGGCGGGGGTGTGACGATCACTCAGCAGGGCGCCAAGCCTGATGAGAAGCCGCCCAAGCCCGAGAAAGACGATGTCGACGGCACGATCGGCGGACTGTCAGGCTCTTGCCCGAACCTGAGCATGCGCGTGTCGGGCACGCCGGTGGTCACCGATCGCTCAACGGCCTACAAGGGCGGCTCCTGCCGCGATCTCCGGAACGGCACCCGCGTTGCCGTGAAGGGCAAGCGCTCGGTCGACGGGCCGATTCTCGCCCAGCGCGTCGAGATCGACGACAGGGAGCGCCGTTAGCGCGCCGTTGGGGCGGCGGCGGCCTTCCTGCCCGCGTACTCCAGCATTTGCGTCGTCAGGTCGCGCGGATAGGCGATCTTCACGTCGGTGATCGTTCCGTTCGCATCGATCACCGGCGTCAGCCTCGGCATGACGAAGCCGGTGTACGAGCTGAGATTCAGCTTGTCGACGCGCGCCACCACCTCGTCGCGCACCTTCGGGTCGAAGTGCACGCCGTAGGTGTCGAAGAGCTTTGCCGCCGCCTGGTAGTCGCCTTCCGACTTGATGCGCTGCACTTCGGCAAGCAGACGGCCGACGCCTTCGCGGAACGCGGTCGGGTTCACCATCACGTAGTACGTCTTGCCGCCGCGACGACGGACCTCGATCGCCTTCGTATTCTCCATCAGCCAGCGGACGATCATCTGCCGGTTCCGCATATGGTCTTCTTCGATCTCGTTGCGGTCGCGGACGCGGCGCAGCTGCACGAGCGCCTGGCGCGTATAAGCTTCGTATTGCGCGCGCACGATCTCGTCCTGGTCTGCCTTCGGCACGACGCCGAGCTCCGCAAGTTTCGGATCCGCAATGAAGTAGAGGCCCACGAGATCGGCCCGCCCTTCCTCGAGCGCTGAGAAGTGCTCCTTGATCGCCTCCTGCGGCGACACCTTCAGCGTCTCGGCGCTGCGTCCCGACGCATGCCCGATCACCTCGTGCATGTCGGTGTGCAGCTCGCCGGCGAAGGCGGCCCACTTCTGCGCCCGCGCCGCTTCCTCCTCCGCCCACGCGAACTCGCTGCGCATCGACGGCGGCGTCGCCTTGTCGTTGGCCTCGATGACGTTGGACAGCGACACCGACTTGCTCCCGTGCGACTCGCGGATCGCCTGGTCGTTCGGCAGGTTGATGCCGATGGGCGTCACCGGTCCGGAATCGCCGGTTTCCAGAACCACGTCGATCGCGTTGGCGATGATGCCCTTGACGTCCGGCTTGCGGTACTTCGGATCCCACGGCATGCGGTCCTCGAACCACTGCGCCGCGTTCGCCATGCTGCGGATGCGTTCGGTCTTCTGCGCGTTGACGTAGAAGACGAGGCCTTCCCAGCCTCCCTTGATGCCGCGGGGGTCGAGATACACCTCGATGAAGCCGTTGATCGTGTCCACCGGCGAGGTGCGGTCCTCCACCCACGCGATGTCGTACTTCACGCGGTCCGCGGTTTCACCCGTTCGGTAGAACTGGATCAGCGCACGCAGCGCGTTGGCCATCGGCGGCGTGGCAAACGGCACGGCCGTCTCCAGGTGCTTGACGATCTCCGAAATCTCCTTGTCGTAGCGCCCGCCCACGCGATAGACCTCTTCGACGAGGCGGCCGTCGCGCTTCGCCAGCCGTGAATTGAGGCCGTACTTCTCCGTGAAGCCCCCGAGATCCGCGACGCTGACGCCGGAGTACAGGTTGTTGGCGCTGGCCGTGAGGATGTCCTTGCCCGGCGGCGGCGTCTTGTTGGTGACGATCGGATCGACGTTGGCGTCGAAGAACATCGGGCCGAGCCTGGCGAGCAGTTGATCCAGCGTCTCACCGCCGCCGGTGGGGAAGGAGGCGCCGTTTTTCGCCGCCGCCTTCGCCGCCGCCGCCAACTGGTCCGGCTTCAGGTTCAGCACGAACTTCCGCGCGGTCAGGTTGTTGTAGGGCCCGTTGTTGATCCAGAACAACTTCGTGTAGCGCTGGATCTCCTCGAGCGCGCCGGCGTCGACGCCCCGCGGGTTTGCCACGATGGCTTCGAGCACGTGGCGCATGTCGAGAGCGTTGGCGTGCTTCTGGTCGTAGAAGATGTCGCGCCCGGCGAGCACCGCCTGGGACAGATGCCAGATCAGCGTCTTGTCGCGGAGCGGCAGCGCTTCGAAACCATCCGCGTAAATCTGCACCACCGCTGCGTCGTCAACGCGCTCGAGAAGGTACCGTCGCTCCGCCTCGGGAGCTTTCTGGGCGCGGACTGCCGTCCCGGCCGTCAGCAGCGCGCCGACACTCGCGACGGCGAGCGCTCGATTGATCAACATGGCAATTCGACCTTTCATTTTTCGTAGCTTACCCCGACCGTCCGCCCGAGTTGGTACGCCTGATGCTCTGCGTTTGTCTATAGCGAGCCCCATCGCGAGGAGGAGAAGACATGCTGCAGAGATTGGCGGTTGTGCTGTGCGCGGCGTTCATCACCACGGCGTGCGGCCAGACCGACGCCGGCATCACCACGGCGGTGAAATCCAAGTTCGCTGCCGACGACACGGTGAAGGCGTACGAGATCGACGTGACCACGCAGAACAAGGTCGTGACGCTCGAAGGGAACGTCGAAACGTCGGTCGCCAAGGACAAGGCCATTGCGCTGGCGCGTGACACCGACGGCGTGCGCGACGTCGTCGACAAACTGAACGTCAGCGAATCGGCGGCGACTTCCGGCGTGCTCGACGAGCCGGACACGCGCAGCGACACGGATCGTGCGAAGGCCAAGGCTGGCGACACCGCGGACAAGGCCGGCGACACGGCCGACAAGGCGGGCGCCGCCGTCGGCGACGCCGCGATCACCTCCGCGGTCAAGTCGAAGCTGTTGGCGGATCCGGACGTGGGCGGTCTGAAGATCGACGTCGATACGAAGGGTGGAATCGTGACCCTCTCCGGCGACGTCGCCAGCCGCGCCGAGGCGACGCAGGCGGTCAAGATCGCACGCGGCACGAGCGGCGTCGAGCGCGTTGTGGACAACCTGAAGGTCGGCAAGCCGTAGCATCCGATCTGGATGCTCGATGTCAACACCGGCGGCGGCCGCGGCTGCCGCCGGTGAACTGGCTCGATGTGCCGCGCTCGTGCTACAGATCACTGCGTGGCGAACACTCCCGGCACGAAGATCTGCAATACCATCCTCGACGCGATCGGCAGCACGCCGATGGTCCGCATCAACCGCATCACGCGCGGCGTGATTCCCGCGACGGTGCTGGCCAAGATCGAGACGTTCAATCCCGGCAACTCGATCAAGGACCGCATGGCGGTGCGGATGATCGAGGACGCCGAGCGCGCGGGCAAGCTGAAGCCGGGCGGGACGATCATCGAGGGCACCTCCGGCAATACCGGGATGGGCCTGGCGATCACCGCCGTCGTCAAGGGATACCGCTGCATCTTCACGACCACTGACAAACAGTCGAAGGAGAAGATCGACGCGCTCAAGGCGTTCGGCGCCGAGGTGATCGTCTGCCCGACGAACGTCGACCCCGAGGACCCGCGGTCCTACTACTCCGTCTCGTCGCGGCTCGAGAAAGAGGTGCCGAACTCGTGGAAGGCGAACCAGTACGACAACCTGTCGAACACGGCAGCCCACTACGAGCAGACGGGCCCGGAAATCTGGGAGCAGACCGACGGCAGGGTGACGCACCTCGTGGTCGGCGTCGGCACCGGCGGCACCATCAGCGGCGTCGGGAAGTATCTGAAGGAGAAGAACCCGCGCATCAAGGTGTGGGGCATCGACACCTTCGGGTCGGTGTTCAAGAAGTTCAAGGAGACCGGCATCTTCGACAAAAACGAGATCTACCCGTACATCACCGAGGGGATCGGCGAGGACTTCCTGCCGCAGAACGTCGACTTCAGCGTCATCGATCACTTCGAGAAAGTCACCGACAAGGACGCGGCGATGATGACGCGGCGGATCGCGCGGGAAGAAGGGATCTTCGCCGGGAACTCGGCCGGGTCGGCGATGGCCGGCCTGCTGCAGCTCAAGGACCGCTTCACCAGGGACGACGTGGTGGTGGTGATCTTCCACGATCACGGATCGCGCTATCTGGGGAAGATGTTCAACGACGAGTGGATGGCGGAGAAGGGCTTCCTCGAAAAATCGGGGATGACCGCGCGCGACCTCGTGGCGCTGCGCGTCTCGGGCGAGCTCTACGCCGTCGAGGCGAGCCGCCCGGTCGAGGACGCGGTGAAGGTGATGAGCGACCACGATTTCTCGCAGATCTCCGTCACGCGTGCCGGCCGCGTCGTCGGCTCGCTGAACGAGGCGCACCTCTATGCCGAGTTCGTGAAGGACCCGGAGGTGAAGCGGAAGCCCGTCGAGTCGATCATGCTGCCGGCGTTTCCCTTCGTCGACGCCTCCACGCCGGTCGATCTGCTGGCGACGATGATCACGCCGGGCAACCCGGCGGTACTCGTGCGGGATTTCAAGACCGACAAGAACTTCATCATCACGCGCTCCGACATCATCCGCGTCCTCAGCTCATGATGGGGCGCTTCTAGGTGTTCCTCGGGCATTTCGCCGTCGCCTTCGCGGTCAAGCGCGCAGTGCCGCGCGTGAACCTTGCCACCTTGTTTGCCGCGGCGCAGCTGCCGGATCTGATCTGGCCGATGCTCGTGGCCGTAGGAG
>Ga0307407_10000824_pt1 | contig 10295 bp, 7 predicted proteins | sample 322Ometagenome_FD_203886 | JGI IMG/M metagenome (GOLD analysis project Ga0307407, IMG submission 203886) | Maize rhizosphere microbial communities from greenhouse at UC Davis, California, United States - 322HYB-O-1 | ecosystem: Host-associated > Plants > Roots > Rhizosphere > Soil | place: USA...
GGGGCAATGAAGTACATCGCATCGTCGCCCGCGACCGCTACGTCAACGGTCTCAACGGCGAGTTCCTCGACGTAAAGGCCCGTTTCGCCCACGACTTTATCAACCACGAGGACCGACTCAAAATGCCGATGATCCGGTATTCGAAGGGCGGAAAGCTGATCCCGTCCACCTGGGACCAGGCTATAAAGTTCGTGGCTGACAAGTTTGCGTCTTACAGCGGTTCGCTCGGCGTTATCGCGAGCCCGCGTATCACCAACGAAAGCATCCACACGCTCGCCCGTTTCGCTGAGGAAGTGGCGAAGACGGACAGGATCGCTGTCTCCGACAGGCACGACTGGGCACCGTTTTTCGACAACATGAGCGTCCCGCTCGCGACGCCGAAGGACATCCGGTACGCGGCGACCATCCTCCTCGTCGGCGGCGAGCCCGAGGAAGAGCAGACGTACACCGGCAAACAGATCAGACAAGCCGTAAGAAATGGTGGGGCGAAGTTCATCGTCGTCCACGATACACCGATCCGTATCACCGCCCAGGCGAAACATTTCGTCCACGTGAACGCCGGCTCGTACGACGCCTTCGCTCTGGCGCTTGCCGATTCGATGTCGGACGAACTGGCGGCGAAACTCGGTATCGAGACGGACGAGTTCGAATCGGTGCTGCGGACGATCGGGGAAACTGAGGGCGATCTCGTGATCATGGTCGGCCCGGAGCTTTCTGACGCGGCCAAGGCCGCCCTTGCCGCCTCTGCAGCCAATTTCTCCGCCGAGACACGTCGTGTCCTTCTGCACCCTCTGCCGCTGTACAACAACTCGGCTGGCGCTCGCGATATGCTCCCGGACGCGAGATCGGTGGAAGAAATCGTTCGCAGTTCCAAAGCGTTGCTGATCGCCGGCAGCCTGCACGACCCGACAGTTTTGGCGGGAAAGGATTTCGTAGTTGTGCAAGAGCTTTTCGAGACGGAAACGACCGAATATGCCGACGTCGTGTTCCCCGCCTCGAGCTTCGCCGAGGTCGACGGCACTTACACCAACAATGCCGGTCTCGTACAACGCGTTCGCAAGGCGATCGAGCCGATGCACCAGTCGAAACCTGACTGGATGATCACGTCGGCGATCGCGAAAGAAATGGGTGTGGAATTCGGGTATAACAACGCGGCGTCGGCCGTTTTCCGATCTATCTCGACGAGTGTGCCGGCTTACTCAGGAATCCGGTACCCGGACCTGAAAGATGAATCGAACCCCGTACAGGTGAAACATCCGATCGCTTCCTCCGCGACCAACGATCTCGGCCGCCCCTTGCGCGAGGCGATCGATAAGCTCGCCGTCGAAGGTACCAAAAACACGGTCGTACCAAGGGTAGGCCACAAGCTGCACCGTCTAACGACGATGACGAGCAAGACGGCACAATTCCACCTTTTGGCCCACGGCAACCCGAAGCCCGAAAATTTGCTCGTGTCGCCGCTGGACCAGTTCAACCTCGACGGCACGCCGAAGAGCGAGGAGCTCGCGATGGCGGTCGGTGTCGAGGACCGTGCGAACCCGGGAGGAAGATAAAGATCAAGGATGGAATCTGTTCTTAAAACCGCATTTCCGTTTGTCGTTTGGGCTGTCGCGATTCTGATCGCCTTCCAGGGCGTGCTGATGATCGTGGCTTACACCGTACTGGCCGAGCGGAAGGTGCTCGGTTGGATTCAGGGCCGCATCGGGCCCAACCGTGTCGGACCGTGGGGCGTCCTGCAGCCTTTCGCCGATCTCCTGAAATTCATCTTCAAAGAAGACCTCGTACCCGACAAATCGACGAAATTCGTCTACTACCTCGCGCCGATCGTGGCGCTGACGTGCGCGCTTTTGCCGATGGTGGTTTACCCTTTCGGGCCCGAGATCACGACCGTCGATTGGAGTTTTCTGCCCTGGGGATTGGGGGATGGAATAAGATCGCTGCCGCTGACGATCGCCCAGATAGACGTCGGGGTTCTGTTCGTCCTCGGTATCACGTCGGTGGGCGTTTTCGGTATCGCGTTGGCGGGCTGGTCCTCAAACAGCAAATATTCGCTGATGGGCGGACTTCGCTCGTCGGCACAGATGATCTCGTATGAGCTCGCGATGGGCGCCTCGGTGATCGGCGTCGTCATGCTGGCGGGTACGCTCGACCTGAACGGGATCATTTACGCACAGATCCAGTCGCCATTTAAGTGGTTCATTATCCCGCAGTTCATCGGTTTCGTCGTGTTCCTGATCGCGGCCTTCGCCGAAACGAACCGCGTGCCGTTCGACCTGCCGGAGGCCGAGACCGAGCTTGTCGCGGGGTTTCACACCGAATACAGCGCTCTGAAATTCGCGCTGTTTTTCATGGCGGAATACGTGAACATGTTCACGGTCTCGGTGATGTGTACGGTGCTGTTTCTGGGCGGTTGGTACATTCCGGGTCTTGGGCACATATTCGAGCCCGGATCGATCCCATACGCCGTCGCGAGCCACGTCGTCTTTTTGCTCAAGATCTTCGTGTTTTTGTTTTTCTATATCTGGGTCCGCGGAACGCTGCCGCGGTTTCGGTTCGACCAGCTCATGAATTTCGGGTGGAAATTCCTGCTTCCGCTCGCGCTGGCTAACGTGATCGTCACGATCTTTTTGGTTTATTTTTTGAATCGGTAGTTTCAGAGTTCAAGCAATAACTTGCGCTTTTGCCGCCGACAAGCTAAAGCTTGAACACTGAACTCTAATTGTATGGCGACCAGTGCCTTGTTCTTCATATTTGCGGGCCTCGCGATAGCTTGTGCTTTGTCGATGGTCTATCACCGCAACCCGCTTTACAGCGCCATCTCGCTGATCGGCGTCTTCGTCTCGCTCTCGTGCATTTACGTCTCGCTCGCGGCCCCGTTCATCGCGGCCGTGCAGATATTGATCTACGCCGGTGCCATCATGGTGCTGGTGATCTTCGTGATCATGCTGCTGAACCTCGACGAAGAGGTCGCGCTTGATCGCCTGCGATATCTCTATGCGGTCGGTGGCGGGCTGGGTCTGATCCTGCTGATCCAGACGTTTTTCATCTTCTATGCCGTAATGCGGGCGCCGCAGCAAACCGTTGATCAGGCCGAAACGGTCGGCAAGACCCTTTCGATAGGGCAGGCGATGTTCACGGAGTATCTTCTGCCGGTCGAGATCGTCGGTGTGCTGCTGCTGATGGCGATCATCGGCGGAGTCGTGATGGTCCGCCGCCTCAGCCAGCCCCAACTGGAGAAATTGGTCGAAGAGGAGTTGACGCGGCGCAACGAGCAGGACGAGGTCGGCGATTACCGGATCTCGTTCTAACAGAAGTGGACCCGTTGGTCGTCGCTGGCTGACAACTGATTTATGGAACCGAGCCTCGCAAGTTATCTCGCGTTATCCGGGATCTTATTTACGATCGGAGCTGCCGGCGTGATCTTCAAGCGTAACGCGATCGGGATGTTCATGTGCATCGAGCTTATGCTCAACGCCGTGAACCTCACCTTCGTCGCGTTCTCGCGTTATTACGCCGACGTGACGGGGCAGCTATTCGTCTTTATGGTGATGAGCGTCGCAGCGGCCGAAGCCGCCGTTGGCCTGGGCATAATCATAGCGTTTTTCCGCAACCGCGAGTCGGTCGACGTCGACGACGCGAGCATTTTGAAAAACTAAAATGTCTGTCACGGTTCGCCGGGCGACCAGGGCGGATGCCGCGGGCATTGCGGAACTCGCTTTAAGGCTTTTCGAGCTGCACACGACGTGGGATCCGCGACGTTTTTCCGGGATCGCGACAAGCGAAGGGGCTATGCGGTTCTACGGAGACCGTTCCGAAGCGGATCAGGCGGCCGTATTCGTGGCCCACTACGATAAGCGGATGGTCGGGTTTGCTTATATGGAGTACGAGCCGGTTCTGTACGCCGAACTGGCAACGAATGTCGCCTGGCTCCACGACATTTATGTAGATCTGGACGCTCGCGGCAAAGGCACGGGACGTGCATTGCTCGCCGCCGTCAGCGAGGCGGCAAAAGGCCTCGGCGCCAATAAGGTCCTGTTGTCCGTTGCTAACGGTAACGTCGCGGGGCAGCGATTCTTTCAACAGAGCGGATATCGCACGACGATGCTCGAGATGATGCTCGAGCTCGAATAGGAATAATGGTTGAAAACAACCTTCTAAGTATCATCATTTTTGCCCCGCTCGCCGGGGCAGTGATCAACTGGCTTATAGGCGGGCGGTTGAAAAACGAGATGTTCAGCGGGCTGGTCGCCTGCGGCAGCATCGCGGTGTCGGTGGTGGTGGCGTTCATGATCGCCTTCGGGCTTGGTACGCCGCACCCGGGCGCGCTAGTCGCGGATGGTCCGATCCTGGATCAGATCTGGACGTGGATCAATGTGGGCGGTTTCCGTGCCGATTTCGGTCTTGGTATGGACCGACTTTCCGGCATCTACGCCTGCTTCATCACCTTCGTCGGGCTATTGATCCACACTTTCGCGACCGGCTACATGCACGGGGACAAGGGGTTCTACCGCTTTTTTGCGTATTTGAACCTTTTCATGTTCTCGATGCTGACGCTTGTGCTCGCCGACAACTTCCTTCTGATGTTCGTCGGCTGGGAGGGCGTTGGCCTTTGCTCCTATTTGTTGATCGGCTACTACATCAAGCGCGACGAGGCCCGCCGAGCCGCCAAAAAAGCCTTTGTGATGAATCGGATCGGCGACTGGGGCGTGCTGATGGGCATATTCCTGATCTTCACGCTGACGGGCTCGATCTCGTTCTACGACAAATCGGTCGGCGGGGTCGAGGTCGCCAGTGCACTGAACATCATCGGCGGAATGGCTCAGGAGCCTTTCGCCTGGGGGGCGATATTCGCGGGCGGCATCACTTCGGTCGCGGTCCTGCTTTTCATAGGCGCCACCGGTAAATCCGCCCAGATCCCTTTATTCACGTGGCTCCCGGACGCCATGGCGGGCCCAACACCGGTTTCGGCCCTGATACACGCCGCGACGATGGTGACGGCCGGCGTCTACATGGTCGTCCGCTGCAACGCGATCTATCAGAACGCGCCGACCGCGATGTTCATCGTCGCCCTGATCGGCGCGGCGACCGCGATCTTTGCCGCCACCATCGGGTTGGCCCAGAACGACATCAAGAAGGTCCTCGCGTATTCGACGGTCTCGCAGCTCGGCTATATGTTTCTCGCCTGCGGGGTCGGCGCGTTCGTCGCGGCGATCTTTCACGTGATGACGCACGCATTCTTTAAAGCCCTTTTGTTCCTCGGCTCCGGTTCCGTCATCCACGGCATGCACCATGAACAGGACATGCGGCGGATGGGCAATCTTAGAAAGTACCTGCCGATCACCTTTTTCACGATGCTGATGGGGTGGCTGGCGATCTGCGGAATTCCGATCTGGGCCGGCTTCTTCTCAAAGGACGAGATCCTTTACAAAACGTTTGCCGCCCCCAATCTGCCTGATCCGTGGAATTACGTTTTCTGGGGCATCGGCCTTCTTACCGCTGTGCTGACGGCGGTCTACATGACGCGGATGATGGTGATGACCTTCTGGGGCGAAGAGAGGTTTCACGCTGCGTTGCCCGACGCCGACCACCCCCATGACCCCGCCCACGCGGAAGAGAATGCCTTCGCCACGGGCGACGCCCATGACGACGGGTCGCATCAGGCGACGAATGTAGACGATGACGACGTGGAGCATCACGCCCTCGCGCCGGACTTCAGGCCCCACGAGTCGCCTTGGACGATGACCGTGCCGTTGATCGTATTGGCGGTGCTTTCGACTATCGGCGGGCTGGTCGGCATACCTTACGCCGTTAGCTCCCTTTTTGGCGCCGGCGACGTCAACGTGTTCGAACGAACGCTTGAGCCGGTGATCGCCAAGGTCGGCCATCCGGCTGTGGCCGCGGAACACGGGGCCGTCCCGACGCTTAATGCCGCGCCGGTATCCGAGGGCGAGCACGGCGCGTCGGCCGCCGCTCACGCCGAAGAGGAGCATGCCGTGCACTCGCCGGAAGAGATCTCCCAAGAGAGAATGCTGGCCGTGCTTTCAGTGCTTCTCGCGGCGGCGGGCATTGGGATCGGCTGGGCGATGTTCTCGAAAACGCCGCTTCGACAAATGCCGAGGATCCTGGTTGAAAAGTGGCGCGTCGACGAGCTCTATAACGGGTATATCGTGGACCCATTGGAAACGCTTTCCCGCCAGGGATTGTGGAGGGGTTTCGACCTTGGTTTTATCGACGGCATCGTAAACGGCATCGGACATTTCGTGATCGAGCTCGGCAACGTCTTCCGCCACATCCAGGTTGGGTTTGTCCGCAGCTACGCGGCGTTCATCCTGCTCGGCGCACTTACGGTGCTTGGATATTTTATTTATTACGGGCTGCGGCTGGTCGGATAACGCGTCGTTCAGAGTTTCTCTATGGACTTTATTTCCGAAAACCTTTTAACGATCCTCATCCTACTGCCGACGTTCGGGGCCGTCGCGGCCCTCGCGCACCAGATGTTTTGGAAGCGCGAGGATCAGTTGAAATGGGTGACCTTATTTTTCACGGTCGTCAATTTCGTACTTTCACTGTTCCTGATCTTTGAACGCGGAACGCCGTCGCCTGAGGGGTTTCTGTTCGAGAAGAACGTCCCCTGGATCGAGGCGATCAATACCAATTTCCACCTCGGTGTCGACGGCTTGAGCCTCTGGCTGGTGATCCTTACGACGTTCATCATGCCGATCGCGGTGCTGTCCGCGTGGCATGCGATCGAGAAGTGGCAGGCGGCCTTTTATATCTTCCTGCTGCTGTTGGAAAGCGCCATGATCGGCGTTTTCGTCTCACTCGATTTGCTCGTTTTCTATTTATTTTTCGAGGCGTCACTGGTGCCGATGTTCTTTCTCATCGGCATTTGGGGAGGCGCGAACCGCATATACGCGGCGGTCAAGTTTTTCATTTTCACAGCACTCGGCAGCCTTTTGATGCTCGTCGCGATCATCGGCCTTTATTACGTGCACGCGAACGCCGTCGGCGTAGGAACGTTCGATTACGTCACTTTGATGAACTCGATGAAGCTCGGGCAATTGAGCTTCACCGGCGACCTCGCGACCGTGGGCACTCTGATGTTCTTTGCTTTTGCTCTATCGTTCGCGATCAAGGTGCCGCTTTTCCCGGTTCACACATGGCTGCCCGACGCCCACACCGAGGCCCCGACCGCCGGATCGATCATTCTTGCCGCCATCCTCTTAAAGATGGGTACGTACGGCCTGATGCGGTTCAACTTCACGCTTTTCCCCGACCAATCGCGCGAGTTCGCGTGGCTGTTCATCATTCTCGCGATCGTCGGGATCATTTACGGCGCGCTCGTCGCGATGGTGCAGCCGGACATGAAACGTCTCGTGGCTTACTCGTCGGTCGCGCACATGGGATTTGTGATCCTCGGGATGTTCTCGTTCACCCAATGGGGCATGCAGGGCGCCGTTTACCAAATGCTGAACCACGGCGTTTCGACGGGTGCCCTCTTTCTTCTTGTCGGGTACATTTACGAGCGGCGGCATACGCGTGCGATCTCCGATTTCGGCGGACTGGCGAACGTGATGCCAGTTTACGCGACGCTGTTCGTGATCACCTCGATGTCGTCGATCGGACTTCCATTTTTGAATGGGTTCGTCGGCGAATTCCTGATAATGCTGGGGATGTGGAAGTCGAACATATTAGCCGTCTCCGCCGGTGCGAATTGGAACTACATCGCCACCATGCTGGCGGGGACGGGCGTCATCTTCGCCGCTGTTTATCTGCTCTGGATGGTCCAGCGAGTATTCTTCGGCAAGATCACCAATGAGAAGAACCGCGTGCTCCGCGACCTCTCCGCCCGCGAGATCGGTATCATGGTACCGTTGCTTTTCCTGATGGTGTTCATGGGCGTTTATCCGCGGCCGTTCCTGGACCGTTCACGCGACTCTGTCGTCGCGATCCAGAGCCGCGTCGTGGGCCAGGCCGGCGGCTCGGTCGCACACCTGACCGATGTAGAATAGTTCGCCCGCACGCGGCGAATCGTTCTTTCCGCAGTATGGTCGCGAATGTGCGCGGGATGCCCCGACCACGGTTTCATGTCCGGACGACCGACGGAATCACTTTTGGTCTTTGCCGCTTGCCTGTCTATTTACGGCGCTCTCCCGACGGTCAATTATTATTGGGACGGACTGATCTACGCCGACTTCCTGGAAAGGGCTGACACTTTCGGCCCGGCCCTGTTTCACCCGAACCACCTGATCTACAATTTCGTCGGATTTTTGATATTTCGACTCTTCCACAACCTCGCCTTTTCGGACCGGGCCTTGTTTGCATTGCAATACCTGTCGATTTTCTTTGCTTCGGCCGCGGTCGCGATCTTCTATTTGATCTGCCGCCGGTTTTTTGTTTCGGTTTACTTGAGCCTCACCGTGACCGGAATTCTTGCGTTCGCGGCCTCCTGGTGGCGTTTCGCGACGGACGCGAACGTTTATGTAATAAGTATTGCGTTCCTGCTATTGAGTTTCTTTTTTTTGGTTGATACGCCTCCCAAGCCCGTCCTAGCGGCGATCTCTTTCTTCGGTGCACTGCTCTTCCACGAGCTTGCCGTGTTATTCCTTCCCGCTGGATGCCTGGCTTTATGGCTCGCCGAAGTGGAACAAGACTCGAGGAAACGAATTCGCAACATTGCGGTGTTCGCATTGCTCACGGCCGCCTTGATCATTTTGTCGTATCTCTCAGCGTTCTACTCTATTAGCGGCGGCCTCGATGCGGGAGCATTCGGGAAATGGACAACATCTTTTGCCGACGCCGCAAGGCATGGGCCGGAGGCGATTTCCGCTTTTTTTTGGTTTTTCAAGGGAACCAGGCAGCTGTTTATTGACGGCAGCGTTAACCTTCTGGATGGAGGGCTCGCGTCGTGGACGCTTTTTCTGCTTTTTTGCGCCGCGGCCTGTTTACTCTTGGTATCGCTGGTGTCCGTCCGGTCGTCGATCATTCGTCTATTCTCAGATCGGGAGTGGTTGAAGGATGTCGATCGTTTCTTGTTGGCCGTATGTGCGGCATGGGTAGTTCCCTATATTTGCTTCTTTTTTCTCTTCGAGCCGCAAAATACGTTTTATCGCCTGTTTTATTTGCCGGCTTTGGTCTTGATCGTGGGTGTTGCACTATCATCGGCCACCCGCAATTCGCGGTACAGTTTCATTCGGGCGCTTTTCGTGCTCGTTTTTGCGTTATATAATCTCGTTTTCTACATATATCCCAATTCATACCCGAGGAGCGGCACCGTGCTCGCACTTGCGTTGGACGCGAACCGGGTTTGGGATGAGAAAACGTCGGTTTGCTATGAATTGGAAGGAAGCACGGACGCGGGAATTCGCGAGGTGATCTACTTCAACAGGGCAGTTACGTGGCTTCCGGTCGATTCTCTAACGTTGGAAGATATTCAGGCCCGATTCCCGGCGATCTACGCCGACAACGGAACCGTTTGGTTCGAGGATAATGCACTAAGACAGATCGAGTCTGACCCGGAGCGTCTAGCTGCACTGGCCAGCCGATATATCGCGGATCCAGGCACCGAATTGGCGGTGCCGAAACACGGGATCCTTTTCAGGAAATTGGAGCCGCGCCGCTGATCGAATCAAATCTCGTATCAATGGGAATTTTATCAACCATTTTCATCGCGGAGATCATGTCCCCGAACACTGATATTTCCGTCATTCTGCCCGAGTTAATCGTCGCGATCGCGGGCGTGGTCGTGATGATCTACGACAGCTTTTTCCCGCGGCAGCGTGCCGTGAGCGGCACGATCTCGCTGCTGGGTCTGGCCGGGGCCGCGATCGTGCTCGCGCGGATGTGGGGCGGCGTCCCATTTTCCGCCGCCGCCTGGAACGGGATGATCGCCGTCGACAACCTGCGGCTCGCGTTCTCGTTCGTCTTTCTGATCGTGACGGCCGTAACGATCCTGATCTCGTCCGTTTGGGTCGAGCGTGAAGACGTCCCGGTCGGTGAATATCACGCGCTGCTGATGTTCGGGACGTTCGGCATGATGCTGATGGCATCCGGGAACGACCTCGTGATCATGTTCCTGGGCCTCGAGACACTTTCGATCTCGACCTACGTGATGGCCGGTCTACGCCGCGGCGACCTTAAATCGAACGAGTCGGCGATGAAGTATTTCCTCCTCGGATCCTTCGCGTCCGCTTTCCTTCTTTATGGGATGGCCCTCGTTTACGGAGCGACCGGGTCGACCAACATCACCGAGATCGCGGCGAAGATCGTGAATCCGAACTTTCCCGCCTTACTGC
>Ga0307407_10000830_pt1 | contig 10270 bp, 6 predicted proteins | sample 322Ometagenome_FD_203886 | JGI IMG/M metagenome (GOLD analysis project Ga0307407, IMG submission 203886) | Maize rhizosphere microbial communities from greenhouse at UC Davis, California, United States - 322HYB-O-1 | ecosystem: Host-associated > Plants > Roots > Rhizosphere > Soil | place: USA...
GGCCAGTAGTTAAATGTACTGTTTCCGGCATTGTTCTGCACAAATGTACCGTTTGAACCCAAATAATTATTATAAGTTGAAAGCTGTAAAGAGTCTGCCGTTTGCGACCATGTATATTTTAATTCAGGGCCAACCTCAGCATTTGGATCACGTAACGGAATCGGGTCATCATCACATGAAACCGTCAATAACCCTAATCCTATTACAGAAAGTAACATGATTGTATAACGTGTTGAAAATAATTTTTTCATAATATATTTCATTTAATAAAGCGTCTCTCAAAGAATCTTCAAGAGACGCTATGGGTTATTTATAGAATTGTAAAACTATGTGTGTATGCTGTTGCAGCCGCACTAAAATTAATTTCTGCATTTACATTAGCATTATCTACTGCAGAAGCAAATTTGAAACAGTTATTCCAAAAATCGCTGGTTACAGGAACCATATACCAGAATGATGCTGCTGTATTGGCGTCTGGTCTGTTGTTGTCTCCATTTATACTTCCGTACCATTCTTCGCTTGTAGTTGCTCCATTTACAACTGTAAACTTAAATTTGTAGCGCTCGTCTCTACCCCAAGATTCTTGTTTAAATTCTATCTTTTTATTGGCTGCTTTCCAGATACCACCACCTGCATAAGTATATTCAAACATATATTCGCTGCGTGGAGGGAACCATAATTCTATTTTCTGGATTTCTGTCATGGTTGTTGATCCGGCACTAAAGTCAATTACAATTCTGTATACTTTAGCATCTCCTGTATAAGTTGTTTCACCACCTTGTTTTAATTTACCTTCATTGATATAGAAAACCTCAGGAGTACCATTTTTTGTTGTAATGAATTTGTATGTACCTGCACTTAACTTAGTGTAAATTTCAAATTTTGTTGTACCGATTTTTTTGAAAGCCTGAGCATCTCCAACAGTTGTTCCTTTTTCTGAACCTGTTCCTGTAATAAACAATTGGTCCGGAGTTGGGAAACCGCTTGCTGTTAAAATTTCGATAGTATTAGAAACTGCTGATTTTTGAACGTTAATACCTTTAGATGAATGAACAGTCCATTTTAATTTTCCAACAGTTTCAGCTGGTATGCCAGCTAATGTTGCAATTTTGTTCAGCTCTGAAAAAGGAAGTGTTAACGTTTTTTGAAATCCGGCACCATCAGAAGGCATTACATACACCGGCTTAGAGAAATCTCCGTTTTCTTTATCAAACACAACATCATAAAGTACTACTCCGTTGTCTTCTGCTTTAGCTGCTTCCCATTCAAAAACAGCAGAACTCTGTGCGTTAAGATCAAAAAACTTATTATTGGCAGGAGAATAAAGAGCATTTACTGCACTTACGTTGGTATGACTCATTTCGTCATTATCACAGCTTACAAGAAATACTGCACATAGTATTAATACTAATTTTGAATATATATTTTTCATGTTTTTATTTATTAGGTTAGTTAGTTTTACCAATTTGGATTTTGAGATAAATTTGTATTAATCAAACGCTCATCTCTTGGTATTGGCCATAAATAATGTTTCTCAGGATCAAAATTTCTAAGGTTTACTCTTATGTAACCATTGTCTATAGATGAGATACCAAATTTGGCTCCGTGTGCATATCCGTTTAAAACGTCTTCAGCAATTTTCCATCTTCTGATATCAAAGATTCTTAAACCTTCCATACCAAATTCAACACGACGCTCATTTCTAATAACTTCTTTTAATCCTGGCTGCCCTAATGCGTTGTTATAAGATAAGGCTGCCGGGTCTGTAAAACCTGCACGAGATCTTATTAATCTAATAGTCTGATCCCACACGGTGCTGTTCATCTGACTAAGTTCATTTTTAGCTTCTGCATACATTAGTAAAATATCTGCATATCTGAACAACATCAAGTTTAGTGCTGAATTTAAATCAGCTTCGTGCTGTACATCGTAATATTTACGTGTAAAATATCCCGTTGGCGTTGAAGAAGATCCTGGCACATATTCATCCGGATGATTCGCAGTTGGAGAAGATCCCGGTTTAATGTAAATAATGTGTGAACTTCCATCAGCTTCTTTCCAGTTATAACCATCATAAACAACAGTGTATGTAAGTCTTGGGTCTCTGTTTACATAAGGATCGTTTTCGTTGTAATTTGATCCTGCTTCGTTAATTTTTTTTCCGTTTAGCATCAAATAACTATCAACTAATTCCTGTGTTGGAGCAAGTGCATTTAGCCTTGCACCAGCAGAAATTGGCGCCATATCAATGAATTCACCCCATCTTCTTTGTACAGGAACATATTGCAAACTCAAGATATCTTCGCTGCTGAATTCGTTTGCCTGTTGAAAAAGACCTTCATACGATGGGAACAGACTATATTGTCCATAGGTCATTGCCATAAACTTCTCTGTCACTTGTATAACTTCTGCCCATCTGCTTTCATATAAAAGAACTCGTGCTTTTAAGGCCATTGCAGCACCCATTGTAATTCTGCCTTTTTCTGTATCGGTAAGCTGCGTGTTTTTTGGCAATTGCGGAGCTATAGCATCCAGTTCATTTAATATAAACTGAACTACGTCTGCATGCGAAGTTCTCTCTATTCTAGTTGCTTCTGTCAAAGAAGGATCTTTCTCTAATAGAGGAATAGCTCCAAACCAGGTTGTTAACTGAAAATGCTGAAATGCTCTTAGAAAACGTGCTTCTGCTTTCATTCTTGCAATGACAGCAGGATCTGCATTAGGCACTTTGTCGATATTTTCTAATAATACATTACAGGATTTAATTCCACGGTATCTGTCGTTCCATTCACTTTTTAATCTTCCTAAAGAAGGGTCGTAAAGTCCCGCTCCGATAGAGGCTGCTCCTGCATTATCACCTCTTCCGTTATAAGCATTATCTGAAAGTCCTTCATTATAGAAGAAATATTGACTGGTTTGCATTTGCGAATAAGCTGTGTTGAGCATCAATTGTGCTTTATCTACACTTGTCCAGTAATTAGAATCTGTAAATCGGTCTTCTGGCGCCTGATCCAAATCTTCACAGCTTGCCAATAGTAAAAATACCAGTGGCACTAAATTTATGTATTTAAATATATTTTTCATTTTGATTTTTTTTAAAAGCTGATATCAATACCCATCCCATAATACACCTGCGTTGGAAAAGCTCTTCCGCTGTTTGCTCCTGAATTTGACATACTGTTGTTGAACTCAGAAAGCTCCGGATCAACAAATTTAACTTTAGATAATGTCAATAGATTTTGCCCTGAAACATATACACGGAATCTGCTCATACCTAAACTTTCAGCAACATCATTTGATAATGAATATCCTAATTGTACATTTTTAAGTCTTGCATATGCACCATCATACAAATACATATCAGAACCATTTCTGAAGTTGTTTGTATTTGATTGTGTACCATTGTTTGCCAGTCTTGGATATCTTGCATCCGGATTTTGTGGAGTCCAGTAATCTAACTGATGCGTATACATTGTCATACCATAGTTGTAGTGAAACGGCTCAACAAGTTCTCCTCTGATCATCATCGTTCTTTTTCCTACTCCTTGTATAAACAAGCTTAAGTCAAAATTCTTATAATCAATATTGTATGTTACTCCAAAAGTATATCGTGGAAAAGGGTTACCAAAGATAAATTTATCCTTATCGTCAATTTTTCCGTCTTTATTAGCATCTACATAACGGTTGTCTCCAGGCACTACTGTAATTCCTGCAGGAACAGCTGCTCCCTGAATTTCTTCTATATTCTGGAAAATACCATCTCTTCTTAAACCAACATACGAATTAAAAGGAAGACCTTCACGAAGAATAACCTGAAGCTCTTCGACACCCGTTAATTTTTCCTGTCCGTTATTATAGTCAAGCACCTTATTTTTAGAATCTCCAATATTTAGCGTTAAGCTTTGATTTACAGCTTTTCCTTTGTGTCTGTAAGTTGCGCTAACTTCCCATCCTCGGTTTCCTACTTTTGCAGAATTAAAATCAGGTAGGTCTGTACCAAAAACTCCCGGTACTTGTGGCGGAACAAGGATGTCTGATGTCACTTTATCAAAGAAATCAAATGATACCGATAAAGCTCCTTTAAAGAAATCTGCATCAAGTCCGGCATTAAAAGTCGCTGCTTTTTCCCATTGAAGATCGGCATTTGAAAAATCAAAATAAGTACCACTAACAGGTTTGTTGCCAAATCCGTAAACATTAGGATTAACCGTATAAGTTGTTTGGTATTGATAATTGTTCACATTTTGATTCCCTACAAGTCCATAAGAAGATCTTATTTTAATAGTACCTACATTATTACTGTAGTTTTCCATAAAGCCTTCTTTTGTCAAGGCATAACCTACAGTTGCAGACGGGAAGAATCCCCAACGAATTTCATCTCTAAATTTTGATGAACCATCATATCTGAAACTGAATTCAGCAAAATATTTTTCTTTATAATCATACGAAGCACGCCCGAAAAGGGAGTTAAGACTATTTGTCGGAGAAGCCGGATTCCCGTTAGGATCTGTTCCGTTCGAGTTATAAGACCCTGGCTCAATAACTGTGTCAGTACCAGGTGTACCCAAATCCGGATCTGTAAGTTTTTTATATAAAGCTACACGTCTTTCAGAATGATTTTCGTTTGAAACACCTATCAAAGCACCAACATTATGATTGCCAAAAAGCTTATTGTATTCTACCATAAACTGTGTGTTCAGGTCCAGACTTTTGTTGGTTTCGTCTCTTGTATTGCGTTCAGCTCCGTAAACTCCTTGTGGTGAGAAACGAACCTCTTTAACTCTGCCAAACATGCTTCCGTTCCATAAACGCCCTCCAAAAACTCCTTTTACTTTTAAGGCATTTGTTAATTTAAATTCTGCATTTAAAGCTCCAAAAATATCATCATTATCATATTTTCTAAAACCTCCCTGCTCTAAAATTCCTAATGAATTAAATTGCTGCAATACATCATTTGTAAGGTAGTTACCCTCTTTATCTTTTTGTGTATAATACAATGGAACCCTGAAAGCATCAACCATTAAGGTACTTGTGTTTGATGAGTGGTCATTGATTATTTGTTTTGAATAGGCTAACGTAGTCGTCAGTTTAAATTTGCCATACTCATTAGTAAGGTTCATTCTAAAGTTGTAACGTTCCATACCTTTCGTAGGACCTACAAATGTACTTCCCTGATTTAAATATCCTAAGGAAACTAAGTAAGTAGAATTTTCATTACCGCCTGAAATCGAAAGGTTTTGATTTAACTGCGCTGCAGGTTTTACAATTTCTTTTGCAAACCATTCTGTATCACCTTTCGCTTTTAAATCTGCAATTTGTGCAGCTGTAAAAACGGCAGTTGTCTGACCGGAATTAAATGCAGCCTCATTTCTCAACATTGCATTTTCATACCCATGTACAGGCTGGGTAAAGTATTTTGGCGTATTGAATCCCGTAAGGCTGCTATATTGAACAGACATTGGCTTGCCTTTACTTCCTTTTTTGGTAGTAATAAGAACAACTCCATTACTTGCTCTGGATCCGTAAATGGCAGAACTACCCGCATCTTTTAAGACAGATACGCTCTCAATATCAGCAGGATTTAGTGCATTAATATCACCTCCAACAATACCGTCAATAACAATCAACGGACTATTATTTCCTAAAGTACTGACACCACGAATATTAAGATTGATACCCGCTCCCGGCTCAGAGTTTGTCTGCTGAATGATTAAACTTGGTGCTTTTCCCTGTAAGGCAAGTGTTGTGTTCACATTTGGTCTTCCTTTAAAGGCCTCATTATTAACCTGATCTACAGCTCCAACTACTTTTCTTTTCTTTTGCGTTCCATAACCAATTACCACAACTTCATCTAAACTGGAAACATCCAGGTCCATAGATACATTAATGGTACTTCTGTTATTAACTTTCACTTCTACTGGTTTGTAACCGATCATGGTAAATCTCAAAGTGGCGTTGCCATTCTTTAGGTTTATCGTATAGTGACCGTCAAAATCTGCATTTACTCCATTTTTTGGTTCGCTTACATCAATCACAGATACACCTGGCAGCGATAACTTGTCTGAAGCTGAAGTAATAACTCCCGTGACCTGAATTTTTTGACTTTGGGCATCAGCATAAATACATCCGCCCAAAAAGAGAATACCTGTAAGGAAGAAGCGCATAAGAAGTATTCTTTTCCTTCTGCAATTTGATTGTTTCATAAAATTTTTTTTGGTTAGTTACTTATTGAATTAACATTGAAAACTTCAAAGACATGTTTTTTTAAGCTCACAAAACAGCAATTGAATTTGGATTAAGAAGTTAGTTTTTATGCAAAATTTAAAGTCCTGTATTACCTTAAATCATCATAGAAACCAATCAATGAATTAATTCTTAAGCAAACATACTAAAACGTTTTAGTAAAAAAAAATTTTTTTTACTAAATATAATTTTAATGTTAATTTTGTAAATTATGCATTTATTTATCCTAATATTTTAAATATAATGCAACGAAATAAAACGAAAACGTTGTATATACTGTTAAAAGAATTAACGAAATAAAAAGTTAAATACAACTTTGGCAGTCATGTTGTAGGAAGATTAAAGTAAAATGACAAAAAAAAATCTGAGAATCGATTAAAGTATCGGTACTCAGATTATTAAGAAATTAAAACGAATTTTAATCCTGTCATTTAAAGTCAGAATAGGCTTTATTTCAGCAAGGAAGATTCACGAATTATCAGTTCTGTTTTTAACATAATTTTATGGTTAATTTCATATCCTTCTTTCTTTTTCAGAAGAGGCAGCATCAAATCCATTAATTTTGCGCTTATTTCCTCCAACGGTTGTGAAACAGAGGTAATAGAAGGGTCATATATTTTAAACATATCATTATCATCAAATGCGATTATCCCGAGTTCTTTTACCAATTTTGGATTGTGTTCCTTAAAAACTTCCAAACCACTTTGGGCAAGATAATTAGTGGAAAAAAACACAGCGTCTAAATCTTTATTTTGTTGCAGAAAATTATAAATATAGTCCTTCCCTTTTCCTTTTATAATTTCATTAAATGGAATCTGTAAAGTATTTGGTTTTAAACCCATTTCCAAAACAGCTTTTTCATATCCGGAAAGCCTGCCCTCCATCTGACTCTGATCTGAGGCAGTAGTAATAAAGCCAATATTGGTAAATTTATTATTGATCAAATGTTTTGTAGCATCAAATGAAGCCTGAACATTATCGATGACCACACTATTGCAATCCAGCTCTTCAAAAAACCTGTCCAAAAGTACAACAGGAATATGATCCTGAACCAAACCTTCTATAGTATCTTTTATACCCGGCGACGGCACGATTATAAAACCATCTACCTGACGATACTTAAACAAATTGATTAATTCGTTTGATTTTTCATCGTCATTTTCATTACTGCAGAAAATAACTTTATACCCTTTTTCATAAGCGATATCTTCAAAAATACGTGCCAGTTTAGAAAAGAAGTTATTTGAAATATCCTCCACCATAAAAACAAGAATTTTTGATTTTCCGGTTCTTAGGCTTTGTGCAATTTGGTTGGGTCTGTAGTTTATTAATTTTGCATAATCTAAAACCTTCTTTGTAAGCTCTTTAGAAATATGTTTTTCTTTTGCCTTGCCATTTAAAACAAATGATACTGTAGTAACAGATATTTTTAGCTCTTCTGCAATATTCCTAATAGAAACAGGTTTTTTCTTCATTTGAGAAATTATTATACTTTAAAACCCACATTTTTTTTTTCAAATATAGTAAAGTTTTATTGTTTCCTGATGATGAACTTAAATTAGTGTATTTTAAACGTTTACAAAGTAATCTTAAAAAAAAGCTTCTTACAAAATACTAAATTGCTTGTTATCCGATGTTTAATAATTTATTAAAAATATGGAAGCTCTTCTTTAATCTTTTCCCAAAATGATTCATTAAAAAGGTAACTGGATCCTAAAATGCTGGTTTCTTCAGTATTATCAATAATACTTACACTTATTTTGATGTTTTTATTTCTAAGATTTTCTTCGAGATCAGTTAAAAACAAATGTTGCGATTTTGCAATATTTCCTCCTATAATCAATAAACCTGCATTAAAATCAATAATATAGGGTGCTAAAAAGTCTGCTAAATTAGAAGCAAAATCTTTGAAAATTTTTGCTGTCGCAGAATTTTCAATACTGGCAATTTCCTTAACTCCGTCTGTAAGTTTCTCCCCTGTACTTTTTTCATATTGGCTTAAAAACCAACGGGTCGAAAAGCAATTATCTGCAATATCATCATGAAATTTCTTATCCCACAAACAACCGTTTTCCGGAACATTCTCTCCTTGTGTTACAGGCAATTTATTATCCAAAAATGCGGCTCCAAAACCAGTTCCTAGTGTAATAGCAATAACTTTCTTATTATCTGTTTCCTGCTCCTGCATCAAAACTCCACCAACTCCAAAACAGCTGGCGTCATTCAGGAATCTGAAACTTACATTTTGGGTGTTTAAATATTTTAAAAGTTCTTTTGAAACAGAAACATTATATAAGGATTCGTATTTATCATTTCCTTCAAACATCGCAATTCCTGTTTGATACTGAAATGGGCCAGGCATAGAAAAAGCAATTCCGATATTTTCTTCAATACCAAATCCTGAATTTTTCTGAACAACATCAATCGTCTGATTAATTATTTCTGCCCATTTTTTTAAGATAACTTCTTTGGAAGCTTTACTGTTTACAGGACCACAAAAATAAGTCCCGTCAATTATTGCAAAATTATCACTATTTATTGCTGCACTGCTAATATGACTACCACCAATATCTACACCTACTATTATTGACATCTATTCATTTTTTAGTTGTTATTTTTTATTTTATAATTTACTCTTAAATATTCTTGCAGCTTTTAAAACTAAGGTTCAAACCTAAAAAGAAAGATTTATAACATTCGATACTTTATTATCAAAAAGCAATACTATTTACCAATAGCCAAAACATTTCTCAAAACATCTGCAAAAACACTAAACGATTTTTAAAGTTTCTAATAATCAATTATCTTTTTAAAACTTTAGAAATTGTTTTTTCCAAAATGGGTTCCATTATCGTATACCCCAATTCGTTTGGATGCACACCATCTGTGCCCAATTCTTCTTTTAATCCTCCTTCATTATTTACCATTGCACTATAATAATCAACATAATAGAGTTTGTTCTCTTCTGCATAGCTTCTAAGCACTTTATTAAGATCTATTATTTTTTGAGCTGGCTCCAAACCTTTTCTCCATTGAAAATCTGATGCCGGAAGTACAGAACATATAATAACTTTAATCCCGTGTTGTCTCGCCAGTTCGCACATAGAAAATATATTTCCAGCAGTAACTTCTGGTGCGTATGGTCCTCCATTTTGGGCGATATCATTTGTACCTGCCAATATCACAACAACCTTTGGCTCTAAACTGATTACATCCTGACGAAAACGAAGTAACATCTGTTGCGTAGTTTGTCCGCTGATGCCTCTGTTGATGTACTTATTTTCAGAAAAATAACCGGGTCTCTTACCCGACCAGCCTTCGGTTATTGAATTGCCCATAAAAACAACTCTCTTACTATCCTTTACTCCGGAAACTATCAACTTTTGATTTTCATCTTTATACTTATTCAGATTAGCAAAATCCTGGCTATAGGATATGTTTCCAAAAAAAAGGTGGATCAGAACAGCGCAAAAGAATATTTTGAATCTCATTTTAAATTATTGATTAAGACGAATAATTTGTTTTGTAAAATTAAGTCGGACATTAAATTCGCCTCATTTCACACATAACAGTAATATTTTAACTATAAAACCATACAAATGATAAATTAAAAGGCATTAAATTTTCATTAAGTCATTTAACTTAACATTTTGACAAATATACTAAAACGTTTTAGTATTCAAAGCATTTTGTAATTTATTTTCGGCTGTCATGCATTTATTGCCTTATACCAAAGGAAAAATAGACCGAATTGAAAGATTTTGTTTAATAAGATACGTTTTCATAAAAGAAATTTAAGTGATTTTTTTATAAGATTTTTACTTAACTTTAATCTGAATACAGCATCCAATCAAAATTTAATTATAAAAACCAGGCAAATGAGTAAATTCAGTTTAATTCACAGTTTGTTGTTGCTCTTTATGCTGTTTTGTCTTTGTGAGATAAAGGCTCAGGGAAAAGGCTTTCAGGTTCTTGTTACCACAGAAAATGATTTTTTGGCTATTAGTAATAAAGATGAAAACTATAC
>Ga0307407_10000831_pt1 | contig 10269 bp, 9 predicted proteins | sample 322Ometagenome_FD_203886 | JGI IMG/M metagenome (GOLD analysis project Ga0307407, IMG submission 203886) | Maize rhizosphere microbial communities from greenhouse at UC Davis, California, United States - 322HYB-O-1 | ecosystem: Host-associated > Plants > Roots > Rhizosphere > Soil | place: USA...
GCATCCGGCGGCGTGCTGGTGGCGAATCTGTTCCTCCACCATTTCGACGACTCGTTGCTCGCGCGGTTCGGTTCGTCGCTGGCGAATTTCGACGCGCTGTGCATCAACGAGCCGCACCGTAGTTCGCTGGCGATGGCACAAGGTCGTTTGCTGCTGCCATTTGTCGGCCCCGTGACGCGGCACGACATGCTCGTCAGCATCCACGCTGGATTTCGGCGAGGGGAATTGCCGGAGCGACTCGGATTGACGGCTGGTGGTTGGCGTGTGCGCGAGGAAACGACGTGGCGTGGCGCGCTACGCGTGCTAGCGTGGCGGGATTGAAGGAAGCGGTGACCATTGCGGGCGGAGGGTTGGCGGGCTTGTCGCTCGCGGCGGGGCTGCGCGGTCGCGATGTCCCGGTCGCCGTGTATGAAGCGGGCGCTTACCCGCGCCACCGGGTGTGTGGCGAATTCATTTCCGGGGTCGAGGAAACGACGCTGGAAGCTCTGGGAATCGCCGCTTGCCTGGCCGATGCGCGACGGCACCGTCGCCTGGCGTGGCTCCGGGAAGGCAAACCGATTTACGAAGGCGAACTGCCGGACCCCGCGCTGGGCATTTCCCGCTACCGGCTCGACCAGCGACTGCGGAACCGGGTGGTGGAACTCGGCGGCGTCGTGCGGGAACAGTCGAGACTGCCGCGCACCACTCGCGAAGGGTTGGTCTGGACTACCGGGCGATTCCCGCAACGCGGCGGATGGATCGGTTTGAAATGCCACTTCGAGGATTTGCCGATGATCGCCGACCTCGAAATGCATCTCGGCGAAAATGGCTACGCTGGCCTAGCGGGAATCGAGGATGGCCGGGTCAATGTCTGCGGGCTGTTTCGCGTCGATCGGTCGATTCGTTTCAAAGGGCCCGAGCTTTTGCTCACGTATCTCGCTCGTGGCGGCAATGGCGCGCTGGTCGATCGCTTGCGACAAGCGCGCGTCGATGCGACGTCGTGCCAGGCGGTCGCCGGCTTCGAGCTTGGCCGGCAGCCCGCGCGGGATGGCGAATGCGTGCTCGGCGATGCCGAGAGCATGATTGCTCCTTTTACCGGCAATGGCATGAGCATGGCGTTCCAAGGCGCGGAACTCGCACTCGATCCGCTCGAAGATTGGAGTCGCGGCAAACTGCCATGGGACACGTGCGTGGCGACGATCCGCGATCGCTTGCGCGTGCGTTTCCGTCGACGGCTGTTTTCCGCCTCGCTCATGCAACCCGTGCTGCTGCATCGCGGCGGGCGGAGGCTGATCGAATACCTTTCCCGCTCCGGCTTGCTGCCGTTTCACCCGCTTCTTTCCCTCGTCCGCTGATGTACCTCGAATCGATCGCCACCGCCAATCCACCCCATCGTTACTCGCAACAGGAATGTCTGGCAGCGCTGCATGCCTCGCCGCCGTTCGGTTCCTTGAAGTCGATCTCGCGATTGCTGATGTCGAAGGTTCTGGGCAATGGAACGTCGGGCGTCGGTTCGCGCGGCTTTTGCCTGCCCGAGCTTGCGCCGGTGTTCGAGCGCGATGCCCAGCAGCTCAACGAAATGTTCGAACGCGAAGCGCCCGCGCTGGCCGCAGCGGCCTTGGTTCCGGCGTTGGAACGCGCGGGGCTGGCGGCGGCGGATCTCGACGCGCTCTTCATTTCCACCTGCACCGGTTACCTTTGCCCGGGTGTGACCAGCCACGTTGCGGAAGATCTCGGTCTACGGGAAACGGCGTATTTGCAGGATCTCGTCGGCCTTGGGTGCGGGGCTGCGATTCCCATGCTGCGTTCGGCCGCCGGATTTCTCGCGGCCAATCCAGGAGCCAAGGTCGCCACGGTGGCGGTGGAAGTCTGCTCGGCCGCGTTTTACCTCGATAACGATCCGGGCGTGTTGATTTCGCTGTGCCTGTTCGCCGACGGTGCGGCCGCGACGATCTGGTCGGATCAACCGGGCGAAGGGAAATGGCAAGCGGGGCATTTCACCACCGTGCACCGGCCGGAATTGCGCGAGAGCATCCGTTTCGTCAACGCGGGTGGCAAACTGCGCAATCAACTCGACCGGACGGTGCCGGGCCTCGCGGCTTCGGCGGTCGCGGAGCTTTATGCCAAGCGCCAGGGAGAACCCGACCGCGTGCTCGCCCATTCCGGCGGACGGGATGTGATCGATGCGCTTGAAGCCGTGCTGCCGCATCGCTTGACGGAAACGCGTGAAGTCCTGCGCGATCACGGCAACATGAGCAGCCCGTCGGTGCTGTTCGCGCTGGACCGGGCGATGGCCGCCGACAAGGACGACAGTCGATGGTGGCTGACGGCATTCGGCGCGGGATTCGCGGCGCACGCGTGCGAACTGTGGAGGTAGGCGAACCGTTCGCCTCACAATTGATCCGCCAGGGCTTCCGCCAGACCGGCGGGCGTGACGGGCTTGTGGCGGTGCGGTTTCGAAATGGCGAAGTCCGGCAGAAACACCTGACGGATGAGTTCGTTCACCGTTTTCCGGTCGTTGAAAGCGAGGTTCAGTTCCCGGTTGATCCGCATGCTCAGGGTGTCGAGATTGGCCGACCCGACGCACGCCCAGTCGTCGCAGACCATGATTTTGAGATGCGTCATGCGGGGATAACGGAACGCTTTGCCTCCGGCTTCGACCAAGTCGTTCGCGAATGCGCGGTTGGCGATGTCCATTAACTTTGAATCGTTCTTCTCCGGATAGATCACCCGGACGTCGACACCGCGTTGGGACGCTTCTTCGAGCGCTTCGGTGATGTCGTCGTGGGAAATGAACGGGTCTTCGATCCACACGCGCTTCTTGGCCGCCCGGATCGCCATCAGCATGCTGGTGCGAATTTCAAATCGCCCGGCCATCGGATCGGTGCGCATCACGCGGATTGGAATCATGCCGGGAACCTCCGGTGGCGTGGCAACCGCGGGCGTTTTCCGGAACGCCGTCAAAAATCCCGCCGGGTCGGCGCGTTGCCAAGTCCGGTGATAGTCTTCCTGCAACCGCGCGACCACCGGGCCTTCGACGCGGAACATCAGGTCATGCCATTCGTTGTAATATTCGCGACCGATGTTCGCGCAGCCCATCAGGGAGACCTTCTGGTCGAAGACGTGCAGCTTGGTGTGATCGGCCACGAGCCAGGGGTTGAGCGACGAACGCACTTTCACCGAACTCCCTTCGCGCAAATAACGCGTCACGCTTTTTGGGGGAGTAAATCCCGGGGACGCCGGCGTTTCCGGCTCCGTGGTCCCGGCGAGCGCACTGCCGAGGCGGTCGAACAGAACGCGCACCCGCACTTCGTTCGAACGTTGTTTGAGGCGATCAGCCAAACGCACCGCGATTTCGTCGTTGTCGTAAATGTAGGCCTGCACGTCGATCGACTCCCGGGCGTTGTCGATCAACCGGTTGAATTCGGGGAAAAAGCGCGTGCCGTTGACGAACCAGGTGATTTTTCCCGGCTCCGAGCGGGGAATCTTCGCCGCATCGAGCGCGTGTTCGAACTCCGCGCTTCCCGGCGACCAAGTCACTGGAGGCGGACCTTCCGGAATCTTCAGATTGCCGACGATCAACTCGCGCGGACGGTTCCATAGCACCATGCCGCCGATCCGCAGCGTATGGACCGGCCGTCGCACGAAACTAAGCGCGGTGCCGCTCACCGCCGCGGCCGCGAAAGCCGCTCCGGACGAACCTTGCTTCTGCGGCGGATCTTCCCGCAGGCCCGATGGGTAGCGGTAGTTGTGCCGCAAGTCCGCGCATGAGGAGAGAAACAGAACGGCCAAGCCGGCCCAAGGGCAACACGAGCGCAGCATGTGCACTGGTCGACCGAGTGCGGGCCATGGTCAAATAGTTTTGGCGAGCGAAACCTTGAGGCGAAATCAGAATTGTATGGGACGCTCGTTTAGGCCCATCTCGAGACGGTGGAACCCTGCGGAACCCGCTTCCCATGAAACCTAACATTCTTCCGGTCGCCACTGCCCTCGTCCTTTGCGTCCTGCTGTCGGGTCTTCCCGCGCAGGAAGTGAAACCGGCGACCGCTTCCGAACAACCGGGGACGGGAAAAGGAGCGGAGGAGGTGGCCGGGGCGGCGCGGAAGTTTCTCGCCACGCTGGATGAGGGCCAACGCGGCAAAGTCGTCTTCGATTTCAAGGACGAGGCGCAGCGCAAACGCTGGTCGAATTTTCCCTCTCCGATGTTTCGACGCGCCGGCTTGCGGATGGGCGATCTCAGCGTGCCGCAACGTGAAGCGGCCATGACGGTGCTGGCGGCGGCCTTAAGCCGGGAGGGCTACGAGAAAGTGCGGCAAATCGTTGAAAGCGACGAGGTGTTGAGAATTCAGGAAGGAGGCAGACGTGATGGTTCCATCGGGCGCGACCACTATTTCGTTTCCTTCCTCGGCCAGCCGTCGGCCACCGAACCCTGGATGATTCAATTCGGCGGGCATCATCTCGGGCTGAACATCACCTTGGCTGGCGGGAAGGAGACGCTCGCACCCAGTCACACCGGTACGCAGCCGGCGATTTTCGAATTCGAGGGCAAGACCGTGCGACCGCTCGGAGGGGAAGCCGATAAAGCGTTCGCGCTGGTGGAGTCGTTAAGTGAACCGCAGCGCAAGCGGGCGATTCTCGGCGTTGAAATGCGGGATCTCGTGCTTGGTCCCGGCCGCGACGGGCAGGCGATCCAACCGGAAGGCATCCCAGGATCCGAGTTGAGCGAAAAACAACGCGCGGTATTGTTGGCGCTGGCCGGTGAGTGGATCGGCATTCAGGGCGAAGCGACCGCGAAAGCGAAAATGGAAGAGGTGAAGAAGAACCTCGGCGAAACGTGGTTCGCGTGGAGTGGACCGATTCAGAAAGGGGCGGCCGCCTACTTCCGCATCCAAGGCCCCACCGTTATCATCGAGTACGCGCCGCAACGCACGGGCGGTGATGCCAGTCAACACATCCACACGATTTACCGCGACCCGGCTAACGAATACGGAGCGAAGTGGTGGAAATGAAAAGGGCCGTGTTTCTTCGTCTTCTGCCGGGGCTGCTCGTGTGGCTGACGGTTGCCTCTTCCGCGTCCGCCCACCGTCTCGACGAATATCTCCAGGCCACATTGGTGGACATTTCGCCCGGTGACGTTCGCCTGCGTCTCAACCTCACGCCTGGCGTCGAGGTGGCGGATCAAGTGCTCACCTTGATCGATCGAGACGGCAATGGGTCGATCTCGGAGGAGGAAGCCACAGCCTATTGCGAGTTGCTGAAACGTGACCTCACCCTTCGAATCGACCAACGGGACGCGGCGCTGAAAGTTTCGGCCGCCCGTTTTCCCGAATCTTCCGAACTGCGTGAAGGCTTCGGGATCATTCAGATCGAGTTCACCGCGACCCCCGGTTCTCTCAAGCCGGGAGATCACCATCTCACGCTCGAAAATCGCCATCTCCCGAAACTCAGCGTTTATCTCTTCAACGCGGCGAAGCCCGCGGACCACGAAGTCCAAATCGCCCGGCAGACGCGCAACCCTGATCAGAGTTTAGGAGGAATCGAGTTCACCTTCCAAGGCAAGCCGGAGGCCATCTCACCGGCTGTCATCATTGCCGGTTTCATGGTGTCGGGCGTTACCGTGATCACGCTCTTGTGGAGAGCGGATCGCCGGCGAAGTCGTCTCACTCGATCCGAAGCCGGATGAATCGTTTCGTGCTGGCTCAAGGCCGCAGCGCTTTCGCCAGTTCCGGTGCGTTTTTGCGGATCTCGGCCGCGACCAACTTGGCGGTTTCCTCGGCGCCTTTCGGGGATAAATGGGTTTTGTCGGGCTTCGAAGGATCTTTCGTTTTCGCGTCGAACGCCACCGCGGCTTCCGGGCCGAGCCGGTTCATTTGCTCGATGCTCCGCGCATTGAGATCGATCAGCGGCACCTTCTGTTCCGCGGCCACGAGTCGCGTCGCTTCCACGTAGCCATTGAGGGAGTCGGGGAACGGAGCGCCTTTGCCATCGAGCCCCGGTTGGAGGTTGCCGGGATCGATTTTTCCCTGCGGGTTGAAATTCCGACGGGTGAGCGAGGTGACGAGCACCGGCTTGATTCCCGCTGCGCGCGCTTCGGCGATGTAGCGCAGGAGATTTTCACGGTAAGTGGTCTTCGGGTCGGTTTCCCGTTCGGGGCCTTTTCCCGGTTGATCGTTGTGGCCGAATTGGATCAGCACCCAAGCCGGTTTGGTCTCGAGCGCCTTTTGCCAGTGGCCTTCATCGCGGTAGCTTTTCGAACTCCGTCCGCCGCGGCCCAGGTTCACGCATTCCACTCCCGGAGAAAGCAGCTTCGCGAACGCGTCGCCCCAGCCGGTCCCCGAAGCGACCGTCGAATCGCCGACCAATACGATTCGTTCACCCCGCGGCGTGCTTTCTTCCGCGGCATGGGAGTTTTTCGGGAGGGCTATCGCGCAGCCGAGCGCGAGAACAACGAGAGTGAAGAAGCGGGAGATCATGCGGGAATCCAAGTGGTTTGCCGATCGAAATGCTCACTGGAAACGATGCTGGAATCCCGGAAATTTCATTCTTCGTGACCATGGGTCGCGAAGTCGCGAGCGAGCGCGTCACTCGTCCTGATGACGCGGGATGCCAGTTAGATATGCGGATGAGTTGGGTTGACTTTTTGATAGTCAAAGATTTCCATGGTCGCCTGTGAAACTCCTCCCGTTATCTTTCGCGTTGGTATTCTCGTCCTCACGGCTTTCCGGCGCGATCGTCTATAGCGGCGAACAGAGCCTTTCCGTGACATGGGATGACCTCGAGGGGGTTTACGTCAACATCGCAACCGGCGCGACCGCGGTCGCTTTCCCCAGCGATTTCGATGACGCCCCTTGGATCAATCTCACCTTGGGAGGGTATGGGGTCTTCAACAGTGAACTGATCAATCCGTGGACGGTCAGCGCGGGTGCGACCTACGATCCCGAGTTGGCGACGGATTATTACGTCAATGTCGAGCCCGGCACGCTGCTCGGGAGCACCATCACGTTCACGGATCTGGCCTTCGGCTCCATCAATCACGTCGGAGCCGCGGCAAATCAGTTCATTCTGGGCCAAAGCGGGCTACTGGGCTTTTCGTTTCAAGAGGAGGTGGGTGGCGATACCTATTACGCATGGGTCCGTTTCATTCCCGATAACAGTGACGCCGGCATTTTGGTGGACTGGGCCTACAACGATGCGCCGGGCGAAAGTATCGAAGCCGGAGCGGTGCCCGAGCCGAACAGCGTGCTTCTGTTGATGGCGGCTGGTGGAGCTTTCGTCGCGCGTCGCCGTCGAGGTTGAATGTCAGAGCGGTAACGGAGACCGTTGCCTGGACGTTCCGAAAGCGGAGCTTCCGGTCACTTTACTCTTCCAGCGACTTCAGTTCGATGTTGCGGAACCACACGCCTTGACCTTCGGCTTGAAGGGCGATGTGGCCGGAACTCAGCGTCAGCGGTGCCCCGGCTTTTACCAACGACTCCGCCGATGCGATCGTGCAGGCGGGATCGAGCCGTGGTTTTCGGTAGCGCAGCACCTCTTTGCCATTCACCCGGTGGATGATCTCGTCGTGGCCATGGACTTCGACTTCGATCTTCACCCACTCGTTCGCGGGAAAGGTCGGCGCGGTCGATTGCACGATGTGATCGGTGGTGAGCTTCCCGCCCACCTCCACGTGGGTGCCCGGAGTGCAGACGTTGCCGGTGGGGCGTTTGCCCTTGCCTTCGTCGGCCAGGAATTGGAACTCGAGACTGACCGGAAACGCTTGGCCGAGCGTCATGCTCTGCGGCGGCTGGGAGTGGATCATCACGCCGCTATTGAGGTTCACATAGGACGGCGCATCGGCCATCCGTTCGCCCTCGAAACGATATTCCATCCTCAGGATGTAATGCGAGTAAGCGAGATTCGAATAAAGGTGGCCGAACTGCTTGTCGAACTTGTCGTAGCGATCGTAGCTGACTTTGAGGATGCCGTCTTCGACGCGAAACGTATCATGCGGATTCGCGCCGAGCGGATGCCCGGAAACTTTCGTTGTCCACCCCGACAAATCCTTGCCGTTGAACAACGACACCCACGGCTGCTCCGCGGCGTGGAGCGATGGCGATAGAGCGGGCAAGATGCAGAGGAGGACGAACTTCATCACCGACGAATAGAGGCGACTCCCGTGCGGAGTAAATAGCGATCGATCGTCACGACGGACGTCCCTGGCCTCCATCTCAACCACGCTTCCATTGCTCGCCCGGCGCGGCGAAGCATTCCATCCCGTTGTATTGGAAAGGAACAGTGAGGCCGATGCGTTGGGCGAGGGCGAGAGCCTGTTGATAGGCGTGCTTGTAGGAGCAAGCGCGCGCTTCGGAGCGGGTGGTGCCGCGTGTTGTTTCCTCAGACCGCATCAGGCGTTCGTCTTCCGCGGCGCAAGCGGCGGCGATGGCGGCTTGAATGTGAGGAGGCGGAGTCAGAGTCATCATGGCTGGAGCGGTTAAGAGGTTCGTGGATCAGCCGGAAAGGAGCTGCCTCCTTCGCCGTTGACGAGACCTAGTAAACCCTCGGACCGTAAACTCCGTGTTTTCCCCCGCGGTGAAAATTGTCAACGGAACGTAAAAAACCTGCCGCTCGTCTCAAGGCGAAGACCTGCCCTTCGCGAGGGTAGCGAGTTGCTCCGGCGTCAGCGCGCCGTCGTAGAGGCGGAAATCATCCACCGCACCGTCGAGGTAAGGGTCTCGATCGGCCTGCGAACGACCGATCCAGTTCCGGGGCGTATCGCCAAGCTGGAACGGCGGGAAATTGAAGCTCGGATTGCTGCCGATTTCCTCGCCATCGAGGTAAAGCGTGGCCTTTTGGCCCGAGAGGGTGATTGCCAGGTGCGCCCAGCTGTTGAGAGGCAGCGGCTTGCTGCCGTTCACACGTTGCGAGTTGTAGCCGTAAACGGTGGACACTTCGAAGCTGGGCATGCCGCTGTTGTTGGCCACGGTGAGGAACATCCACTGACCGCGGGCGTCGCCGAAGTCGAACAACCTCGACCACTTGTCCGCCTCTTGAACCTTGAGCCAGGTGGAGATGGTGAAATCGGCGAGGCCGCTGACAACCCCCGTGGGCAGTTCGACATACTGGTCTTTGCCATCAAGCGAAATGGCTTTGCCGTTTTTGCCGGTTTCCCAAGCCCCCTTGTTCGGCAGGTGGCCGCCGGTCTTGCCAGTGACGGAATCGACCGCGGTCGTGCCGCTGAATTCGTCGAACTTCAGGTTGAACTTCAGAGCAGGCGACGAGGAAATCGCGACCGCGTTCGAGGGGCCGGTTTCCTTGCCGTTACGAATGCCCGTCACCACGTAATAGCAATTACCCGCGGGCGGAGTTTCGTCGGCATACACGAGGAGGTCTTTCACTCCGGTGGCGATCGTCGTGTAGGGTCCGGCGGGGTTGGCGGCGCGCTTGATGTTGTAGGATTCCGCTCCGGCGGCACCCCACCAGGAAAGGAAGGGTTTGCCGTTACGGCGGCGGGCGATCAGCGAACTCGGTGCCGGATTGGCAACCTCCAGTTCGCGGGTGGCGGTCAGTGTGCCGAAGCCGACTTGGTCGAACGTCGACGCGTGTCCGCCGGGGCCGCCTTCGGGGCGCAGGCGCGCGGCGAACGCCTCGCAGTAGGGCGCGGCGATGCCCATGCGGTTGACGTAGTGGTTGATGACGATTTCGTAACCCAGGCGGAACGTGCCCTGTTCGCCCGAGATTTGGGTTTGCTCGCGAGGGTTGCCCTTCGGTCCCGTGCCCCACGCGTAGGTCTGGAATGGCACGGTGTTGCCGAGGTTGTACTTGGCGGTGTGCTCGGCACCGGCGAGGAAACGATTGTTTTCCGCGCCGTAGAGATCGTCGCCTTGGTTCCATGCGGCTTCCATGATCGGACCCATCAGGGCGATGCCGAGCGTGTTGTGACCTTGGTCACGGCCGGCCTCCTGCCACTGGCCGAGGTTGCCGTCGTGGAGGTAGTAAACCGCCTTGTGAAGCGCGCCGTTGCCGCCGCCGGTTTGCACATAGTTCATCGCCTCGTCGTAGATGTCGCGACGATCGCAAAGCACGCCGATGGCCTGCATCGCGGCGATGTTGCACAGGTCCCAGTTCGCCCAGTAGTTGGTGATCGCGGCACCGTTGTGATTTTTCAGAAACGACTGGTTCATCGGGTAGAACACCTCGAGCATCATGTCCTGGAAGCGTTTGAGATCCGACGGTTTCCAACCGTTATAGGTCCGCATGATTTCGGCGGCATTGGCGAACTGATAGCCGTAAATGCCGGCCGAGAGGAAACGA